>Ga0265316_10000436_pt1 | contig 47616 bp, 41 predicted proteins | sample 4522metaG_FD_202092 | JGI IMG/M metagenome (GOLD analysis project Ga0265316, IMG submission 202092) | Rhizosphere microbial communities from Carex aquatilis grown in University of Washington, Seatle, WA, United States - 4-5-22 metaG | ecosystem: Host-associated > Plants > Roots > Rhizosphere >... | reverse complement strand
CTTGCGAATCTCATGCAAGGCCGAGCGCATGCGCACGGGATCAACGTCCGCTGACAGATGCAGCAGGGTCGTTCGAAAAGAACGCAGCATGCGGCTGATCAATCCACGGATCACGCATGTTGTCAATTGCGGAATTGCTGGGGCTGCGTTGGGGCCGGGGCGACGCGCCCCGCGGCTTCGCCACGTTTACTGCGGGATTACGGTGATTGTTGCGCGTTTGTCACATGGCGCTGCCATAATCTCCACGCGGCCGGCGGCGGCCGACAAAGTGGGGGCTTGCAGAAATACGTGAAAGCACCAGGAACGGGACCAATCATTGCTGCGGTCGATGTGGGCGCCAATGCTGTGCGCCTGCAGATGGGGCGTGTCCTGCACGACGGCAGCATCGAGATCACCCACCAGGAACGGGATCCGGTGCGGCCCGGCCAGGATGTATTCACGCGGGGGGCGATTCCGGAGCCGGCGGTCGAGCGTCTGGTGGCCACCTTGCGGCGCTATGGTTCGTTGTGCCGGCGCTATCACGCCCGCGTGCGCGCGGTGGCGACCAGTGCCCTGCGCGAGGCGCGCAACCGGGATGAAATCGTCCGGCGCGTGCAGCGCGAGGCGAAGCTGGAGTTGGAGATCATCTCGGGCAAGGAAGAGGCGCGACTGATTTGCCTGGGCGTTCTGCATGGAAAACGGCCCACCGCCCGATCGCTGTGTGTGGACATCGGCGGCGGATCCACGGAGGTGGCGGTTGCCTTGGGCGAACGGGCCACCCACTTGTGGAGTCTGGCCATGGGCGCGGTTCGTCTAACCGAGCTGTTCAAGTTGGGCCGCACGACCACGAGCAAGCAGCTTCGCTTGGCGCGCGAGTATGCCCGCGAAGCCATGGACGAGTCGCTGCCCAAAGTGCTCCCGGGCGCGCCTCGCGTGGCCCTGGGAAGCTCGGGGTCGATTCGGGCGATTGTCGACTACACCGCGGCCGAGGGCAGCAACCAGGCCACGGTCAAGCAACTGGGGCGCGCGGTGGAGGAATTGGCGCTTATGAGCCCGCGCGAGCGGCGCCAGCGCTTTGATCCCGCCCGCGCGGATGTCGTGTTGGCGGGTGCCGTGATTCTGGAGGCGCTGGCACGCCGACTCTCCCTGGATACTGTTGTTGCGGTCGATCGCGGCCTGCGCGACGGCGTGCTCGTCGATCTGGTCAACCGCCGCAGCGTGAGCCAGCGCGACCACTCATTGGCTGATCAGGCACTTGCGCTCGGGCGCCGGTTTCAGTTCGATGAGGCACATGCCCGTCAGGTCGCCACCCTGGCCTTGGCTCTGTTCGATCAGATTCCGCAGATTCACCGCCTGCCAGCCGCCGTCCGTCCCTACTTGGAGGCCGCGGGCTGGTTGCACGACATCGGCAACGCGGTCAACTACCAGAAGCACCACCGTCACACCGAGTATCTGGTGCGCAACACGGATATTCCGGGATTGTCCGATCGCGAGCGCGACCTGGTGGCGCGGGTTGCGCGTTTTCACCGCAGAAGTCATCCTGATCTGCACCACAGCGGTATGGCCGGATTGTCGCGCACCGAGGCTGGGATCGTGAGGAGACTGGCCACCTTGTTGCGCGTCGCCGATTCACTTGATCGCAGTCACGCGCGGCCGGTGCGTCGGCTTGTCGCGCGGGTTCGGCCGCAGGAGATCGTTGTGAGCCTGACCACACGAGGGACGGTTGACCTGGAACTTTGGGATGCGGCGCGTGAGGCGTCACTGTTCCGCCAGGTCTTTCGCCGTCGTTTGCGGGTTGAGGTCGTTTGAGTGGTTTTCGTGGTAACGTTTTTGCTAGTCAGTCATCCGCAAGATTTCACGCAAATGTCACAGAAGTCCCAGTCAACCTTGGGCAGGAACAGGAAGCTTGTCTCCTAAGCGTCAATCATCCGCCAGCAAGATGCACGCCGAGGGCGAGACCCGCGTGCGTCCGCACCACTTTATCAACCGCGAGCTGTCCTGGTTGGAGTTCAACGGCCGGGTTCTGGAAGAGGCGTGCGACCCTGCTGTGCCTTTGGCCGAGCGTTGCAAGTTCCAGGGCATTGTGGCGTCCAATCTGGACGAGTTCTTCATGGTGCGCGTGGCGGGCCTCAAGCAGTTGGTGGCGGGTGGCGTGATCGACAGTGGCGCTGACGGAATGTTGCCCCACGAACAGCTCGTGGCCATTTCGACCCGCGCCCACAGCATGGTGGCGGAGCTGTATCGCAACTTCCTCGATCACATCGTGCCCGAGCTTTCGAGCAAGGCCGGTGTCACCATTTTGCGGTGCCGTCAGCTCAATCCCGAGCAGAAGGTGTTTCTGCAGACGCACTTTGGCCGCAACGTCTGGCCGGTGCTGACGCCCCTGGCGGTGGACCAAGGGCATCCCTTTCCGGTTCTGCGCAACCGCAGCCTCAACCTTGCCATCGTGTTGCGCAAGGAACACCAGCCGGTGGCGCGCCGGTCGCGCATTTTCGCCGTGGTGCAGGTGCCGGCCGTGTTAAAGCGCCTGGTGGAGATCCCGGCGTCGTCCCCGCATCGGGCCTGCTTTGTCCTGCTCGAAGACGTCATCGCCATGCACGTCGGCGAATTGTTCCCGGGTTTTCAGGTGGTCAGTTGCCATTGCTTCCGTGTGACCCGCGACTTCGATCTGTCATTGGATGAGGACGACGCCGACGACCTGCTCAAGACCATTCAGCGAGAACTGCGCCGCCGCGAGCGCAATCAGGCCGTGCGGCTGGAACTGGCGCACGATACCCCTGCCGGGGTCGAGGGATTTTTACGCAAGGCCCTGCATTTGCAGCCCGACGACGTGTACCCGGCGCCAGGGCCCTTGCATCTGGCGGATCTGTCCCCGCTGGCCACACGCGACGAGCTGCGCGACTTTCGCGACGAGGCGTTCGTGCCGCAGCAAGTGGCGGCTTTCGCCGACTCGGACATGTTCCGCGTGATCTCGGAACGCGACGTCCTGGTCCACCTCCCCTACGAATCGTTTGACCACGTGGTGGATTTCGTCTCCACCGCGGCCACGGACCCCGATGTCTTGGCCATCAAACAGACCCTGTACCGGACCAGCGCCGATTCCCCCATCGTCGCTGCCCTGACCCGGGCGGCAGAGAACGGCAAGCAAGTCACCGCCATGATCGAGCTGCGGGCGCGTTTCGACGAAAAGCGGAACATCACCTGGGCGCGCGTGCTGGAAGAGGCCGGCGTGCACGTGGTCTACGGCGTGGTGGGGCTGAAGACCCACTGCAAGGCTTCGCTGGTCGTGCGGCGCGAGGGCGACTCCATCCGTCGCTACGTGCATTTGTCCACGGGAAACTACAATCCGCTGACCGCGCGTACCTACGGGGACATTTCGCTCTTCACAGCACGCGAGGCCTTTGCCGACGACGCGGGGGCTCTGTTCAACCTGCTGACGGGGTATTCCGCGCCGCCCACTTGGAAGCGTTTCACGGTGGCGCCGCTGGGACTCGCCGAGCGGATCGTCGAGCTCATTGATCGCGAGCGGTCCTACGGCAGTGCCGGGCGGATCGTGGCCAAGATGAATTCGCTCGTCGACGCAAAGGTGATCCGCGCTCTGTACCGAGCGTCACAGGCTGGGGTGTCGATCGAGCTGCTGGTGCGCGGGATCTGCTGTCTGCGACCCGGAATTCCTGGAATCAGCGAAAACATTCGCGTGCTCAGTGTGGTCGATCGCTTTCTCGAACACGCGCGCATCTTTCACTTCTACGCCGGCGGCCGGCGCGAGGTGTATCTGTCATCGGCCGACTGGATGCCGCGCAATTTCGTGCGTAGGGTGGAGGTCATGTTTCCGGTCGACGACGAAGGATTGCGCGATCGTCTGATTGACGAGATCCTGGCCATCAGCCACCATGACAACGTCAAGACGCGAATGTTGCTGCCCGACGGTACGTATCAACGCCTGCGCCCAAAGCAGGGCGAACGACCGCGGCGCAGCCAGCAGCGTTTCATTGAACTTGCGAGAAGGGCCGCGGAGGCGTCGCCGGCGCTCGCGGAAGAAGCGGACGATGTGGTGGACCAGCCGCAGCGCCAATCGAAGGCGGGGATGCCCGGTGCGAGACCGGCCCTGCTGAGCAAGCCATCGCTGCCGTCGTAGTTCGCCCCCGTCACCTGACGTTCTCGCATCTGACACCCAACCGTGTCGAGGGTTTGACACCCCATTCAGACTTACCTTCTACCCGTGACGGCGCATGCGCGTTCTGTGATGAAGCCATCGATCATCTTGCGTGCGATGCTGATGGCCGCCGGCAGGTCGGGCAGCTGGTCCAACGCAAACCAGTTGGCCTCGGTGATCTCGACCCCATCCACGCGAATGTGGCCGCCCGCGTAGCGGGCATAGAAACCGACCATGAGCGAGCGACCGAACGGCCAGGGCTGGCTACCGTAGTATCGTAAGTCGGAAATCTCGATTCCCACTTCTTCGCGAACCTCGCGCACCGCTGCCTGCTCCAGGGATTCCCCAGTTTCCACGAAGCCTGCCACGATACTAAAGCGGCCGACTGGTGATCTTGCATTGCGAGCCAAGAGAATCTTCTGGTCCCGCTCCACCAGAACGATGACAGCCGGTGAAATGCGCGGGTAGAAAAGCGCGAGGCAGCGCGGACAGCGCCGCGCTCGCTCACCTGCGACCAGCTCAGTCAGGACGGCGCAGCTTCCGCAGTGGCGGTGCATGGTGTCCCATTCCACAAGCGCCAGGGCTTGCCCCAGCAAGCTCGCCTGCCCTGGGTCGAGGACGGGTGCCAGTTGCCGGGCCGGAAGCAGACGCAACGCCCCGGGCAGCTTCGCGTCACCGAGCAATGGCGCTGCGAAACAGGGACGGTCACCGAGTTGCCCCAAGTACACCTGCGTTCCGGCGAGCGCCGCCACCTCCAGCCGGTCCGGCAGTCTAAAGCCTCCGTCGCCAGGCTCGACCAAGACTTCCAACCCGCGAACCGCGACGAGCAGCGGCTCTACCACTGTTTCCGGTGGTGTCAGTGCAGGCGCGAAGTCCGGATTGCTTCCTGGGACGAATCTCACAGCATCATTTCGATGAAGGCCCGCAACCGCATCTTCTGCTCCTCGGTTGCGGGATCGTTGTGGGCGGTGCCGTCCAACACCAGGACTGGAACACCCTTCTTGGTGAAGTACTCGTACTCCATCTCGCGTGCTATGGCCAGGTACGGACAGTTGGTCGTGCCGCCGACAATGAGGCCGCGTGCCCCCCATTCCTTGAGCTCGCGCTCGATGCGTTTGCGCCGCAGGCTGATGACGCCGCCGCACTTGTCGTGCATGTCGCCGCGCAGTTGCATCTCCAGTAAGAAATCTCCGAGGGCATCCAGCGGCGGCAGGTCTTCACGGTACAACTGGGGCGTGCAGCCGCTCACCACCGCCCCGATGGTGTCGTCAATAGCTCTGTACAGGTCCTCACAGTGCATGACGCCGACGAAGATAAGGGGGATATGGAAAGGGGCTGGGTGGGCGAGGCTTTCGCGGAGTTCGTCTTGCAACACATCCATGGCTGCGTGCCATTCCTGCTCGTGCTTCCGGGCGGACGAGAGGCGGCTGACGAGATTCACCTGAACGAAGGGTACCAGGAAAGGGTTGTGCACACGAAGCCGCATCATCTCCTGAACGCGACGGACAAAACGGTTGTGATATCGGATCTCATCGCGCAGTCGATCCTCATCCACGGGCTTGCCGGTTAGCCAAATGGCGAGGCGCTGCGCTTCCTTCGCATAGAACCTGACATACTCGTCTCGACGATTGGGGTCCATCTTGAAGGCAGTCAGGGGCTCGACGATGAAGACATCATAGCCATCACCGCGGAGAAGCTCCTGGGCCACGACTTCGGGGTCACAGTCACCACCGAAGTGGACGATGCGTCCTTTGCGGCCACCCCGGCGTTTCTCTTCCTGGTGTTGGGCCCCAAGTTTGACCTTCATGAAGGTGCACATTTCCGGCGGGATCTGGAAATAGTCTTCGGCGATGCCCACCTGGGCGTGACTATCACCGGCCTCCATCCCAAAAATGCCGCGGGCTGGTCGAATATCACAGGCCTTCATGAGCGGGTTCCAACCAAACACCGAGCCGTGCACATTCCTGCCCGGTTCGGGATGGTTGTCCGGCGCGGCTGTGCGTGCCCGCGCCTCGGCTTGCACCTTCTGATGGAGCCGCGCGAACAGCTGTAGACCGCGGGATTGGGCGGGAACGGGTGGGCGTGTCTGCACCCGTCTGCGGTTTATCTCGGTTTGCTCGACGACCAGGCTAACGGTACTCATGGCTTGATTCGCTTTCTCATCCCTGCACGGGCCGTGCCGAAAACACAACGGCGAGATTTCCTCCGGGCATCCGTCGGACAGCTCGCACTGGCTCGGCCTACGGATGTTGCTTTCCGAACATCGACCTGTTGGTGAGCTGCTGCCTGGGCAGCAACTCTCGATGGGATTGCCCCAATCGGGGCCTGCTCCCATGGCACACTATGTGCAATCTCTCCTGACAGCTCACTCATTCTGCGGATATTTCAAGAGGTGATACGTGGATATCAGAACGATCTTGTCCGGGCATCCTTGGAATCAGGGTTGTAGTGCGACTGCTATCGAATTGGATATTGGGTCGCGGACTTCCAAGGGAGGACTCCTCGAAGGCAACAACATCGAAACGGCGCTCATCGCAACCGGGGTCTCCATGCAGAAGACGGCAGATGAGCTGATTACACGTCTGTTACGCAATCCGGGCTGGGTGCAGCGGTATTTGCCGGGCGCTACCAGGAAACCGCCGAGAGCAGCGCGGGCAACTTCAGAAACCTGGCGGGAACTGCACCTGCCCGGGCGCACGTAGCGTAGGAGGATGATTTCGTGAAGATCAAGGAAGTACTCGGACGGGAGCTGCAGGCCGGCGCTCTCGACATTCCAGCCGTCGGCCTGGATATCGGTTCTCGTTCGTCGAAGGGCGTGCTCCTACGCGGTGATGAGATCTTTACCGTGGTCCAGCCCACGGGGCTCTACACCCAGGAGACGGCCGACGAGATCCTGGCTGAGCTGCTCCGTTTGGCGCACTTGGAACGCAAGCATATTGGCCGCCTGGTGGGCACCGGTTATGGCCGCATCGCCCTCGATTATCCGGATATCCCATTCGAGGTCATTACCGAGATCAAGTGCCATGGTATGGGGGCCCATGTGGCGGTGCCTGGCGCGCGCACGATCATCGATATCGGTGGACAAGACTCCAAGGCCATCAAGATCGATCCGGAGAGCGGCAAGGTCCTCGAATTCGCCATGAACGACAAGTGCGCCGCGGGCACGGGGCGTTTCTTGGAGAAGTCGGCACAAACGCTGGGCGTCGAGTTGGAGGAGTTCGGCAAGCTGGTGGCGGCTGCGGAGAAACCCAGTACGGTCAGCAGTCAGTGTGTGGTCTTCGCTGAGACTGAGATTATCACCCTGCGCGCCAAGGCCGAAGGACTGGCCGACGGCAATGCCCAGAACAAGTCCCTGGCTGACATCGCAGCCGGTGTGCACGTTTCTGCCGCGAGGCGGGTGCAGAATCTGCTGGGCCGAGTGGGCGTTCAGAGCGACCTGGTCTTCACGGGTGGCGTTTCCAACAACCCGGGCATGCACAAGGTGTTGGAGGATCTGCTGGGCCACAAGTTCACAGTTCCGCCGATCGATTTGGTGCTGGCGGGAGCGTTGGGCGCAGCCGTATTCGCGGCAAAGGCTGTGGCTGAGAGCGTGCGTTTTCTTCCGGGGCAGATCGGCGACCGCATCGAGACACCCGCCGCCCCTGCCAGGCCGCGGGAACCCTCGTTTCTTGAGGATCTGCGTACCCGCATCGCGCGCAGCCAGACCGAATACATCAAGCGAGAAGATGGCCGTAAACGCTTCGCCTATCAGTGCAATTACGCTCCGCTGGAGCTGCTCTCGGCCGGGGGGGCGAGGCATATCCGGCTTTTTCGAGCCGGCGATCCCGAGACCGTCGCCCGAGGTGAGCGCTACACTCAGAGCATCTACTGCGACTTCAGCAAGAGCTGCCTAGGTTTCTTCTCATCGGGAGACCCGCTCTACTCGGCCGTGGATGCCGTGTACAATTTCTACACCTGCAATACGGTCAAGCGGGTTTCCGAGGTGCTCGACCGGTTCGTGCCCGTGAAGCTGCTCAATCTGCCCAAGCTTCGCAACGAGCCGACTTCGCGTGATTTCTTCCGCTTGGAGTTGCTCGACATGAAACGCGATATCGAGCGACAAACGGGCGTGGCCATTACGGACGAGGCCCTGCACAACGAAATCGTGAAGCGAAACCGTCTGCGACGGCTACTGAAAGAAATCTCCGAGCTGCGCAAGCGTCCTCATCCCCCGCTGGCCGGCAGGGACTTCCTGGAGATTGCGAAGGGTTACTACTACCTCGAAGCCGATGAAGCTGCCGAGGCCTTTGAGCGCATTCTAAAGGAACTGCGTGCAAAGGACATTGAGCAGGAAGGGGCGGGCGAGGCCCTGCGGATCATGATTTCGGGCTCGGTGCTGGCCGATGGCGACCGCAAGGTCCTCGACATCCTTGAGGGTGAGTTTGGGGCCGTGGTGGTTGCAGAGGATGTCTGCACCGGATTGCGCCCCTTCTACCATCAGTTGCGCGAGGACGGGGATCCCCTGGATGCTTTGGTGGCGGGATACCTTGACCAGGCTCCTTGTGCGCGCATGAAGCCGCTCTCCGATGCGGCCGAATTCGCGGCCAAGCTCGGTCAGGAGTATCACGCCGACGGGGTCCTCTACACCTATCTCAAGTTCTGCCCGACCCATAGTGTTGGGATGAAGGAGTATCTGAGCGTCTTCTTGAGGGTTGGCTTGCCCGTGCTCGAACTCTCCTCGGACTACTCGCAGTCGGCTGAGGGCCAGATCCGCACGCGCGTGGAGGCATTCATCGAGGTTCTCAACGACCGGCGTCGCCAGTGCCAGGCTGGTCACGAGGCCGCCCTGGTGAGATAGGGATCTGGGAAGCGGACTGCTCGCGTGGTTGTGCAGAGCCAGCCGCGGTGGTCGACCCGGAACCAAACGACGAGAGGCATAAGCCATGACAAGGAAAGAGGGTTCCAAGGTCGCATACAGTGCGCCCAATTGGGTCTATTCACCCAATCGCCTGAAGACGCCACTTCGGCGCGTGGGTGAACGCGGCGAGGGAAAGTTTGAGGCCATCTCTTGGGATGAGGCGATCACCATCATTGCAGACACGCTGAAGGAGCAGAAGGAGAAGTACGGCCCTGAGTCGCTGGCGGTATTGGGACCTGCGCGGCGGACCTATTCTGTCTACTTCAACCGTTTGCCGAGCTTTCCCCTGTGCGATGGTGGCGCCAACGTCCAGAACCTCTACAATAGCGACATCAAGAAGGCGACCGATCCAGTGGTGTGGGCAATCGCGAGCCAGACTCTGGTTGAGATTAGCAAGATTGAGGCGCCCCAGCCGGCGGCTGCACCGCGCGGGGTCACATGAAGGGGCTCAATCACAGCTTCACGCTTGCCTGCCCGCACTGAACCGCCGGGCCATGAGAAGTGATTCCACTGGAGCCTCCGGCGGCCGGCCCCGTGCTGGCCAGCTGGGCGGTTGCAAGATGTGCGCGTTGACGCTGGCTCGGCTGGTGGCGGGACGACACTGGTGGTTCTTCCTGGTTCGCGAACCCCTCATCTTGGGAATGCGGCTACTGGCCTGGTGGAACCGAATCGATCGCCGTCAGCATCTGGCTCCCAACCCCGATTGCAACGGTTGTATCCGTTTCATGAAGAATGAGCTGGAGGCCAAGTCGCCGACCTTTCGTCTTCTCAACCGGATTGTCGGGGACCGCTTCTCGCGTCTGCGGAATGCTCGCCTAACCACGGAAGAGATCGCCGAGGCCAAGAGCCACGCGGCACAGGCGATGCAAACGGAAGACAACGGTTTTTGAATTGGGAGCCCTAAGTCGGGCTCGCCCTGCCGCCTCCCTCATCGCCCTCATCCCTCTCGCCTGCGCTCTGCAGTGGATCGATGGCCAAAGATCGGACGGCTGAACCATCTGGTTGCACCGCAAACTGGAACCCGGCGTGAGCTCGGCGCGTCCAGCGGCCGCCTAAGTCGGTGGCCGCCGTTTAGGGACACACCCTAGCGCGAGCGGCGACGACGAATCATCCACAAGCATGCGCCGGCGAGCAAGGCCAGCGTCCCAAGCCCGGGACGGCGGCCGCCGCCGAACGAGCCCACGCTGCAGCCCTTTGCGTCCTTGACCCAGTCCTGAGTGCTCCCATCCGCGACCAACTTGGGAGGGGGACCGGCATCCCCGCCGCCGTCGCCGCGGGCGTCACCCGCCGAGGCATTCCCGCCGCCGTCGCCGCGGGCGTCACCCGCCGAGGCATCCCCTGCGCCATCGGACGCAATCGAGGTGTCCACCGCGAGCGCGACATCGACCACTATCCTAGCATCGGGTGTTGCCCCAACGTCGGGCACGGCTGCTGTATCGGAGGACCGGGGGCCATCAGGGACGCCAACGGCGACATCCGGCGTCGCTGGCGAAGCATCCACAATGACGGGAGCATCGGCGGGAGTCTCGGGCGTCTGACCGGCGTCGACCACTGCAATGGGTGCGCTGTCTGGAACCGAGAACGCCGCGTCGACCGTTGTCGCCACGTCGGGCGTCGTGTCCGGCCCACTGCTGTCGAAGAAGACGGCATCCGGAAAGGCAGCCAGTCCGTCTGGAAAGCCATCGCCGTCGTCAGCCGCGCGGCCGTCAGCCCCGCTGTCGTCAGCTCCGCCGTCGTCAGCTCCGCTGTCGTCACTGGCCGCATGGGCGGCCATCACGACCACGAAAGGAGAAAGGCATGCAACCATCAATACATGAGCGCGTGAAATCATCGGGAAGAACACCTCGAGTGAATTGGTCACATTAGTGAGTGCAAGTGATGTGCCGTGGCGTTGAGCGCCTTTTGGTCTGAATCAGCTCCGTCCGGACGTCCCTCAATCAACAGTGGCTGTTGCTGGACTGCTGCCAGACCAACAGCTCACCCATAATCAGCCGCCTATTCTCCAGGAGGAAGCGGCCGATAGGCGGATCGAGAAGCGGCATAGTTGATGCAGAACGCCCGCCAAGTAATCGCATTAACAACAGCAGTTCACGGAGGCAATTATCAAATGATTCGAGTCCCAGTTGCGACCCAGTTGGACGTTGGCTCTTGCGTCCGTCGGGTAGCACAAGTCCATCAAGGATCTGCCCTCTTGTTCCTGGTCAGCCTACTGGGATTTATCCTGACGCCTATTAATGTATCTGCCCAGACGCCTGCCCCGCCCGCGAGCGACGCTCCGGCTCCCCCGAGTTCGCCGGCCGTCGCTCCAAGCCCCGACACAACTGCTTCGGTGGGGGAGGGGCAAAGCGCTGCTAGCGCTCCGGGCCCCAGTGTTCCCCCAGCCCCAGCCAGCCCCGCGCCAAAGAACGACGAGCTGCCCCCAGCTCCGGCGCCCGCTCCCGCTACGTCCGATGAGGGAGGCGCCATTCCCGCCGCTGCGCCGGTGACACCCACTCCGGCCGAGGAGAGAAAGGCCGCCGCTGCCAATCCCGCGCAGCTCAAGGCCGTGGTGGTGACCGCCCAGCGACGTGAGGAGAGTGTGCAGAAGGTTCCAACCGCCATCTCGGTCCTCTCGGGTGATACGCTGGTGGACAAGGATATCGGTCGTTCCGCCGGTGAAGTTCTCAACTACGTACCCAATGCCTCCGCAACGACCCAGCTGCACGGACGTCCCCGTTGGTGGATCCGGGGCGTCGGCACCGGGCAACAACAGATGGACTTCGCCAACCCCATCGGATTCTACCTAGACGACGTCTACATTAGTAATGCCACCGCCACCGGCTTCCCGCTATTCGACCTGGACCGGGTCGAGGTCCTGCGTGGTCCCCAGGGGACACTGTGGGGCAAGAACACCACCGGCGGCGCCATCGCCATCATCTCGCGCCGACCGAGCTTCGATGCCAACGACGGCTATCTAAAGCTTGAGACTGGCTCCTATAACGATCACATCTTCGAGGGCGCGGGGAACGGTGTGATCATCCGCAATCGGCTGGCGGCGCGCGCCTCGTTCCACCTGGAAACGGGCGATGGCCGCTTCACCAACCTCTTCGATGGGCGGTCAAGCGGCGAGTTTCAGGATGCCGCCGTGCGGTTGCAGATTCTGGGGAAGATCACTGACGACCTGACCGCCATTGCCAATGTGCACTACCGCAAATACACGACCAGTGGCACGATCACCACCGTGCTTGGCTCGGGAACTGATGGCGCCTATCGCGATGGCTACGTCCCCAGTACCAACATCCTCGATGTCAATAGCAATTTCCCGAGCACGAGTGACGCCCGTCAGGGCGGTGCCAACCTCAACCTGAACTGGAAGCTTGGGGATTACGCCTTGACCTCCATTTCGGGCTTCGAGCAGTACAAGGAGTTGAGCCAGGGCGATGACAGCACGCCGCTGAATATCAGCAAGAGCTGGAGCGATGCCATCTCCCAACAGGTTTCCGAAGAGCTGCGGCTCACCTCCCCGCGCGCGAATTTTATCAACTGGGTCGTGGGTGCGTTCTACTTCCACGAGACCATCAAGAGCGGGAGCGCCTCGGGCAAGATAGGTGGGCCGTGGGGCCTGCCGAGCACGATCCCCGCCAGCTATTCGTTCACCAAGTTCACCCACAGCAATGACAGCCTTGCTCCCTTTGCCAGCGTCACCGCGAACCTCTCGACGCTGTTCAAGGTCACCGGCGGCCTGCGTTGGACCTGGGAGCACCGCAAGCTGGACAGTGTCCGCGTTGCCAACTACGGCAACCCGGTCTTCACAGACTACGACGAGTGGTGGAATCCCGCCCTGATTGGCTCCTCCTTGCAGTACTCCTATGACGTGCACCCCTCGAACACCTGGACGAACTTCACCTACGATATCTCGCCGTCGGTGGCCATCACGGACAACGTCAATGCGTACGTGCGGTTTGCCCATGGCGTGAAGTCCGGCGGTTACAACACCTCGGCCACCAGCGCCGGTGCCCTGAACGTGGTGCAGCCAGAAAAGCTGAACGCCTACGAAGTCGGTGGCAAGGCTAGCTGGCTCGACAAGCGCCTGACCACCAACGCCAGCGCTTTCTACTACGACTATCGCGATGTCCAGATTAACGTCGTCGGTGTACCCCTTGGCTACAGCACCTCGGTCTCCTACCTACAAAACGCCAACAAGGCGCGCATCTATGGGGCCGAATTTGAACTGGAGGCCCTGCCAGTGCGCTTCCTGCATCTCGCGGGGAACCTGGGCCTGCTCGACGCGAAGTTCACCGACTTCCAGGTGCAAAACAACGGAGGCGACAATTCGGGCAACAGTCTGGTCCGCTCGCCGAAGGTATCCACCCAGGTGATCGCTGACATCATCGTTCCCCTGCAGGGGACTACCAAGCTGGTTTTGGGTGGGGACGTGAACTACAAGAGCAAGCAGCAGTACTACACCACGGATCAGGGCAACCCCTACCTCAACCAGGTGGGCTACACCCTGGTCAATGCACGCGTCACGCTTTCGACCGCCGAGGAGAAGTTGAATCTGACTTTCTACGCCGCCAATTTGCTCGACACCCGATACAAGCAACACACCACTCCAGGTGCGGCGGGGGCCACGGGCAACAACGTCATGTGGGGCGCCCCACGCACCATTGGGTTGTCACTCGTTTCTCGTTGGTGGTGAGTCTTCTGTCGAGAGGCGAAAGCGAGCTTCATAACCTAGGTTCAGCTGAGGTGAAGTATGAGCGAAGTGCAGCCAGTCACAGTCGAAAACCCGCGCGCGCATCGGGTGTACGTGCCCCCGAGGTCCTTGGGCTTCGAAGCCTTCGAAGCGCTACGCAAGAGTCACACGATGGCACACATCGAGAAAGTTGCCGAGGAGGGCGAGCTGGTCGTGCGCGGCGGAGTGGGAGGATGGGGGCCTTTGCTGCACGCCTGTGGAGCCACCAGCTCCATGGCGGGGGGCGAGTCACCCAATCTCAGACGGGGCGTGGAGACCATCGGCTATGCCGAGAGCCACTACCGGGTCCCCCCCGAGTTCTGCTCAGTGATCAAGGGCCAGGTGGGGATGTATCAGCTGCGGCGGAGGAACCTGGAGGCCCGGGGCAAGAAGGAGATGATCACCAAGGTGCTGCGCTTTGGTGGCGGGTGCGAGCAGGGGGTGATGACCGCAGAGCTAATCCGCGAGGAAGGATACGACGTCCACATCATTCAGCCACTGAGCGCCTTCAAGTTGGCACCGGAGCGCCGGCAGGAGTATGTCGACTTCTACGTCAGCGAGGCCCAACGGGTGGCAAAATGGCTGACCGGGAAGCCCATCGACGAGGACAAACTGGCCGAGGACATACACGTCCGCAACATCATAATTCGGAAGACCGTCGAGATTCTCGATCTGCGATTGAAAAATCCCTTGTACTTCCCCATGACAAGGGTCACGCAAATGTTGCGAGGCGCGTCCTCATTCTTCGCCACCAACGTCAACTACTACGAGAGGCGTGCCCAGTTCATTGACATTCAGGATCAATGGATCAAAGAGCTCAAGGAGGTCGCCAATGACCCGCTTCCCGCCTATGTCCCTATTGTGCTGGCGGGCAATATGTTCAACATTGAGATGACTCGGGTCATCGACGAGTCGCGCGGGGCGATCGTGGGCAGCATTATGGCCATTACCACTCTGTACCGGGAGGACATCAACCCGGTGCGGGCCTTGGGTGAGTACCTGCTGGAGATGCAAATCAAGGGGGAGAGCTCCGATCAGGTGGGAGCGGTGGCTTCTGCGCGCAAGTACCGCATCGAGGAGGAAATCAAGCGGACCGGCGCCAAGGGGGTCATTATCTCGGGCACCACGGGGTGTCCGTACAGCAGTCTCACCCGACAGATGGAATACGACTACTTTATGAAGAAGCAGATCCCGATCATTGCCGTGGAAGGTGTCAGCTCGCTCGGTATCATCACCGAAGAGGTGCGGATGCGCCTGAAGGCGTTCATCGAGATGTTGATCTGACAAGAGTGAAGGAATGCGTGGAGGAAGCCTGATGAGTTCCGCATTACTGGAGCTTTCACACCTTTCAATCCGTTTCGGGACGACTGTGGCGGTCGATGGCCTGGATATCGCCATCGCGGCGGGAGAGCGGGTAGCCCTTGTGGGCGAGTCGGGCTCGGGGAAGACGGTCACCGCGCTTGCGGTCCTTGGCCTGCTGGGAGGAGCCAACGTGACCGGAAGAATTCTCTTCGAAGGTGAGAACCTCCTGCAGCAATCCGAAGCAGCGTTACGACAGATCCGGGGGCGCGATATCGCCATCGTCTTCCAAGAGCCCATGACGGCCCTCAACCCGCTTTTCACCATCGGCGATCAAATCGGCGAGACGATCGAATTGCACGATGGTGTGTCACGCGCGCAGGCGAGGCGGGGCTCCCTCTCTCTGCTGGCTCGCATGGGAATCGCCGAGCCGGAGCGATGCGCGGGATCGTATCCCCACCAGCTTTCGGGAGGCGAGCGCCAGCGCGCCATGATCGCGATGTCCCTCGCTTGCCACCCGAAGCTCCTCATTGCCGACGAGCCCACCACCGCCCTCGACGTCACGGTTCGAGCCCGCATCGTGGATCTTTTGCTGGAGCTTCAGCAGGACGAGGGAAGCCGGCCGGGGGGCGGGCGAATGGCGGTCCTGCTCATCACGCATGACCTGCTGCTGGTCAAGCGTTTCGCTCAACGCGTACTTGTCATGGAGCGAGGCAAGCTGGTGGAGGCCGGGTCTTGCGCGGACGTTTTCGCGCGGCCCCAGCACCCCTACACGCAGAAGCTCCTCGATAGTAGGCCGCGCCGAGAGGTCGATTCCGTCCCGCATGACGCCCCGGTGGTTCTGCGGACCGAAGGGCTTCGCGTCACCTTTCCGAGGAGAAAACCAGGTCTGCGGGGATGGTTCCGCAGTGGAAGCTTCACGGCTTTGGCGGGCGCCGACGTGACCCTGCGGGCGGGTGAGACCGTCGGCTTGCTGGGTGAGTCAGGCTCCGGCAAGACGACCCTGGCCTCGGCTTTGCTGGGGCTGACGGCCTTTCAGGAAGGCCAGATCGACTTCGAGGGGACGCGCATCACAACGCTGCGGAGGAATCAGCGCCGCTGGCTACGCTCTCGGTTGCAGATGGTGTTTCAGGATCCCTTTGGCTCACTCTCGCCCCGGCTGACGGTGCGACAGATCGTGGCGGAAGGCCTGGAGCTTCACCATCCCGATCTGGGTCCGAACGAGGTGCATGAAAAGGTCGTCTCGGTCTTGGGTGATGTGGGACTGGCCGACACCGCGCTCGAGGCCTATCCCCATGAATTCTCGGGCGGCCAGCGGCAGCGCATTGCCATTGCCCGCGCCCTCATCATCAAGCCCCGTGTCCTCGTGCTCGACGAGCCCACCTCGGCGCTTGATGTCTCGATTCAGAAGCAGATGTTGGCCTTGCTCCTCGCATTGCAGAAGAAACACGGGCTGAGCTACATCCTCATCAGTCACGACCTGAGTGTGATGAACGCCCTGGCCCACCGGGTGTACGTCGTGAAGAGCGGTGCCATCGTCGAGGAGGGAGAGACCGAGAAGGTTATCGGGCATCCCGAGCATCCCTACACCAGGCAACTCGTGCAGGCGTCGGCATGAGACAGGATGTCAGCTTCCGATGGGACAAACCATGAGGCACAAGCTGGGAGTGTCTCTCGCCCTGCTGGCAGGTGCATTCGTGGCGGCAGCCGCACGTGGTCCAGCAAGCGGAAGGCGAGGCCCGTGAAGGCGGCAGCCGGCCAGCAAGGATAGCTCGATGTTCGTCTATCTCCTCAAGCGCTTGCTAATTTTGTTTCCGACGATCCTGGGTGCATTGACACTGACCTTTCTCGTCACCCAGCTTGTCCCGGGCGGTCCGGTGGACTCGGCCCTGCACCGAATCGATCTCGAAAGCGGCACCAAGGCCGGCGCCGAGGGCACTGCTGAATCCGGTGGGTTCAATTACACCGGCCGGAAGGGCATCGATCAGGGACAGGTTGATCAACTAAGGAAGCAGTTCGGCTTCGATGTCCCTTTGGGCCGACGCTACCTGACGCTCATTGGCCGATTCCTGCGCCTTGACCTGGGGGAGAGCTACTTTCGCAGCGAAAAGGTCTGGACCCTCATCCGCTCCAAGTTCGTGGTGTCCATGTCGCTCGGCATGTGGACCTTCCTGCTGACCTACTTGATTTCGTTGCCTCTTGGCATTGCCAAGGCGGTCCGCTCGGGCAGCAGCTTCGATATTGCGAGCAGTTTGATGATTCTCGTGGGGTATGCGCTCCCGGGATTTGTGCTCGGCGTGCTTCTGATCCTACTTTTGGGCGGTGGTTCGTTCCTCGACATCTTTCCCCTGCGCGGGTTGACCTCGGAGAACCTCGCCGGACTCGGCTGGTTGGCCAAGATCAGGGACTACCTGTGGCATGTAACCCTTCCCATCACCGCCTCGGTGGTCAGCAATTTCGCCATCAAGACTCTGCTCACCCGGAACACCCTCACCGAGGAACTGAGCAAGCAGTACGTCCTTACGGCTCGAGCCAAGGGGCTCAGCGAGAACCGCGTGATTTGGAAACACGCATTTCGCAACGCGCTCTTGCCGCTCATCACCAGCTTCCCAGGGGCCTTTATCGCCGCATTCCTCAGTGGCAGTCTCTTGATCGAAACACTCTTCTCGCTCGACGGGCTGGGTCTGCTGTCGTTCGAGTCCATCAACGGTCGGGACTATCCCGTCATCTTGGGCAGTTTGTACGTGTTCACCCTCGTCGCGCTGCTGACCAAGCTTGTCGCCGACGTAGCCTATGTCTTTGCCGATCCGCGCGTCCATTACGGAGCCCACGCTCGCTGACAACGTGACCAGGAGACACGCCGTGAACCAGGTCGCACAATCATCTCCCCCGATCGCCCGCGCCGGGAGGTACCGTGATCCTAGCCCCGCGTCCATCTCGCAAGAGATGTTGGCCCCGGCCGTCGCCGCCCGAGCGTTCCCCGTGCGGGGAGGGTCGCCAGGAAGGCGCCTGTGGAAACGCTTTCGATCGCAGCGGTTGGGCTATGTGAGCCTGATCATTTTCTCGGTGCTCTACGGTCTGAGCCTGTGCGGAGAGTTCCTGTTCAACGACCGACCGCTGTTCGTCTACTACCAGAGCAAAATCTACCTGCCGCTGTTCAATAGCTACCCAGAGGCGACCTTTGGCGGAGATCTGCCGATCGAAGCCGACTATAACGACCCTTTCATCCGGGCGCAGCTCGCTCAATCCGGGAACTTTGCACTGTATCCAATACACCCCTACTATCACGACACGCTCGACTATTTTACCGTTGCCGAGCATCACCCGGGTAAACCCTCCTTGCGGAATTGGTTGGGGACAGACACCTCGGGCTACGACGTCGCGTCGCGCCTGCTCTACGGCTTCAGAATCTCGGTCACGTTCGCGCTGCTGTTGACTCTGCTGGGCAGTCTACTGGGCATAGCCGTGGGGGCAGTACAGGGTTACTTCGCGGGGAGGATCGACCTCATCGGGCAACGCCTGATCGAGATCTGGGGCGCCATGCCCGAGCTCTATCTGCTCATCGTCTTCGCTTCGATCTTCCAGTACAGCTTCATCCTCATCTTCCTGGTGCTGACTCTGTTCGGCTGGGCACATCTTTCCGACTACGTGCGCGTCGAGTTTTTGCGCAATCGACAGATGGAGTATGTCCGGGCCGCGCGTGCCATGGGCCTTTCGAGTTGGCAGATTATCTGGCGCCATATTCTGCCCAACAGCTTGACGCCGGTGATCACGTTCCTGCCGTTTCGTGTCAGCGCTGCCATTACCGCGCTTGCGAGCCTCGACTTTTTGGGTATCGGGGTATCGGCGCAGACACCCAGTCTGGGCAGGCTGCTCTTACAGGGGAAGCAGAATCTGGATGCCTGGTGGATCTCGTTGGCGGCGTTTGGCGCTCTGCTCGTGACGATCCTGCTACTGACCTTCATAGGAGATGGTCTCCGGCACGCGCTGGACCGCCGCCAGGTCGCGAAGACTGCAGGGCACTTCCAGGAAGCGGAGGCCTGAATGGCGCGGAGTCTCATTTTCGGCATGATCCTGGCTGGCGCGGCGATCGCCTGGCCTTTCAGGCCAGCGCAGGCGAACCATGCCTTCGCTCAGTTCGGACACCCCAGATACCCTGCGGACTTTCACCATTTCGACTACGCGGAGCCCAATGCTCCTAAGGGTGGCGTGCTCAACCTGTCAAACGTGAGTCCCAATAGCGGATTCGACAAGTTTAATCCCTTCACCCTCAAGGGGCGGGCCGCACCCGGGCTGACCGAGCTGGTGTTCGAGACCCTCGCGGTCTACAGCCTGGATGAGCTGAATGTCGAATATGGCCTGTTGGCCCAAGATATCGAGGTCGCACCTGACTTCAAATCGGTGACTTTCCAGCTGAATCCCAAGGCGCGCTTCTCCAACGGGGACCCGGTTACCGCGCAAGACGTCCGTTACTCGTTCACCACCCTCAATGGCCCAAAGGCCAACCCCCGGTTTCGATCGTACTTTGCAGATGTGGCCGGGCTGGTCATCGTCGATCCGTACACTGTTCGTTTCGATTTCAAACGCAGCGGGCGCGATCTTCCCTTCGTTGCGGGAAGTCTGCCGGTCTTCTCGTCCAAGTGGGGGCTCCGGCCGGATGGAACGCGGGTGCCGTTCGACAAGCTGAGCTTCGAGCATCCGATTGCGACTGGGCCCTACCTGGTCGACCGATCGCCGTCGGGGCAGAACATTATCTACACGCGCAATCCGAACTACTGGGGCCAAGACCTGCCCGTGCGCCGCGGGAGCTTCAACTTCAACAAGGTGGTCTACAAGCTTTACAAGGACATCGATGGCCAAGTCGCCGCGATCCGAGCGGGGGATTTCGATTTTTTGGCCGAGACCAAGATGCGTTACTGGTGCTGCCAGTATATCGGGCAACGATTTGACCGTGGCGAGTTGCTCAAGGAAATCCTCCCGCACCGGAATCCGCGACCGATGAACGGATATGTCTTCAACTTGCGCCGCAAGCCATTTCAGGATCTTCGCGTGCGGCAGGCCTTCAACTACGCCTATGACTGGGAGTGGTTGAACGCGATGATCTTTGACAATCAATTCGAGCGCCAGGACAGCTACTTCGCCAATACGCCGCTAGCCGCGAGTGGTCTGCCCAGCGAAGCCGAGGTCAGGCTGCTAGCGCCGTTTCGCGCCGAGTTGGATCCCGCGGTTTTTGGACCGATGGCGAAACAGCCGAATACTCGCCCGCCCGGGAGCCCCCGCGCCAATTTGCGCAAGGCCGCCGAGTTGTTTGCGGCCGCGGGTTGGCGCAATCGCGGCGACGGACTCCTTCGAAACGATCGTGGCGAACCGCTTTCGCTCGAGGTCTCCGGGCAGGCGGCGCTGCTTGAGGCTTTCTACTTGAACATCAAGAAGCTCGGGGTAACAGTGGTCGTGCGGAACAGCGACCCGTCTGTCGATCGCGAGAACCTGAGGAAGTTCAATTTCGATTTCGCATCAATAGCGCTACGTGAAGCTCGATCGCCTGGCGCCGAGCTCTACCGGAGTTTCCACTCGCACGGGGTCGACGTGCCGGGGTCGGAGAATCTGGTGGGCCTGAAATCTGCGGCGGTCGACTTCCTCATCGAGCGCATTCTGAACGCCGACAGTGAGGAGGATCTGCTGACGGCCGCGCATGCCTTGGATCGCGTGATGGTACACCATGCGTACGTGCTGCCTTGGCGCTACCTCAAGAACCACTACGTCATCTACCACCGCCGTCTGCGACATCCGAGCAGGTTGCCAGACTACTATGGCCCCTATGAGTGGGTGCTTAGCCAATGGTGGGATGGGGACGTCAAGTCCTAAGCGCGAGTTGGGGCCGCGTGATTGCGGCTGAGGCGCGAACCCAAGGGGCCGGTGGATCTTAGCAAGCTGCGCGCCAACCGATGGTGCGACCGGGGGGTGGTTCCACGGGCCAACTCCGGTGGGTCGCTCCCACCGCAACTGCTTCGGGAGCAACAGCCCAGCAGCAGCGCTGTTGCTGGAGCAGCACTGCGAGACTGTCTTGCTGTTCGGGTCAGCGCGAGTTGGACGGTCGTTTGTTTTCGAGGGCAATTCTCCTGTGGCGTGTCCCCAACGAGGCGCTATTGTGCGCCCTCGCAATGACAGTCGCGGCGCACACGAGCCCAGGGCGCCCCCGGTCGATTCTCTTCGACTACGCCCGCGGACACGGCTGGGGCTATCTCGCGTCGATCACCCTGATCGTAGTATCTAGCCGACTGGCAGTCTGGATTCCGAGGTGGATCGGTCGGTTCACTGACCAGTTGAGCCGTGCACAATTGGGGAGGCATGAAATTGCGCGCTATGTGTGGATTCTGCTGGTGGTCGCTGGCTTGCGTGTGGTTTCGCTGTGGGCCGGACGCATCTTCATCAACGTCCACGGGCGTCGATTGGTCTACGAGCTGCGTGGCCGTCTTTTGTCCAAGTGGTCCACTCTGACGCCGACCTACTACCATCGGCACAGCGTGGGCGATCTCCTATCCCACGCTCTCAGTGACGTGGACGTGCTCCGCCAGTTCTCTTCAATGGGCGTGAGCCAGGCGGTCAACTGCCTTTCGCTGCTCGCCTCCGCCGTCTACGTCATGGGGGTGCAGATGGATCATCGACTCATGTTGGCCGGACTCGGACCCCTGTTCATCATCCCCGTGATTGTTCGGACCCTCGGGCCCAGGATCAAGGCCGAGTCTATCCGCTATCAGGAGGCGGTCGGACGTATGGCCCAGATGGTGGAAGAGAGTATTGGCGGAATCCGAACCATCAAGGCATTCGGAAACGAGGCGGTGATTGAGGCGCGCTTCGACGAGAAGCTGGGAAGCATCGTCTCAGCAAAAATGCGGTTTGCTCGCCTCTCGGCGCTCTTTGGGGCCCTGCTTCCTCTCCTTGCTTCCATCGGCTTCGTCGTCGTCATGTGGTATGGCGCCACCCTGGCCGTCCGACGGGAGATCACACTGGGGGACTTTGTAGCCTTCCTGCTGTACCTGAACCTCCTTCGTTTGCCGTTTGAGCAACTTGGTCAGATCCTCAACATTTTCCAACGCGCCTCTGGGTCGCTCGGCCGGCTGGCTCAGCTCTTGAACGCGCGGCCGGATGTCGTGGACCATCCGCACCCTGTTCCCTTGGACAACGCGCGCAGCAATATTGACGTCTGTAACCTTGCATTCACCTATCCGGGCACTGACCGGCCTGCCTTGCGTGACGTCTCGTTTTCCCTGAAGAGCGGTGGAACCCTGGGAATTGTCGGTGGGATTGGGGGCGGAAAGACCACTGTGGCCAACCTTCTGCTGCGCCTATACGACCCCCCAGCGGGGGCGATCCGGATTGGCGGAGTGGACATCCGCTGCGTGCCCCTGCGAGATCTGCGGCGAGCGATTGCGTACGTGCCCCAGAATAGCTTCTTGTTCTCGACAACGCTGAGCGAGAACATCGGCTTCTCGGATCGCGCACCCGATGCCAATCGCGTCGAGCGCGCCGCCAAGGAGTCCGCTGTCGATGACAGTATTCGCGGCTTTCCGGAAGGTTTTGCGACGGAAGTTGGGGAGCGAGGCGTGCGTCTTTCTGGCGGGCAGAGGCAACGCGTTGCTGTCGCGCGTATGGTGTACAAGGATGCATCGATTCGGATTCTCGACGACAGCTTGAGCGCGGTGGACACCAAGACGGAAGCGGTGATCCTTGCGAATCTCCGGCGGGACGCCTCTGCCGAGCTGCGTCCCTCGACGATCATCATCTCGCATCGCTTGAGTACCGTGCGACACGCTGACGAAATCCTGGTCTTGGATTCCGGGCGTGTGTCTGAGCGGGGGACGCACGCCGAACTGCTCCGCCTGAACGGGACCTACGCACAGATATGGGCTATGCAGTCCGGGGTGGCGCGCGACACCAGCGACGCATGGAAGTCGCTGGCGACCGAGGAGAGCCCGGTGGGGGCGATTGTCAGAGAGAAGGTCGAGCTGGAGGTGCCGGAAGCGGAAGTGGAGTCGTCGTGAAGCACACCGGTGCCACCGGGCTGAGACACCTATTGCCGTATCTGAGGCAGCATCGCGCCCGATTGGGCATCGTGTTCCTCCTCGTGGTGGTAGCGTCCTTTATCGATCAGGCCCAGCCCTACCTGATCCGGGACGCCATCGACAAGCACATCCTGACGGCCCGTCCGGATCTTGGGGTAGTGGCCTGGATGTCCTTGGGATACCTCGCCCTGGTTCTGCTCTCTTTTGTGCTGACCTACTACCTGGAGTTGCTCCTGCAGAGGACGGGGCAGTCGATCGTGCGCGAAATCAGAGCGGATCTCCTCCGGCATATCCAGGGTCTCTCCCTCAGGTACTTCGACACGAACTCCTCCGGTCGGATCATCACAAACGTCGTGAGCGACACGGAAGCTCTTAACAACTTCTTCACCGACTTTCTTTCGAACACCCTGCGCGGATGCATTTCGCTCACGTTGATCATTTTTTTCATGTTGCGGATGGATGTCCGCTTCACCTGCTACTCCCTCCTGATGGTGCCGGTGATCGGCACGGTTTCTTACTTCATTCGTTTCTTTCTGCGAAAGGTGAACCAGGAGATGCGGCATCGGCTCTCCGCGGCCATAGCCTTCCTGGCGGAGACCCTGAGTGGCATGGCGGTCATTCAGGTCTTTGACCGCGAGAAGAAGCAGCAGGAAGACTTCGACGTCTGCAACCGGGCGCTGCTGGAAAGCACTATCAAGGAGACTCACCTGAACTTTGCCTATTTCCTGGTGGCGGAGACGCTGGGGGATCTGGGCGTGGCCGCTCTGATCTGGTTCGGTGGCGGGGCGGTCATCCGCGGGAGCGTAACCTTCGGTGTCCTGTTCGCGTTCATCACTTATATCCGGCGGTTCTTTCAGCCAATCAACCAGATTACGCAACAGTTGAATGTGCTGCAGTCGGCCGTTATCGCCTCCGATCGCATTACGGCAACCCTGCGCGAGACGCCGGACATTTGCGAGGAGGGGGCTGGTCAGCCCTTCGTGGCTTCGGGCAGGATCGTGTTCGAGGGCGTCCACTTTGCTTACCGGCCAGGTCAACCCGTCCTCCATGGCATTGATCTCGTGATCGAACCCGGCCAACGAGTGGGTTTTGTGGGGCCCTCGGGGGCCGGCAAGACTTCACTCATCAACCTTCTTGCCCGGTTCTATGATGTGACCGACGGCGTGATTCGGCTGGACGGACGCGACGTTCGGAGCATCCCCTTGAAGGTTCTGCGGGAGACGATCGGTATCGTCCAGCAGGACGTGACGTTGTTCTCGGGCAGCCTGATCGATAACATCCGCTTCTTCCGAACCGAGATCCCAGAGGCGAGGGTGGTAGAGGCCTGCACGCTGGTCGGCGCCGACGAGTTCATTCGCCGCCTTCCACAGGGCTATCAAACACCGCTGTCTGAGCGAGGGAGCACCTTGTCCTTCGGGGAACGGCAGCTTCTGTCCTTCGCCAGGGCCATGACCTTCAACCCCAAGATCCTGATTTTGGACGAGGCCACGGCTAGCCTCGACTCGGTCAGTGAGGCCATCCTGCAGCGTGCGATCGGGCGAGTCGCGAATGGCCGGACCCTCCTGGTCATCGCGCATCGCCTGTCCACGGTGAGGCAGATGGACTTCATCGTGGTCCTCGATCATGGGCGGATTGCCGAGCGGGGGCCTCACGAGAAGCTACTTGCCCAAGGTGGAATCTACCACCGGCTGCACCGAGCTAGCGCTCTCCCGGTCGCCCTCGCCCCGTAGCGCCGCTGCTGTTGGTCTGCTGCGCCTCGGGCAGCCTGAACGACCTTGAGAACGCGGAACGGCCCGAAACACGCAGCCTTGGCCAGGGGGAGAGTTGGTGCGGGAATTGCTTTAAGGAAAGTAGGCGAGTCAATGCAGCAACACGCGAGGGACCGACCTTGAAGTACCGCATACTCGGGAAGACCAATCGGAAAGTGTCGATCCTCGGCATGGGAGCGATGCGGCTGCCCACGAGCGACGGCAACCGTATGGGGACTGGCGTTCGGGAGGACGAAGCGGTGTCGATCATCCAACGGGCCATCGACGGCGGAGTCAACTACATAGACACGGCCTATGTCTATCACGGCGGTCGCAGTGAGGTCGTGGTCGGTCGAGCCCTGCGGGAAGGCTATCGCGGCAAAGCGCAGGTGGCGACCAAATCTCCGGTCGCGCGCATCAAGGCCGCGGAGGATTTCGATCGCATCCTTCATGAACAGTTGGCACGTCTCGGCACGGACCACATCGATTTTTATCTCTTCCACGGCATTGGCCGCGCGCAGTGGCGGAAAGTGCTGGAGCTCGGTCTCCTCGAGAAGGCTGAAGCTGCGCGCGCGGCGGGAAAGATCGGACACGTCGGTTTCTCCTTTCACGACGAATTCTCCGCCTTTCAGGAGATTGTCGAGGGTTATGCAGGCTGGGAGTTCTGCCAGATCCAATACAACTACATGGATACCCAATTTCAGGCAGGAACCCGCGGGCTAGCGCTTGCCGCGCGCAAGGGAATCCCCGTGATCGTCATGGAGCCCGTGCGCGGTGGCCGGCTGGCCGCCCCCCCGGCTGAGGTTGCCGCCGTGCTAGGCGCTCATGCCTCTGGCCGCACCCCGGTCGAGTGGGCTCTTCACTGGGTGTGGAATCGGCCCGAGGTCAAACTCGCTCTCAGCGGCATGAGCACGCGCGAACAGGTGGACCAGAACCTCGCCGCCGTCGAACGTGCCGAGGTTGGCACCTTGGGCCTCTCGGAAGATGAGGTGCTCCAGAAAGCCGTTGAGCTTTTCCGCAAGCGCGCTCCGATACCGTGTACCGACTGCGGCTACTGTGTGCCCTGTTCGCAAGGTGTGAACATCCCCAGAAATTTCTCCCTCTTCAACGATAGTGTCACCTACACCAGCGGGTCCAATGCCCGCTTTGCCTATTTCCACTTTGTGCGGGAAGAGGCGCGCGCCTCCCGATGTAATGCCTGCGGGGAATGCGAGCCGAAGTGCCCCCAGAAGATTCCCATCGTCTCGTTCCTCGACCGAATCGAGGCCACGTTCGGCGGCTGACGATACGCGGTGGTGTGCTCGGCCTTTGCTGGCTGCTGCGTTTCGCCCTGGCCGCGGTATCGCAGTACCTGGCTGGATCCGCTGCGCAGATCGTGTTGTCGCAGCTGCGCGTACGCATCTTTGCCCACGTTCAGAGCCTGAGCGTGCGCTACTTCGACCGCGCCAAGGCGGGCCGGATTGTGTCCCGGGTGGACCGGGACGTGGACAGCCTCGAACCGCTGTTGATTCAGGGACCGCCCGAATTGCTCTCCGCGGTGTTGCGCTGCCTGCTGGCCGGCACGTTGCTCTACCACTTGTCACCGAGGCTTTTCCTCGCCCTAGCCTGGATCATCCCTGTGTTGGTGCTGGCGGTGGCGATCTTCCAGCGGATAGCGTCGCGCAACTACGGTCGCATCGCCGAGCGACGCAGCCGCTTCACTGCCCACTTGGTCGAGACTGTCAGTGGGGTTCGCATCCTCAAGCAAACCGCCCAGGAAGAACCCAATCGCCGTCGTTACCACGACTTGGTGTACGACTTCAATCACACCCCGTGTATCCGACACACTGTGAGTTCCAGCGGATTGCTCACTGGTTGACCGGGAAGAGAGTTCGCGATGCGGGAAAGCCGTCTCGTATGCTTGACAGGTTCCAGTGGCTGCGCTAGAGGACTCTCATGCTGGTTTGATCCGGCGGAAACAACGGCGAGAGAAAGGATTCCAATCGATGAAGAAGTTGGCTTCGGTTCTAGTGCTGGGACTGGCGGTTTCTGGCATCGGCGGCTGCGGCGATGATACGCCCGCGCACAGACCAGACGCCGGAGCTGCTGCTGCTGATGGTGGCACCAAAGGGGATGGGGGCGCGGGTGAGGTCGGTGGCCTGCCGGCCGATGGCGGTGGTGGTGGGAGTGATGCCGGCGTTGCGGCTGGCGCTGATGCGGGAACGGGCGCGTTGGACGCGCTCAGCCCGGCCGATTTGGCCCCTGACGCCGGTGCTGGGGTGGGCAATGGCGACGCACAGGGAGGTGGTGACGGCCCAGTGGTTGTCAGTGGCCGCGATGGAGCCGTGGTGGATGGTTCGGTGGTGGTCAGCGGCGGGGACGGGCCTGTGGCCGATGGCCCGGTGTTGGTCACGGTTCCAGATGGATCCGTGGTGGATGGTTCGGTGTTGGTCACGGTTCCAGACGGGGCGGTGGTGGACGGTGCGGTGGTGGATGGTCGTGGGGACGGATCGGCGGTGACTGATGGAACGGTGGTGGACGGCCCAGCGGTGGGCACCGCGGGGGATGGAGGGGGGCTGGCGGACGGTTCGGCGGGTATCGATTCTGCCGACGCAGCAGTGCGCGTGGATGGTTCGGTGGGAGCTGATGCCTTCGGTGGACAGGACGGGGCTGGGGATAGTGGCGAGACCGGCTAGCTGGTCAGGGTGGTGGGTGAAGCGGGGTGGAACACCGCGTGTGAGAACAGGAAGGAGGTGACCAATTCCAGACTGCGACTGTAGGGGCGGCGGGTGTGAAGCCGGGGGCGGAAGACACGGGGAACCTTCCAACGTGTTCCGCTCCCGGCCTAGGTGGAGAAACTGAGGACTACCGGGTTGCGACCATGCTGGCGTATGCCAGATGTCCGAAGAAGGTGCCGGCCTCCACGCGCCTACGGGCCTCGTTCTTCAGGGCAGCGGCGAGATCGCTGCCGATACGACCGGCGCTGGCGAGCACGTCAGCGCCGCGGTCCACGATGGTCAGCATGTAGGTCGCGTCAGTGACGCCGTGGTAGCCGTAGCTACGAACATTGCGCACGGCAAATCCGGCGTGTTGGATGCTGGCGGCAAGTTTCTGGACGAGATGGGGATCGTGGACGATGGCCTCCACAGTGGCGGCTGCGCATGCCTGGAGCGGATCGGCTGTGCTGATGGCCACACTGGTGGTTGAGTAGTCGGCATCGAAGACCACCAGCTGTCCGCCGGGGCGCAGGACGCGATGAGCCTCGGCCAGGGCTTCGTCAAGGGCAGGCACGTGGCAAAGGGTGGTGTGAAAGACCAGGACGTCGAACGTGCCTGGATCAAAGGGCAAATGGCGCGCATCACCTTGGCGGAATTGAAGGTTGGCGATTCCTTCGGCAAGGCGCCTGGCCTCGGTGAGAAAGAAGGGCGAGGGATCTACGCCGAAGACCTGGCAGTCGGCGCCAAGCCGGGCAAGGGCGCGCGACACGGGACCCGTTCCGCAGCCCACCTCCAGCAGCACCGCCCCCGGGCGCAGGTCGATTTCTGATTGGTAGCTTGTGCGCATGGCAACCTGCTGAGGATCGGCGGCCCTCAATTCCAGAATGCGGGCGAGATTTTCAAGCACGTTGCGGTCTGCGGCGGCGATGTCGGCGTACACGTCAGACATGAAGTGCATGTCTCATAAAACGACGGCCGACGCAATGGTTGGACGAGAACGCACGAAAAAATGGGGAATACAGCGCGAATGGGTGCTGTTGATGATCGGTTGACGAGACACTGTGTCTTTTCTGCTTGACGGCGGAGCTGTGGGCCGGTAAAAGCAGTCGCATGATTTGTCTTGGCCGCTGTCATCGCGCAACGCGGGTTGCAAGCCAGCGCTGTTCGCGCTGACGGGCCAAGCCAGCCAAGGCTCCCGACGTGCACGGCGGGCCTCGAACGAATCGCCGCACGAAAACAGAGATCGCAACAGGCCTCGCCATTCCGGCGAGCCGCGCCAGCACGAGCACCCCGACCGGGGGGAAGGGGACTCGTGTGTTCCAACCACCAGCAAGGAGTATCCGAGTGTCTGTGTCAAAAAGTCCCAAGGCATTATTGATTGGTTTCCTTCTCTTTCCCCTCACGGCGTACGCCCAGCCGGGACCTGCAGCCGTTCCGGGAGCGTCGACCGTCGCGCAAGCGGCGGCAGCGGATGCTCAACCCGCCGCGGCCCCGACGCCGCTGGCTTTGCCTTCTGCGGCTCCCGCACTGACGTCCGATGCGCAACCTGCGGTTGTCCCAACCGGGATTTCCAAGGAGCAATCGCAGCTTCTTGTCCAGAGCGGCTTCGTGGATGCGGGACCGGGGGGCTTTGGCGTGCGTTCAGCTGACAAGAAGTCGCAGCTGCGCTTTCACCTGCAGGTGCAGGCCGACGCGAAGTTCTGGCATGGAACCACGCCGGCCAAAGTCAACGAAACGTTCTTCTTGCGCCGGGCGATCCCCTGGATTGATGGAACCCTGCCCTACGGCATCAGTTTCTTGCTCGCCCCGGATTTCAGCCAGATCAACAGCACCAACACCGCTGCCCAAAGCAACGCGGCGATCATTCTTCCGGACGCCTATTTCCAGCTGAAGATTCTAGATGAGCTGCAGTTCCGCTTCGGAAAGTTCCGCGCACCCATCGGGCTCGAACGGTTGCAGCCGACTGGCCAATTGTTCTTCAACGAATTTGCGCTGGCCACCGAGTTGACCCCCTTGCGTGACGTTGGTGTCCAGGTGCAGGGTGAGATCGCCAAGGGCTATGTGGGGTATGCCTTGGGCGTGTTCAACGGCGCCGTCGATAACGCCTACACGGATCTCGACCCCAGTCGCTACAAGGATGTCGAGGGCCGCGTCTACGCTCAGCCCCTCGGGGCTCCCAACCCGGATTCCTCTCAGTACGCCATCATCGGTGTCGCCGGAACAGTGGGTCGCAAGAGCGGCGTTCCCCAGGCTTCGGGCCAGAACACGAACCTGCCGACCTTCAAGTCCCCTGGGGGCGCTGCGATTTTTTCGTACAAGGCTGGCGCGACACCTGACCTGACGAATACCGCCATTGCGACGGGGCAGCAGCGAAGGTTCAACCTCCACGGCTACTACGCGATTGGACCCTTCGGCTTGCTCGCAGAGTACATCTACTCGCAGCAGAGGGTGGGCTTCAACTACGAGAACACCACCGTGGGCAACCAAGGGTGGACCGCTGAAGCATCATTGTTCCTGTACGGTGGCAAGGCGTCCTACTCGCAAGCCAAGATCGCGACACCCTTTGATCTGGACGCCGGCACGATTGGCGCCTTCGAGTTGGTCGCGCGTGTCTCGCAGTTGAGATTCGACGAGTCCGCCTTCGGGGCCAAGACCGATACCACGAAGCCGGTTGACGAAACCGCGTCGGTGAAGCGAGCCACCGAGCTTGCTGGCGGCCTCAACTGGTACCTCAGCCGCTGCGTGCGGTTGCTCTTCAGCTACAACCGCGCTTCGTACAAGGGCGGCGTGGCTAGCGGAGACAGACCGGCCGAAAACGTGTTCTTCGCCCGCGCACAGCTCAACTACTAGCGAGAGGGATGGCGATGACTTCGCAAGCGAGAAGAATGGGGATCGCGGCCGCGCTGGTGGTCGGGGCCGTGATTCTGGTCCCGGCCTGCCGCAAGAAGGTCGCGGCGCCACCGCCGCTCGTGAGCCTGAGGGTCGGACACCTGCCGGTCACGGGCCACGCGAAGTTCTTCGTGGCAGCGGAAGAGAAATTCTTCCAGCAGGAGGGGCTGAACGTTCAATTGTCCGAGTTCACCAACTCGGCCGACGGCCTGGCGGCGTTGCGCGCTGGTCAGCTTGATTTGGGCGCCTTTGGCACCACGGCGCCTCTCGTCCACATCGCCAAGGGCGCCGACCTACGCATCATCGGCGGCGTCATGGGTGAAGATGTGTCCATCATAACGACCAAGGAAAAGGCGGCGGAGATCAAGTCGGTCGCGGACCTCAAGGGGAAGAAAGTAGCGACCGTCCGACTGGCGACAGGAGACGCGGTTCTGCGGGGAGCGCTCGAACGGGTGGGATTGGACTGGAGGAAGGACTTGGAGATATTCGAGGTCAAGAACCCGCCCGCAGTCATCGAGTCAGTGAAGAGCGGTCAGGTGGAAGCCGGAGTCGTGTGGGGACCGCACGATCTGCGGGCCGAAGAGCAAGGGCTGGCGGTGGTGGTGCGCAGCAAGGACTTGCAGCCCGGCCATCCCTGCTGCCGCCTGACCATCAACCACAAGGATCTCGATTCTCGCGGCGATGTCTGGCAGCGCTTCATTCGCGCCATTCTGAAAGCGGAGCTGTTCAGCAAGACCAACCAGGACGCAACCATTCGCGACATCGTCAAATACGTGAAGGTCGATCCGGCGTTGGCCAGAAAGGCGTTCTACTCGCCCTATCTGGACCAGTCGTCGGACCCCAACCTGGCCGCCATCCAGGAGTTCTGGAAGGTCATGAAGGCCAGCAACTTCGTCGAATCGACCGCGGACATCACACCGTTTGTCGACGGCAAGGCCTACCTGGCAGCACTGGAGAGTCTGGAGAAGGAGGCGCCGCAGGAGGCGTACTGGAAGACGCTGCACTCCGTCTACACGTCGAGGAATTGATGAATTCGGCGCCCCAGCCGGCACTAGAACTCGACTCGGTATCGTTCGGCTATGGCACGGGCGCCGTGCTCGCAGACCTGTCGCTCGGACTTCGTGAGGGAGAATTCGTTTCGCTGCTGGGGCCGAGTGGGTCCGGCAAGAGCACGGTGCTGCGCCTGCTGGCCGGGCTGGAGATCCCGCAACGGGGACATATCCGGCACCGTGGAAGACCGGTAACCGGCCCGGGGATCGACCGGGGCGTGGTGTTTCAGGACTACTCGCTCTTTCCCTGGATGACCCTGACCGAGAATGTGGTTCTGGCCATTGGGAAGGCGCACCCGCAGCTCGACCGCAAGCAGAGGCGCGAGCTGGCCGAGGAATATCTGGAATTGGTCGGGCTGGCCGATGCGCAGACCAAGTACCCGCAGGAGCTATCAGGCGGGATGTGCCAGCGCGGGGCTATTGCCCGAGCGCTGGCCATGGGCGCGCCTGTGCTGCTCATGGACGAGCCCTTTGGGGCGCTCGATCCGGTCAACCGAACTCGCCTGCAAGATCTCTTGCTGGAGGTGTGGAATTCCAGCAGGCCCGCGCGGACCATCGTGTTTGTTACCCACGACGTGGACGAGGCGATCCTGCTGGCCGATCGGGTCGTGGTGCTCGGGGCATGCCCAGGGCGGATCATTGCCGACTTAAGTGTCCCCATTCCCAGGCCGCGTCCCCGACGGCAAACCTACCTGCGGCCCGAGTTTCAGAGCCTGCGCAAGGCCGTCACCGAATACTTGCAGGGCGACATGCTGCAGCGGCTGTCGGCCGCAGACACGGTGTCAGAGGCCGAGGGGATATGAGCCAAGTCAGGTCCAGTGGCGTGGCCTCAATGGCCTTCGCAGACTTACCGGCGTCTGCCGCGCGACCAAGGCAAACGACGCGTCGGCTGACGGCGCGGCTGTCGGGCAAGGAAGGATGGTGCCTGCTGATTGGGCTGCTGTCACTGTGGCAGCTCGTCGCCTGGATTGTGCCGGCACACGACAGATTTCTGTTTCCGTCGCCGTTGGTGACGGCCCAGGCACTTTGGGCTTCCTTGCCCGAACTGGGCAAGGGGACGCTGGCGTCGTTCATCATCTTGATTCCGGGCTATGCCGCAGCGGTGGTGGCGGGCGTGGTGCTGGGCATTTTGGCAGGAACCACGCGCTGGCTGGAGCGGTTGACGGTGCCGTTTACACGTGTGGTGGCTCCGGTGCCGCCGACAGTGTACGTGCCCTACGCCATCGCACTCCTTCCTGGGTTTCGCAGCGCCGCGATTGCAGTGGTGTTCATTGGCGCGTTCTGGCCTATCTTCGTCAACGCCACCGCAGGGGCGGCGTCGGTGCCGCAACGGCTGCGCGACAACGCGCGCGTGCTGGGCCTGGGCAAAGCCGAATACTTGCGCCGGGTCGTGTTTCCATCGTCGCTGACCCACATCTTTTCCGGCATGTCAGTCGGTTTGGCGATGTCCTTCATCATGCTCACTGTGGCGGAGCTGTTCGGCGCCAACGCGGGCCTGGGCCGCTTTGTGCAGTTCTACGCCGATTTCGCCGATTACCCGCGCATGGTGGCCGGAATCCTGTTCACTGGAGCCGTGACCTTCGTTTGCATGCGCGCACTCGACCGGGTCAAGCGCCGCGCGTTGTTCTGGCAAAGGTAGACTGCATGTCACAGGAAGAAACTTCCCTGCTCAGTCGCCTGTCCGATGCCGTGGTGGCCATGGACGAGGCCGAGACGATTCGACTCTCGCAGGAACTGCTCGTGCAAAAGATCGATCCCGGGCGTGGCATCGAGGCGGGTCTGGTGGACGGCATGCGCCGGGCCGGCGATCTGTTTGAGCGCGAGGAGTATTTCATTCCCGAACTGCTCATCTGCTCGGACGCCATGTATGCGGGCCTGCGCGTGTTGCAGCCGCACCTGCCAAGCGGGGCCGCCGAGCGCAAGAAGGGCATTGTGGTCATCGGCGTGGTGGAAGGCGACACGCACGACATCGGCAAGAATCTGGTGAAGATCATGCTGGAAACCGCCGGGTTCGAGGTGGTGGACCTGGGCCGCGACGTGGCCCCTGCAACCTTCGTGGAGCGGGCCGAGTCCGCAGGCGCGCACATCATCGGACTGTCCACCCTGATGACCACCACCATGGGCGCCATGTCCGAGGTGATTCGACTGCTCGACGAAAAGCAGGCGCGTTCACGCATCAAGGTGATGGTGGGTGGTGGCCCGGTATCACAGCAGTTTGCCAATCGCATCGGCGCGGACGGTTACGCGGCCAATGCCTCGGGCGCGGTGGCTGTGGCCACGCGCCTGCGCCAGACGCCAGTGGAGTCGAGAGTGCCGTGACGCCCATCGAGCGTTTCGCGGCCCTCGCGGCGGGTGGTCGCCTGGATCGACTGCCCTGCGTGCCCATTGTGGGCAACACGGCCGCGCGGGTGATCGGCGTGCGTACGGCCGAGATTCGCAGCTCGGGTGAATTGCTGGCCCGTGCCCACACGGCGGCGTATCGGCGTTTCGGCTACGACGTGGTTCGCGTGTTCACGGATCTGTACGTGCAAGCCGAGGCCATGGGCGCCAAGGTGCGCGTGCCCGAGGATGAAACGGCGTATCTGCACGAACCTGCCGTGGTCGACGCCCACGACGTCGACCATCTGAAGCCGGCGGATCCAGGCAAGGATGGCTGCCTGCCCGCGCATTGCGAGGCGGTGGCCCGCGTGGTGGACGACCTGGGGGACGAGGTGGCGGTCACAGCTGCGGTAGCTGGCCCTTTCACCAATGCCTCGTTCTTGGTGGGAGCCGAAACGCTGGCGCGGCTGGCTTTGCGCGAGCCCGCAGTGGTGCGACACCTGTGCGAGATTTCTCTGGAGACAGCGTTGCGCTGGGCGGACGCCATACTGGATGCGGGGGCATCGCCGAGCATCACCGATCCCATGCTGTCGTCGACCGTGGTTAGCCCGCGCCAGTTTCGCGAATTCGGACTGCCCTACTTGGAACGGTTGGTGACGCACATTCGCGGCCGGCGGAAGTCAGTCACCCTGCACATTTGTGGCAAAACGCGGCCGGTTTGGACGCTGATGGCTGACACCGGCGCTGACTGTCTGTCCATCGACAACGAGGCCAGCTTGGCCGAAGCGAAGGCCGCAGTTGGAAAACGGGTGCGGTTGATGGGCAATGTGCCACCCGTGGCCGTGTTGTTTGAAAGCGATCCCGCTGGCGTGCGCGAGGCGGTGCGCGCTTGCGTGCGCGAGGGCGGCGACAATCCGCGCGGCTTGGTCGTGGCTTCAGGTTGCAGCCTGCCCACGGAAACTCCGTTCGCCAATATCGACGCTATGATGCGCGCGGTGGATGAAATCGGCTGGCCCCCGCGTGTGGCTGAGGCCAGCGCATGAGTCCGTTGGCGCCGCGCCAGCGCTTGCTGGGCGTTCTGGGCAAGAAGCTGGTGGACCGGCCACCCGTGATCTGCACGGGCGGAATGATGAATGCCGCCATTGTCGAGGTTATGCAGAAGACCGGACTCACGCTTCCTGAGGCGCACTTTTCTGGCGCGAAGATGGCAGCTCTGGCTGAGGCGGTAAGCGAGCACACTGGCTTCGAGAACATTGGCGTTCCCTTCTGCATGACGGTGGAAGCCGAACTATTCGGCAGCCGCGTCGACCACGGCACGCTGGCTTGCGAGCCGAAGATTCAGTCCGAGGCCTTTACGTCGCTGGCTAAGGTGCAGATCGCTCCTGGTGCGGCCCGTGCTGGTCGCGCCATGGTGGTGGCCGAAGCGGTGGAGCGGCTGAGCCGAAAACGTCCCGACTTTCCAGTGGTGGCAACCCTGACTGGCCCGGTGAGTGTGGCGGCGTCAATCGTGGATCCGGTCACATTTCTCAAGGAACTGCGCACCCGGCGCGCGGATGCCCACCGCGTGTTGGGCCAGGTTACGGCGGTGCTGGCGGAATACGCAGGCGCGCTGGTTGCCGCTGGCGCCACCGCTATCGCGATTGGTGATCCAACAGCCACAGTTGAGATTCTGGGTCCGCAGCTATTCCAGGAATATGCGATTCATTATCTAAATGATCTCATCGGAGCGATTCACGCCCTGGGCACGCCGGTGATCGTGCATATCTGCGGAAAACTGGGCAGCGGTACACGCCTTCTGCCGGGACTGGCCAGCGACGCCATCAGCGTGGACGCTATGGTCAGCCTCAAGGGACTGAAGGCCGACGCGCCCGCGCTGGTCACCATGGGCAACGTGAGCACCTATCTTCTTCAATGGGGATCCCCCGACAAGATCGCCGAGCGCGCGGTGGAGCTGGTGCGCGACGGGGTGGACATCATCGCGCCTGCCTGCGGGCTGTCCACGTCGACGACCTTGGCCAGTATCACGGCCATGACCCGTGCGGTGAAAGACAGGCCGTCGTGAGTGCCCGCGTGGAGGTTCGCTTCCTTCCCGGGCCGTTCATCGCGGATGTGGAGCCGGGCAGCACCCTGCTGGCAGCGGCCCGCAAGGCCCGCGCTCCTTTGGAAGCACCCTGTGACGGCGCCGGCATTTGCGGCAAATGTCTGGTGCGGCTTGCTCCTGAGGCGTTGACCGCACTTGAAGCCGGCGTGGAGGTGGGGGCTGGCAATGGCCAGGGCGCACTGGTCTTGGCCTGCGATGCGCGCGTGCGTGCTGATATTGCAGCAACCATCCCTGATCGCGGCGACAGGAATCTGGGCATTGTGGACCATGGATTGGCCACGGCGCGGCTCCTAGCACCGCATATCGCTGTGGTGCGCGCCCCCGACGCGTGCATGGTGTGGGCAGGGCAGGAACTGATTGCTTCGCTGCCGAGTGCGGTGGCCAATCTTGGGATCGCTGTCGACATCGGCACCACCACGTTGGTGGTTGCACTGGTCGATCTGGAGTCGGGCGACGAACTGGCCGTGGCTTCGGCCCTGAATCCGCAGACGGCGTACGGCCACGACGTCCTGTCGCGAATTCACTTCGCCGCCGAGCCAGATGGCCTATCGACCATGCAGGGGGCACTGGTCGACAGTCTGAATGCCCTCATTGGGCAGGTGTGCCAGCGGGCTGGCGTCGAGGCACGCCACATCCACGAGGCCGTGCTGGGCGGCAATACCTGCATGTTGCACATCGCCGCTGCGGTGAATCCAGCGCCGCTCGGGCGTTCGCCTTATCGGCCGTCGCTGACTGGGGGCAGCCATCTGCGCGGGGAGGAGTTGGGGTTGGGCATCGCGGCGCATGGGCTGGTCTATCTGCCGCCCGTCGTGTCGGGTTTCGTGGGCGCAGACATCACCGCTGGGATATTGGCCACTGACCTGCATCGCTCGCGACAGACGGTCCTGTTACTCGACATCGGCACCAATGGCGAGATGGTGCTCTCCCATGCTGGCGAGCTGTGGGCCACGTCCACGGCTGCGGGTCCGGCCTTCGAGGGCGTGAACATCGAATGCGGGATGCGTGCGGCGCCTGGGGCCGTCGATGCAGTAATTGCAAACGACGGCGGTTGGGCGTTGCACACCATCGGCAATGTGCCAGCCATCGGAATCTGCGGCAGCGGACTCATCGATCTGGTGAGCTGTTTGGTGAAGAATGGTGCGATCGGAAGGAACGGTCGCTTTGAAACGAAGGCCGCCCCGCCGGTAGGAAAATGGGACGAGAGTGAGGGCCGCTGCTTGTTGCGGCTATCGGACGGGGTGGTGCTGACCCAGAAGGATGTTCGTCAGGTGCAGCTGGCCAAGGCCGCGATTCGGGCTGGACTGGACGCGCTTCTGGCAGAGGCAAAGGTGCGCACGGAAGATGTGGAGCGCGTGCTGGTTGCTGGCTCGTTCGGCTATCACCTGCGACCAGACAGTCTGGCGGGAAGCGGCCTTCTGCCGGCATCACTGGCTGCCAAGGTGGAGGCCGTGGGCAACACCTGCAAGGCCGGCGCGGTCACTTTGCTCACCAACGATGACACACGCCGCGAGCTGAAGGCCGTGACATCGCGAGTGCGCAGCATCGAGCTGGCCAATGATGCGGCCTTTGGTCGGCGGTTCGTCGAGCAGATGGCCTTCGGAGACGCCTGAATATGACCAAAGCCGAAAAAAGGAAGCCCGCACGAAAAACTGTCGCCGCAAAGCGCGCACACACTTGCACTGACTGTTTTGCGCTCAATTGCTACCGTCGCGACAAGAAGGCGCCAAACTTTTGTCTGACCGACGAGGCCGGCGCATCCGAAATCGAGAGCACAACGGCCCTATATGCAGGGGACGAGAGCGACGGCAGGATCGCGCGCGCGGCAGCGGAGATCGAGGGTCGCTACTACGGCAAGCTGACTCGGGTCGAGGAAATCGTGGCCTTTGCAGGTCGGATCAAGGCCCGGCGCATTGGCATCGCGACCTGCATCGGCTTGGTCGAGGAGGCGCGGGTGTTCACCCGCGTGCTGGAGGCCAAGGGCTTCGCGTGGCACAGCGTGTTGTGCAAGGTCGGGTCAGTGGACAAGACCGCCATCGGCGTTCCCGACGAATTGAAGATCCTGCGCGGTAGTCACGAGGCCATCTGCAATCCCATCCTGCAAGCCAGGCTGCTCAACGCCCAGAAGACCCAATTGAACGTCATTGTCGGGTTGTGCGTGGGTCACGATGCCCTGTTCACCCGGCACTCGCTGGCGCCGGTCACCACGCTCATCACCAAGGATCGCGTGCTCGGCCACAACCCGGCGGCCGCGCTTTACACCAGCAATTTCTATTACAAGCGCCTCTTCGACAACAAGGAGTTGTAGATGTCCGAGAAACGCTATTGGGACGAGACAATCGAGACGCTGCCGCGCCCGCAGCTTGTCGAGTATCAGACCGAGCAGTTGCGCAAACATCTGGAACTGGCTTGGACGCAATCGCCTTTCTACCGGCAGGCGTTCACCGCAGCCGGAGTGAAGCCGTCGGACCTACGGCGCCTGGAGGATTTGCAGCGTTTCCCCTTCATCGACAAAGCCATTGAGCGCGATCGCCAGGTGGCGTGTCCCTTTCTGGGCGACCTGACCGCAGTGGCCGAGGAAGAGGTGGTCTTTGTGGCCGCGTCCAGCGGATCTACCGGCGTGCCCACGCTTAGCCCGTTCACCAAGGAAGACTTCGACGAGTTTCAGGATGTGCAGGCGCGTCTGTTCTGGGGCACCGGCATGCGGCGGCACGATCGCTACGTACACGCGCTGAATTTCACGCTGTTTGTCGGCGGCCCAGACGTCATCGGCGCGCAGAAACTCGGCGCGCTGTGCATTTGGGCGGGTTCGATCCCGTCGGAACGACTGCTCTTCATAATGAAGAACTTTCAGCCCACGACTACCTGGACCACGCCGTCCTACGCCTGGTATCTCGGTGAGACCGCCAAGCAACAGGGCATCGATCCTGCGCGGGATCTAGGGATCCGGCGCATCATCGTGGCGGGCGAGCCAGGCGGCTCCATTCCCGCCACCCGCGCCGCCATCGAGACCCTGTGGAACGCCCAACTCTATGACTTCTACGGTATCTCCGACATCTTCGGGGCTTGCGCGGGCATGTGCTCTGTGCGCGACGGACTGCACCTGGCCGAGGACCACATTCTCATTGAAGTGGTCGACCCGGCCAGCGGCGAGCCGGTCGAGGGCGACACGCCGGGCGAGATGGTGCTGACAACCCTGCGCAAGCGCGCGCGGCCCATGATCCGGTTTCGTACCGGCGACATCATCCAGCGCTATCCGGAGGGCTGCTCGTGCGGTCGCACGCATGTGCGCTTCAGGGTGCTCGGTCGGCGCGATGACATGTTCATCGTGTCGGGCGTGAACGTGTTTCCCAGCGATATCGAGTACGTGGTTCGCAACGTTCCAGGACTGACCGGCGAATATCGAATCGTGGTCTACACCGAAAATCACCTGACCCGATTCGACGTCGAGGTGGAGCGCAGCGGCGACTTCCAGGGTGCGGACGAGGATGCGGCGGAAGAGGTGAAGAAACAGATTGCCAGTCGACTGGGCGTGCGGCCGCGCCAGGTGAAGGTGCTGGCCGCAGGCGCCTTGCCCCGCGCCACCCACAAGGCCAAGCGCCTGCTGGATTTGCGGGGCAGCGAGGGAACTTCGTCTCGTGGGGAAAATATTTAGATGATCGAAGTCCGCTGGCATGGTCGGGGCGGGCAGGGGGCTTTCACGGCTGCCCGTCTGCTGGGCGCGGCCGCCTTGTGCGATGGAAGGTTCGCATTGGCATTCCCATCCTTCGGTCCCGAGCGAAGAGGCGCGCCGATCTTGGCTTTCACGCGCATTGATGACCGACGAATTGTCGATCGCAGTGCCCTGCGCGCCTGCGACTTCGCGGTGGTGCTCGACGAGACCTTGATGGGGTCGCATGCGGCGGACGGCATCCGTCAGGGAGGCGCGCTGCTGGTCAACTCTGCTCGTCCCTCCGTCGAGTGGGCGAGCCTTGGTGTGCGGGTACTGACGGTGGATGCGGGTGCGGTCGCGCGCGCGGTCCTGGGCCGGGCCATTGTGAACACCGGCATGATTGGGGCATTGCTGGCAGTTTCGGGCGTCCTGTCTCTGGACGCTGGTGTACGCGCTGTCCAGTCCGAGATGCGGCCAGCGCTTGCCGAAAAGAACGCGGAGGTGTTGCGGCGGTGCCACGATCTGATGAAGGAACAACTGGGTGGCTAGTCCATTTGTCAGGCCCTATGTGCGGCCCCGCTCGCCGGAGGACTATCCCACCGGCCCGTGTTTCACGGCGGGCCACCTGGTGGAAACCAACGCCTCCTGGCGCAGCGAGCGGCCTGTGCTCAGCGTCGAGCGTTGCACCGGGTGCTTGCGTTGCTACCTGGCCTGCCCGGACGGCGCTGTGCTGCGCTCAGGGGCGGCAGTACGGATTGACTACGACTTCTGCAAAGGCTGTGGGATCTGCGGGCATGAGTGCAGCGCGCACGCCATCTTGATGATTCCCGAGGAGAAGAAAGATGTCCGTTGAAGCAACCGCACGACAACCCCAGCCTCTCTTCATGTCGGGCAACGAAGCCGTGGCCTGGGGCGCTCGGCTGGCCCGACCCCATGTCATCGCTGCGTATCCCATCACGCCACAGACCGTGGTCATTGAACGCCTGGCCGAATGGGTGGCCGAAGGAAAGCTGGACACCGAGTTTCTGCACGTGGAATCGGAACACTCGGCGCTTTCTGCGTGCATGGGTGCCAGCGCCCTTGGGGCACGCAGCTTCACTGCAACTTCGTCCCAGGGTCTGCTGTACATGGCGGAGTGTCTGCAGTACGCCAGCGGCGGGCGGTTTCCCATCGTGATGATGAACGCCAATCGGGCGCTGGCCCTGCCCTGGAACATTTTCGGCGATCAACAGGATTCGTTGGCCGTGCTGTCGAGCGGCTGGATCCAGATCTACATCGAGGATGCCCAGGAGGCCCTGGACATGACCATCCAGGGCTTTGCCATCGCCGAGCACGCTGACGTGCTGACCCCTGTGATGCTGAATCTCGACGGCTTTGTGCTGACCCACACTTACGAGCCGGTGGATGTTCCCGCACAAGAAGACATCGATGCCTTCCTGCCGCCGTTTCGCACGCCCAGCAAAATGGATCTAGAGGCACCCACGAGCATGGGCTTCACCGCCGGGCCTGCTCACTACACGGAGTTCAAGGTGCAGCAGCACCGGGCCATCCTGCGCGCCGAGCGGGTTGCGAGCGAGGTGGACCAGGAATTTGGGCGTCGCTTTGGCCGCAGCTACGGCGGCGCAGTGGTGCCATATCGCTGTGAGGATGCTGATGTCGTGCTGGTCACGCTGGGCAGTGTGGCCGGAATCGTGCGCGAGACAGTGGATGCCTTGCGCGCTCGGGGTGTGGCAGCCGGAATGCTCAAACTGCGCTTCATGCGCCCTTTCCCTGAGCGCGAGATCGTGCAGGCGCTTTCCAGCGCACGTTCTGTCGGCGTGCTGGAGAAGGATGTGTCGTTCGGACACCAAGGCGCTGTGTTTTCCGAAGTTTCATCCGCGCTGGCGGGATCGGATGTTCGGCCGACACTGCTCAATTTCGTGGCGGGCCTCGGAGGGCGCGACATCTCTCGCGGTGACGTCGAACAGATGTTCGTTGAACTCCAAGGCGCCACGGTCAAGCGGCCAGACGACCGAGTCCGTTTTGTTGGAGTCCAGGAGAATGACCGTGGCTGAAGTAGCCCGGTTGAAGCTCGCGCTCTCCGACGACGAGCCGTTCCTCGGTCACAAGGCTTGTGCCGGCTGCGGCGGCAGCTTGGCCGTGCGGCTGGCGCTCAAGGTGCTGGGCGAACGCACCTTTGTGGTGCTGCCGGCCGGATGCATGTCAGCCGTGGGCTTCCTCTACCCGCAGCTTGCCTTTGGCTGCAACGCCATCATTTCGACATTCGCAGGAACCGCATCGATGATGTCCGGGATCGCAGCAGCGGCCCGGGCACTCAAGCTGCGGGACTATCACGTAGTGGGATTCGCTGGCGACGGCGGCACGGCCGACATTGGGCTGCAGGCCCTGTCCGGCGCCATCGATCGGCACGAGAACTTCATCTACATCTGCTACGACAACGAGGCCTACATGAACACGGGCGTGCAGAAGAGCGGGCTGACCCCGTTTGGCGCTCGCACCACCACCAGCCCGGTCGGCCGACAGGCCGCAGGCGCGCGCAGCCGCAAGAAGGACATCTTCGAAATCGTGGCTGCGCACGGCGTTGATTACGCCGCCACGGCCAGTGTGGCCCACGCGCACGACTTCATTCGCAAGGTCGAGCGGGCGCGCGCGACCGTCGGCACATCGTTTTTGCACGTGCTTGCGCCCTGTCCCACCGGCTGGGGCATCGAGACCTCTGAGACCCTGGAGGTGGCACGCGGCGCGGTCGACTGCGGCGTATGGATTCTGGCCGAGTACGAAGCCGGCCACTATCGCATCAACAAGACCCCTCGCCGCCTCAAGCCCGTGGCGGATCACCTGGCCACACAGAAGCGCTTCGCCCATCTTGGGAAAGCCGATGTAGCTGCCATCGAGAAAGAGCGCGACAGTCGCTGGACCCGGCTGCGGCGACTAACAGGGGAACCGTCGGCTCGACGCTAGCACTCCTGATTCAAATTCGGACCGAGACGGCGCGTCGCGAGGGCCTCGACCGCAACGAACGACGAGGGCGAATACTTGACGTATTCAACCGAGGAGTGAGGCAGCGGGCGAGGCCCGCAGCAGCGACGGCGACGGGAGAATTTGAATCAGTAGTGCTAGGAGCCTGGATTTTTGTTGCTTGGGACAACTATGAGAGACTGGCGTTGGCATGGAACGAAAGCAAGCGTCGCGCCGTGCAGACACGACTGTGGTCGACTGGTTGCTTGGACCGGAGAACCCAGCCGTTCGCTATCGGACATTGACCGAGATCGTCGGCCGGTCTCATCGGCACGCGGACGTGCAGGCGGCGCGAGCCGCGATCATGCGGGTGGGCGTGGTCCCAGCGATACTCGACCTGCAGGCCCCTGAAGGGTGCTGGGGAGAGCCAGAGTCCTTCTACACGGGAAAGTACCGAAGCACAGCGTGGCAGCTCATCGTTCTGGCGGAGCACTGTGCTGACGGCCGCGATGAACGCGTGCGACGGGCCTGCGAGTTCGTGCTCGGCAACAGCCAGGACCCAACCAGCGGCGGCTTTTCTATGAGGCGGGCGAAGCGCGCCAGCGGTGGGCTGCCGGGTGAGGTGATCCCATGCCTTACCGGAAACATGGTGTACTGCCTGCTGCGGCTGGGCTACTTCGGGGACGAGCGAGTGAATCGGGGCATCGAGTGGCTGACGCGATTTCTTCGCTTCGATGACGGCGATTCAGCGCCGCCGCGAGGCTGGCCATACGCTCGCTGGGAGATGTGCTACGGACGCCACTCGTGCTTCATGGGCGTGGTCAAAGGGCTCAAGGCACTCGCGGAGATTCCTGTGGATGGGCGCTCGGCTGCAGTTGAGCGCACGATCGACGCGGGAGTCGAATTCCTGTTGCGCCACAATGTTTACAAGCGGAGCCACAACCTTGCCCAGGTGGCTAAGCCCGGCTGGACACGCTTCGCCTTTCCGCGCATGTACCAGACCGACGCGCTCGAGATCGCGCTCCTCTTGGTCAGTCTTGGCAGGCAGGACGAGCGGCTGCGGGATGCGCTCACGTTGATACAGTCTAGGCGTGAACCGGATGGCCGTTGGTTGCTTCAGGACACGCTGAACGGCAAGTTCCAGGTGGACATCGAGCACAAGGGCAGGCCCAGCAAGTGGATCACCCTGAATGCCCTGCGCGTACTAGGCGGCGCCGAAAGCGCGCGCTTCTCGTCGTCGCACATCGGGGCACCCTGATATCCCAGTGTGACCCACGCCCTCCGAGACCCTGAGATGCTCTTGGGAATGGCCGTCAGCCTCCTTTGTATTGCGCCCGCCAGGGGACCAACGCCTCGCTCCGACTGCCGCTTGGCCCGAGCCTATTCGATTGACCTTCTCCATTCCATCATTGTCGATGTTAGGGAAGAGGAGATGATGGAAAACTTGCTAGCGCCCATCATCTCGGCTGCAACTTTCTGCCCGGAAAGAGCCAGCTCCAAGACCCGAGCTGCCTCCTTACACAAGACATCTGCGGAAATCGATAATCCTTGAGCCCCAGACCAGACTCCGGGAGCATGGCGCCGATGGAGCCGGGGGAGGCGTTCTCATGGATGGCGATATCCTTTCTTATGATGGTCGAAAAGAGTCGTGACTATTTTTTCGACCATCAGCGGCAGTCCATTGTCCCTCAATGCCCTGCGTGAGGATCTGCAGGTGGCCTTTGACACTGTGAAGGGATGGCTGGCGACCCTGGAGCGGTTCTATTTCCTTTTCGAGTTGCGTCCCTTTTCGGGCAGGTTGGCCCGCCACAAGTTTCCTTGGTCTTGCACGGCCTGCGCCAGCAAGAGACCCGAGACCCGGAAGAAGTTGTTGGGCCCTCGCCTGCGCTAAGGGGGGCAGAAATTGTTGGTCGGCTGTTGCTGGGCAGGCAGGTCGGGCGTGAATAGGCGGCCAAACTCGCCCCATGGGTGGTGGCACGTGCCGTGCAACAGCGATGCTCGCCATGCACGTTTCAGCGCTCAAGCAAAAGGTGGAGAACCTGCCCCTGGTTCTGGCGGCCGAGGCTCTGGCCTGGGATGGACCGTTGGCCACGTTTCACACGACGTGGACCGTCAATCCTCGGCACATCAGCCGGGCCGAGATTGCGGGGCTGGTCTTGCTGTCCCTTGTCTTGCACGGAGTGGTGGCGGTCAGACTGGCGCGTCCAGGCGCGGCCGCACCCGTGGTCCACGAACAGGAGGTGAACATCGAGTTCCTGCGCCCACCACCGGTGGTGAAGCCAGTGCCCCCGCCGCCAGCGCCGCCACCCGAGAAGCCGGCCCCGGTGCTGCGCAAGGCGGCTGCGGAGCCGCGGGTTGTTGCCAGGCTGGAGCCGGTGACTCGCCCCACCCATGCGCCTGCAACACCAAACGAATTGCCCGCCTTGCCGGTGGGCGACGATCCCGCGCTGGCCGCGCCCAGCGGTACGGGTACGGCCTCCGCTCCACCGCCGCCGGTCGCAGCCGTGGTAGCGGCCCCGCCACCACCCGCGCCCGCACCCGCGCGCGTGATCGCCGCGCACGAGGGCGCCAACTACCTGAAGAACCCACGCCCCGCGTACCCGGAGATTGCCCAGCGCCGTAACTGGGAAGGGGAGGTCCTACTGCGCGTTCACGTAACGTCCGACGGACGTCCCACCCAAATCGTCATTCAGAAATCCAGCGGTCGCGACGTGCTGGACGAGGCTGCCATTGAGGCGGTGCGTGGCTGGTCCTTCATGCCGGCGCGTCTTGGCAGCCAACCTGTCGCCGGCTGGGTCAACGTGCCCATCGTGTTCCATCTGCAATAGGAGCTTGCCTTCATGTCCGACTCCGCAACTCGAATTCTTGTTCAAGGCACATTCGGCGTGCTGCTGATTGCCTCCGTGTTGACTTGGGCCTTGGTGCTGGTGAAGGCGCGGCAGCGCGGGAAGAACCGCGGCCAGGACCGCCGTTTCCTGGAGGCCCTGGGCACGCCCGTGAAACTGGGGTTGCTGCGCACCCTGAAGGATCACGACGGTCCGACCTGGCGGCTGTCGCAGGCCGGCCTCAACGCGCTGACCGAGGTGGAAAGCCATGACGACAGCGTCACGACCCGGCGGGACGCGGTGGAGCGGGCGCTGCAAACGCAGATTGCACGCGAGCGTCGCGCCTCCGAAGCGGGCCTGGCGGTTCTGGCCAGCATCGGCAGCACGTCGCCCTTCGTGGGTCTGTTCGGCACGGTGTTCGGCATCATCAATGCCTTGCGCGCCATCGGCAGCTCGGGCTCGGCCAGTCTGGAAGTGGTGGCCAAACCCATCGGCGAGGCGCTGGTGGCCACGGGCATCGGCATCGCCGCTGCCGTGCCCGCCGTGTTGGCCTACAACTATTTCGTGCGGCGACTGAAGGTCCAGATCTCGGATTTGGAGCAATTTGGTTCGGGCTTCATCGGCGCGGTGGCGCGGGGCCTGCAGCGCCCTGACCTGCACGTCGAGCACAAGGACGGCCGTCGAGAGGCGAGCGTCTGATGGCGTTCGCTGTTTCAGGTGAGGCCGACGAGGTCATGAGCGAGATCAACGTGACGCCCTTGGTGGACGTCATGTTGGTGCTGCTGGTCGTCTTTCTGGTTACCGCGCCTCTGCTGGCCAACACCATTCGCGTGAACTTGCCGCAGACGTCAAAGACCTCGGCCACCAATCAGGAGAAAAAAAAGTCCATCAACCTGACCATCGATGCGGCGGGCAAGGTGTTCGTGGATCGCGAGGAGATCGGTCTGGCGCGCGTGGAACCTGAGCTCAGGAGCCTGAAAGCCGCGTATCCTGAACTGATCGTGCACCTCAACGCCGACAAGGAAACCAACTACGGCTTGGTGGCCAAGACCATGAGTGCCGTGGATCGAGCAGGAATCACTCGCTTGTCCGTTCTCACCACCACAGAATGATGTCGTGAATCCGAACAGCGCATTGGGCTTTCGTTACCTCTTTGGTCCCGTGTTTTCGCGCCGCCTGGGCCGCTCGCTGGGCGTCGATCTGCTGCCCTACAAGACGTGCTCACTCGATTGTGTGTATTGCGAATGCGGCGCCACAACGGAGCTGACCACCCAGCGCGCCGAGTTCGTCCCCGTCGACAAAGTCATTGCTGAGCTGGATGCGTACCTGGGCAAGAATCCCGAGCTCGACTACATCACCTTTTCCGGCTCGGGCGAGCCCACGCTTCATGCCGGCATCGGTCGCATCATTTCGCACCTGAAAAGCAAGCATCCGCGCTACAGGGTGGCCGTGCTGACCAACGGCACACTCTTTTCGCGGCCGGAAGTGCGGCGGGATGTGCTGGGCGCCGACTTGCTGGTGCCGTCGCTGGACGGCGCCACGTCGGAGTCATTTCAGGCCATCGACCGACCGGCCGCAGGGGTCACGGTGGACAAGGTCATCGAGGGTTTGGTGGCGTTAAGAGACGTGTACCGCGGGACCTTGGTGCTGGAGACCTTCATCGTGCCCGGGGTCAACGACACGAACAGGGAGATGGTGGCGTTGCGAGCTGCGGCCGAGCGGATCCGGCCCGATGCGATTCAGCTCAATCGGCTGGATCGGCCTGGTGTGGAGGCATCAGTGACCGCAGCGTCGGACGAATTGTTGGCGCTACTGGCGAAGGCGCTGGAGCCGTTGCCGGTTTTCGCGGTCCCTGGGCGTCAGCCGGGCCGGGAGAGGCGGATGGATGATCGCCAGGTGGAGCAGGCCATCCTCGGGAGACTGGAGGGCGCCACCCACGACGTGACGACGTTGGCGTTCCTGCTCGGTCTGCACGAGGGCTTGGTCGCCAAGTGCGTGAACCAGATGCTCGACGACAGGCGCCTGGTGCGTGTGGAGTCGTCGGTTCGCAATCGGGTGATCGTGCAAAGGGCGGCACAGGTGTTGGCGCCGGCGGCGCGGGCGGGGTGAAGGGGGGACCTGGACCGACTTAGGCGGCCGCTCGGCGCTGGCGGGCGGCAGGAGTGCTCCTCGGGGGACGTCCATCTCCGGACGCGCCGGGCGCGTCCATGATGGACTCGGTCGTCGCCTGGCATCCGAGCCTCGCAGACGAGTCTCGGAGCGGCTCCTCACGCC
>Ga0265316_10000435_pt1 | contig 47687 bp, 34 predicted proteins | sample 4522metaG_FD_202092 | JGI IMG/M metagenome (GOLD analysis project Ga0265316, IMG submission 202092) | Rhizosphere microbial communities from Carex aquatilis grown in University of Washington, Seatle, WA, United States - 4-5-22 metaG | ecosystem: Host-associated > Plants > Roots > Rhizosphere >... | reverse complement strand
TGGGGCGAATTGAGTTTAATCAGCGCAGTCAACCAAGGGACGACGTTTACCGTCAAATTGTTTTTACCGAAAGTCCACGACTATATCGCAGAGGCCAAAGACGAAGACGAGGAGGGGATTGTCGGCTATGCCGGGCGCAGGCGGAAAATCCTCGTCGTGGACGACCAGAAAGAGCATCGCTCGTTGTTGGTTTCGATGCTTGAGCCGTTGGGGTTTGTGGTCAGCGAAGCGCCGTCCGGCGAGGAATGTCTGATTCTGGAACGCTTGCAGAAGCCCGATTTGATCTTGCTGGACATACTCATGGGCGGCATCGACGGCATTGAGACGGCGACGCGCCTGCGCGAATCGGGTTCTAAGGCCTCCATCGTGATCGTCAGCGCGAATGCCTACCAGGACGACCGCCGATTGGCCACCGCCGCCGGCTGCGACAATTTCATCGCCAAGCCCATCCAACTGACGGAGGTCTTGCGCAAGCTGAAAATCCACCTCGCGTTGGACTGGGTTTACGCGGGCGGCGAAGCGGCCTTGGCGATGGGCGAACAGGCCGCCCCCATGCGGCTGCCGCCGTCGGCGCGGCTGGCCGAATTGGCCGGCTTCGCCCGCATCGGCGACCTGCGCGGATTGTCGGAAAAACTCAGGCAGATTGCCGCCGACGATGCCAGCTACCAGCCTTTTGCCTCCCACCTCCAAGGCTTGTGCAAACAGTTCCGCCTGGGCGACATCAAACGTTTGTTAAACGGGGATTGACATGAATGCCAGCCAAGCCTTCGGCACGGTGATGATCGTCGATGACGCGCCGGCCAACCTTGCCTTATTGTCCGACGCGCTGGATGACGCGGGGTATCGCGTGCTGGTGGCGACTGACGGGCCGTCCGCGCTGGAGCAATTGAATTATGTCACGCCGGATGTGATTTTACTGGACGGCATGATGCCGGGCATGGACGGGTTTGAAACCTGCCGGCGGATGAAAGAAAACCCGGCGACCCGGGCCATTCCGATTATTTTCATGACCGCGCTGGGCGAGTTGGAGGATTTGTTGCGCGGCTTTGACGAGGGGGCCATCGACTATATCGTCAAACCCTTCCGCAACGAAGAAGTCTTGGCGCGGATTGGCGCGCATCTGGCCCAAGCCCGGCTGGTTTACCGCACCGAGCAAGCCTTGTTCAGCAGCGGGCTGGCCGCGTTGGCGGTCGATGGCAAGGCCCAAGTGACCTGGATGACGCCGACCGCCTCCGGCCTGTTGAATGAAACCTATGTGTTGCCGAAGCCGATGCTGGACTGGGCGTTGTCCTTCATCCGCGCCAAAAACCAGGCGGGTTTGGAAGATTTCAGTTTCAGCCACGCAGGGAATCTATTGGCGGCGAAAATCTACCCTTGCCAGAACAAGCTGGAATACCTGGTGTTTCTGCAAAAACAGGCGGGCGACTGGGATTTGGAAGGCGTCAAGGGCAGCCTGGGGCTGACGTTCCGCGAGGCCGAGGTGTTGATGTGGATTTCGCGCGGTAAAACCAACCGCGACATCGGCCTGATCCTGGGCAACAGCCCCAGGACGGTGAACAAGCACCTGGAGCATATATTCGAAAAACTGGGCGTGGCGACCCGCAGCGCCGCCGTGGCGATGGCAGTGGCGCAAATCAAGGCGGGCGGGGGCGGATAAAATCCCAGCCTGGATAACATCGCTTGACGCGATGTTATCCCTTTACCTCCGCCTCAGCCACCGCTTATTGGCAACCCGCCAGAAGCAACCAGTCCGCCATCGGGCCTTCGTCCTGCAACACCCCGTCTGGCCCGATATAATAAACGTGGTTGTCGGTGGAAGAAACGCCCAGGTAGGCGTAGGTGTGTGAATAATAACGGTAAGTGTAAACAGACCAGGTTGTGGTACGGGCAAAAGCGGGCGCAAAGTAGTAGTCGTACTTTAACTCAGCCCAATTGAATAAGCACTCAGACGCGGAGCTGACACCGGTGCCTTTGTACACTTTTCCCCCGCTGACAGCATAAAGCCGGGCTGGGTTGGAAGAGGGGTCAATCGCCAAAGCCGAGACGGCTGTAGCTGGGAGGCCACCATTGGTCGGAATCCAACTGCCTCCGCCATTGGCGCTCTTGTATACTCCACGGTCATTCGTTCCCGCATAAAGCGTGGCAGGATTGGCGGGGTCGATGATTAGGGATTTTATTTGCGATGTATTGCGTATGCCCGTGGGGGCTGGATTCCAATTTCCCCCGCCATTGACGCTTTTAAAAACCTCTCCAACGTCATCAGTTCCCGCGTAGAGTGTGGCCGGGTTGGACGGGTCAATGACGAGAGCCGACAAGGAAAAAATCCCAGGCAAGCCAGTGTTCGCAGGGCTCCAATGCCCGCCGCCGTCGATGCTTTTATAGATCCCGTTGTTAGGCGTGCCTGCATAAAGTATAGCCGGATTGGACGGATCGACGACTAGTGAAGAGACGGTAGGACTGAGGAAACCGGTGCTGGCCAAACTAAATTTTTCTCCTCCGTTGGTGCTTTTGAACAGAGGCCCATAAGAGGCTCCAGCATAAAGCGTGGCCGGGTTTGACGGATCGATGACCAAGGTCAAGATGCCGGCGGCTCCCCCGAGAAGGGCGATCCTTTTCCAAGTCCCGCCATTATCGACGGTTTTGTAGACATAATTGTCGCCATGGGACGCATACAGTATGGCCGGGTTGGAAGGGTCAATGGCTAAGATTTTGATGGCATCACCAGCCAAGCCAGTGTTGACGGGCGTCCAAATGTCCCCGCCGTTGACGCTCTTGTACACGCCTTTGTCGGTTCCGGCATAAAGTGTGGCCGGATTGGACGGGTCGACAACCAGACTATAGGTCTTGTCCGTATCCGGCCCGATGCCCGTCCACCAGGCGTCGTCGGCCCAGACAGCGAGCGAGACCGATTGGAGCAGGGCGAGCAGCCCGATGGAGAGTGTCAGTAGTCTATTTCTTTTCATGGTTTTGAATGGCCTGTCGCTTGAAGGAGGGTGGTGAGCATGCCGTGCAATAGGATCAGCTTGCCGGTGCCGAGTTTTTTGATGACGCTGGCGCGGTGGGCTTCGACGACTTTGACGTTTTTGTCCAGCCGCCGGGCGATTTCCTTATTTGAAGGCCCTTCGCTGGCCAACAGGCGGAACACCAGCGCCTCGGTCGGCGTCAGCTCTTTCAATGGCCGCAGCAGCGCCGCGTCCAGCTTGTGTTCCGCCGCCCGCAGCAGCGCCTCCCAGTCCGCCTGGCTCAGCGCGTTGACCTGGCCCAAGGCGGGCGGCGTCTCCAGGGCTTTGCGCAAAGCCTCCACCAAGGGCACGCGGCGGACGGGTTTGGGCAGGTAGGCTTTGACGCCGAGCCGGCCGGCGTCGAAGGCGGTTTCATGATCCGGCTCGGCGGTGATCAACACCACTGGCGCGGCGACGCCGGCCCCTGGAAAATAGCGCATCAATTCCAGGCCGGTCATGCCGTTCTTGAACCAGATGTCCAGCAAGACGCAGTCAAACGCCTGCGCGCCGGCCTGGGCCAGAAACGCCTCGCCGGATTCAAACAAATAAGACTCGTGCCCCAGCGCCTGCAATTGCGAGCGCAGGCCGGAGCGGGCCGAGTCGTCGTCGTCGATGACGGCGATTTTCAAATTCGGGGCATCATCATGGGGCGGCATAGCTTTTCCCGTTTCGCCTGGGCCGCGTGGCTGGCCTCGGGCTTGTTGTTGTCGGCGATGGCCGGCTATGCCATGGATCGCTGGTGGCAAGACCGGATGTTGCTTAAGTTTAACGCGCGCGTGGCCGATGTGTTCGATCTGACTGAGCAGCGGCTGACCGAATACGAGACCAAGCTGAAAACCGCCTTCAGCCAGTACGAGGCCAACCGGATCTTGTCCAAAGGCGGCTTCTGGCTTTATCTCAAGCAATTGCGCAAACGCCCTTATCCGGGGCTGGACGCGCTCGAACTGGTCAAAAACCCCGGCGCGGCGGGGCCAGGCGCGCCGCCTTTCGACGAGGAATGGGGGCGGTTGGCCGCCTCCAGCGCGGAGCGCACGTTGCTGACCTGGCATGTGCCTTTGTACCCGCTGGGCGCGTTGCCGAACGCTTACATCGCCGAGGCGGTGGAGGCGCGTTTTGAACTGGGCCAGTTGTTCGACGAGGTGTTTGCGAAAGTCCGCCTCGGCACGCTGAAGGCCAGGGTGTTTGTCGAAGGCGAGCTGGTGGCCCCGCGCTATGAATACGAGCCGGTTTATTCGACCGGTACGCGGGGCGAAGCGCCGGCCGGCCCCTTGTGGTCGGAGATCAAAACCCCGTTCGCCGCCGTGACCCTGCGCATATTCCTGTACGACCCGCCCTCGCTGTGGGCCAGGCACGGGCCGGGGCTGGCCGTCGCCGCGCTGGGCGGACTGCTGATGCTGCTGCTGGCCTGGGCCGTCCGCGCCCAGCATCAAACCGTCCTGCGCGAACAGCAGCGCAGGCACCAGCATGACCTGGCCCGCTACGAGCGCGCCGAATCCATCGCCTTCATCGCCCACGAGCTGACCCAGCCTTTGAGCGGCCTGCTCGGCTGCATCGAAGGCCCGCTGACCTGGCTGGAACGCGGCGAAGCGCCGCAAGCCATTCTGCGCAAAGACCTCGGCGAGGCCCAGGCCCACGCGCTGCGCGCCTGCGACATGCTCGACGAAATCCGCAGCCAAGTTGGATTAGGCCGGCAGGCGGCGCAGGCTGTCGACCTCGCCGCGCTGCTCCATCACTTGGCCGACTGGGCCAAAGGCGAGCCGCGCTTGCGCGGCGTCGCGTTGTCGTTGCGGGTCGAAAGCCCGGATCTACGCGTGCGGGCGAACCCGCTGAGCCTAGAGATGGTTTTCCAAAATCTACTACGCAACGCCGGCGAGGCCATCCACGACAGCGGCCTCGGCGGCTCGATCAACGTGGAAGCCAAGGCCGAGGACGGCTTCGCATGTGTCCGCGTGGAGGACGACGGCCCGGGCCTGGCCGACCTGCGGGCCTTGTTCACGCCGTTCAAAAGCGGCAAGCCGTATGGCATGGGCATGGGGCTGGTGTATTGCCAGCGCCGGGTGGTGAAGGATTTCGGCGGCGGCATCGACGGCGGCAACCGGACGGAAGGCGGGGCCTGGTTTGTGATCCGGTTGCCTTTGTTGGGCGGTTGAGGACAGGGAATGCCGGCAAGCACCATCGCTTTAGCCGCTGATGCAGTCTGCCGTGAAATAGGGCGCTGGGCTGAGGAATGAACCCCAGCACAATGTCCGCCGATCAATCATGTTGGGTTCCTGTCGTCACCACAACCTACCGCGCTGTGATAACATACATAGCATGAATATTTGCATTGATGTAACCATATGCTATTCCGACGGAGTTCCGTTTGGAAATGTTACTGGAAAAATAGACTTAATCACGCTGCCAAGTATAGGCGATGCAATCTCGTTTAGCTTTCCAGGCAATGGTAATTTAATGATAAATGTTTCTGGTTTTACCGGCATTTCCAGAGTGGTCGATAGGATTTTTGGTGTGAACACTATTGATAATTCTGTAACTATTTTGTTGGCCGATATTGTGGTTTTAACAAAGAGTGATTCTTGTAAAGTTATGAGGTATCTTGAAAGTGGATTTGATCTTTTTGGAGTTGAGTACTGAATCAAGCACGATCATCTATTGATAGGATGGATTTCGGCATCCATGCCTTTATCCATCCTACAGGTTACGGGCTGTTCGTGCCGACCACCTGCCAGAATTAAAAAACCCCCGGCCTCGCGGCCGGGGGTTTTTTACGTCAGGCTAGTCAGCCGAATTGGATCAATCGTCGCCGTTGAAAATCCCGAGGATTTGCAGCAGGCTCAGGAACAGGTTGTAGATCGACACGTACAGCGACACCGTGGCGAGGATGTAGTTGGTCTCGCCGCCGTGGATGATGTTGCTGGTCTCGAACAGGATCATCCCGGACATCAGCAAGATGAACATCGCCGACACGGCGATTTGCAGGCCCGGCATCGGGATGAACAAGCCGACCAGGCCCGCCAGGAAGGCGACCAGGATGCCGGCCATCAGCATGCCGCCCATGAAGCTGAAGTCCTTGCGGCTGACCAGCGCGTAGGCCGACAGCCCCAGGAAGATCGCGCCGGTGCCGCCGAGGGCGGTCATCACCAGTTGCGGGCCGTTGTGCAGGCTGTGGATGTAAAAACTCAGGATCGGCCCCAAGGTCAAGCCCATGAAGCCGGTCAGCGCGAACACCGACAGGATGCCCCAGGCGCTGTTGCGCAGCTTGGTGGTCAAAAACAGCAGGCCGTAGAAGCCGACCAGGGTGACGATGATGCCCGGATGCGGCAGGCCGAGGGCCATGGACAGGTAGGCGGTGGCGGCGCTGAACAGCAAGGTCATGGACAACAAGGCGTAGGTGTTGCGCAGCACCTTGTTGGTTTCAAGCACGCCCGGCTGGGTGCGGGCGATGGTTTGGTAGCGACTCATGGTGTGGAAACTCCTGATGGGTTGAGGTCAAGGCTTTGACCGGGAAATGGTACAGCAGTTTCTGAAACGCTGTCATCTTACAAGGGCATGACGGCCCGCGGCATTGAAACAAATCCGCCGTCGCGTAGAATGTCTAGGCCCATCCAGGGCGCGGCGGGCATCCTCCGGGATTGTAAGGTTTTGGGCCGGGGGGCGCGGCCGCTCTAACTTTAATGCAGCGTGGGAGTTTAACAATGAAAAAATATGTGGTTGAGTTGATTGGCACCTTCTTCTTCGTGCTGACCATCGGTTGCGTGGTCGTCGGCGGCGGGGCGGGCAACGCGGCGCCGCTGGCGATAGGCTCCGCGTTGATGGTGATGATTTACGCGGGGGGGCATGTGTCGGGCGGGCACTTCAACCCGGCGGTGACCTTGGGCGTAACGCTGCGCGGGCGTTGCGCTTGGAGCGAAGCCCCGATTTACATGGCGGCGCAACTGTTTGGCGCGGCCTTGGCGGCTTTGGTGGTGAAATATCTTGAGGCCAAGGCGAAAGCGCCGGTGCCGATGGCGCTGGACTTCGGCCCGGCCATGCTGGCCGAATTCCTGTTCACCTTCGCCCTGGTGTGGGTGGTGCTGAACTCGGCCACCTCGAAAGACACCGCCGGCAATTCCTTCTATGGCTTTGCGATTGGCTTCACGGTGCTGATCGGCGCTTATTCGGTGGGCAGCATCTCCGGCGGGGCGTTCAACCCGGCGGTGGCGCTGGGCATTTCCCTGCTGAGCCTGACCGAGATCGCCAACCTTTGGGTCTACTGGATTCCGGAGTTCATCGCGGCGGCGGCGGCGGCTTTCACGTTTAAGTGGGTCAATTCAGACGATCAGTAATCTGTGGCTGGGACGGGATTTTCATCTCGTCCCGCGTTACTGCAATTATGGAAAAGCTTGGTGAATGAACAAAAAGTTAGCACCACTTATGATATTCAGCTTGTCGCTGGTAGGTTGTGATGCTTATTTTTTGGCTCAGTACAAGATTGCCACCCCAGCGGTTGATGTCCAGCCGAAGCTCGCCTTTGTAGTCGATGCGTTTTCTGTCCGGTATGGTTTGCGTTGTGAAGCGACGAAGTCTGATGTTCGCAGTTGCCACAAGCAACCGTTCCATATTGTCGCCAGATCAGCGGGTAAGCAATTTGTGGTTTGCCTTGCCATGATCGGCACAGAATGGGATTCGAGCAAATTCCAGCGCATGTCAGCAGAGCTTCGCAGTTTGGTTTCCAAAGAATTCAAAGATGTGTCAGGCCCGAGTAATTCTCAGGAAGCAAGTGCTGAATGTTGGTCTGGATACGAAGCCAACTAATATTCTCCATTCAGACTTCTAACCAATCAGCTTCAAACCCGGTGGCAGCGCCTCGCCGAATATCCGCTTCTCGTCCGCCTCGTCCAACTCCTTCACTTCCACCACCATGCTGAGCCAGGATTCCGGGGCTTTGCCGGCGCGCAGCCGTTCGACGACCTTGGCGCGCAGTTCGGGCGAGATGTCGCGTTCGCGGTCGCCGGTCATGCGGGCGATCAGCGCGGCGGCGAAGCCGACCGTGGCGGTTTTTTTCCAATCGAACTCCAGCAAGGCGGACAGCCAGGCTTCCGCCTGTCCGGCGGGAACCACGCTCTGCAAGCCGGCATGGAACGGGATGCGCGCGCCGACCCGGCCCAGCGCCCAGCCGGTTTCGGCCGGCTCGCCGGGCTTTTTCAGCCGCTCCAGCAGCCAGCCGCCCAGCGCGGCCTTGTCGGCCAAAGGCAGGCGCTCCAGCACGGCGGCCAGCCGCAGCATGTCTTCGTAGCTGTGCTTCTTGGCCAATGTCGGCAGGTTGCCGCGCTTGGCTTTGTCGGGGTTGATGAAATCCGCCAGCGTCGCGAACAGCTTGCCTTGCGCCTCGACGCTCAAACCACCGGCGATGCGCCGCCACAGCGTCCACCATTCCGCCCAGTTCTGCGGCTCCATCTGGTATTGGATGCCTTGCCCGTAAACCGCCCAGACTTGCTCCACGCGCCAATCGTCCAAGGGATAGCCGAAACCCGGGCGCAGGCAATAGCCGGTCAGACTCAGCCAAAGCCGCTCATGCACGTCGGAGCGGCGGCGGTGCGGCAGCCCTTCCAGCAACGCGCCGAACAACTCGCGCAGCAACGGCGTGTCCCAGTCCTCGCGCTTGCCCAAAAGCCGCTCCAATTCGACGCGCAAACCTTTGATGCGCTTGGAGTCGACGATGCGGGTTTTCTTGCCGAACACCATCTGGATCAACTCCACCGCCTCACCGGCCTTGGGGTGCAAGCCGCCTTCGGGCTTGAGCGCCGGGGCCGCGCGTGACCGGCGCAATTGGAATTCCACGTTCCAGCGCCGCTGCGGGTCGGCGGCGTCCACGCATTGGATTTTCAAGGTGCCGACCTCGGTCAGCGAGGCGGCCAGGCGCACCTCCACTTCCTCGCGGCCCTGGCTGCTGGCGCGGTCGAACGCGACGGCCAGGGGCGGCAGATGCACAAAGCGCTCCTCGTCGATCTCGACCAGGTCGCCGGGTTGCCAATGCTGGTCGGCGACCGAAGACGCCAGGTGGAAGCGCACCGGCTGGCCCAGCCGCAACGCGAAGCTGCGTTCGGTCAAAAATATCTCGTGGCCCTCGTCGCTGCCGCGCGGCAGCAGGCAGACGCCGTGGCGGATGTCCGCATGGCCTAGATCCACGACCAGAAAATAAGCCCGCGCCGAGCCGCCGCCGATTTTCTTCACCGACAGCCCGCGCCGGGCCAGGCCGTAAGCCACCGCGCCATGCGCCACGGCCAGGTCGGGGCGGTCGTTGCGCAACTGTTTGAGCGGCTTGCCGCCGCGCCAGGACGCCAGCAATTCCAGCACGCGGCGGCTGATGGCCGGGCTGCGGAACAAGCCGCCATTGAGCAGCACCGCGTCCGGCATCGCCGCCTCGCCCTGCCCTAAGGCTTCGCGCATGGCCTGCTGGTGTTGCTGAAGGAAGGCCGCGATATGCTTGCTGATGGCCGGGTCGGGCGCGTAAGGCAGGCCGAACTCCACCACCGCGCTGCGTTTGCGCTCGGGCAGCTCGTCGATGGCGGTCAGCGGAAAGAAGCCGTCCAGCACCGTCTGGCGGACTTTTTCCTGGCTCAGTTCGGTGAAGCGCGCCCCGCCGATCATCTTCGCGCCCGCGCCCAGCAAGGTGATCGACGCGGCGTCCGGGGCGTCGTCGCCGAGCAGGTTCTCCTTGGCGGCGCGGCATTGCTCGACGACTTGCGACAACTCCGCCGTGCCCAGCCGCCGGTCGCGCACCAGGCGATGCTCGACGAGATGGGCCAGGGTCAGATCCAGATTGTCGCCGCCCAGCATTAAATGGTCGCCGACGCCGATGCGGGCCAGCGCCGGCTCGTCCGCGCCTGGCGTCACTTTGATCAGCGTCAAGTCGGTGGTGCCCCCGCCGACATCCACGACCAGCAACAGGCGCACGCCGGCCAGTTGCTTGGCCAGGCTTTGCCGGTGCCTGTACACCCAGTCATAACACGCCGCCTGCGGCTCCTCCAATAAACGCAGCCCGCCCAGCCCCGCCAGTTGCGCCGCCTCCAAAGTCAGCGAGCGCGCCGCCTCGTCGAACGAGGCCGGCACGGTGACGACGATTTCCTGCTGTTCCAGCGGCGCGTCGGGGAATTTCAGGTTCCACGCCGCGCGCAGATGGGCGAGGTAAGAGGCGCTGGCGTCCACCGGCGAAATCTTCTCCACGCCCTCCGCCGCGCCCCAGGGCAAAATCGGCGCGGTGCGGTCCACGCCCGCATGCGACAGCCAGCTTTTCGCGCTGGTGACCGTGCGCCCGTGCGTCTTCGCGCCCAGCCGCCGGGCCAGCTCGCCGACAATCGGCCGGGTGTCGGCGCGGTCTTCGCTCCAAGGCAAGCGCGTGTCCAATTCCGCCATCTCGCCGACAGCCGGGTGGTAGCGCACCGACGGCAGCAAGGGCCGGGCCAGGATTTCGCCCGGCGCGATCAGTTGCTCGATGTTGAAAACCTGGATTTTAAGGTTCGCGCCTTGAGTCGTGTCGGCGTAGGCCACGACCGTGTGCGTGGTGCCCAGGTCGATGCCGACCAGGTAGCGGGAAGGGAAATGCGGAGCGGCAGGCATAAGGGATTATCGCTAGGGTTTGCGGCGAACAGGCCGGCGGAGAAACGCTGGGCTTGGGAATAGACTCGCCAAGGCGGTCATGGCTGGTTTTTGAGGAAATCTTCCATCGCCTCCGCGGCCTCCCAGCCGATTCTCTCCGAATTGAGCAGGAATTTGACCAGGCGTTTGAAACTCACCCGATTGACGGGATTGCCTGGCGTCGAGAAATAGCGCTGCAAATCTTCATCCGTGACGCGCAGCAAGGAGCGCGGCGGATTAGGTTTCTGCAAATGGGTTTTGACAAAGGTTTCCACAATCGAATAATGCTGGTTGACCATCTTCTCGCTCAATCCCGCTTTGACCAAATCCTTGCGGAATTCGGCCAGTATCTTGCGGTTGCCGTCGGTGATGGCTTTGTCTTTACTCCCATCTCCAGGCTCCAGCGAAGTGACGAGCCCGCCGAGTTCAGTGGCCGCACGCAGGCTCTGGGCGAAACCTTGGCGGATGCCGCCGCCAAAACTGACCGGATAATGCGCGATAAGGCTGTCGTAAATGATTTTGCCCGCGAAGGGCAGTAATACCGCCTTGACCATGACCGGCGGCGCAAATGGCAGCACATCGTCAATCGGGCTGATAATCCCCACCACCCCGAACGCGGCGGGTTGCGCCGAATCCATCAGAAAAATGGAGTGCTTTTTCAAATGCCGCATGATGATAAAATCACCGGCCACACGGTGGCTCCAACTCGCGGCGAGAGCCAGGTCTTCCTCGGGGAGCCCGCCGGGATTGTCATCGACAAACCCCTGTAGATATTCCGGCGACGCCCACAAAGCGTCGCGGATTTTCCCAGCATCCTGCGGGTTTAGGCTGCCGGCTTCCAGGGTTTTTGGCAAATCCGCGACCAAATTTGTCCGGGTATTGACATAGCTCAGCAAAGGCCACCAGATTCGGTAAAACCTTTCACTTTCGGCTGGGGTTAGTATCATCTTTTATGGCTCATCAGTGTTGACGCCAAAAACTGGCGAATGGCTTTAATGTGTCTCGAAAACCCCCGCCCTTCGACAAGCCCAGGGCGAACGGCCTTTTTAAAATCAACCGCTTCAGTTCTTGCCGAGCTTGTCGAAGGCTCTCCTGAGCGAAGTCGAAGGGCATGAACGGAAACGGTTTTTCGAGCTTCCCTAATAGTTTTTCATCCTACCAGTTTTCAGGCAAACTTTCACGCCCTTGGCGGCGGTATAATCGCCTTAGTTTCCGCAACCTCCACCGCAAAACTCAGCGCTAAGGATTCAGCTTCCATGGCCCCCGCACCCCGCGAAAATCCGCTAGACCCCGCCCTCGCCCGCACGCTGGCGCAAAAGCTCCAAGACGGCCAACTGGTGTTGTTCGCCGGGGCCGGCTTGTCGCATCTGGCCCCGGCCAAGGACGGCGGCGGACGCCGCATTCCGCTGTGGGTCGGGCTGGCGCGGGCCGTGGCGCAGCGCTTTGGCTTCGATCCCGAGGATTTCAGCGGCTCGCCGTTGGATTTGTTCGACGCCGTCATCCACGCCCATTCGCGCGGCGAATTGGAACAGGCGGTCACGGCGGCTTTGGACGACCGGGATTTTGAACTGTCCGAAGCCCACCACGCCCTGGCCGGACTGCCTTGGCGCAAGCTCGTCACGACCAATTACGACGCGCTGCTGTCCCGCCTGGTCGATGAGCGCTTTCCCGTCGCCGATGAAGCCGGTTACGACCGCCTGCGCGAATCCAAGGTCATCCAGATCCACGGGAATCTGCCGCAACCCCACACGCTGACCCGCGATGATTACCGCCTGTGGGCCGACAAAAATCCCCGCGCCGCCCATGCCTTGCGCGATTTCGTGCTGAACCACACCCTGTTGTTTGTCGGTTACAGCCTCAGCGACCCGCACCTGGACGAAACGCTGGCCTTGGTGCGGGAATGGACGAAAGGCCGGGAAAAGCGCTTGTTTGGCTTGTTCTGGCAGATCCCCGCCGCCAAGCAAGCCTTGCTGGATCGCCGCGACAAAATCACCGCCGCCTCCATCGAAACCGAAGAAGAATGGCAAAACGCCTTCCGCCAAATCAAAGCCGAACTGGCCCGGCTTCAAGCCAATGGCCCCGCCGCGCCTGTCGCTCTATCCGCCGATCCCTACGCCTACGACCGCGCCCAATATCTGCAAGCCATAGCAACCCGCCATGGCGTCGCCAACCTGCAAGGTTTGTACATCTGGGGCGCGGGTTATGCGCGGGACGATGTGAAGCTGGAGGAAATCTTTGTCGAGCCGGATTTGTGCGAATGGCAAACCCTGCCTAAGCTTCGCGAGCGCGACGAGGGCAACGCGGAAGCCGACACGCCCGACGACAGCGAATACACTCAAGCCCGCAAACGCCAAGAACGCCTGCGCGACCAGGCTCCGCGACGCGAAACGGCGCTGGCGCTGCTGAACCGCGAAAGCCGCTTGTGCATCATCGGCGCGCCAGGGCAGGGCAAATCCACACTGCTGCGGCAACATCTGTTAAAAACGGCGGCAGCGTGGCGGGACAGTCCGGCGCAACAGCCCTTCCCAGTCTATCTGCGTCTCAGCGAATGGGAGCAACACCCCGGCGGCTTGCTCGCCTGGGCCAAACAAGCTATCGCTGGTCTGGGCGAAATCTCAGGCCCAGCCCTGGATGCCTGGCTCAAAGGCCAGGTGCTGTGGCTGCTCGACGGTGTGGATGAAATCCGCGACGACTATAAGCGAGGAAAACTTCAAGAGGATTTGTTGGCCCTATTGGCCCAGCGCCCGCAAGACCGCGCTGTGCTGGCGACCCGCCCGCAAGGCTACCCGCTCGGCGGCTTCGGCGCGGCCTGGCGCGACACCGAACTGCCGCCCTTGAACCCCGCGCAAAGCAGACTAGTGCTGGCGAACTGGGGTGAAGTGCTGAAACGCAAAGAGGCCAACCTGTTCTTCGACGCGCCCACTGTGGATCGTGAGTTGGAACGCCAGCCCGGCCTGCGCCAAATACGCGGCAACGCGCTGCTGCTCACCCTGGTCGTGCTGTTCTACAAAAACAACCGCCGCCTGCCGCACGACCGCTGGGAATATTTCGACAAAGCCGAAAACGCGCTGCGCGACTCCTGGCTGGCTTACCGCTTGCCCGAAGCGGCGCGGGAAAAAGCGTTGCCCAGCGGCGAATATCTCCCGGTCTTCCTAGAACGGCTGGCTTTGCATGGCATGAAACAAGGCATCGTCAGCTTCCCGGCTTCCGTGCTGAAAGAGACAGCCCGCGCTTTATTGCAAGAGCGCGGCTATACGGGCCGGGAAATCGACGAGGAAATCAAACGCCTGCTCCGCGCCGCCGATGATTTGATTGGCGTCATCGCCGCCCAAGCCCCGGAACGCTATGGCTTCCTACATCTGGCCTTCCAGGAATTTTTGGCGGCGCGGGCCTTGGTAAATCGCTCGGATTGGTGCGCGGCGGTGATCGCGGATTATTGGGACGAGCCAGATTGGTCGGAGGTTTGGAGTTTTTATGCCAAAGGGATTGGTGAGGATCAAGCACGTTGGAAGGAGTTGTTTTCGGTGATTCAAGCCAATACCCATGATCTGGATCAATACCTGCATCGGGACAAGCTGGCTTGTTTGCGCTTGGCTGGGTTTTCTTTGGGGACTTTGCCGAAAGAGATGGCTAAGCTTGAGAGCTGGGCTTTACAAGAACTAGAGCCGGGCTATAGTCTGTTGGTCTGGGATATTCTAAAAGATTGGGAGCGTTCTTTGTCAAGCGACATCCTTGGAGCATTGCTGAAGCATTTGGATGCTATTGCAATCTTGGGAATCAATGATCGATGTCTTCATATGTCACTAGTCGGATCACTTGTCGGCTTGATGAGAATTCCAGAATTTCGGATGGCAATAGTGATTCGCTTGATGGATGAACATATTTTTATGGAGACTTGGGCGGTTCCAAAAGTATGCATAGAAGCAATGGTCGAACATGCTTGGATGCCTGAAATTCAAGATTTACTATTATATCGGTTAGGGGATTTTAATTGGGAAACTCGCCGCGCAGCATCGAAGGCCCTTTCTACCCAGGCGGGGGAACCTGAGATTGTATCCACGTTACTGCATCTCCTTGTAGATGATAATCCATGTATTCGATCTGGAGCGATAGAAGCTCTGGCTACCCAGGCAATGATGCCGAAAATACAAAAGGCTTTATTGGAGAAATTAGAAGATGAAGATTGGAATGTGCGTCAAAGTTCAGTAATTGCGCTAACTGAGCAGGCGGAATTTCCTGAAGTTAGGGTTGCGCTATTGGAAATGTTGAAAAATGGCAATATGCCTGCCGCAGCGGGTGCCTTATCTAATCTAGCCAAAGAGCCTGAAGTTCGATCCGCATTATTGGCGCTGCTAGAGGATGAAGACTGGGAAATGCGAAAGGCTGGTTTAGAAGTATTGGCAAAATGGGCAGATGATCCTGATGTGCGCGAGGCTATTTTAATATGTATAGGCGATGATGACTGGACTGTTCGATATGCGGCTGTTAGTGCATTAGAAAATCAAGCAGAAATCCCAGAGATTCGTGAGCTATTTTTACAAGAAATGATGGTCAATGACTCAGGAATAATAAGAGCAAGCATGGTCTACGCAATGGCTGAGAAAATAACAGATCCAGAAATACAAACGGCCTTGCTCGCACGATTAGAAGATATTTATTGTGATGTGCGATTAGCAGCGGTAAGCGTTCTAGCAAACCAAGGCGACAGTCCAAGAATTCAAGAAGCGCTGTTAGATCGACTGAATAGTGATAATAACTGGGAGGTGCGCCTAGAGGCGGCAAAAGGACTAGTTAGAGAAGCAAGCACCACAAAGATCCAAGAAGCATTTCTTCGCAATTATTTAAAAGGGAGTATCCATTTTCGACAAGTTGCTGCACAAGCCCTAACCCAAGCCGCCCTCCAAGATCGTCGCCGCCAGCGTCGGGAGCGGACCTAAGTCTTCGCGCAACCGTCAGCCTCCCAATTCGCCAACCAACGTCCCAGTGCCAAGGCTTTTGCTCTTAACGTTGCGCCGTTGCGTGAGGCAAAAAAATCCCCGCGCAGCGGCACGGCCCAGCCGCAGGGAGGGAAGAGCGAAAAGAAGGCCTCACGCAACGGCGCAACGGCGCAACGTAAAAGAATGGACGGGGAAGCCGGCGGGGCGGGGGCGGGCTCAAGCCCCGCAGCCGCCGGCCCCCCAATCCGCCAACCCGCTTCCCGCGCCAAGGCTTTTGCTCTTAACGTTGCGCCGTTGCGCCGTTGCGTGAGGCAAAAAAATCTTCGCGCAGCGGCACGGCCCAGCCGCAGGGCGGGAAGAGCAAAAAGAAGGCCTCACGCAACGGCGCAACGACGCAACGTAAAAACCTTAGTCCGTTGTCTTGTCATGTCTTTGCGTGAAGCAAAAAACCAATCACCCGGAGGGGTTCGACGATGACCGAAAATGAAATCGCCAAGCGGGTCATGGATGCCGCGTTTATCATTCACCGGGCGCTTGGCCCGGGTTTGTTGGAGACGGTTTACGAAGTCGTCCTCGCCAAAAAGCTTTCCGACATGGGCTTGCATGTTGAGCGCCAAGTCCCTGTGCCAATCCGCTTTGAAGGACTGGCATTCGACGAGGGATTCCGGGCTGACTTGATCATCGAACACAAGCTCATCATCGAACTGAAATCCGTCGAACATCTCGCCCCCGTCCATGCCAAGCAACTGCTCACCTATTTGCGCCTCAGCAATTGCCGTCTCGGTTTGCTTATCAATTTTGGAGATGTTTTGCTGAAGGATGGTATCAAGCGTGTTGCTAATGGATTGTTGGATTGAGTTTACCGGCTCATTGCTGTTTGAGTCAATCATAGCCGTAGAAATAATAAAGGCGCGGTCAAATCCGTGCGCAGATTTTTAACCGCAGCAGGTATAAAACCATGATGGAATACAAAGGCTATATTGGCCGGGTGGAGTTTGATGATGAAGCAGGATTGTTTCACGGCGAAATCATCAACACCCGCGACGTGATTACTTTCCAAGGCACCAGCGTGGACGAGATCAAGCGGGAATTCCAGGCTTCCGTTGACGTGTATCTTGAATTTTGCACCGAACAGGGAAAAGCCCCGGACACACCCAATGCGGGGCATTTGGTCTTGGACATCCCCCCCGAATTGCAAACGGCGATGATTCAGGCCGCAAAGCGGGAACACAAAAACTTAGATGCGTGGATTGTGGACAGGTTAGCCGCTGGGGCCGGGTTTTCTCACCATCCGGCCTAAAGCAGCTTTGCTCGTTAAAGCTTGGTGGCTTGCATCAGTTTCAACAGGGCTTGCCGCCGGGCCACGTGTTGGGCCAAGTGGGCGCGGTCATGCTCGTTCAGGCGGACGAAACTGACGCCTATCGTGTAGCTGGCCTTGTCGTCGTTTTCAAACAAGTCCACCACCCGTCCATAGGCTTTCATGCTGTACAAGGTGGGCGGCAGGATGATTTTCAATTCCAGCAAGGTGTTCACCGGGTAGTGTTTGTCCGTCATAAAGGCTATCCCGGAGGCGCTGAGGTTGACGGCTTGGGTGCGGTGGGCGGCAATCTCGTTCCTCGCGCTGATCGCGCGGGTCAGGATGCCCAGCCTGCGCTCCAGGATGTCCAAATATTCCGCCAGCACGGGAGAGGTTTCCTGCATGTGCTTCAGCAAGACGCCCGACTCTGTTCGAAGCAGGTTGAGTTGCGACTCAAGCGGGTAAAAAAACAGATGGTTTTCCTCATGGGCCAGTTCCTTGGGAACCTCCTTGGCTTCCACGGGCCGCCACATCAGCACGATATTGTCGTCCACTCGCAGATGGCTGCGTCTTTCGTGGGATGCTTTCCGTTTGTCGAGTAACATAACAGTCCTCCTTTGTTGCCGTTTCATGCCGCCAATCATCGGGCATGTGATGGATCTTTCCTGGCGCGTCAAGATGTTTCAAAATCGTTGACCGCCAAGCCGTCTGTCTGTTTGTCCGGCGGCGTTTTCCGGCGCCGCCAATATAAAAAAAGCCCGGCGTTTTCACGCAAGGCTTTGTTTTTATGGTGGGCCCTCTCCGATTTGAACGGAGGACCAAGGGATTATGAGTCCCCTGCTCTAACCGCTGAGCTAAGGGCCCTAAACTGTCATTCCATGTCTAGGAAACTTCTAAGTTGTTCCGAGCGCGAAGGGTGGCGCAGCTTGCGCAGCGCTTTGGCTTCGATCTGGCGGATGCGTTCGCGGGTCACGTCGAACTGCTTGCCGACCTCTTCCAGGGTGTGGTCGGTGTTCATGTCGATGCCGAAGCGCATCCGCAGCACTTTGGCCTCCCGCGCCGTCAAGCCGGCCAGGACTTGCTGGGTGGTCTCCCGCAGCCCCGCGACGGTGGCCGATTCGATGGGCGACATGGCGCGGGAGTCTTCGATGAAGTCGCCCAGGTGCGAGTCTTCGTCGTCGCCGATGGGGGTTTCCATCGAGATCGGCTCCTTGGCGATCTTCAACACTTTGCGCACCTTGTCCTCGGGCATTTCCATGCGCTCGGCCAGCTCTTCCGGGCTGGGCTCGCGGCCCATTTCCTGCAACATCTGGCGGGAGATCCGGTTCAGCTTGTTGATCGTTTCGATCATGTGCACCGGGATGCGGATGGTGCGCGCCTGGTCGGCGATGGAGCGGGTGATGGCCTGGCGTATCCACCAGGTCGCGTAGGTGGAGAATTTGTAGCCGCGCCGGTATTCGAACTTGTCCACCGCCTTCATCAGGCCGATGTTGCCTTCCTGGATCAGGTCGAGGAACTGCAAACCCCTATTAGTATATTTCTTTGCGATGGAAATGACCAGACGCAGGTTGGCTTCGATCATTTCGCGCTTGGCGAGGCGGGCCTGGGTTTCGCCCACGGACATGCGGCGGTAGATTTCTTTGATCTCGCCGATGTTGAGGCTGTGCTCCTTTTCCATCTGCGCTAGCCGCTGCTGCGCCCGTTTGATGTCGTCGGTGTGGGCGGCCAGCGCCTGGGCGTAGGGCTTGCCCGAGGCCAGGCGCTGCTCCAGCCAGGCCGGGCTGCTTTCGTGGCCGACGAAGGTCTTGAGGAAGTCGGTGCGCGGCATTTTGGATTTGTTGACCGCCAGGTCTTGGACAAACCGCTCCTGCTCGCGGATTTTTTCCACCGTGCCGTGCAGGATTTCGGTGAGTTCCTTAAAGAAGGGCGGGGTCTTTTTGAATTCGAGGAAGCTTTCCGCCAGCACGTCGAAGGCTTTCTGGGCGCGCTCGTGGTGGTGGCCGTATTTGTTTTGGGCGTTGACGGCGGTCTTCAGTTGCTTCTTGAACGCCTCCAGTTTTTCCTTGACCAGTTCGGGGTCCGGGCCGGTCTCGGTCTCTTCAATGATGTCCGATTCGGCGTCCTCGTCGATGACCAGATCTTGCGGTTGGGCCTGGGGGTCGAAGAAGTCGGAGATCAGGTCGGACAGGCGCAGTTCGCCGGACTCGATGCGGTCGAAGCCTTTGATGAAGTGTTCCATGGACGCGGCGAAGCGCGCCAGTTCGCGGGCGGCCTGGTTGCTGCCTTCTTCGATGCGCTTGGCGATGTTCAGCTCGCCTTCGCGGGTGAGCAGTTCGACCGTGCCCATTTCACGCATGTACATGCGCACCGGGTCGGTGGTGCGGCCCAGCTCGGCGTCTACCGAGGAGGCCAGCGCGGCGGCGACCTCGGCGGCCTCGTCCTCGTCGTCGTCGCTGACCACGGCGGCGTCGGGGATCATCTCGGCGTCTTCCGGCACGTCCTCGTGTACCTCGATCCCCATGTCGTTGATCATGGCGATCACTTCTTCCATTTGCTCGGGGTCGACGAGGTCGCCGGGCAGGTGGTCGTTGACTTCGGAATAGGTGAGGAACCCTTGCATCTTGCCTTTGGCAATGAGTTCCTTAAGCTGCGATTGCTGCTGTTCTTGGTTCATGAACTGACTCACCCGTTAGAATTTTTCAGATTTTTCCAGAAAGCTGAACCGTATATTGTAGCTGGCGATTGTGAAATGGCAAATCAGCGGGCTGCTTTTGCGCCGATTCCGCTGGGGCCGCGCCGGGTTCATTGGCAGCGCCCGCCGATGCCGTTTATTTGGCGTAGAGAAGACGGCTCATCTCGGCGAGTTCGCTTTGATCCAGCGCCGTGCCCTTGGCTTTTTTGAGCAAGCTTTCCAGCCGCTGCTGCCGGCTTTCTTTGAGGAACTGCTTGAGCGCGTTTGGGAAATCCGCCTCCACCCCTTCCGGGGACAGCAAGTTTTCCGACGCGCTCTTCCCCAGCCCCGCCCCCGCCTCGTTTTTCTGGAAGCGCTCGAAAACGCTCAGTGCCAACACCATCTTTTCCTCGGCCTCCCCCCGGAAACGCTCCAGGATGCCGCCCAAGCTGATGTCCGGCTTCTCGTCGAGCAGCGCGAAGAGCTTGGCGGCTAAAGAACCGGCTTTAGCGTCTTCCTCCAGCGCGCGGCGGGCCTCGCTGTCAACCAGGCGGTGGAAGCCGGGGTTTTGGATCAGCAAGGCCAGGATGACGCGCAAAATCGAGGGCTGCGCGCGCGCCGCCGGCCTTTGGGCCGCGCGGGCGGGTGGCCTGGCGGCGGGGGCGGAGGCTTTGTTGTGTCCGGTGAGTTTTTTGAGCTGCGCCTGCATCATGTCCCTGAACACACCGGGCGGCAGCTTGCCGATCAAGGGGTCGGCGGTTTGGAACAGGGCCGCGCGGCCTTCAATCGTGCCGAGGTCGGTGCCTTCGCTGAGGTGTTGGAACAGGTAGTCGGACAAGGGCTGGGCCTCGGCCAGGCGCGTCTCGAAGCCCGCCTGGCCTTCCTCGCGCACCAGGCTGTCCGGGTCGTGGCCCTGCGGCAGCATCAGGAAGCGGATCGAGCGGCCTTCGCGCAGCGCGGGCAGGCTGGCCTCCAGGGCTTTCCAGGCGGCGGCGCGGCCGGCGGTGTCGCCGTCGAAGCAGAACACCAGCTCCTTGGCGTAGCGGAACAGCAGGTTGGCGTGGTCGGCGGAGGTGGCGGTGCCCAGAGTGGCGACGCTGTTGGGGATGCCGTGCTGGGCCAGCGCGATCACGTCCAGGTAGCCTTCGACGACGACGATGCGCTCGGGCTTGCGTTGGGCGGCGAGCAGTTCGTGCAGCCCATAGACTTCAAGGTGCTTTTTGAAGGTGGGAGTTTCCGGCGAATTGAGGTATTTGGGCTTGTCGTCGCCCATGACCCGCCCGCCGAAGCCGACTACCCGCCCGCGGCGGTCGCGGATGGGGAACATGACGCGGTCGCGGAAGCGGTCGTAGAAGCCGCCGCCTTCCTTGCCGACCGCCAGCCCCGAGGCCAGCAGCCGTTCGGCGCCCAGCGAGTCGGGCAGGTTGCGCCAGCCCGGCGGGGCGTAGCCGAGCTGGAACAGGCGGGCGATTTCGCCGCTTAAGCCGCGCTGCTTGAGATAGTCCTTGGCGCGGGCGGCTTCGGGGTGTTCGCGCAACTGGCGGGCGTAAAACTCCGCCGCCTGCTCCAGCACCTGGTACAGGGCTTGGAAGCTGCCTTCCTGCTGCCTGGGCTTTTCGCCGCCGCGGGTTTCCCGGGGGACGGCCAGACCCAAGGTCTCGGCCAGGCTCTCCACCGCCTCGACGAAACTCAGCCGCTCGTATTCCATCAGGAATACGATGGCGTTGCCGCTGGCACCGCAGCCGAAGCAATGGTAGAACTGCTTGTCGCGGTTGACGTTGAAGCTGGGGGATTTTTCGCTGTGGAAGGGGCAGCGCGCCAGGTAGTTGACGCCGGCCTTCTTGAGCGGAACGCGCGCGTCGATCAGATCGACCAGGTCGACGCGGGCGATCAGATCGTCGATGAATTCGCGGGGGATCTTGCCGGCCATGTTGCAACCGCAAGACGGGCGCGGGTGCGCGGCTTTACGGCGGACGCCCTGCCGCGTTTAGCCCAGCCGGGCTTTGACGCGGGCCGAGACCTGCGCCATGTCGGCCCGGCCTTGCATTTGCGGCTTGAGCACGGCCATGACCTTGCCCATACCGGCCACGCCCGCCGCGCCGGTCTCGGCGATGGCCTGTTCGACCAGCGCCTCGATTTCCGCCTCGGCCAAGGCCTGCGGCATATAGTCCTGGATGATCACGGCTTCGGCGCTTTCCACATCAGCCAGGTCGACGCGGCCGGCCGCCGTGTACTGGGCGATGGAGTCGCGGCGCTGCTTGAGCATCTTGTCCAGCACGGCGATGGTTTGCTCGTCGTCCAGGACGATGCGCTCGTCCACCTCGCGTTGCTTGATGGCGGCGAGGATCAGCCGGATCACGCCGAGCTTTTCCTTCTCGCCCGCCTTCATGGCGGCCTTCATGTCGTCTTGTAGGCGTTGTCTTAAAGTGGCCATGGGGCTGGACTCGCGAGGATCAGACTTGGGGACGGCCTTTGCGGAGGTTCTGCAGGGCGAAGCGCTCGCGGGAAAGCTTCTTCAGATGGCGCTTGATGGCGGCGGCGGCCTTGCGCTTACGCTCTTCGGTGGGCTTTTCGTAGAATTCGCGGCGGCGCACTTCGGACAGGACTCCGGCTTTTTCGCATGCGCGCTTGAAGCGGCGGATGGCGATTTCGAAAGGTTCGTTCTCTCTGAGTCTGATGGACGGCATGTAGCTTCCTGATTTGAAACAAGATAAATGTTAAGGCCCGACAATGGGGCTACCCTGGTAAATAGATCGCGGATTATACTCGCCAACTTGCATAAACCAAAGTATTTCAAGCCATGAATGTGCTAGGCATCGAGACTTCCTGCGACGAGACCGGCGTCGCCGTCTATCATTCGGCGCGCGGCCTGCTGGCCCACGCCTTGTTCAGCCAGGTGAAAATCCACGAAGAATACGGCGGCGTGGTGCCCGAGCTGGCCTCCCGCGACCATGTGCGCAAGCTGGTCCCGCTGATTCGGCGGGTGTTGCGCGAGGCGGGGGTCGGCCCTGCCGACATCGGCGGCGTCGCTTACACGGCGGGGCCGGGGCTGATCGGCGCGTTGCTGGTCGGCGCGTCCGTTGCCCGCAGCCTAGCCTGGGCCTGGGGTGTTCCCAGTGTCGCCGTGCATCACATGGAGGGGCATCTGCTCGCCCCGCTGCTGGAGCCCGGAGCCCCGGCCTTTCCTTTTGTCGCGCTGCTGGTGTCCGGCGGCCACACGCAACTGGTGCGGGTAGAGGGCATAGGCCAGTACCAGACCTTGGGCGAGTCGCTGGACGACGCCGCCGGCGAAGCCTTCGACAAGACCGCGAAAATGTTGGATCTGGGCTATCCCGGCGGGCCTGCTTTGGCCAAGTTGGCCGAAACCGGCACGCCTGGCCGTTTCCGCTTTCCCCGGCCGATGACCGACCGCCCCGGCTTGGATTTTAGCTTCAGCGGCTTGAAAACCCATACCCTGACGACGCTGGCCGGGACGGGCTGTGGCATGCAAGACAAGGCTGACGTGGCCTGGGCCTTCCAGGAGGCGGTGGTGGAGACGCTCGTCATCAAATGCCGCCGCGCACTCAAGGCGTGCGGATACCGCCGCCTGGTGGTGGCCGGCGGGGTCAGCGCGAACAAGCTCATGCGGGAAAGGCTAGGCCTGATGGCCGAAAAAGAAGGCTGCCAGGTCTATTTCCCCCGGCTGGAATTTTGCACCGACAACGGCGCGATGATCGCCTACGCCGGCTGCCAGCGGCTGCTCGCAGGCGCGACCGAACCGCCTGAGATCCAGGCGCGGCCACGCTGGCCCTTGGACGAATTGACGCCGGCTTAAAGCCGGCGCGGCGCTTAAACGCTTTGGCGGACTGGCGATTCCCCGTCGGGGCGATCCGGATGATTGCGGATTTGATGCGAAAGTTTGCGCAAATCCTTGAACATCCGTTGCCGCTTGTGTTGGGGGACAAACGTCCCGTCGGGGTATTTCCAATGGATCACGCAGCCATGCAACCTCTCCCGCTCTTCCAGCAGGTCGTCATAAGACGGCCTTCCCTGCCTGACAAAGCTGATCCAACACACCCGCGCCAAAATGATGGCGAAGGAGAGGGGAGGGGCCCAATAAGCGAGCAGAACCTGCCATTCGTAAACCATTGCCAGCCTCATTCCAAATTGATTTCTGACAAGCTTGCCGGGGCAAGCCCATATAAACGCTACAGGATTATAAACAAGCCGCGCGCCGTCGGCTAGGCGTTTTTTTAAGTATTTCTACGTAGCCGGCTGCGCCCCGCTACAGGCTTTCCGCGACGCCGCAAAAAAAAGCTTTCAGATAATCCGTCTCCGGGATGGCGGGGTGGACGGGGTGGTCCGGGCCTTGTCCGCCCTGGCTGATGAACACCAGATGGCGGTCGCCGTGGCGGGCGGCGGCGCGGAGGATGTCGTGCAGCACTTCCCGGTGCAGGTGGTGGGAGCAGGAGGCCGACACCAGCACGCCGCCCGGCGCGAGCAGTTGCAACGCGCCCTGGTTGAGGCGGCGGTAAGCCTCGATGCCGGCTTTCACGTCTTTCTTGCGCTTGATCAGGGCGGGCGGGTCGAGGATGATGAGCCCGTATTTGCGCCGCTCCTCCCTTGCCAGCTTCAGGAAATCGAAAACATCCCCGTGCTCATAATTGACCTGGTCGGCCACGCCGTTCAGTTCAGCGTTTTTCCTCGCCAGCGCGATGGCCGCCTCGGAGCCGTCCACGCAATCCACTTCTTCGGCCCCCGCCGCCGCCGCCTGGATGCCCCAGCCGCCGGCGTAGGAGAACAGATCCAGCACCCGCTGCCCCTTGGCCAGGCCCGCCGCCAAGGCGCGGTTGCTGCGATGGTCGAAGAACCAGCCGGTCTTCTGCCCGCCCAGGCAATCGACCAGAAACTTGACGCCGTTTTCTTCGATTTCCACCAAGCCGTCCAGGGTGCCGCTGGCAACCTTGGTGTATTCCTCCAACCCTTCCAGTTGGCGCAGGCTGGAGGTGTTCTTCAGCACGATGGCGCGGGGCGAGAGGAGTTTTTCCAACGCGGCGAGGAGGGTGGGTTGTAGCTTCTCCATGCCAAAGGTGTTGGTTTGCACCGACAGCACGTCGCCAAAACGGTCCACGACCAAGCCCGGCAGGCCGTCGCTTTCGCCGTGGACAAGCCGGTAAAACGGCCGGTCGAACAAGCGCTGGCGCAAGGCCAGGGCGGTTTCGAGCCGGCGGATGAAAAATTTTTCATTGATCTTCGCGCGCGGGTCGCGGCTCAGCACGCGGGCGCTGATCAGCGTGTCCGGGTTGACGTAGGCCACGCCCAGCGCTTGGCCCTTGGCGTCTTCGACCAAGGCCAAATCGCCTGGTTTGAACGCTTTCAGCGGCGTCTGGGCGGTGTCCACCTCGTTGCTGAAGATCCAAAGATGCCCGGCGCGCAGGCGTTTTTCCTCGTTTTTGGCGAGGCGTAAGGGGTTTAGGGTCATGTCAATTCCGTCGATTGCAGAAAGGGAAGGCGTCGCCGCCGCGCCCGGGCTTGGGGGCTTAAGTTCCGCGTATCTTAACAGCTTGCGGCGGCGGGCAAGGGACATTGCCATCGGCGGTGTCGAGTCCTTAACACGATAGAAGGCGGCGCCTTGAGTGAAGACGAAACCGCGAACGCCTTCGCCCTTGACCCGGGCCAGGCCAAAGACGTTGAGCAGCACCGCGCAGTCAACATCAAGGTCGCTTACGACCTGTCGAAACAGGCCGCGAACACCCCCGGCTGGTCATTGGACACAAGGGTTCATTCTTGAGTTACACCGCCTCATACAAGCCCCCGCAAACCGGCAGAGACGTTCGTTCAACGGCTGATGGACGCCCCATCACGTGGCATGGACAAGCTTCGCCAAATTCCTCTGTGCCAAAGCCTCTATTTCAAGCGCAACGACAAAAGGCATGCCACCTTGTCTAGTCAAACATTACCAGAAGCTTTTGAAAGGCCACACAAAGGAAATTGGACGCGTATGCGGCGGGGCGGGCCTTGCCGACGATTGGGGCGTGATCCGATAACCAGAGACAGGAGCCTATGCGCCCGCCGGCTGTTGGAACGATGCCGAGAGTTTATCGAGAAGCTCGCCAGAACGGGCTTGCGCGGCACTAGGCGCGAAACCCGCCAGGCCAAGCCACCGGCACCAGGGTGTCGCCTGGCTTCGATGTGGACGGCCAGCACCAGTGGCAAGAAACCGGCCCTGGATTTTTTGCAATGCCACCCTGGCGTTACCCCAATTAAAAAAGGCTTACCCGGAAAACCTGGCAAGCCTTTGATTTATTTGGAGCCGATGATGTGAATCGAACACACGACCCGCACATTACGAATGTGCTGCTCTACCGACTGAGCTACATCGGCCTCATATCTCCATTATAGAAAAATCCATGCTCAGCCACAAGGCTTTAATTCTTGCAGTCCAGGCGATAGGGCTCAGGATCGATTATGGGCGTGCGGCCCAGGAGGAGGTCGGCCAGCAGGCGGGCGGAGGCGGGAGCCGTCACCAGGCCGTTTCGGTAATGGCCGCCGTTGAAATACAAATTGGCAGCCTCAGGGTGCGCGCCGATGGACGGGATACCCTCGGGCGAGCCGGGGCGCAAGCCGGCCCAGTGCTTTTCTATCCGGCTGTGCCGAAGCGCCGGCAAAAGCCCGCAGGCGAACGCCCGCAGCGCTTCGCACGCCATGGCGCTGGCGCTTTTGTCGAAGCTCGCGCTTTCCACCGTGCTGCCGGCCAGGATTTTGCCGTCCTTGCGCGGGATCAGGTAGCGCCCTTGGCGGAGCGCGATATGGCCCAGTAGCCCGGGCGGCGCGTCGAACACCAGCATTTCCCCTTTGACTGGCCCGACAGGCAAGCCCGCCAGCCCGGAATTGCCCGCCAGCAATCCCGACCAGGCGCCGGCGGTCACCACATAGGCGTCGGCGCTGAGTGTTTCTTGCCGGCAGGTGACGCCGACGGCCTTGCCTTGTTCCAATTTGATTTCATCGACCGGATGGTGTTCCCGCAATTCCACGCCGCGCAGTTCCAAATCCCGGCGCAGCGCGCGCAACAGGCGGGGGTTGCGCACCTGGCCGATGTCGGGCAGCAGCAGCGGGTCGCGGCAGCCGCCGGCCGGGATTCCGGGTTCCAGCCTGGCCATTTCGCCGACCGTGAGCCGCTCAAAGCGGGCGGCATGGGTGTCGGCCCAGCGCATGGCCTCCTCAGGCTCGTCGCAATCGATGAACAACAGGCCGCTGGGCAGCCATTCCGGGTCGGTGCCGCTGTGCTCTTTCAACGCTTCCGCCAGTTGCGGGTAAGCCGCCTGGCTCCAGCGGCAGAGCGCGGTGACGGGCTCAGGGGCCCGCCAAGGATAGAGCGGCGAGAGGATGCCCCCGCCGGCCCAGGAGGACTCCCGCCCGATGGCCTGCCGTTCGAGCAAAACCACGCGCAGTCCCGCCTCCGCAAGTTCGCGGGCGCTCATGAGTCCGGCAACGCCTCCGCCGATGATGATTACGTCTGTTCGATTCATTTTTCCGTCGCGCCGGTGAGTGGGTGGACACAAGAAAAAGCGGGAGAGGGCCGGATTGCCGGGCGCTCCTGCCTGATGATGGAAGACATTCCCCGCAAGCTTGGTTATGCTTTACGCCATCGAAGCCCGCAACAGCCGACAAGCCGCGGCCAGTGCGCGGGACGGGTAGAAATCCACAGTTCCAATTATACCTTTGAGGAGTCTCATGATACGGCCAAAACGATGGTTATCCGCGTGTTTGCTCTGGCCCCTGTTCGCCCCGGCCCCGGTCTCGGCCCTGGTGGTGGAAATCCAGGGCACTCGCCTAGAGATACAAGTTACCGGCTCCAGTTGCGTCGAAATTGCAGGGAACTATCCCGGCGTGAGGATCGAAGCCAGCGAGAGCGGAAAATTTCCCAGGGTTTGCTACAGCAGCAATAAAGTGAATTCCATCGCCATCTTGGATGCGATTTTCATCGCGTCCGCCCCTGTGAAAAAAGGCGTGTTGCTGAAGTTCGAGCATGATTTTCCGCCGGGTGTCAACGGGAAGATCATGACCCGGGCCAAGATCCAGGGTTTTTTCAGCACCCCCGACGGGGTGGGGGTCCCCGTGGGCGACAAGATTGCGTTCTCGGCCTTTTTTTCCCAAAGCGGCCATGACGACGTCATCGCCGAGCCGCTCGATTTGACCGTGGGCGACGATCTGGATTCGGCGGTGATCGACTATTCGGCCAAGGAACAGTATCTCATCTCGGGGCCGCGGGTGTTGAAGGGGGTCTTGGCCGTTTCTTTCGACAAGCCTGGCCACAAGCTCACGCTGACTGAAAAGAGCGGGGTCTCCCTGGACACGGGGTCGACCATGGCCGACAAGCTGGAGCTGATGGAGCCGGAGCCTGCGGAGGATTCGACCCAGAAGACGCCCGCGCCTTCCGCGCCGGAAGAAAAGAAGCCAGGGCTGCCACCGGAGCTTTCCTCCGAACCGCCGCAGACGCAGAAAAAGGAGGCTGGGCAGGGAAAGAAAAAGGATTCGCGGCCGGGCAAGGGTAAGAAAAAGGAAGCGCCCGCAGAGCCGGCGCCGGCGCAGAAGCCGGACTTACCCGGGGAGCCGCCGGCAGGCGCTGCCGCGCCTTTCACCTCGCCGCCGGAAAACGAGGGGCTTCCCCGCTAGCCCCAAGTTTCGGCCATTCGCAGGCAATCTGCGAATGGCCTTGTCTTCGCCGGCAAGGCAAGCTTGGGATTGGCCTCTTTGCCTGCGCCAGCTCACATAGGGCTGGCTTCCGGCCGTTGGCCACCCGCCGGCTGCGCGGCAGGCGGGTTGTTGTCGAGCGCGTCGGCGGGCCTTGGCGCGGGGGCGTAGCGGCTGCCGTTGATCAGCCTGGACTCCAGCTTGTTCCACGCCTGCTCCAGGCTGGTGTCCATCACCACGACATTGCCCATCGACAGGATGATGCGGGCCAGCTCCGGTATCTTGATGCTGCCCGTCGACACCAGGTAGACCGGCTGCACGTAGATGATCGACTTGCCGATGGGCAGCACGATGATGCGTCCCCGCTGCACATGCGAGCCTTTTTGGTCCCACAAGGAGAACAGGCGCGAGATTTCAGGATCCTGGTCGATCAGCGCGCTGACCTGGGAGGGGCCGTCCACCTGCACGTCCCGGCTGAACTTGTACACGACGATTTCCGATTCGTAGGGCAGGCCGGCGGTGTCGGATTTTTGCGCGCCGGCAACAGCGAGCACGCTGAGATTGTTGCGCCCGATCGGTGTCATCGGGTTCAGCAGGACGAAAGGCTGCACTTCTTCAGCCCCGTCCAGCCGGGTGGTCAAGTAGTACGGTTTGACCAGTTTTTCACCCACCTTGGCGAAGTCCCAGGTTTCCGACTGCTGGTAAAACAAGGCCGGGTCGGTCTGGTGGTATTTGGCGTACACCCCCATCTGCACTTGGAAAATGTCCCTGGGGTAGCGCAACTGCTCGCGCAGCAGCGGCGGCATCGCGGTGACGCTTTTAAACAGGCCCGGATAGGCTTTGCCATAACCTTGGATGATGGGGTCGTTGGCGTCGGCCACGTAATAGTCCACGCTGCCGTCGAACGCGTCGACGACGATCTTGACCGAGTTGCGGATGTAGTTGAATTTCTGCGGATCGTCTTCGCCTTTGACGCCCGCGAACGGGAAGCTGTAGTCATGGGAGACCGGATACCAGCCCGACGTGGTGTAGGCGTCCTGCACCCAGAAAATCCGCGAGGGGGTCACCACGATGTAGGGGTCGTGGTCCAGCGCGAGATAGGGGGTCAGGGTCTTGATGCGTTCGACGATGTTGCGGCGGAACAGCGCCTTGCTGTCGCCGCCGACATTGGCCGAGAAGAACAGCTTTTCGTCGCGGAAATACACCGCCATCAATAATTTGCGCAGCAGCGACGAGATCGCGACGCCGTCCTTGCCGGAATAGCTCTGGTTGGCTGCCAGGTCGTCGGCGGTGGAAATGGCGGGGATGGTGGCCTTGTTGGGGGCGATGATGTAGGTCAGGTTCTCGGTGCCGAAATAGATGTCCGGCTTCTCGATTTTGAAGCCCACGTCGGATTGCAAGATCAAATCGCGCAGAAACCATTCCATCGGCTTTTCGCCGTTCTGCGCGGCCGGCGTGATGACCGCGCCATAGCCGTGGGTGTAGCGCAAATGGGTGTTTTCCCAATCGTCCGCGTTGGGCACTTTGGCGATGTTGAGTTCGCGCGCCGCCAGGTTCACCTGTTCGAGCTTGCCTTTGATCTGGTAGCGGCCAACGTCCACATCAGTGAAGTTGTAGTAGGGCCTTATGCCTTGCATCTGCTGGTAGACGTCGTCCAGGTATTCCGGGTCCCAGACCGGGATGTTGTGCAAATGCTGGCGCATGTCGGGCTCGATCATGTCGGCCCCGGTTGTCGCGGTGACGGGGATGGTTTTGATGCGTTCAAGATCGAACCCCTTCAAAGTGGCCTTGATGTTGTTTTCCATGAAGGCGCTTTCGACTTTGACCGGATTGGGCTTGACCAGGAAGCGGTCGAGCAGGTTCGGCAAAAAGCTGGAATGGCGCAGCCCCCAGGCCATGAAGAAGATCACGGCGAAGCCGAGGGAGGCGCCCAGGCCCTTGCCGGTCTGCGACCAGTAAATGCCGCAGGCGGTGGCCGCGAGGATGGCAATCACCGACAGCCAGATCATCGGCAGGATGTAGCGCAGTTCGACGAAGCCCGGCCCAAAAAAGAATGGCTCATGCACAGAAGTGTAAAGCAGGTTGTGCCGGTCCAGCAGGAAGCCCCAGGCCAGGATCAGGGCGGTCACGAAGACGAGGACGCACAAATGGATCCTGGCCCCCCTGGGCCATTCTTTCTTTTCCGCCGGGACTAGCTGGTGCTCCCACCAGTAGAGGAAGGCGATGCCCAGCACCAGGACGGAAAACGCGGCCAGCATCTCCACTTGCACCAGGTCGAAGATTGGCAGGCGGAACAGGTAGAAGCTCACGTCCTCCCCATAGACCGCGTCGCGCACACCCGAGTCCGGCCCGAAGAAGAACAGCAGCGCGCTTTCCCATTGCTGGTAGAACGGCGCGGCGATCATGATCCCCAAGACCAGCGAGACCGGGATGTAGACCTGCATGGAGCCGGTCTGGAACAAATTGAGCAGTTTTTGGTAGTGCCTGCCGGATTCGCGTCCCAGGGAGGAAAAGGCGTTTTGGTCCACGCCCAGGTAGCGCGAGGCCGCCCAGAAATTCATGAAGAAAATCAGCGAGAAGAAGATCGTCACACCGCCGGAGAAAATATAGCGGTAGAGCACCCGCAGCCAGAAATAGCTGCCGTAATCCAGCGAGCTGAACCACCAGAAGTCGACCAGAAAATTGATCAGCGAGATGCCCAACGCAATCGCCGCCCCGGCCAGGAACACAAGCGCCACGGCGGCGACGGTCAGCAAGCTTTTCCAATTTCGCATAGATTCCTCTTCAGGTTCTCAATTTGTTTGGCGAGGCTCGGCGGCAGGCTCCGCCGAGTGGCCGCTCGCGCAAAGAGCGGCCTAGCATGGGGTAATAATACCGCGTCTGGCCGCAAACCAGTAGACGGGCAAGCGCAAGCCTTCGTGCGGGCTGCCCGACAGGCCTGGCGCGAGGCGTCCGTGGCGACGGAATCGGCCAGCGCCGCGCCGACTTGGGCTAGAATGTGTCCGCAAAGCGAGCGTCCAGGCTCGCTCTTTTTGTAAAAATTCCGCGCCCGCAAGCGCATTCCGCAACCTACGTTGATCCCAGGCCATGAAAACCAATCCGCCGCTCCTTGCCGCCTTAGCCCTCGCCCTTGCCGCCTGCCAGCCGGGCGGCGGGGAAACCGAACTGTCCGGCGAGGTGCAAGGCACCACCTACCACATCAAAATGGTGCTCGGCGGGTTGGCGGTGACGACGGAGACGCTGCGCAGGGGCGTCGAGGAGACCTTCGCTGACATTGACGTGAAATTGTCCAATTACCGCGAAGATTCGGAAATTTCCCGGTTGAACCGGGAAAAATCCACGGCGTGGCTGCCGGTGTCCAAGGAGATCGCCGAGATTGTGGCCATTTCCAAGGCGGTCCACGTCCAATCCGGCGGTTGCCTGGATCTGACGATCAAGCCTTTGTTCGACCTGTGGGGGTTCTCCCGCCACGAAACCAAGGTGCCCCAGCAGGCCGACATTGACCGGGTTCTAGCCCATGTCGGCATGGACAAGATTCAGTTGGACCAGGAAGGCTTGCGCCTGCGCAAAACCGACCCGGAGCTGGGCATTGACCTTTCCGCCGTCGCCCAGGGCTACACGGTCGGCGCGGTCGCGCGTTTTCTGGAATCCAAAGGCGTGCAGAATTACATGGCGGAGATCGGCGGGGAGATGAAGGTCAAGGGCCGCAAGGCCAACGGCGACGAATGGCGGATCGCCATCGAAAAGCCGACGCCGTTCACCCGCGAAGTGCAAAAAGTCATCTCCATCCACCAGCTCAACGGCGAGGCGGTCATGACCTCGGGCACCTACCGCAACTTCTTTGAAGAGCAGGGCAAGGTGTATTCGCACATCATCAATCCGAAAACCGGCAAGCCCGTCGATCACAACCTGCTGTCCGTCACCGTGCTGCACGACGACCCCACCTGGGCCGACGCCTGGGACACCGCCTTGCTGTGCCAGGGCGAGGAGGCGGGCTATCAGACGGCGGAGGCCAACAAGCTGCGCGCCCTGTTCATCTACCACGAGGGCAAGGCATTGAAGGAGCGCCTCAGCAGTGAATTGGCCAAGGCGCCTTGAGGCGGTTTCCGCTCAGTTCTGGACCAGGCGAAAGCCCAAGTCGGCATAGCGGCCGGCGGCGCTCCAATGGTTGCGGAAGGCGGAGCGCAAAGCGTCCGGGCCGTCGTCCCAAGCGCCGCCGCGAACCACGCGGGCGCTGCAATGGTCGCCCGCCTGCCAGGCCGTCCCATGTTCGGGCGCGCCCTGGTAGTTCTCGTGCCAGCAATCCGCGACCCATTCCCAGGCATTGCCTTGCATGTCGTATAAACCCCAGGCGTTGGCCGGATAGCCGCCGACCGCCTGGGTCCGGCCCAAATACGTTCCGGTCTTCGCGCCGCAGTAATAGTAGTCGGTCCGTCCGTCGTAATTGGCGAGCGCGGTGTTGATGCAGCCGCCGCCGGGGAAGGCGGCGGCCGTGCCGGCCCGCGCCGCGTATTCCCACTCCCCCTCGGTTGGCAGTCGGTAGTGCTTGCCGGTTTGTTGCGACAGCCAGTCGGCATAGGCTTTGGCTTCGTCCCAGGAAATGTTGATCACCGGGCGTCGGCCCCGCCCCCAGCCGTTGTCCTCAGGCAAGGCGCGCCCGCTGGCGCGGGCGAAGCGGTCGTATTCGTCGAACGTCACTTCGTATTTCCCCAGCGAAAATCCCCGCAGGCAGACTTGGTGCCGGGGATCTTCAAACCGGGTCCGCTCCGGCTCGTTTTCCGGGCTGCCCATGTCGAAGCAGCCGCCTTTGATGACCGCCATGTCGGGTTCCAGGGGCTGGCTGGCCTGGGTCGCCAGCGATGACACGAATTTGAACAGCAAGACCGCCGCGGCGGCCGACAAGCCGCCGCCGACAAACCAGGCCGCGGCGGCGGCCCGCCCGCCGCCCCTTAGGCCCATCCGCCGCCGCAATGCTTCGGTTTTTTCATAGGCTGCGAGCCTGTCTTCGGCTTCCCGCCGCTTGCGCTGCTCCTCTTGCGCCTTGTGATGTTCTTCATGGGCTTTGGATTGGGCGGCGCGCAGCGCGTATTGGGCGGTCTGAATCTCCTGCTGGGCGGCGCGCAAGGCGGCTTCGGCGTCTTCTTTGGCGTGGCGCAGCGCCGCTTCAGTCCGCTCCCGTTTGTGCCGCTCCTGTCTGGGCATGGAATCCGCAGGCCGCGCCTCGGCTTTGGGAGGGGCGGCGGGACGGCGGCCTTTGTCGTATTGGGCGCGCTGGACGGGATCGCTGAGGACTCGATAGGCTTCGTTGATGTCTTGTGAGCGTTGCTGCGCGTCCGGGGAGGGATTCTTGTCCGGGTGGAATTTGCTGATCACCCGTTGATAAGCCGCCTTGATCACGTCATCGTCGGCGGCGGGGTCGACTTGCAGAATTTTGTAATAGTTTGCCATAGTGGGTGGGTGACGGAGGGTTCAATCCATGATGCGGCCTGGGAGGCCTCAACCCGCGGCGGAATCCCCGAACAATTCCCTGACCCAGGCGCTGCGCCGTTCGCGATCCAGCACCTCGGCCCGGGCGCGCATCAGCACCACGGTCAGGTAGTAGAGTTTGAAGCCTAGCGCCATGATGAGCAACGGAACCAGCATGCTGAGATGGATCGAGGGCTTGTCGAATTTGGTGACGGTCGGCCCCTGGTGCAAGGTGTTCCACCATTCCACCGAATAATGGATGATCGGGATGTTGACCACGCCGACCAGGATCAGCACCCCGCCGGCGCGGGCGGCGGTGCGGCGGTCTTCAATCGCGGAGACCAGGGCGATGTAGCCCAAATACAAAAACAACAGGATGAGTTCGGACGTCAACCGCGCGTCCCACACCCACCAGGCACCCCACATCGGCTTGCCCCACAACGAGCCGGTCACCAGGGCCAAGAAGGTGAACGACGCCCCCAGCGCCGCCGAGCTGCCCGCCATCACGTCCGCCAGCTTGATGTTCCAGATCAGGTTGATGCCGCTCCACACCGCCATCAGCATGTAGATGAACATCGACATCCAGGCCGCCGGCACATGCACGAACATGATGCGGTAACTTTCGCCCTGCTGGTAATCCGGCGGCGCTTTCACCAGGCCAAAATAGAGCCCGCCCAGCAGGGTCAGCGCGGTCAGCCCGCCCAGCCAGGGGATCAGCTTGCCGGAAATGTCGTAAAAATACTTGGGCGAAGCCAGCTTATGCAGAAACTGCCACATGGGATTATTCAACTCACACTGATTCTAAGGGCGGCGGCGATGGCGAGCGGCGCGAGCGTCAAGGCCAGCACCAACAACGCCGCCAGAAAATAAATTTGGCCGGCGATGGGCATTCCCGCCGCCGCCGCCGTGACGGCGTTGGTGGCGAAAATCAGCACCGGAATGTACAAGGGCATGACCAGCAAGGTCAACAGCACGCCGCCGCGGCGAAGGCCCACGGTCAACGCGACGCCTATCGCCCCGACCAGGCTCAACAGCGGCGTGCCCAACCCCAAGGTCAGCGTCAGCGCGGCGATGGCCGGTGGCGGCATCGCCAACAGCAGGCCCAGCAGGGGGGCCATCAGCAGCATCGGCAGACCGCTCACCAGCCAATGCGCCAACACCTTGCCCAGCACCAACAGCGACAAGGGCTGGGCGCTCAACAACATCTGCTCCAAGGCGCCGTCCTCGAAATCCGAGCGGAACAGGTTTTCCAGCGAGAACAAGGCCGACAGCAAGGCTGCGATCCAAATCACGCCCGGCGCGATCTTGCGCAGCAAATCCACCTCGGGGCTGACACCGAGCGGATAGAGCGTCACGATCATCAGGAAAAACAGCAGCGGGTTGGCCAGTTCGCCGCGATGGCGGAAGGCCAGCAGCAAATCACGCTTCAACAGGGCGGAAAAGGCATGGAACATTCAGATGGGCTCAAAGGGTAAGGACACGGCGGCGGCGTATTTTACCCCGGCATTCGCATAAGCAAGCTGATAATTCCTTAAAATTGAGAATCGCGCGGTTCTGCAAGCAGTCCGGCAGGCTTCGCCCCGCGTTGTTATAATGCGCCTTTCGCCGCCGCGCCCGCCATGCCCATCCGCATTCTTCCTCCCCAGCTTGTCAACCAAATCGCCGCCGGCGAGGTGGTCGAACGGCCCGCCTCCGTGGTCAAGGAGCTGGTGGAGAACGCCTTTGACGCCCAGGCCAAAACCGTGGAAGTGGATATCGAGCTGGGCGGGCTGCGTCTGATCCGCGTCCGCGACGATGGGCTGGGCATGGCGCGGGAGGATCTGCCGCTGGCCCTGTCGCGCCACGCCACCAGCAAGATCGCCAGCCTGGACGACCTGGAGCGTGTGGCCAGCATGGGCTTCCGCGGCGAGGCGCTGCCCAGCGTCAGCTCGGTGGCGCGGCTGACGCTGACCTCCCGCGCCCAGGGCGCGGAGCTTGCCTGGCGCGTTGTGGCGGACGGCACGGAGTCAGGCTACGACATCCAGCCGGCCTCCCACCCCCAGGGCACTTGCGTCGAAGTGCGCGACTTATTCTATAACACCCCGGCCCGGCGCAAATTCCTGCGCTCGGAAAAGACCGAGTTTTCCCATATCGAAACCTTGGTTAAGCGCATGGCCTTAAGCCGCTTCGAGACCGGTTTTGTGCTGCGCCACAACCAGCGTGAGATCCTCAACTTGAAGCCGGCGGCCGTTCTGGCGGAGCGCGAGGGCCGGGTGGGCAAGCTGTGTGGCGAGGCGTTCCTGGAGCACGCGTTGGCGGTGGATTTCGAGTCGTCCGGCCTGCGGCTGTCCGGCTGGGTGGGCCTGCCCACGTTTTCGCGCAGCCAAGCGGACATGCAATTTTCTTATGTCAACGGGCGGCTGGTGCGGGACAAGCTGGTCGCCCACGCCGTCCGCCAGGCCTACCAGGACGTGCTTTACCACGGGCGGCAGCCGGTCTATGTGCTTTACCTGGATCTCGACCCGGCGCAGGTCGATGTCAACGCCCATCCGGCCAAGCTGGAAGTGCGCTTCCGCGACAGCCGGCTGGTGCATGATTTTTTATTCCGCGCACTGCATCGCGCCATCGCCGACGAGCGGCCCGGCGCTTCCGCCGCGCCGCCGTCCGGATCGGGCGCGACGCCCGCGCTTGCCGACGAAGCCGCCTACGAACCAGCTTCTCCGCGCCCGGCGTCTACTTTCCCCCATGCGCCCCGGCAAGCCTCCTTGCCGTTGCAAGTCCGCGAAACCCTGCGGGCTTTGAACGAGCTTTACTCGCCGCCGGCCACCGTCGCGGAACCTGCGCCGCCTGCCGAGGCGGCGGCGCATCCGCCTTTGGGCCAGGCGCTTGCGCATTTGCACAATATTTACATTTTGGCGGAAACGCCCGGCGGCCTGGTGCTGGTGGACGCCCACGCCGCCCATGAGCGGGTGACTTATGAAAAGCTGAAGCGGCAGCACCAGGCGGGCGGCGTCGCCAGCCAGCCGCTGCTGCTGCCGGTCCGCGTGCGTCTGAGCGAGGCCGAGGCGGATCTGGCCGAGGCGGCCGCCGCGTCGTTCGGCGAGTTGGGCATGGAGATCAGCCGCTGCGCGCCGGACGCGGTGCTGGTGCGCTCGGTGCCGGCCTTGCTGGGCGGGGCGGACGCGGAGGGCTTGCTGCGCGACGCCCTGGCCGATCTCAACCAGCATGGCCGCAGCCGTCGGCTGGAGCAGTCGTTGCACAAGGTGCTGGCGACGATGGCCTGCCATGGCTCGGTGCGCGCGCGGCGGCGCTTGAGCATTCCGGAGATGAACGCACTGCTGCGCGAGGTCGAGGCGACCGAAAACGGCGGCCAATGCAACCATGGCCGCCCCACTTGGATCGAACTCAGCGGCAAGGATTTGGACCGCTTTTTCATGCGCGGGCAATGAGCGCGAACCCGCCCGCCATCGCGTTGATGGGGCCGACGGCCTCGGGCAAGACCCGGCTGGCCATCCGGCTGGCCCAGGCCTTGGAGGGCGAGGTCATCAGCGTGGACTCGGCGCTGGTCTACCGGGGCATGGACATCGGCACCGCCAAGCCCAGCCTGGCGGAACGGGAAGGGGTGCCGCACCACTTGATCGACCTCATCGACCCCGCCGAGTCCTTCTCCACCGGCCAGTTCCGCGAGCGGGCGCTGGCCTTGATGGCCGACATCACCGCCCGGGGCCGGCTGCCCATCTTGGCCGGGGGCACGATGCTGTATTTCAACGCGCTGTTCAACGGCCTGTCGGATCTGCCCGCCGCCGACGAGGCCGTGCGCAGGCAAATCGACGCGGAGGCGGCTTGCGTGGGCTGGGCGAAGCTGCATGGGGATTTGGCTCGGATCGACCCCGAAGCGGCCGCGCGCATCCATCCCAACGACCCGCAGCGCATCCAGCGCGCGCTGGAGGTGTGGCGGCTGGCCGGGGTTTCATTGAGCGAATTGTGTAAGCGCGGCCAAGGCGGCCTACCGCCGTTTGACATCGCCCGCCTGGTCGTCGCGCCCGGCAGCCGCGACGCGCTGCACGGGCTGATCCGCCAGCGCTTCCTGGCCATGCTGGAGCGGGGCCTGGTGGAGGAGGTGAGGGCTTTGTACGAACGCGGCGATTTGCACGAGGGCTTGCCGGCCATCCGCGCGGTGGGCTATCGGCAGGTGTGGGCTTATTTGCGCGGGGAGTGCGACTACCGCGAGATGGCCGAGCGCGGCGTCATCGCTACGCGGCAGTTTGCCAAACGGCAGTACACCTGGTTGCGGCGGGAGGCGGCGGCGAGCCGCTTTGTCAGCGAAGACGAAGATTTGCTTGAAAACATGCTGAAGAAGATCGGCGAGTTACTCAGGTAACGCTTCAAATCAAGCCGCCGCTGGCCAGTCCATCCACAAGCGCATGGCAGTGGCTTATCGGCGGCTCCCTGTTTTCTGCCGCTTGGGAGGGGAGGCGCTTGTGGAACAACAAAAAGCCCCGCTTTCTTGTGGAAAGCGGGGCTTTTTCAAGCGGGCGGGGATTAAGCCGCTTTCTTCGCTTTGCGGCGGTTTGCGCCGAGCGCAGCCACGCCTAGGCCGAACAGGCTCAAGGTGGCAGGTTCAGGCAGGCCAGGCAGCGGAGCGGGCGGCGTGTTGATCGAGTAGGTGGCTCCGATCGCGCCCGTCGGGGCGGAGGAGGTGAACGCCGCCGAGAATGAGGCGGCCGACGGAACGGTGAGGAGGCCGGCGCTGTCGGCGGTCAGGTTCCCGGCGAAGTACAGGCCAATGTTGCCATCCTGCAAGGAGGTCACAAATTCGGTAGTGAATGTGAACGTGTAGCTGTCCACAATCAAGACCAAAGGCGTGCCCAGAACGCCCGGGGTCGTGCTGAAGGTGTTGCTGGACAGGGTGAAAAGGTCGCCGTCAGTGACCGTGCCGCCGTTCAGGATGGACAAGTTGTTGGCAACGCCCTGATACGGATCCGACGTGGAAGCGATGCCGTGGTTGGTGCCGACAGTGATCGTCTGGGTCGTGGTGCCCAAATTATAGGTTCCTCCCGTTGTCGTCGTGCTGATCGCGCCGATTTGGAAACCCGAAAATGAGCCGTTCGGGTCAACTGTGGCTTGCGCCGATGTGGCTGCCACAGTCAACGCCAGAGGAAGTATGTAGTGAGCTAGTTTCATGGTTGCTCTCGTTAAAGTTGTTTGATTAGAAAAATTCATGACAAGAACTGTCGGAAATGACCGGTTCTGCGCAGCTATTAATAAGCACAAACCTTGCCATAAAAGATGAATCATTATAAATCAATCGGGTAAGCGTGATAATGCTGGCTTTGGGCTAGGCGGTGTAAAAAAATCTGACACTTCGCGCGCCGAGGGGCCGATCTGGAATTTATCCAAAAGCGCGGATTGTGCAAAAACGGGCGGTGAAGCGGCAGGCAAGCTTGGACGCGTTCGGCTTCATGTGGTGGGAACGCTAGAATAATCAATGTCATGGAGTCTGGTGCCGGAGCTTGGGCGTAAGCTATGCAGAATTGTAAAAAAAGTTGACACTTTTGGGTTGGGGTAGAAGTGGTGGGCATTTTTGCGGATGGGACAGCAGCTCGGCAATATTTTATGTCGAAACTCCATGCCCTTGGCTTTTTCAGGAATTAGAGCCAGCCCCCACGTTCCGTGGCGCAATACGCCAATAAAGCGTTTCGCCTTGGTTATGGCGTGAAAGCCTGCCAATCCTAAGCCCTGCTGTCATCGCCAATCCGGCGCCGCCTTCCGCATACCGCGCAGCTTCTTGAAGATGGGCTGTGCAGGATTGTCCCTAGCCTAGGAAACTTAGCACAGGATGTGGCTGATCCGTCCAGCGACTGGAAGAGGATGCCAACAAGTCCGAGCTTTCTGGACACAGTCTGTAAAAAAAACTGACACGCTTCAAGGCGCTGACAGCACCGCCTGGCATGCGTCCGGCAGGCGCGGCTTGGGAGGCGGCGGCGTCGGGGTGCTCGAGGGCTGGTGGTTGAACCACCAGTTCAGGCTGGCGTCGCAGCCTTCGCCCGCTGGGATCGGCTCCTGGTTGTCGCAAGCCGGGCTGTCGGCGGGGCAGGCGATGCGCAAGTGGAAATGATCGTCATGGTAATACCACGGGCGGATTTTGCGCAGCCATTCCCGGTCGCCCTCGGCCCGCTCGCAGAGTTCTTTCTTGATGTAAGCGTTGACGAAAATGCGGTCGACGGCGGGCAGGTTCGCCGCCAATTCCAGCAAGGTGATGTGGCCGGGCTTCCACGCCGCCCGGTTCAAGCCTTTTTTCGAGGCGTTGAGCATGGAGGGTGCGTTGACATTGCTGCGCAGGAGGTTGGCCCCGGCGTAGAACTTCGGGTCGAGGTTGAACCAGATGTCCACGTCCAGCCCAGTCTGGTGGCTGCGGTGGCCAAAAGACATGGGGCCGCCGCGCGGCTGGCCCAGGTCGCCGATTTGCAAGACGCCCAGGCCGCGTGCCGCGGCTTTTTGGCCAAGGCTTTCGATAGTCCGCACGAGCTGCGGGTGGCCGTAAAAGCGGTTGCGCTCGATGTGCATGACCTGGTAGCCCGCGCCTTCCAGCGGCAAGGCGTGGGCACCGGCGACGCAGCCGCTGTTGGTTTGGCCGATGGAGCGGGGCGGGCTGTCCGTTGGTGCCTCCACTTGAGACCAGTCGGAGGCTTGTTGCGCCAGAGCGAGGCTTGGGCAGAGGCAAAGCATGGCGAGCGTTCCGGTCAAGGAACGGCGGCGGGCGGGAGGCTCGGGGACGGCTTGCATGTTTGGCATTTCCAGACGGGTTTAAAGGGGTTGCTAGGCCGGGAGCCGGGTCGGCGACGCTCCGACAGAGGTTCTTCATTGTAAAACATTTTTCCCTGTGCCCGCCCCCTTCTCGCCCCTGCCGCACTGCTTGGGCGGAAACGCGGGCTTTGGGTTTATACTGGGCCTGTTAAGCCGCCGGTGATGGCCTGATCCGTTTTCGCGCCACAGGCGGCGGCTGTGAGCAACGATCCCGTGCTAAAGATAAGGGAGGGCGATGAAACTATTGATACGCGTATTGCGCCATCTCTCCATCCGGGGCTTGGTGCTGTTGAGCGTGGGCGTGACTTTGCTGCCTTTGCTGGCCGGGCTGGTCTCGGCGATTTTCTCCATCGAGCGCCTGGCCACTTTGTCGGAGCAGGCCGTCCACCAGGTGGCCAGGGAGGCGAAGGCCAGCCAGGTGTTGCAAGACCGCCTGGGCGAGCTTGAGCGCAAGGGGCTTGGTTATTTAACAGCGCGGGACGCGGCCGCGTTCAAAGAGTACCGGCTGGTCCACGACGAATTCTCCGAACAATTGCGGGGGATGGTCAATTCTGTGCTGTTTGACGATGGCCGGCTGGGTCTTGCCTTGGAGGGCTTGGCAAGGGAGGAGAAAAACGTTTTCGATTTCGTCATTTCCTGCCGTCCGCCGCGCCCGGACAAGCCGGCCAAGGCGCCGCCGCCACCAGGGCCGGCGTCTTGCGGGGGCGCTTCATTCTGGGCTGACAGTTTCCGGCCGGTCGAGGCCAAGGCGCGCGGCCTGGCCTATCAGTATGCGGCGCATGTCGGGCAAGAGGCCGACAACCTTGAAGCCTTGTCCTGGGAGGTCAAGCGCCGCCTGCTTATCGACGTTGCTATGTTGTTGCCGATTTCCTGCCTGCTGCTGGTGGTTTTCATCTATCTGCTGCACAGCCCGATACAGCAGATCGACCACGTCATCCGCGCACTGGGCGCGGGGAATTTCACCCAGCCGGTCCGCGTGGTGGGGCCGGGCGATGTCGAGTTTCTGGGGGAGCGGCTGGAATGGTTGCGCTCCCGCCTTAACGATCTGGAACTGGCCAAGCAGCGGTTTGTGCGCAACGTTTCGCATGAAATTAAGACGCCGTTGGCGAACATCCACGAAGGGACGGATTTGCTGCTGGACGAGGTGGTGGGCGAGTTGAACCGGGAGCAAAAGGAAATCGCGAGCATCATGGCCAGCAACGCCGACAAGCTGGACAGGCTGATCGCCGAGCTGATCAATTACAGCCAGGTCAGCGCCCGGCGGGAGTATCAGAAGGCCGCCCCGGTCGACATGCGGCGCTTGCTGCTGAATGTGCTGGAGGACCACCAGTTGCAGTTGCGCGGCAAGGCTGTCACCGTGGCCGGGGACTTGGAGCCGTTGGAGCTGATGGGGAATGGCGAGCAATTGCGCACCATCGCGGACAATCTGTTGTCGAACGCCGTCAAATATTCTCCGCCGGGCGGGGAGATCCGCTTGTCGCTGCGCAAGGTCGGCGGCCATATGGCGCTGGAAATTGAGGACGACGGCCCGGGGATCGACCCTGACGAGCGCGGCAGGGTGTTCGAGCCTTTTTTCCAGGGCCGCGCGGCGCGGCAGTTGGGTGTCAAGGGGACGGGCTTCGGGCTCGCCATCGTCGCCGAGTGCGTCGCCAACCACCACGGCAAGGTGGAGGTTTTGGAGTCGCACGACGAAGGCGCGGGTGCCCGCATCCGGGTGCAGCTCCCGGTGCAATCATTTGCCTAGCAAGCCCGAAAAATGTTGCAAACCCATATATACTTTGTATATTGCCTGTTTTCCCAACCCTGCCGATCTTGCCAACGTAAAGGGGCGGATGCCTGCGGAAGGGCGGTTTTCAACCCTGGTCATGGTTTAAATTCAAGGTTAAACGCACATGAGCGAATCGCGTAAACGCGTACTATTAGTGGATGATGATCCGGATCTGCTCCGGTTGCTGGGCTTGCGTCTGACGTCGGCGGGGTTCGAGACGAACACGGCGGAAAGCGGGCCGGTGGCCTTGTCCAAGGTGGCGAGCTTCCGCCCGCAGGCGGTGGTCAGCGATCTGCGCATGGACGGCATGGACGGCATGGCTTTGTTCGAGGCTTTGCACGAGCAGTATCCGACCCTGCCGGTCATCATCATGACCGCCCATGGCACTATCAGCGACGCGGTCGCCGCCACCCGGCGCGGCGTGTTTGGTTTCATCACCAAGCCGATTGACAAAAACGAGCTGATCAAGCAGGTGGACGATGCCATGCGGATCGGCATCACCAATATTGATGTCAAGGTTTCCGACGTTTGGCGTGAAAAAATCATCACCCAGAGTCCGCTCATGGAGGAGTTGCTGAACCAGGCCCAGCGCGTGGCGCAAAACAAGGCCAGCGTGTTCATCGGCGGCGACAGCGGCACCGGCAAGGAGCTGCTGGCCAAGGCCATGCACGAGGCCAGCACCCGCAAGGACGGGCCTTTCGTCGCGGTGAATTGCAGCGCCATCCCCGAGAGCTTGTTTGAATCGGAGTTGTTCGGGCATAGGAAAGGCGCTTTCACGGGCGCGATCCGCGACCATGACGGACTGTTCCGCGCGGCGAACGGCGGAACCTTGTTTTTGGACGAAATCGGCGACATGCCGAAGTCGATCCAGGTCAAGCTGCTGCGAGCCTTGCAGGAAATGAAGGTGCGCCCGGTCGGCGCCACCAAAGACGAGCCGGTGGACGTCAGGGTCATGTCCGCCACCCACACCGATTTGGAGAAAGCGATGCGGGAAGGCAATTTCCGCGAGGATTTGTATTATCGCTTGAACGTGGTGACGTTCCTGTTGCCCGCGCTGTCCAAGCGGCGCGAAGACATTCCCTTGCTGGCGCAGCATTTTTTGCGCGACCTGGCCGAAATCTACGGTGGCCGGGTCAAGGGCTTCTCGCCGGAGGCGATGGAGTGCCTGGTGAATGCCGAGTGGCCCGGCAATGTCCGGCAGTTGCGCAATGTCGTGGAGCAGTGCGTCGCCTTGTCCAACACGCCTTTGATCCCTGTGACCCTGGTGCAGCGGGCGTTGAAGGATGAGCCGACCCAGTACCTGTCTTTGCAGGACGCGCGGGACAAGTTTGAACGGGAGTATCTGGTCCGCTTGTTGCTCATGACCGGCGGCAGCGTGACCCAGGCGGCGAAGCTGGCCAAGCGCAACCGCACCGAGTTTTACCGCTTGTTGGGCCGCCACGGCATGAAGGCGGACGATTTCAAGGCAACGGTTTGAATTGACAGCCTCCCGAATTCCTAGTCGATCACCAAGTCATTATATTCCCCATGGGCAAGCTTCCCCGCCAATCCATCGTCGGCCCCGTGGCCAGCGCGGCGTATTTGTTGCGCGGTCTCAATATGCTGCGCCAGCCAGGGCTGCGCCATTTCGTCTGGGCGCCCTTGTTGATCAACCTGTCGCTGTATGGTTTAGGCGCTTGGGTCGGCGCGCATTACTTCTCGGCGGCGCTGCATTGGCTCATACCGGGATGGTTGGAGTGGTTGCGCTGGCTGTTGTGGCCTTTGTTCGCGCTGCTGTTGTCCGCCGTCGCTTTTTTCAGTTTCACGCTGGTGGCCAACTTTGTCGCGGCGCCTTTTTATGGGCCGTTGGCCGCGAGAGTGTTGAGCGACGGAGGCGTTTCCGTGGCCCGCGAAGAAAACGCCGGGGTTTTCGGCGCGTTGGCGGCTGACTTCGCCTCGGAAGTCCGGCGTATGGCTTATTTCGCGCTGCGCGCATTGCCTTTGTTGTTACTGTCCGCCATTCCCGGCGTCAACCTCATCGCGCCGTTTTTTTGGCTGCTGTTTGGCGCGTGGAGCCTTTCCCTGGAGTATTTGGCCTATCCCTTGGAGGCGCAAGGCATGCGTTTCGACCGGCAGCGGGAGGTCGCCGCCGCGCACCACTGGGAGGCGCTAGGCTTCGGCGCGGCAGTGATGCTCGGGCTGGGCGTGCCGGTGCTGAACATTCTTATTCCTCCTGCCGCGGTGGTCGGCGCGGCGCTTCTTGTCATTGACCGCAGGCGGATGGCGGTTTCCTAGTGGCCGCAGGTTTTCAAGTGCCGACAGATTCGGGCAGCAGTTCCGCGGTCAAACAATCCCCGTCGCCGCCGATGGCGAGAAGGCGGGCGTTGGCGATGCGCCTGCACAAATCCCGCCCCGGTTCCTCCAGGGTTTCAACGCGCAGATAATTGGGGGTGAGTCCTCTGAAGCGCCGTCTGCCGTTTTCAAGGATCTCGCCGCCTGCTTCCCACAGCACGGGCATGTCGCGTCCCAGGAAGCGGGACAGCGTCGCACGTTGATGTTTTTCCGCGAGCCCGCGCAGTTGCTGCGCGCGGGCTTTCTTGACCGGGTCTGGAACCTGGTCTGGCAAGCCGGCGGCTCTGGTGCCTTCGCGGATGGAATAGGCGAAAATGTGGATGTGCCCGAACGCCTGGGCGTTGATGAATTCCAGTCCTTCCTCCCATTGCTCGGCCGTTTCGCCGGGAAAGCCGACGATGATGTCCGTGGTGATGTTCATGTCGGAGCAGGCCGAGCGCGCGCTGTTCACGAGTCCGGCGAATTCGGCTGTCTTGCAGCGCCGCGCCATGCGCCGCAGCACGGTGTTTGAGCCGCTTTGCAGCGGCAGGTGCAGATGCGGCATGAGGCGGGGGTTTTGCCAAAGCGTAAAAAAGTCCTCCGACAATTCCCAAGGCTCCAAGGAGCCTAGGCGCAAGCGCTTGACGCCTGTGTCATCAAGCACTGCCCGGATTAAATCGTCCAGCCGCATTCCCTTCTCGCTCCCCCAGCCGCCCAAATGCACGCCAGTGAGGATGAATTCCTCGATGCCTTGTCTGTGGAGCGCGTTGATTTCATCCACGACCTCGCCGATGGCGCGGCTTTTTTCCTCGCCCCGCGCCAAGGTGACGATGCAAAATGTGCAGTGGTGGCGGCAGCCGTCCTGCACTTTCACGAAGGCGCGCTGGCGGCCGAGTGTGAACAGCGCCGCCTCGCCCGGCTCGGTGGAAAAGGCGGGCATGGTGGGCATGGCCAGCGCTTCCCGCGAAATCTCCACCAGCCGGACTTTGTCGGCATTGCCTACAATCAAGTCCACGCCTAGCGCGTCCCTGGTTTCTTCCGGGTTCAAGGTGGCGTAACAGCCGCTGACCACCAGTTTGGCAGTGGGATTTTCCCGGTGCATGCGCCGGATCAGGTGTCTCGACTTGCGCGCCGCGTCCTGGGTCACTGCGCAGGAGTTGAGCACGATCAAATCCGCCTCCTCGGAATCCGGGACGATGCGATGGCCGTCTGCTTGGAACTGCTGCGCCCAGGTTTCCAACTCGGCCTCGTTGAGGCGGCAGCCTAGGGTCTTAAGCTTGATGCGCATTGGGTTTTAGGCTCCCCAAAAAGAAGAGGGGCGGTTGCCCGCCCCTCGTATGCTTTGTTAGCCGCGTTGTTGGCTTTAGGCTTTTGCAGCCTTTTTCCGGCGGCTGACCATCCAGCCTAGGCCCGCGCTGCTGACCAGCCAGAGTACGCCCGGCTCAGGTAGATCCTGACCAGCGACCACATTGGCGACGAGGTTCAAGCGGATGTCCGTAGTGGGGCCGGTGTAGCCCGAGCCAATATTCGCATTGCTGCCGAACCATGCCAGATCGATATATCCGTTGTAAAGCCCTGTGGATGCCGTGTCGAGGGTGAAGTTCAACAAGGACGTCAAGTCGCCGCCAGCGAGCGTAAACGCGCTGTTGTCGGCGAAGCCAAAACTTCCCAGATTGGCATTGATCCAACTGCCATTCAGCAAGTCGGTTAAACCCGCCAAGTAGTTCCCTACTTCAATGCCGGCCGACTTTGTGCCCGTGCCTTGGGTCAGGTTGCCGAAATCAAGGGTGTAGGTGGTATGGCCAGGCAGGTTGTCGTTAGGCGCAAGGCTGCCCACTCCGCTACCCGTGGTGGGCTTGGTGATAAGCGCTTCCGCGTAATTGTAAACGTTGCCCGAGACCGCGACTGTTTGCGAGCCCAGTGGGGTATCGGCGAGGCCGGAGGTGCCCACGCCGGTCGAGACCAGGCTCACTGTGGCCGTGCCGTTCTTGGTGCCGGCCGTAGTGGTATCGACGCCGACCGCCAGGCTGGTGCTGTCGCTCGCCCCGGCGGCCAGCCCGTTGACCGGGCCACCGCTGGCGGTGATGCCGCTGCTGCTGCCGGAGAAGCTGGCGTTCAGGTTTTCGGAGAAGCTGCCGTCGGTCGCGGTGTTGGACACCGTCAGCGCCTGGCTCAACGAGCCGCCGACATGCTGGCCACCCAGGGTCACCGCGGTCGGCGTGACGCTGCCGGTGGCCAGGCTGTAGACGTTGCCCGACACGGCGACGTTCTGCGAGCCCAGCGGGGTGTCGGTGAGGCCGGAGGTGCCCGCGCCAGTCGAGACCAAGGCCACCGTGGCGGTGCCGCTCTTGGCGCCGGCCGTGGCGGTGCTGACGCCGACCGTCAGGCTGGAGTTGTCGCTCGCCCCGGCGGCGATCCCGTTGGCCGGGCCGCCGCTGGCGGTCGCGTTGCCGCTGGTGCCTGAGAAGCTGGCGTTCAGGTGTTCGGAGAAGCTGCCGTCGGCCGCGGTGTTGGCCACCGTCAGCGCCTGGGACAGCGAGCCGCCGACGTGCTGGTTGGCCAGGGCCACCGTGGTCGGCGCGACGCTGCCGGTGGCCAGGCTGTAGACGTTGCCCGACACGGCGACGTTCTGCGAGCCCAGCGGGGTGTCGGCGAGGCCGGAGGTGCCTGTGCCAGTCGAGACCAAGGCCACCGTGGCGGTGCCGCTCTTGGCGCCGGCCGTGGCGGTGTTGACGCCGACCGTCAGGCTGGCGCTGTCGCTGCCGCCGGCGGAGACGCCGAGGCCGCTGATCGAGCCGCCGTTGGTGGTCGCGCCGCCGCTGGTGCCGGAGAAGCTGGCGTTCAGGTGTTCGGAGAAGCTGCCGTCGGTCGCGTTGTTGGCCACCGTCAGCGCCTGGGACAGCGAGCCGCCGACGTGCTGGTTGGCCAAGGCCACCGTGGTCGGCGCGACGCTGCCGGTGGCCAGGCTGTAGACGTTGCCCGACACGGCGACGTTCTGCGAGCCCAGCGGGGTGTCGGCGAGGCCGGAGGTGCCGACGCCGGTCGAGACCAGGGCCACCGTGGCGGTGCCGCTCTTGGCGCCGGCCGTGGCGGTGCTGACGCCGACCGCCAGGCTGGAGTTGTCGCTCGCCCCGGCGGCGATCCCGTTGGCCGGGCCGCC
>Ga0265316_10000434_pt1 | contig 47748 bp, 43 predicted proteins | sample 4522metaG_FD_202092 | JGI IMG/M metagenome (GOLD analysis project Ga0265316, IMG submission 202092) | Rhizosphere microbial communities from Carex aquatilis grown in University of Washington, Seatle, WA, United States - 4-5-22 metaG | ecosystem: Host-associated > Plants > Roots > Rhizosphere >... | reverse complement strand
CTATATTATACCCCTAATATAATAAACATACCCTAAATCTCATCTATTTCAAAGAACATTTTTTATCTTTATTCCTTAAGTCAACGACATTGGTTCATATTTCACAACATTAAGAAATACTTCATTATCGAAAAAATACCCCTGAAATAATGAATAATTAATACTTGGATAGAAGGTTATTTTTTATTTTTAGATTTGCATTTTATCAATGAAAAAATGAAACTATGGAAATTGTCTTGAGTGGTATTCGTTCAACCGGTAACCTTCATCTTGGAAATTATTATGGAGCAGTTCGTAATTTTGTGAAAATGCAACATGATTATAAATGCTTTTTTTTTATAGCTGATTTGCATTCATTAACAACTCATCCTAAACCCGATGACTGGATGGCAAGTGTTAAACAAGTTCTTTGCGAGTACCTGGCTGCCGGTATTGATCCAGAAATAGCTACAGTTTATATTCAGAGCGATATACCAGAAATACCAGAATTATACCTTATTCTTAATATGCTGGCATATAAAGGGGAATTGGAAAGGACTACTACTTTTAAAGATAAAGCCCGACAGCAAACTGACAATATCAATGCTGGTTTGCTTACATATCCGGTATTAATGGCTGCTGATATAATTATTCATAAAGCTAACAAAGTCCCTGTAGGAAAGGACCAGGAACAACATCTGGAAATGGCCCGCAATTTTGCAGGACGTTTTAATAATCTTTATGGGGTTGATTTTTTCCCTCTTCCCGATGCATTTAATTTTGGTAAGAATCTAATAAAAATACCCGGGTTAGATGGTTCTGGTAAAATGGGTAAATCTGAAGGAAATGGCATCTATTTATCGGATGACTCCAAAACTGTGGAAAAAAAAGTTATGCGAGCTGTCACTGACAGTGGACCTACTCATAAAAACCAAAAAATGCCTGAGGCTATAAAAAATTTATTTACAATAATGGAAGTAGTATCAACCCCGGATACACATTCATATTTTCATGAAAAATATAACAATTGTGAAATTCGGTACGGCGATTTAAAGAAACAACTTGCCCAGGATATTAATAAAATACTTGACCCAATTAGACTTAGATTACAGGATTTTTCATCAAACCAGGACTATTTACGAAAAGTAGTTAAAATTGGGCGCGACAAAGCTCGCGAAAGTGCTTCAAAAACTTTAAGTGAAGTAAGAAAGATTATCGGGATTAAAGAATTTTAGTAATTTTTAATTATGGATTTGTCATCACAGCTGTTATATTCAAATTGAATAGTCGTATGAATAACATTATAATCATCTTTGAGTAACTGTTTTATTTTAAATAATATTTCTTCTGTTTCGCTTATTTTATAGTCATGTTTAAGGTCAACATGACATTCAAAATGGTTTTGAGTATCGTTTAATTTCCAGGCATGAATGTGATGAACATTTTCTATCTCTTGCATTGTTTCAATAGCAGATTTAACTTTTGTCAAATCAAGGTCATCAGGTGTTGCCTGAAGTAAAATCAAATAGGATTGCTTCAAAATATACCAGGCTTCTTTTAAAATATAAATACTGATTATAAGTGTTATTATCGGATCTAGCCAAAATATTTTAAAAAAAAATATCAGTATACCTCCAGCAATGACTGCCACAGAAGAAAGCGTATCTGCCAATAAATGAAGATAAGCAGCTTTTATATTTAGATTTTTTTCTTTATCATTTTTAAGTAAAGCCATTGCAGCAAAATTTGCCACTAGTCCGATAATTGCTACCACTACCATCATTAATCCATTGATGGGAGTAGGATTTTTTAACCTTAAGAATGCACCATACAGAAGGAATATACAAATAACAATTAGAGCAATACCATTAATTAAAGCAGCAAGAATTTCTATTCTCTTAAAGCCAAAAGTCTTAGCTAACGTAGGTGAACGTTTACTAATTTTGTTTGAGAGATAAGCAAGAAAAATTGCAATAGTGTCTCCAAAATTATGCATTGCATCGGACAGCAAGGCATAACTATTCGAAACGATACCGCCATAAATTTCAACGATAGTAATTGTGAAATTAAGAAAAATTGCAACGAGCAAATTTTCTGATTTTATACCTGTATGATGATGTCTATTTCCTTCAGAATGCATACAAATTAATTTATTTCCCAAGCTAAATCAACATCCCAGTTAGAACGAATTTTAACTTCTTCTTTGTAAAAAATTACTTTTTCCGGTTGTCTTTTTTTAAGAACATCACCTGGAGTCCATTGTTTATCTCTATTTTCATCATAAATAACTTTTAAACTATATGTTTTAGGTTGCAAATAATCAAATATTATTGCTCCATCTGATGTAGCATATTTTTCATTAGCAACCTTATCTGCATCAAGAAGCTGCACTATTACTGGAACTTTTATACCTGAAAGGTTTAATGTCAGTTTTCCATAGAATTCGAGTTGTTGAGTTGTAAAAGCACTTATTAAAGTATCATAAGGTTTATTGTAAATATTCTCAAATGCTCCGGGAAAAATTTTTAGTTTATAGTTTGTTTGTTCTATCCAGTTACTTTTAATAATAAGTTTCCTTGGTGATAAACTATCTCTTATAATTCCAAATTTAGAAGGAAATTCTACTGTATCAACTTTTTGAAATAATTGAATTTTATCTATATTAACTTTTTTCAATGGAAATTCTGATTCTATGTATGGTTCGGAGTTTAAATCAATTATTCCTGTAGCATTTGTTAAAATCTTAGTCCCTTTAATTTTTTGCTTTTTAGATCTTTTTTCAATTTTTTCGGTAACATTATTTTTAAAATTTAAAGTATCAGACTTCCAAAAAAATTCACCTTTTTTTCTATTGCCCCAATATTGAAAAATAGTCTTTAAAGTATCTATTTTAATCAAATTTGTATCTGTAATCCACAATGAAAGTGAATCATGAGAAGGAAATTTTTCTAATAAATACCAGTCTTTTGCTTCAAAATATAACAGGTCTATTTTTGTACTATCATTTTTTAGTTTGTTATTAAAGCTAATATCAAGTCGACGTTTATACTTTCTGCTAAAATCTTTTATATACTGCCGTTTATCCTTCTCATAAAATAAGAATAAATTGTTATAAACACTGTTACGAGCTCTTTTTAATGCAATACTATCGACAACGTGCTTTTTATGGATAGTATCTTTTTTACTATAAATTGATAGAGTATCTGGCGGAAATATATAATTTTTGTTTAACTTTTTCGTCACTGACGAACTTTCAAGAACTATATTTGAGTCGCAAAAAGCAATTGCTTCGGTTACTGGATCGTATTTATAATTGTAGTTTTTATCTATTAATGCATATAGTCTGTAGGTTCCGGCTTTCACATTATTTATAGAGTAATAACCTGAATTATCTGAACGGCTTGTAAACATAGGAGCTTCTTTAAATACAGCTGAGTCAGAAAGATTATTATAAAGCATAGCCAATACTGATTCTTTTTCGGTTTTTAAATCAAAAGCATTTACAATTTTTCCACGAACGCCTAGCGAATCAATATAGTTTCCGGTTGAAAATACAAATTCAAAATTGTTATAAATATTACCTTCATCTAAATCTGAAATACTGTTACCGAAATTGAATGTATAGGTAGTATTATCTTTTAATGTATCAGAATATTGAATTATTAATGATTTATTTTTGATCCAAACTAATGGTTTCTTCTTAAAAGGCGGAGAAACATTTAACTGCTGATTTACATCTTTGATTTGAATATACTCATCAAAGTCAATTCTGATTTCTTTACCTTTAAAATTAGTTGCAAACAGTTTAGGTGTACTATTGATCATCCTTGGTGGATCCATATCCTTTGGACCACCTGAAATAGAACCAACACTTGCACAACCAATGGCAAATAGGCATGCAATAAATGCATATAAAAAATAGTACCAGTATTTTTTAATAAAATTTATCTTTCTCACTTTTAATTTTCACTTTTAATTTAAGAACATACAAACTTAATTATTTGATATTTTACTTATCGCATTTTTTTAATCAAATCAATTTTCCTAGGATCTAATATTGAATGTCTTAAATTCTCACTACATTAATATTCTTGATTAACACACACAGAAATCGCTTTAAAATTAATATTCTAAAAAAATCAAACTTTCTATTTTAACACCATTAATTCTGCCATGATTTTATCTGAAATAAACCAACCTTTCAATGTTAGAAAACCAAAGTTGTTTCTTCTTTCAGCATGTCCAGATGTCAAGTATTTTTCAAAATTATTTGTTAGAATTCTGTTATAGTCTTCTCCATATTTTTTTCGAAAATTCTCAAAGTCAATTCCAATTTTCGTTCTTAATCTTGTAATTATATATTCATTTGCCTTGTTAAATAAGGTCAAATCCTCTCCTTCACCAGTCAACTTATTAGAATTTATTAAATTAATATACTGTTTTAAATTCGAATAATTCCATTTCCTTGAGTAGCCATTGAACGAATGAGCTGATGGTCCTAATCCCAAGTAGGGAGTCTCATTCCAATAATTTGTATTGTGTTTTGAATAAAATCCTTTTTTTGCAAAATTTGAAATTTCGTAGTGTTCAAAATTATTTTCGTTCGCTAAATCATGGATCATTTCAAATTGTCTCCAGCTTTCTTCTTCATCCGTTTTGAAAAGTTTACCTTCCAATAAATATTTATAAAAAACTGTACCTTTTTCATAAGTAAGATGATAAGCAGATAAGTGTTTTATGGGTAATTCAAAAGCCTTATTTAATGTGGAGCGCCAGGCTTTAGCGTCTAAACCTGGTAATCCATAAATCAAATCAATACCTATGTTTTGAATATCTGCCTTTACAGCGGAAGTAACACATTCATAAACCTGCTTTGAATTATGACGCCTGCCCAATAACTCTAATGTTTTATCATCAAAAGATTGAACTCCAATACTTATTCTATTAATCCCTAAAGACTTAATCTTATCAAAATATTCACTATTTACATCATCCGGGTTTACCTCCAATGTAATTTCTGAATTGTTAGCTATTCTATAATATTTGTTCAATGATTCTATCACCTTCCTTAGTTCGCATTCTCCCAAAATTGATGGCGTGCCTCCTCCAAAATATATTGTTTCTACTATTTGACTATTAAGATAGCCAGCTTGTAGTTTTGATTCTTTTTCCAAGGCACTTAAATATTCATCTATAAATCCAATTTTTATAATAGAATAAAAATCGCAATAATTACAACGTATTTTGCAAAAAGGAAAATGTATATAAATACCCGCCATTGGGCTACTAGATTAAATGTCGAAGAATGGTTTAAACAGCAGAATATTAAATAAAAACTGATTTGGAAAATATTATTTAAATAATTACTCTATTTTGGTTTGATTTAATATTTTCTACCAGTTCTGCAATGTTTTCATAAGTAAATAGTTGCTTTACCTGCTCCCTAATTGGTGCGTAATTATCATGTATTGGACAATTTTTTTCTTCTGTTGAACAACTGTGCAAGCTTATCAAACAGGTATTAAAATTGTCTTCCCCATCAATAATATCAATAATTTTCATTAAAGTAATATCTTTAGAAGGCTTCCCTAAACCAAACCCTCCATTTGGCCCTTTTGTTGATAATAAAATTTTACTTTTCGCAAGCACTTGCAGTATTTTCCCTAAAAAAGGCGTGGGTAAATTTAATTCTTTTGAAATTTTTTTAATTCCGATTTTTTTATTCCCATCTGCATTTAAAGCAAGATATAAAACTGCTCTGATAGCATATTTACAAGTATTTGATAACATAATTAAGCTTTATTGATTGGGATTTTTTCAATTCTTGTTTGATGGCGTCCTCCATCAAATTCAGTACTAATAAAAGTTTCTATAATATCTTTTGCTTCATCAACAGAAATAAATCTTGCAGGCAACGAACAAATATTTGCATTGTTATGAGCACGTGATAACCTTGAGATTTCCTTGTTCCAACAAACAGCGGCCCTTATCTCCTGATGTTTGTTCACCGTCATATTAATTCCATTACCTGTACCGCAAATAGAAATTCCAAAATCGACATCTTTTTTTTCAACTGCATTTGCAAGCGGATGCGCAAAATCTGCATAATCCGAACTTTCTGATGAAAAAGTTCCAAAATCTTTGAAATTATAACCTTTTATTTTTAGCCATGATTCCAAAATTTCTTTTAATTCATATCCAGCATGATCACTTGCAATTCCTAATAATTTCATATAAACCAAATAAATCTTTCTTTAATGTATTAAACTTTTCAAAAGTAAATAATTTAAAATATCTTAAGATATTTATATCTCATTAACTTTTATCTTTAATCAAAACACTTCCTTTTTATTTATATGTATGTTTATAACTTCTAAGTTAATATTAAAAAAATAACACATCAAATTCAATCTGCTTTCATATATAATAAAATTAATACGAAACAAATTTTGTTATTATTATAAACTCCTATTTTGTAAGTCAAGTATTAACTATTTTTAATACCCGATTTTTGATTTTTTACTAGAAAAGTTTATTCTAAACAACTGTTAATTAAAATTGGATATTCTCTGATTATCTTAAACATATAAATACTAAGTTTGTTTATATCCTGTTTATTTATAGTTACAAACTGATAAAACTATTAATTATTAATTTTTTTTTAAACATAATTAACATCATATCATTAATATCATAAAGGATTTTAAAATAAACTATAATAATATAAATGAATAAAGATTTGTTGATATCTGAAATAAACAGATTTAGAAAAGAAAAGAATGCTGTAATTTTAGCTCATTATTATCAGGAAAGTGAAATTCAAGATATAGCCGATTTTGTAGGTGATAGTCTGGCACTTGCACAAAATGCTCAAAGTACAAATGCTGACATTATTGTTTTTGCTGGTGTTCATTTTATGGCAGAGACAGCTAAAATTATAAATCCTTCTAAAAAAGTTTTAATTCCTGATATAATGGCTGGATGTTCTTTAGCTGAGTCTTGTCCTAAAGATGAATTTGAGAAATTTATTTTGAATTATCCAGATGCTGTTGTAGTTTCATATATTAACACCACTGCTGAAATAAAAGCATTGTCTGATATAATCTGCACATCTTCAAATGCCGTTAAAATTGTAAACAGTATTCCAAAAGAAAGAAAGGTTATATTTGCTCCTGATAAAAATTTGGGAAATTATGTAAGTAGTGTTTCTAATAGAGAACTTATAATTTGGGATGGAGCTTGTCATGTTCACGAAGAATTTTCACTTGAAAGAATTTTAAAAATAAAAGGTGAAAACCAGGATGCAAAAATTATTGCACATCCTGAATGTAAAAAACCAATATTGCTTGTTGCTGAGCATATTGGTTCAACGTCCTCTTTATTGAAATTCGTAAAGAATGATACAGCTAAAAAGTTTATAGTAGCAACTGAATCTGGAATATTGCATCAGATGAAAAAAGAAAACCCTGAAAAAATATTTATTCCTGCACCTCCAATTGATGCTTCTTGCGGTTGTAATGATTGCAAATTTATGAAGTTAATAACTTTGAAAAAGATTTATGATAGTTTAAAAGATGAAATTCCTGAAATAATTATTGATGAAAAAATTAGAATAAAAGCTGAAAAGTCGGTTTTAAGAATGCTTGAAATTTCAAAATAAAGTAGAATTTTGCTAAATGGATAACCCATTTGATATTAGGAGTGAAAGATTAAAAGGCGACTTTGATTATGAAAATCGAATTAGACCTATTGAATTTGATGAATTTAAAGGACAAGAGAAAATTGTTGAAAATCTTAAAGTCTTCGTAAAGGCTGCTCTTTTAAGAAATGAAACGCTAGATCATGTTTTATTGCATGGTCCTCCTGGATTGGGAAAAACAACTCTTGCAAATATAATTGCAAAGGAACTTGGAGTAAATTTAAAAATTTCTTCTGGACCAGTACTGGATAAGCCTGGCGATCTCGCAGGTATACTTACTAGCCTTGAAAAGGGAGATGTTTTTTTTATTGACGAAATACATAGGTTATCGCCAATAGTTGAAGAATATTTATATTCTGCAATGGAGGATTATATTATTGATATTTTAATTGATAAGGGTGCAAGTGCCAGGTCTGTAGAAATTTCTTTAAATCCCTTCACTCTTATTGGTGCTACTACAAGAGCCGGTTTATTAACTAGTCCTTTAAGATCAAGGTTCGGTATTTCATCTCATCTGGATTATTATAATTCAGATATTTTGAAAAGTATTATTTTAAGATCTGCAAAAATACTAAATATTACTATTGATTTGACGTCAGCAAATGAAATTGCATTTAGAAGCAGGGGAACGCCAAGAGTAGCAAATGCAATTTTAAGACGAGTCAGAGATTTTGCTCAAATAAAGGGTTCTGGAAAAATAGATATTGAAATAACAAAGTATGCTTTGAATGCTCTGAATATAGATAAAAATGGGTTAGATGATATAGATACAAAAATTTTAAAAAATATAATTGAAAAATTTAATGGCGGCCCTGTAGGATTAAATACAATTTCAACTTCTATCGGAGAAGATCCTGGAACTATTGAAGATGTTTACGAACCATTTTTATTAAAGGAAGGATATATTAAGCGAACGCAAAGAGGGAGAGAAGCTACTGAAAGGGCCTATCAAGCTTTAGGATTGATTAAAAATAGTGATTCTCAAAAAAAGTTGTTTTAAATGATAAATGAAATTAATATTGAATGGAAAAAGGGTATGTCTTTTGAAAGCGAAATAGAAGGACATAAATTGATTGTAGATGCAGCAGATGAATCAGGGGGTGAAAATAAGGGACCGAGACCTAAAAAGCTTTTATTAATGGCTTTAGGTGGATGCACTGGAATGGATGTAATTTCTATTCTAAAAAAAATGAAAGTTGAAATATTGAATTTTAATATCAAAGTTATTGGAATTGCACTTGAAGAACATCCAAAAAAATTTACAGAGATAGAGGTTATTTATCAGTTTACAGGGAAAAATCTAGAATACGAAAAATTGAAAAAGGCAGTAGATTTGTCCAAAGATAAATATTGTGGTGTGATTGGTACTTTAAAAGATTCAGTAAAATTGAAGTTTGTAATAGAAATATTATAGAATATTTTAAAATTGACTAAGAAATTTTAAATCATTTTCAAAATACATTCTAAGATCTTTTACTTGATATTTTAACATAGCAATTCTTTCGATGCCCATTCCAAATGCATATCCTGAATATATATCAGGATCAATTTTGCAGTTTAATAGCACATTTGGATGGACCATACCACAACCTAAAACTTCTAACCAACCTGTATATTTACAAACATTACAACCTGAACCTTTACAAATTTTGCATGTAACATCCATTTCTGCTGAAGGTTCTGTAAATGGAAAAAATGAAGGACGTAAACGTATCTTTGTTTCTTCACCAAACATTTCCTTTGCAAAAAACAAGAGTGTTTGCTTAAGATCTGCAAAAGAAACCTTTTTATCTATATAAAGTCCTTCAATCTGATGGAATATACAATGTGCTCTTGCTGATATAGCTTCATTTCTAAAAACTCGACCAGGCATTATGATTCGAAAAGGTGGCTGATTTTTCTCCATAGTACGTATTTGAACTGATGATGTGTGAGTACGTAATAGGATATCTGGATTAGTTTCAAAGAAAAAAGTATCTTGCATATCTCTGGCAGGATGTTCTACAGGAAAATTTAAAGCTGAAAAATTGTGCCAGTCATCTTCAATTTCAGGACCTTCAGAAATAGAAAAACCCAGATTGGAAAAAATATCACAAATTTCTGTTTTGACAAGTGAAATAGGATGCCTGCTACCAAAATTATGGGATGTACCAGGTAAAGTAAGATCGTACTCATTTGATACTGACGATGAAATATCAATTTGATTTCGAAGAGTTGAATATTTGTTTTCAAGAATTATTTTAAATTCATTTAAAATTTTACCTGTTTCCCGTTTTTGATCTATAGGCACATTTTTAAAATCTTCGAAAAGATTAGACAATATGCCTTTCTTACTTAAAAATTTAATACGAAATAATTCTAATTGTTCTAAATTATCAGTAGAAAAATTTTGAATTTCAGAAATATATTTTGAAATATTTTCCTGCATTGCCTTTTATTGTGAATTTTCAAATTTATAAATTTATAAATTAGATTTATTACAATTATTGAACTAATTAGCTTATAATAATTTTTTTATAAAAAGTATCAAAAAAAAATAATAGAAATTATGATTTTAAATAAAATTATGAAATCTATAATTAATAAATTAGAATAAATTGGTTTATTTGATATTGAAAATTTTAGGATTAATTAATTTTAAATAAAAATTTGATTTGAAATGAATAAAGATTGTTTAAAAGTAAAAATAGTTAATAAATCAGAAAACAATTTACCTGAATATCAGACTGAAAATAGCGCTGGATTAGACCTTAGAGCGAATTTGGAAAATCCTGTTATTTTGAAACCTTTAGAAAGGGCATTAATTCCGACTGGTTTGTTTATTGAACTTCCTATTGGATATGAGGCACAAATACGTCCTAGAAGTGGATTGGCAATTAAGAATGGAATAACTGTTTTAAATAGCCCTGGAACAATTGATTCTGATTATCGAGGCGAAATTCAAGTAATTCTTATTAATATTTCAAGTATAGACTATACTGTAAAAAGTGGGGAAAGAATTTGTCAGATGATTATTTCTAAACATGAAAAAGCTCAATGGATCAATGTTAGTGAAATTGAAATTACATCTAGAGGAACTGGTGGATTTGGGCATACTGGAAAGTAAATGATAATGAAACAAAATTTTATATTAATAATTACAATTTTTATTTATTTAAATGGATTTTGTAGTGATAGCAAAACCGACAAAAACGATTTGTCATTTAGTTTTATTGATGCTCTAAAAAATGAAGAATTTAAAAATTTTGATAATGCTGCATATTTATTTAAAACTTGCATCGACTATGATTCTTCTTGTGGAGCATGCTATTATGAATTTTCTAGAATACTACGTATTGTTGAAGATTATAAGAATTCTTTGATATATGCAGAAAGGGCATTAAATATTGATAATGGTAATTATTGGTATTCAAGAAATTTGATAGAGTTGTTAATCTTAAATAGAAATTATAAGAAAGCCTTTGAAAATCTAATGAGTATAATAAATAAGAATGATGCCAGAATTGAAGACATGGTAGATTATGCTAAGGTTTTATTTTTACTTAATAAAGAAAAAATCGCATTAAAGACATTAAATAAAATTGAACAAAAATATGGAATATCGGAAGTTATTTCATTAATAAAATATAGGTATTATTTAAATATAAATGATTTTAATAATGCGGAAAATGAAATTAAGAAACTAGTTTTAGTAGAATATAATAATATCAAATTGTATGGAATACTTGCTGAATTATATGCAATTCAAAATAAGGATAAGGATGCATTATCTTGGTATACTAAATTATTAGTTTCAGATTCTATTAATGTAGATGCTCTTATTTCTTTAGGAAGATTTTATAGTTCAAGAAAGGATACAATTAATGCCAAAATCACTTTTAATAAAATTTTTCTAAACAATAAAATTACAATTGAGACTAAAATTTATGCAATAAATGATTTTATAAAAAATTCAAATGATAGCTTTATTTTAATCAGCTATTTAAGAAGAATATTGAAGGTTCTTGTAGAAGAAAATAATCAAAACATTCAATTGCTTGAAAATTATGCAGACTACTTTGAAAAAATTAATGATCTATATTCAGCTGCAATAATATGTAAGAAATTATGTGACATTAAACCTGACAATCCTTTATATGTTGAAAAGTTTTTATATATTTCTAATCGTTTAGGTAATTACCAGGAAATAGTTGCAAGTTTTGATACTTTAACGAAAAGATTTAGCAACAGGGCATTTGTTTTTTTAATTGGAGGAATTGCATATTATCAATTAAAAAAGTATTTAAAAGCTATAGAATTACTACGATATGGATATAATTTAAAAGATAGTAATAGTTATTTAAAGTATCAATATGTTCTATTTTTAGGAGAATCTTATTATCAAGTTGGTTTAAAAGATTCAGCATATTATTTTTTTGATATTGGTACAAGTGAAACTAATGAAGGAAATATTAGCTTAAAGAACAATTATGCTTTTTATTTGGCAGAAAATAATGAAAATTTAGAGAAGGCATTAAATTTATCACTTTCTGCAATACAGAAAGAACCTAAAAACTCTTATTATTTGGATACTTATGCTTGGATATTATTTAAACAAAAAATTTATAGAAGTGCTCTAAAATTTATAAAATTGGCATATTTATATAATAGAGAAAAAAATTACGAAATTTTAGTACATTATGGAGATATTAGTTTTTGTAATGGAAAAGTTTCATTTGCAAAGAAACTTTGGAAAGAGTCCATAACTCTTGGTGCAGATTCAATACAGGTAAATATGAGATTAATAAATTATAAATGCGAATAAATAAGTTTATATTTTTAATTTTAATTATAAATAGTTTTATTATTATTTCATGTAAAAGTTACAAAGTATTAGAATCCATTGAATGGAAATATAAAGGAGAAATAGAAATTTTAAATGAAGAAAAAATAACCTTTAAATTTAAATTAGAGATTGATTCCTTAAAAATTATAGGATTAAAGTTATATACAAATTCAGGATTTAAATTAGGTGATTTTTTAATATTTAACGATTCAATTGTAATAAATAAGTTGTATAATAATTCTTTTAAGGAGAGCATCTTTAGTGTTTATAATAAAATGTGTTCCGAAATTTTTATTAATAATTTAATAGTTTATTTAGCAAATAATAAATTATTTGATGGAAATGTTGAAGTTTGTAAAAGCTCAAATTGTAATTCAAGCATTAATATTGAGAAAAAAGAAATTACTATCTTGTCCAGAGAATGCAAAGAAGTATGCAAAATCTCAAAGATGAATAATAGTAATAAAAATATAAAATATGAGATTATTCTTCCTAAAAAAACTAAAGTTGAATTAACTATTAGAAAGGATTGAAGTATTTTTTAAAATATTGTGTTTGTTTTATATTTATAATTTTTTTTTATTCAGGCGTTATATTAAGCCAAAAAAGGATAGAACTAGAAAAAATTAGAAAAGAAAAAATAGAAGAAATAGAAAAAATTGAGAATATTATTTCAGAAACTAAACATGATAAAACCATCAGTTTAAATAAAATAGATTTAATATCAAAAAAAATACTTATAAGAAATGAAATTATAGATAATATTAACATTTCTATTTCAGATATTGAAATCAGAATTGATGTTTTAAACAAAGAAATTTCTGGGAAAAGTGATGAAATTAATGAATTAAAACAGCAATATGCTAAGATAATATATTCAAGTTATTATAGATGGAAAAATTATAATTTGGTAATGTTTATATTGTCAGCAAAAAATTTTAATGAAGCATATCGAAGATTTTATTTTTTGAAACAATATACAAATGAACGTAAAAATTTAATAAATAAAATTGGCGGTGAAATAATTGAATATGTAGAAATAATAAAAAATTTAAAAGATGAAAAAAATAATAAGGAAATTTTATTAATTTCTAAAGAGGATGAAAAAGAAAAACTAAAATTTGATAAAAGCAATTTAAAGAAGATATTAGACAGTTATAATATAAAGGAAAGTAATTTAAAAAATGAACTTAAAGATTTAAGAGAATTTGCAAAAAAAATCGAAAATGAAATAGAAAGTATTGTAAAGGAAGAAGCTTTAGCTAAAATAAAAAGAAATAAAAAGGCCACTATTGATGAAATTTTGTTGACTAAAAGTTTTAGTGAAAACAAAGGTAATTTACCCTGGCCTGTGTTCGATGGTTCCGTCATTTCATTATTTGGAGAACATCAACATCCTGTATTTAAAGGAATTTTAATTAAAAATAACGGAATTGATATTAGTACAAAATGTAATTCTTTAGTTTATAGTGTATTTAAAGGTATTGTATCAAAAGTATTTGCAATCAAAGGAGCAAATTTTGCGATAATAATTAGACACGGCGATTTTTTAACTGTTTATCAAAATTTACAAAAAGTTGCAGTAAAAATTGGAGAAAGTGTAACAGCGCGACAAGTTATAGGGAACTCATTTTGTGATAATACAAATAATATTTCAATGGTTCATTTTGAATTGTGGCAAGAACTTAATAAAATGGACCCGATGAATTGGCTGAAAGAACAGAATTAACAATAATATAGAAATTTATTAATTTTGAGTATATTTAGTTTTAAAAATGGTAATTTTGGAAACAAAACTTGAATTAAGTAGTATAATGCCATATTTGACTGTAAAAATATAATAAATGGAAAAGCAAATATATGTTCCATCAAAAATTGAAAACTTAAGAAAGATTGAAAAATTCATTGATGAAATTTCAAATGAATGTAGTTTAAATTCTGAAGTTTATGGAAATGTTTTAATTGCTACTCTTGAAGCTGTTAACAATGCAATTGTTCATGGTAATAAATTAAATGAAAATTTGGAAGTAAAAATAACAGCATCTTTTAAAGATAATTCGCTATTTATATCAATTGAAGACAAAGGAAAAGGCTTTGATTATAAGCATATTCCTGATCCTACGGCACCTGAAAATATTGAAAATATTAGTGGCAGAGGAATATTTTTAATGGAAAAACTGAGTGATAAGTTAGTATTTAAAAGGAACGGAAGTATTGTAGAGATATATTTTAATATTAAATAAATATTTGGCAATTAATTTTTTCAACTCTGATAATATAGAGTTAAGATTAAATAAAAATGAAATAATTAAGCGATTTGAAAAAATCGCTTTTTTTGAACATTTTAAAATAAAGCAATTAAACTTTATTTTTGTATTAGATAAAGAGATCCTTTTAATTAATAATAAATATCTTAAACATTCTTACCCCACTGATGTAATTTCTTTTGATTACAGTGAAGCACAATTTCTAGAAGGTGATTTATTTGTAAGTATTGATTCAATATTAATAAATTCAAAAAAATTTAGCATTAAATTTAAAGATGAATTGTATCGGGTTATGATACATGGTTTACTTCATTTAATGAAATTTAATGATAAAACACTTTTTGAGATAAAAGTTATAAGAAGGAAAGAATTTTATTATTTAAGATTGTTTAGCAATTTATAGAAAGGTAAAAATATATTTTGTTGAAAATGTAATTTTATTAAATATAAAGTGAAAGAGGAATTTGATATAATTGTTATTGGTGGTGGACATGCAGGTTGTGAGGCTTCTTCAGCTGCTGCAATAATGGGATCAAAAGTATTGCTAATTACAATGGATTTGACTAAAATTGGACAAATGTCATGCAATCCTGCAATTGGAGGAATAGGAAAGGGACAAATTGTAAGAGAAATTGATGCATTAGGTGGTTATACCGGAATTATCGCGGACAAATCAATGTTGCAATTTAGAATGCTTAATAAATCAAAAGGTCCGGCTATGTGGAGTCCAAGGGCACAATGTGACCGAATAAAATATGCAATTGAGTGGAGAACAACATTAGAATCTAATAAAAACATATTTTTTTGGCAAGATACTGTAAAAGAACTAATTATTAAAGATAATATTTTAAATGGAGTTAAAACAAATTTAGGATGCAGTTTTTTTTCGAAAGCTGTAATAATAACAAGTGGAACATTTCAAAATGGATTAATTCATATTGGAAGAATAAATTTCAGTGGAGGTAGAATTTCTGAACTTGCTAGCATTGGAATTTCTGATCAATTAAGAAATCTTGGATTTAAAGTTGAAAGAATGAAAACAGGAACTTCAGCAAGAATAGATGGAAGAAGTATTGATTTTTCATTATTGAAAGAACAAAAAAGCGAATATAAAGGAGGATTTAGTTTTCTAAATAAGGATTATTTGAAAAATAAAGGTCTTAGTTGTTATATTACTTATACAAATGAAGAAGTACATAGAATATTAGAAAAAGGTTTTAAAGATTCTCCTCTTTATTTAGGAATTATTAAGGGCATTGGTCCACGTTATTGTCCTAGTATTGAAGATAAAATAGTTACTTTTCATGAGAAAGAAAGTCATCAATTATTTATTGAACCAGAAGGCGAAAATACATCAGAATATTATTTAAATGGATTCTCATCTTCATTACCATGGGATATTCAGTATAAGGCTATAAGAAAAATTAAAGGATTAGAAAATGCTAAATTGTTTAGGCCGGGTTATGCTATAGAGTATGATTATTTCCCTCCAACACAATTAAAAGCTAGTTTGGAAACGAAAATGATTGAAAATTTATTTTTTGCTGGACAAGTTAATGGTACAACGGGTTACGAAGAAGCTGCTGCTCAAGGATTGATAGCTGGAATTAATGCAAATTTAAAAATTTTTAATAAGAAAGAATTTATTATTAAGCGAGATGAGGGATATATAGGGGTTTTAATAGATGATTTGGTAACTAAGGGCGTTGATGAACCTTATAGAATGTTTACTTCTAGGGCTGAATTTAGAATTTTATTAAGACAAGATAATGCTGATGAAAGATTAACAGAAATTGGATATAATTTAGGTCTAGCGACCTTAGATAGATTTGAAAATCTTAAAAAGAAACAAAAAAATAAAGATTTAATTCTAAAGTATTTAAAAAATACTAGTATTAGACCAAATGATATAAATATATACTTAAACACTCATAATTCAAATGCAATTACTCAAAAAACTAAAATAAGTAATATAATTCTAAGACCACAAATTGATTTAATAGATTATCTAAAATCTTTTAATGTAAAAGAGATATTAAAGGAAATCCAATTTGATAAGGAAACGGTAGAATCTGTTGATATTACAATTAAATATGGTGGATATATTAGTCGTGAAAAACAAATGGCTGAAAAGGCAAAAAGACTTGAAAATATTATAATACCAGAAAAAATGGATTTTTCAAAAATAAATTCATTGTCAACAGAGTCGAGGATTAAGTTAAATAGGATAAAACCTAAAAATATTGGACAAGCTTCACGTATTTCAGGAGTTACTCCAGCTGATATAAATGTATTGCTAGTTTACATAGGAAGATGATGTTCCACGTGGAACATAGAAATTCACTTAAAGTAATGTTCCACGTGGAACATATTTATTAGGGTTAAAATTAATTTGTGAAAATTTTATAAATTATTTAAATATTCTTACATCGTAATAAGAATTCTATTTTGGATTTTATTATTTTCAGGTTATTTAAGATAATTGTTAATGTTTTTAATTTTTAAAAAACTTATTGAATAAATTCTAAAATTGCTATGGATAAATTAAAAAGCATTATTAGGTCAATTCCTAATTTTCCAATTGATAACGTAACATTTAGAGATATTACAACTTTATTGAAGGATGCAGATACTTTTAAAAAAGCATGTAATAGTTTTTATGAACATTATAAAAATCAAAAAATTGATAAAGTAATAGGAATAGAAGCTCGTGGTTTTATTTTTGGAGCAGTGTTAGCATATAAACTTGGAGTAGGCTTTGTCCCAATAAGAAAAAAAGGCAAATTGCCTTACAAAACAATAAGTGAAAAATATGATCTTGAATATGGAAAAGAAGAAATTGAAATTCATAGGGATGCAATTATTAAGGGAGAAAGAGTTGTCATCATGGATGATCTTATTGCAACTGGAGGTACTGTGGCAGCTGCAATTAAATTAGTGGAAAAACTTGAAGGTGAAGTTGTAGAGTGTGCATTTTTAGTTGAATTAGTTAATTTAAAGGGCAGAGATTTTTTAAAAAAAAGAAAGATATTCAGTTTGGTAGAATTTGAAGGAGAGTAGAAATATTTTACAATGGAATAATTTACATTTAGTATTTTGAGAAGTAGTAAATAATTAAAATATTGAAAATATTAGTTCTAATAAATGAAATTATAATATGTTGAGTAGTAAAAAGTAAAATTTCAAATTTATATATATTGACCTGACAATTAAATGGAAAGTGAAAATAAAGAAAAATATAAGTTATTTATTTCAAATTTACCTGAAAGTCCAGGGGTATATCAGTTTCTTGATGAGAAAAAATCAATTTTATATATTGGAAAGGCAAAAAACTTAAGAAAAAGAGTTGCTTCATATTTTTCAAAAGATATTTTTGATAATAATAAAGTAAGAGTACTTATTAAGCATACAAAAGATATTAAATTTATTTTGGTAAATTCTGAATCTGATGCCTTATTATTAGAAAACAATCTCATAAAAAAATATCAGCCAAAATATAATATTCTTTTAAAAGATGACAAGACATTTCCTTGGATTTGCATAAAAAAAGAAAGATTTCCACGAATTTTTTATACAAGAAATTTTGTAAATGATGGTTCGGAATACTTTGGACCTTATACTTCGGTTGTAATGGTTAAAACTATTTTGAATTTAATAAAAAAACTTTACCCATTAAGGTCATGTAAATTAGATTTAGCAGAGAATAAAATAAGAGAAAATAAATATAAACCTTGTCTTGAATATCATTTAGGTAATTGTAAAGCACCTTGCATTAGAGCTCAATCTAGTGAAGATTATACGTCTAATATTAATAGCATTAAAATAATACTTAAAGGTCATTTAAGAGATTTGCAAAAATATCTTGAAAGTTTAATGAAAAAATATTCTGAAAAACTAGATTTCGAAAATGCCCAAATTATTAAAGAAAAAATTGAATTAATTTCAAAATTTCAGAGTAAATCAACTATTGTTAATTCTAAAATTAGTAATGTCGATGTTTTTGGCATAGTAGAAAAAGGAAACAATGTTTGTGTAAATTATTTGAGGGTAATTGATGGAGCCATTATTCAAGTACATTCTGTGAATTTAAAGAAAAAACTTGATGAGAAGCTTAACGAATTATTATCTATAATCATTCTAGACGTAAAGCAAAAAATGAATAGTGATGCAAAAGAAATAATTATATCTTTAATTCCAGAAATAAAACTCGATGGGAAAAGGTATGTTATACCTCAAAAAGGTGATAAACTTAAGCTTCTTGAGCTTTCATTAAGAAATGCTAGAATTACTTTACATGAAAGAATAAAACAATCATTAGAAAAATCAAATAAATTCAAAGTAAATAAAAATGTTGAACTTGAAATACTTAAAAAGGATCTAAGACTTAACAAGTTGCCAATTATAATTGAGTGCTTTGATAATTCAAATTTGCAGGGAACTAATCCGGTAGCTGCATGTGTGGTTTTTAGAAATGGAATTCCTTCAAAGAAAGATTACAGACATTATAATATCAAATCCGTTAAAGGACCAAATGATTTTGCTTCAATGCAGGAAGTGGTTTTAAGACGGTATAAAAGAATAATTAATGAAAAATTAAATTTACCTGATTTAATAATTGTGGATGGAGGAATAGGGCAATTAAATGCTGCTAGAAAAAGTTTAGAAGAATTGGGTATTCAAAAAAATGTGTCAATTATCGGTTTGGCAAAAAGACTTGAAGAAATTTATAGTCCAAATGATTCTATACCCTTGTATATTGACAAAAATTCCTCTTCTCTTAAAATTATACAAAATATTAGAAATGAAGCACATAGATTTGGTATAGGTTTCCATAAACTTAAACGTTCAAATGAAATGAATAATTCAGTTTTAGATTTAATAAATGGAGTTGGCTCTAAAACAAAAGATGATTTATTTAAAGAGTTTAAGTCCATTGAAGGTATTATTAATGCGAACGAAGAGAAACTGTCTGAAGTTATTGGAAAATCAAGAGCAAAAAAAATAAAATTCTTTTTTTCAGATAGGAAAAATTAAAATGTTTTATTTATTTCTATTAATAATAAATTCGGCAAATAAACACATAGATTGTTTAGTTTCATTATCTGGAAAATAATCTAATATTTCTATAGCTTTATTTTTATATTCATTCAAATACTTTTCTGTATCAATTAAACCATTGTTTTTGTCAACAAACTGAACTATCTCATTATATTTATATTTTGAATAATCAGTTGTATTAATCTTTTTAATTATAATTCTACTTTCATTTTCTGGAGCATTTTTAAGGGCAAGGATTAATGGTAATGTAAATTTCTTATCTTTTATATCATTACCAGTAGGTTTTCCAATTAGCCCTTTTTGTTGATAATCAAAAAGATCATCTTTAATTTGAAATGCAATGCCAATATTCAATCCATACTCTTTTAACTTTTGAAGTAGTACAGGATTATCAGTTGATGATTGAGCACCGCATAATGTGCAGGAAGCAAAAAGAGAGGCTGTTTTTTTCTTAATAATTTTGAAATAATTATCGATGTCAATCAAGGCCTTTTTTGAAGACTGAATCTGTATCAATTCTCCTTCGCTCATCTCTTTAACAGATTCTGAAACAGTTTCAAGAAGTTTATATTCATTGTTTGCTATTGACAATAATAATCCACTAGCTAAAAAGTAATCTCCCAATAAAACGGCAACTTTTGATTTCCAAATTGCATTTATGGAAAAACGATTCCTTCTCTCATATGACTCATCTACAACATCATCATGTAGAAGTGTTGCAGTATGGAGTAATTCTATCAAAGTTGCAGCTGAATAAGTAGATTTATTTATCTCTCCTACTAATTTTGAAGATAAGAAAACCAAAAGTGGGCGAATTTGTTTTCCCTTATGTCGCAAAATGTAATTAGTAATGATGTTTAAAAAAGGAATATCACTAACTATTTTTTTTTTGAAATGTTTTTCAAATTCAGCAAGTTCTTCTTTGACAGGTTTTTTAATTAGCTTGAGATTATCCATTGATTTTATTTGTGAAGCAAATATAATCAATTGCTGTACCAATAACAATTGCGCTTTGTTACTACAATATTGATAAAAACAAGTCTAAATTTTAATAAGGTATTTGGTTTTATATACAAAATAAGAAATATTTGTAAAGATTAAATAAAATATTATCCCGCAAATTATTGATTTAATAGGTAGTATGAGTATTTATTTCTAGAAAATTATATTACTTTAACTAAAATTTATGTATATTTTCTAATTAGGCGATAAAATTTTATATAGTGTTGAAATTAAATAAATAAAAATATTTATGGAAGATAAACGACTTTTTCTGCTTGACAGTTATGCTTTAATATATCGTTCTTATTATGCATTTTTAAATTCGCCAATGTTTAATTCTAAAGGAATTAACACATCAACAATTTTTGGGTTTCTTCTATCACTGGAAGATATATTGAGAAATCAAAAACCAACACATATTGCAGCTGCTTTTGATACCGCAAAACCAACATTTAGGCATAAGTTATACAAAAAATATAAAGAAAATAGATTAGTTACTCCAGAAGAAATACGAAATTCAGTTCCAGTGATTAAAAAATTATTAGAGTTAATGAATATAGAAATTCTTGAATCTCCTGGTTATGAGGCTGATGATATAATTGGAACAATTGCAAAAAAAGCAGTTAAAAATAATTTTAAAGTTTATATGGTCACTTCTGATAAAGATTATTGCCAACTAGTTGAAGATAATATTTACATTTTTAAACCTAAAAAATCTGGGAATGAATCTGAAATAATGGGAATTGAAGAGGTGAAAAAAAAATACGGAATTGAATTTCCCGAACAAATAATAGACTTATTAGCACTTTGGGGCGATGCTTCGGATAATATTCCAGGAGTACCTGGAATTGGTGAAAAAACAGCCTCAAAACTAATTGCCGAGTACAAAACTATTGATAATCTGATTCAAAATATAGACAAACTTAGTTCTAGGCAAAATTTATCTATTAAGCAAAATTTGAATGATTTATTGTTATCAAAACAACTAGTCACAATAAATACTTCTGTACCAATAGAATACATGGAAGATAAGCTCAAATTATCAGGTTTTAAGGAAACTGAACTTAAGGAATTGCTTTTAGAACTGAACTTAAGGACTTTAGTAACTAAATTTATAAATAGCACAAATATCGAAGGATATAAGCCAGTTGGTCAATATATTCAAGCTAGCTTATTTGAACAAGAAAAGCATAAAAATGAGCCAAATACTTCTTCTGAATATCATACAATAAATTCTGTTAATCATATCTATCATAAGCTAAAAGAAGAAAGCCAGATCGCTGAACTTGCTAAAATTCTTGAACAAGAAAAGCAATTTTGTTTTGATACCGAAACAACAGGATTAGATACACTTAATGATTTTTTAGTTGGCGTTTCTATATGTTTTAAAAAAAATGAAGCTTATTATATTCCATTACCTGATAATTTTGAACAGGCTAGACAAAAGTTAGATTTGCTAAAAGAAATTTTTGAAGATAAAAAAATAGTAAAAATTGGACATAATTTAAAATTTGATATTTTATTTTTTTGTAAATATAATGTCAAAGTAACAGGAGATTTATTTGACACAATGATTGCTCATTACCTTATTCAACCGGAACAAAGTCATAAAATGGATTTTTTAGCTGAAAAATATATGAATTATTCCCCTGTGCGTATTGAAGAATTAATTGGTACGAAAGGTTCATCACAACTAAATATGAAAAATGTACCTCTTGAAAAAATCGGAGAATATGCAGCAGAAGATGCTGATGTTACCTTTCAATTGAAAGAAATATTTAAAAAAGAACTAGAAAATAATGATCTTAAAGAATTGTTCTACAATATTGAGTCAAAACTATTAAAAGTATTAATTGATATTGAATTAAATGGTTTTAAAATTGATTTAGAATACTTGAATTATTATAGCATCTTATTAAATAAAGAAATAGAAAAAGTAGAAAAAGAAATATATTTAGAAGCTAATGAAAAATTTAATATCAATTCACCTAAACAATTAGGAGAAATACTTTTTGAGAAGTTAAAAATTTCTGAGAATGCTAAAAAAACAAAAACTAAACAATTTTCAACAAATGAGGAAGTTTTGCAAGGACTTTCGAATAAGCACCCAATTATAAACAAAATTTTGGATTATAGATCTTTAACAAAGCTTCTTTCAACATATGTAGATGCTTTACCAAAATTAGTAAATTCTAAGACTGGAAAAATTCATACAACATTTAATCAAACACTTGCCGTAACAGGTAGATTAAGTTCAAATAATCCTAATTTACAAAATATTCCAATTAGAGAAGCAAGAGGTCGTGAAATTAGAAATGCATTTATTCCATCCACTTCTAACAATGTTCTTTTATCAGCAGACTATTCGCAGATTGAATTACGAATTATGGCTCATATTAGTGAAGATGAGAATATGATAGAAGCTTTTAAAGAAAAAGAAGACATTCACAGTTCTACTGCAGCAAAAGTATTCAAAATACCAATTAATGAAGTAAATAAAGAGCAAAGAAGTAAAGCTAAGACAGCAAATTTTGGAATTATTTATGGAATATCTCCATTTGGTTTAGCGCAAAGAATGAATATTTCGAAAAAAGAGGCAAGTGAACTAATAGAAGAATATTTTAAAACATTCCCTGGCGTGAGACGATATATGTCTGATACAATAAACTTTGCTAGGGAAAATAAATATGTAAAGACAATTTTTAAAAGGAGACGATTTTTACCTGACATAAATTCTCAAAATTCTTTCGTCAGAGGAATGGCTGAAAGAAATGCTATAAATACTCCTATACAAGGATCAGCAGCTGATATAATTAAAATTGCAATGGTAAATATTTTTGATAGCTTTAATGAACTGGGCTTAAAATCAAAGATGATTTTACAAGTTCACGATGAACTGGTTTTTGATGTATTAAAGACAGAATTAGAAGAAGTTAAGCAAATAGTACAGTCTAAGATGGAAAATCCTGTCAAGCTAAAAGTTCCTTTAATTGTGGATATAGGAATTGGAAATAATTGGTTGGAAGCGCATTAAATCATATATTAGCTTTTCTGAATTTTTTTCGACTATTCTGAATTTTGTATAATTAAAAAAAATCAAAATATACTTATTTTAGTTTTTCATTTGATTTAGAATCAATAGCCAAATCACCAATGGTTCCATTCAAAATAGAATTGTATTCTTTTTCTTGTTTAAATAATTGAATTGCCTTTTTAACTTCATTATCATCTATTAATGAGGCCTCAATTCTACCTCTTTCATAATAAAATCTTGTTACAATTTCTTCTTTTAGTAGCTCGGAAATTTCAGTCTTAAAAGAAATTAAGTCTTTGAATTTGTCATGCGATAATTTAACTTTTAGTTGTTCAAATTCATTTTCTGCATTTGAATAATATTTTTCATGCTTTGCAGAAGAAATAAGTTTATTAAAATTGTCTTCTGTTCTGGTGGTATAATCAAAATCCTTATTTTTCAGAAATTCAACAAATTCAGAATAGATAGTATCGGTTATTCTAAAGTATTGAGGTTTAGCAATAAATTTATGATCTTGAACAAAAGTTGTAGCAAAATTGAATATGAAATTTTTTGCATATAAATTTAGAGAAAGGTTACTTAAATTTTCATCTTGAACTTTGATATCGGGTTTAATACCGCCGCCATTATATATTTTACGACCATTCTTAGTTCGGAATTCAGATATTAAGGAATCTGGAATATAGCCAACACTTCCATCTTCGTTTCGGCGAGAATAATCTAGAGCTTGGATACATCTTCCACTTGGGATATAATACTTAGCAACAGTTAATTTTAGTTGAGTATTATAACTTAAAGGCCTTTTCTCCTGAACAAGACCTTTTCCAAAGGTCCTTTGACCAATAATTACAGCTCGGTCTAAGTCTTGCAGACACCCTGCAACTATTTCAGATGCTGAGGCGGAACCACTGTTAACTAAAATTGCAATTGGAATTGTAGTGTCTACTGGATCGTTTTCAGTATAATAATCCTTACACGTCGCTTTAACTTTACCTTTTGTTGATACTACAAGTTGATTTTTTGGGATAAAAATACTTGATAAATAAACAGCTTCGTTTAATAAACCACCTGGATTATTTCTGATATCTAAAATAAAATATTTCATTTTCATTTTTTTCAAAGATATAAAAGCTTCTTTTACATCTTTACCAGCATCAGTAGTAAATCCAGTAAGTCTAATATATCCAATTGAATCACAAATTATACCGAAAAATGGCACATTAGGAATAGTTATTTTTTCTCTAGTAATTTTCCTTTTTAATGTTTTGTTAACTCCAGGTCGTCTTATTTCTAATTCAACTTCTGTCCCAGGAGTACCTTTAAGCATATCACTTATTTCAGATATGTTTTTGTTATTTACATTTTTTCCTTCAACTTTTACAAGTATATCGCCAGCTTTTATTCCAGCTTTATCTGCTGGAAAATTTTCGTAGGGTTCAGAAATGACTGCAGCATTGTCATTTTTTCTTATTAAAGCTCCAATTCCACCATATTGTCCTGTTATCTGGAAATTGAAATTATCTAATTCAGATTCTGGGATATAGCTTGTATAAGGATCAAGGGACTCTAGCATTCCATCTATACTGGTTTTTATCAGTTTTTCTGGGTTAATTTCATCTACATAATAATAATTTAGTTCTTTAAATAGGGTAAAATATATGTCTAAATTTTTAGCAATTTTGAAATTGTTTTCAACAAAAGCCCAGAGACCAATTCCAGATAAAATGAAACAAAAAATTATTATTTTATTATTTATCTTTTTCATTACTTCTATTTTACTTATTTGATTTTATAATAATTTCATCTTTGTAATACCTGTCAATGTTGGCTTGTCGTTTTAGTTGCCAATCATACACCCATTTTTAATGTGCCGATTCATCAATGATAAAGCCAGTTAGATAGGCACTTTATTGCTTATAATATCCAAGACAATGCTTGTATCAATAGCCAACTTTCGGTTCACTTCTTTATAGTCCCACTTAGAGCTAATGATGAATTGTTAAAGTAGAAGTAATAAAGAGTTTAAAATATTCCTCTAAAATACTTGCAAACCTTGATTTGGTTTGCGAACTATCAATAAAACATGCATCATCAAGAGATATAATACCAACTTTTTTTTTGTTTCCTGTGGCAATTTTATAAGCTAAATATGATCTTCTTGAATGTTTATTGATAGATACTACATTGAATCCTTTAATATTTTTAAATCGACTACAAATATAAAAATCAAATTTTATAGCTGCAGCTAGCGTCTTATTCCTTTCATTAAAAAATGTATCCACTAAAATTATCTCGTTCCTAATACCTAAAATTTTAAGATATTTAGCAGTCAAAATTGCATTTGATGAACAACAATAATTTGCATATAAATTTTGATTTATTTGATCATCATAGATTTTAAAAGTCCTTTGCAAATTGATTAGGTGTTCATTTATTAAAACAGAATCAATTATTAGATTTCTATCTTCTTTATTCGACTTCAAGTCGTTATTGAAATATAAACTTATATTGTTTAACTTATTTGGTGAAAGTTTGACAATAAATTCATATTTCTTTAGATGCTTCTCAACAAAACTATATCCAATTATCGAATCATTTAATGAAATAAAAAAACTTGCATATTTATTCATTGCTTTGCTGCCATAAGCATAAATTGAAATCCTGAAAATACTATCATATAATTTTCCACAATTATTTTTTTTAAAGTCTATTACCATGCTTCCATTTCTATAAAAAGTAACGGGGAAATTGGTAACCTTATTTTTTGATTCATTTAATAAATATTCAGGGTGTTTATGGGCAATGCCAGTTACAAATAGTGTTTTGTATTTATTAAGATCAATTTTTTGAGGAATCATTTCAAGATAATAGGCAGGGAGCCATCCTTCAATGACCAATGTTTCCGAACATATGGGTTGGTTTTTTGTAAGAATTTGATTGCTAAATCCGAGAAGTATTATAAGAATGAATATAAACCCTATAAGACCAAATTTTAAATATTTATAACTATATTTATATTTGTTTTTAAACATTTGGCAGAATCGGTAATATTATGATAAATTGAAGATTTATTGTTGAACTTCCAATAGTAATTTCTCCACTATTTTAAATGCTGCTGTGCCCCCACCATATAAGGAATTATCAGAATGAAATTTTTTATTTAAAAGTAATTTAGTTGTTTCAATAATTTTCTTTTTATCAATTCCGGTAACATAATTGAATCCGTTTTTGACCAACTCAATCCACTCAGTTTCTTCTCGTATTGTAATACAATATTTGTTGAAAAAATACGCCTCCTTCTGAACCCCGCCACTATCTGTTATTACTATAGAACAATTTTTTAAAAGTTGTATCATATCAAAATAGCCCACAGGTTCAATTGCCTCAAATTTTAATGCAATTTTTTTATCATTAACAATTTTTCTGGTTCTTGGATGAAGTGGCACAATAACTCTGAACTCTTTTGAAAGTTCATTCAATGCTCCAACAATCTTTGAAAGCTTAGGTAAATCATCAGTATTTTCAGCACGATGAAAAGTGCATACTATGAAATTGTTGTTTAACTTTAAGTCATCAATAATAGTTGACTTTTCCTGCGCTTTTTTTGAATAATAAATTGCAGCATCCTGCATAACATCACCTACTAAATAAAAGGAACACTTAAAATTATCAAATCCCTCATTCTTGAGATTTGTAATAGATTGCTGGGTCGGACAAAACAACAGATTACTCATTCTGTCGGTTAATATGCGGTTAATCTCTTCAGGCATTTTCATATTGAAGCTTCTTAATCCTGCCTCAACATGTACAAGTTTTATATGCAATTTTGCAGCTGCTAGAGCTCCAGCTAATGTTGTATTGGTATCACCATAAACCAATACACAATCAGGTTTTTCATTAATCAAAATTTTTTCAATTTCTTTAAGCATCAAACCAGTCATAGCTCCATGACTTAAACTGTTAACTGCCAGCATATATTTCGGAGCAGGAATTTCCATTTCTCTAAAAAAGATGTCAGACATATTATCATCAAAGTGCTGACCTGTATGAATAATAATTTCATCAATATTTGGATGTTTTTTAAATTCCCTGCTCAATGTTGCAGCCTTAATAAATTGCGGGCGGGCACCAACAATAGTTACTACCTTCATTATAATTAGGTTATTTCAAAATTTGAAATTGAAAAAGCATAACAACTTTATAAACTCAAGTTCAATCACTATATTCATTCATTAAACTTGTAGCCCCACCAGGAATCGAACCTGGATTTAAAGTTTAGGAAACTTCCGTTCTATCCATTGAACTATAGGGCCAAACTGGATATTTTTTATTTTGTTATGACTAATTGAAAGAACATTGTTTTAAAGTCTTAGTTCCGTCAGTTGATTGATTATCCTTTATCCGAGACATATATGAATCGGAATTATTGATTATTTTTAGTTTCTGAAAAAATATCAATAAATTCCTTATCTTTTCGATAATCAAGAGTCAATTTATAATAACTAATTGTTTAGGTGTTGCAAATATAGCATAAATTGATTTTTCTCTTATTTTGCTTTGAAAAAAAGAAGCTAAAATTTTAATGGTAAGTAGTATTTTCATATTATTGTCAGATTTTTGCACGCGAACTTTATTTAATTTATTTAATTTATGCAAATGTTTCTATGAACTATCTTGATTTAATTATAATAATTATATTATTTATAAGTGGAGTAAAAGGTTATCGTAAAGGATTTATCCATCAATTCGTGTTCCTTGTTGCCTTTATTCTAGGAATATTTATTGCTGTTAAATTTACTAAGTTAATTTCACCTTTTATGCAATTTCATTTTTTTGAATCAGAAAATACATCAAAGATAGCTTCATTCCTAGTGCTGTTTATTTTAGTAATTATTTGTATTCACTGGTTAGGCAAATTTTTAGAAAAAACTTTTGACGAAGTTGAATTAGGGCACTTAAATAAAATCTTAGGCATATTATTTTCGGTTTCAAAAATGATTTTTGTTATCAGCATAATAATGGTATTGTTAAAATTTTCTATAATCAATCTAAATTGGCCCAAACAGAATGACATTGACAATTCTTTTGCTTATAAACCTATTGAATCTGTCGCACCTGCGGTTTTTCCTTATTTAAAACTTAATAATGAAAGGAATACAAACTCCAGATTCTTAGAAAAAAATAAGTAGTTTGAATTTTTCAAATACTTCACTTCTCAACATGACTTTAAACTTTTACTATCTTTGGCAGGCTAATTTCTCAATTATTTAAAATGAACTTTTTTGAAGAGCTTAAGTGGCGAGGGATGATACATAATTATACCCCCGGGCTAGAAGAACTATTATTAAAAGAAATGACATCAGCTTATGTTGGAATTGATCCAACAGCCGATTCTCTTCATATTGGACATTTAGTTTCAATAATGCTACTTAAACATTTACAAAAAGCAGGACATAAACCAATTGCTCTAATTGGCGGGGCTACTGGTATGATAGGTGATCCTTCCGGAAAATCTGAAGAAAGAAATTTATTATCTCTTGAAATTCTTCTTCATAACCAGGAGAAGATTAGAAAACAACTTTCAAAATTTCTTGATTTTAGTGATAATAAGAATGGAGCAATATTGGTTAATAATTATGACTGGATGTCTCAAATACCCTTTTTAGACTTCATCAGGGACGTTGGAAAACATATTACTGTAAATTACATGATGGCCAAAGATTCTGTAAAGAAAAGAATTAGCGGTGATTCTTATGAAGGTATGTCATTTACTGAGTTTTCATATCAGTTGGTACAAGGATATGATTTTCTATATTTATATGAAAACCATAATTGTAAACTTCAGATGGGTGGGTCGGATCAATGGGGCAATATTACTACCGGAACCGAATTAATCAGGCGAAAGTTGGGAGGTGAAGCTTTTGCATTAACATGCCCACTTATTACTAATTCGGGTGGAGGAAAATTTGGTAAAACTGAAAAAGGAAATGTATGGCTATCTCCCGAATACACTTCACCATATCAGTTTTATCAGTTCTGGTTAAATGTTTCTGATGAGGATGCTGAAAAGTATATTAAGATTTTTACTATGCTCCCCTTAGAAACTATTAATGAATTAATATCTCAACATAAGGCTGAACCTCATCGCAGAATTTTACAGAATACACTTGCGCGAGAAGTAACTTGCATGGTGCATTCAAAAGAAGACTATGATAGTGCCTTGGATGCTTCTGATGTTCTTTTTGGGAAAGGTACAATTGAAACTTTGAATCGCTTAAGTGAGGCAAATTTTCTTTCTGTATTTGAAGGTGTTCCACAATTTAATGTAGAACGCAGGCTTATTGAAGCAAAACCTTCTATAGTTGAATTACTTACTACTATTGCAAATGTATTTACAAGCAAAAGTGAATTGCGCCGATTAATGGATACTGGAGGCCTCAGCATTAACAAACAGAAAACTTCATGTCCCGAGGATAATATCGGGCCAGAAAAATTGTTAAATAATAAATATTTGTTAATCCAAAAAGGGAAAAAAAACTACTACTTAATAATTGTTAAATAATTCAATTCCTGTTATCATGGGTAAAAATAAAGAAAAATACAACTTTGAGGCTAAAAACCTTATAGCCTACGTTGCTAAAAGATTTAAAACTCTTTTAATCATTACTATCTTAGGAGCTTTTATCACTGGAGTAATTACATTATTTATACATAATAAATATAAATCTTCATTAGTGCTTTTCCCTTCATCACCGGCAAGTATTGCCCGTTCAATTTCCGATATTTATTATGTATATGCAAAGGGTGATATTTTAGGTGTTGGAGGTGATGAGGAAGTAGATGAGCTTATGCAGGTATTAAATTCAAACGATATTATTTCAGGATTAATAGAAAAATTTAATCTGGCTGAGCATTATGGAATTAATTTAAACAAAAAAGGGGCATATACTTTACTTTATAAAAAAGTTAATTCAAACTTAAAAATTAACAGGACTGAATATAGCTCGGTTATTATTGAGGTTTGGGATGAGAACCCCAAAATTTGTTATGAGATGGCAAATGAAATAATGAGTCTGGCAGATACAGTTTTTAATCGTATGCATAGAGAACGTTTATATAAAGCTAATTCATTAGCTCAAAACGCATACGATAGTTTGTATAATCATATAGGAAAAATTCAGGATTCATTAACTACCCTCAATAAATTAGGTATATTGGATTACCATTATCAAACACAAGAGATTTTAAAAGCATACTACAATGCTTTGCTGGCTGGGAAAACTGATTTGGCAAATTCTATAAACAAGCAAATAAAAGTTTTAGAAGATCATGGTTCAAAAACTTTGACATTACGAGAAGAGATAGATGATGCAGAAAAAGAATTAGCAGATCTTGGGAGAAAATTGACCGTTACAAAAGTTGCAGTCAAAAGTACTATTTCTCAGAAATTCGTGGTAAGTAAACCTGGAATTCCTGATTCCAAAGATTATCCAAAAAGAATGTTAATTGTTCTAGTTTCAGCTATTTCAACATTTTTTGTCGCTTTATTTTCCTTCATTATTGTTGATAATATTAAGAAAATTTTATAGTGGAATTAGATACTTCAGTAAAACAGAAAGTAGTAGTTTTTTCTGTTTTATATATAATTCTGAACGCGATATTGACCTTTAATGAATTTTTCTGGCTTAACTTATTGCCATTAGTTCTGTTATTGGTTTATTTATTGCTATTCCATTTTGAAGTTTATTTGTTTATTTTAATTGCCCTTCTACCAATTTCTCTACCGCTTAATTCGCTTATTAAGGACTCATCTTTTTATTTGACTATACCTTCAGGATTATTAATAATTATTGCCACTATTTTTTTTGTTTTGAAAATAATTTTTGAAAATTCGATCAACAAAAAAATACTGGGTCATCCTGTTTCAGTAGCAATATTCATTAATTTGATATGGGTATTCATAACTTCTCTGACAAGTTCGCTGCCATTGGTTTCTTTTAGATTTTTAGCTTATCGTATCGAATTCGTTCTTATTTTCTACTTTTTATTTTTACTTATTTTTATAAGTTATAAAAAATTTTATACTTTTTTATGGTGTTTTTCATTGTCATTCATTTTTGTAATATTTTATTTTATAAACCGCTTATTTACATATGGAATATCAAATATTATGCGAACTGCAAACTGGGTTTCTAAGCCCTTTTTCCCGGATCATACTTCATATGCAACTGCAATGGCAATGTTACTGACAGTGTTAGGATTTTCAATTTTTATTTATAAAAGGTCCAAAATTTCTTACAAATTATTTAATTTATTAATTTTCGTCATACTTCTTTTTGGTTTAATTATTTCGTACACTCGTGCTGCCTGGTTTAGCCTTTTCGTTGCCTGCTGTTTTATAATCCCTCATTTATTAAAAATTAAATTAAAATATTCCTTAACAATAGTTTTTGTATTGATAATAGGCCTCTGGATTTCCTGGACACAAATCCAACTTTCCTTAATAAATAACCATCAGCAATCTTCCTCAAATATTTTAAAACATTTACAATCCACAACAAACGTGTCGTCTGATGCTTCAAATCTTGAGAGGATTAACAGGTGGAATTCTGCTTTTAAAATGTTTAAAGAAAGACCCATTTTTGGTTTTGGTCCTGGAACATATTCTTTTATGTATGCTCCTTACCAGGCAACCTCTGATAAAACCTTTATTAGCACAAATTATGGAAATCTTGGTAATGCCCATAGTGAATATCTCGGGCCATTATCTGAATCTGGTATTCTGGGGTTTCTTTCAATTTTAGGTATCATGTTAACTTCATTGTTTACTGCTTCAAGAGTATATTTCACATCGGATAAGAGAAAAATAAAATATCTTGCACTAGCCTTGATGATTGGCCTTTTATCTTATGATATACATGGTATAATGAATAATTTTCTGGATTTAGATAAATTGAATTGCTTGTTTTGGGGATTTACAGCAATGATAGTTGCTTTGGACTTATATCATAATAAAAATAAAGAAAAAAAGCGATCAATTTTTTATTACTAAACTTTAGTAGAATTCTACGCCCAGAATTGTTATATCATCAAAAATAGCTTTGTTTCCAGAAAGAATGTGCTGATCAGCAATGATACTATCAATACTTTCCTTAATATTAAGGGTATTTGAAATATGCCGCTCAATTACGCTTGTCCCAAATTCGACTTCTTTAGCATCCATTAGTTCTACCAAACCATCGGTATAACATAAAAGCTTGGTTGTTTCTTTTAATTTAATATGTCCTTTTTTCACAATAGGTATTTCTTCGAGCATTCCCATTCCTACGCATCCTTCTTTTAAGAAAAATAGTTTTTTGGAAACAGTAGTGTATAAAATTGGTGGATTATGTCCTGCATTAATATATTCAAGTTCTTTTTTTAAATAATTGTATTTTGCAATAAAAAGTGTAATAAACTTCTCACCATTTGCACTCTTCATAACGCAATCGTTTAATTTTCCGGCTAACACGGGAAGTGGAATTTCACTTGTGAATAAAGCTCGCAGGTTAGCTTGAAAATTTGACATGAGCAAAGCCGCTGAAATACCTTTTCCAGAAACATCTGCTATGCAAAAACCTACTTCTTCATCGCTGAGATTGATTACATCATAATAATCTCCACCCACGTCTAAATGTGGATGATAAAAAGCTGTAATCCAATACTTGTCGTTTTTAGGTAAATCCTGAATTTTTGGAATGAGCATAGACTGCATACGGGAAGCAAGCTCCATCTCTTTTTTCATTGCGATTTGCCTAAGACTTTCCTGGAAAAGTCTCATGTTTTCAATAGCCACAATGATTATATTTGAAAGAGTCTGAATAAAATGTAAATGTTTAATTGTTGGACTAACTCCTTCACCTTCCTCTTCAATATCTCCAATTAATACATATGCTAAGGGTTTATTGTTATTAAAAACCGGAATAACTATATCAAATGGTTCTGCGTTAGAAATAGACTTTGAAGTAACAAAGGTGATTTCCAAGTATTTCATCAAATCATTTTCAACATTAATATCTAAAGAACGTTTTTCCTTAACACCTGAGCTTAACAGACATATCCATGATGTTCCATCAAACATAAATATTAGGATTTTTCCAATATTTAAATCTTCTTTCAGGAGCTTCTCATATCTTTTTAGTAGTTCTTCCTGAGGAAGGTTTTCATTGATGGCTTGTGTAATCGCCAGCAGTGAATTCAATTTAAATGTTGAAATTTTTAATCTTTCTGGAATATTGCCTGGCATATATATAATTATGAAAGATTATTTCTTTAAAGAATCTTAAAATTACGATAAAATTAGTATTCAATTTAGAAATTGAATATTTTTTATAAAAAAACCCACCTTTTAGCAAGATGGGTCCACATTAATGAAAAAAATGAATTTTATGATAAATTACTATTTTTTTAATTCTAAATATGGTCAGAAGGGACTATTTCACACGTTCAGAATAACTTTTATCACGGGTATCAATTTTTATTTTGTCACCCTGATTAACAAACAAAGGAACATAAATTTTAGCACCTGTCTCCACTGTAGCTGGTTTTAAAGCAGTAGAAGATGCGGTATCTCCTCTGAGACCTGGTTCTGTATAAGTTACTTCCAAAACAACAAAAGGAGGTAACTCACAACTTAAAGGATTTTCTGTGTCTGCATGAACAACTATTTCTACATATTGTCCTTCCTTCATTAAATCAGGAGCGTTGATAATGTCTTTTTGAATACTCATTTGCTCGTAAGTTTCATTGTGCATAAAATGGAACCCTGAATCATCGCTATAGAGAAATTGGTGAGGTCTGCGCTCAACTCTTGCCAGGTTAATTTTTTCACCCGCATTAAATGTATTGTCAATAACCTTACCAGAAGTCAGACTTTTAAGTTTAGTGCGAACAAATGCCCCTCCTTTACCAGGTTTTACATGTTGAAATTGAACTATTGTATATAAATCATTATTAAATTCCAAACAAAGTCCATTTTTAAAATCTGCTGTTGTTGCCATTATTTTCAGTTATTGTGATTTAAAAAATTTGTGCAAAAATAATTTAAAACTCCAAATTGCCTAATACTTAAATATTTTTTATTTTAGATTAATTGGCAGACATTCTAGTTTTAATACAAATGGACTTAAAAAGAATACTATGAGAATAAAAGTAATTTTGATCACTGCAGAATCACTACAATTTTATTTAGTAAATTCAATGTTATTTCTAAGTTTAGAATAACTGCGCATTTCTACAGTAAGATGTCCTATCTTTAATTCAAAAATAATCTTTATTGGAATCCTATTGGCATCATCTGTATACCAAATTAACATATCATCTCTTGATTTAAATACGCGACCTGGATCTACCACTGGGGCAAATTTTAAGCATTTTATTTTGCCCAATTTCGTGCGAATTGTTTCTTTTCCCTTATATCTTAGTTCCAAGGGAAAAATATCATCTGAAAAAAAAGTAATTAATTTTATGGAATCGCCTTCTTTTATTTTTGAAAAGTCAACTCTGCGAACATAATAAAACGCTGATAAAATGTCCAATATACTATCTTTAACCTTGTGCTCACCGCTTTTTGAAGAAACTATTAGATTATTTTTCCTATAGTATCGTGCTTCGTTATAATACTTATAGGTTTTCCCTTCTTTGACATTTTGTATTGCAAGATCAGGTAAACCAGATTCTTTATTAATAAAACTCTCGTATTCATCACGCACATGAAAAAGTTTATCTGCTATTCCGGTTGTTTTTGCAATAGCGATTAATTGAAATAAGTTTCTCATATCTAAGCTAGAATCCTTGACCTCGATAGTCGCCTGACCTCCAGTTATAAATCCATATCTTAAAACATAACTAATTAATTCGCCATTCTTAAAATATGAATTTGGTAAAATATTAAAAGTTTGAGAAAATGCTGTAAATTGTATTATACTAGTGAAAATAAATAACAAAAAATTTCTCATTATAGAGATTATTTACGCATTAAAAAATGACTATTTATTTCTTGAAACAGTTGCAACAAAATCTTTTAGATAAAAAGGCTCAAAATATGCATAGTTTTCGAATTCTTTTTGGACAAATAAATCATAAACATAACTTACCATAAAACATGCATTAGGATTAATATTTTCAAGGAAATACGCATTTTGGTTATGAATTATGCTTTTGCACTTTTCTGATCCACTGCCAAAAAAAATTATTTTATTAGTCTGTAATTCAATATTAAAAGAATTTTCATGAATTATATCTGCTTCAATCTTTCCTAATTGGTCTCCATTGACATTAAAATAAACCTTGTATACCTCCATTCGTCTAGCATCAATTAGCGGGCAAAGAAGCAAATTTTGGTCGTTAAGTTCCATTTTTTTCAACCACCCTTCATATATTAGCCTAAAATAAAGCAATTTAAGGGTACTTATTGAAATTAAAGGTATATTTAATGCATAACATATTCCTTTTGCAACTGAAACACCGATTCTCAATCCTGTATATGAACCAGGTCCCTTACTTACAGCAACAGCATCAAGCATACTAATATCTGTGTCTTTTTCAGCTAATAATTGCTTAATTAGTATTGTAAGCATTGATGCGTGAGACTTCTCTTCAGATATTTCAAGGGTACTTAATAAATCATAATTGTTACTTAAGGCCACACTGCAAATCTTTTCCGACGTTTCAATTGAAAGAATTAGTGCCATTCATAGTTAATTAAATAATTGCTAAAAATAACTATTTTTCATTGAACAAATCTTTTTTATCAACGACCCTAATAAGAGTATTATCTTTAAGTTTTTTAGATATTGCACTGAATGGAGCAATTACAATTTCTTCATTCTCTTTTATACCTCCAATAATTTCAATAAAATTATTATCCTGAATGCCGGTTTTCACTTTTCGTTCTCTTGCAATAGACTTATCATTTACAAAAACAATTTCCGATAATTTTGGAATTTCGTTATCTAATGCTTTTACTTTTTGAAAAGACGATTTTATATTAGTTTTATTAATTAGTTCCGAATCTAATCGGGCTTTAACAGCTTCAACCGGCACTGAAAGAACACTTTCCTTTTTTTGTGTTTGAATATCTGCAGTTGCTGTCATGCCAGGTCGGAAAGGAAACGGTCTATCAGAAGTAATCAGATGCTTATAAGAATTTTCCAACAACATAATTTTCACATCAAAGCTAGTCACCTGATCAGCAGATATTTGACTTGATGTATTGGCTGAATTTGCAATTTCAGTTACGATGCCATTAAATTTATGATCCAAATAAGCATCAACCTCTATTATAGCTGTATCACCTAAATGAACCCTAACAATGTCATTCTCGTTGACATCTACTTTTACTTCCATTTTTTTTAAATCAGCAACTCTAAGCATTTCAGTACCTGCCATCATATCGGTACCTGCGACTCGTTCCCCTTTTTCAATAATAAGCTTCGTTATCATTCCATCAATAGGAGAAAATACACTTGTTTTTATTAATCTTTCATTTGCTTCTTTTAATGAAGCTTCGGCACTTTGAACATTATATTCAGCAGATTTTACATCTTGTTTTGATGCTTCAATAGTTGCTTTCGAAATTTCAAAAGATGCAATTGATGCATCCCAATCCGATTTAGATATTGCACCTTGTTCCCAAAGACTTTTGTTTCTTTCGTAAGATAATTGAGATTGATTAAACTGAGCAATTATCTGGTCAAGCTTAGCAAGAGCGTTTCCATAATTGGCCTTAACAGTATTAACTGCTGCAACTGCTCTGTCCTTTCCAGACACATAAATATCTGGTTTGATTTTTAAGAGGATTTGTCCCTGTTTTATAGAATCTCCTTCCTTAATATATAGTTCAACAATCTCTCCTGAAACATCAGCACTAACTTTTATTTCTTTTTCAGGCTGTATTTTGCCATTAGCAGTAACTATTTCATAAATTGTTCTTTTTTGTGCTTTATCCACAACTACAATTATTGCCTTCTTTCCACCAAACAATCCGGTTATTCTGCCAATAATAAATATTAAAATCATTACAGCAACAATAATTATTAAATATTTTACAAATTTTGACAGTCCCATTTAAATAAAATATTTTTAAGAAGCGAATTTATGAATGTTTATACATTAAAAAAAATTTTGATATTTTCGTATTTTCTAAAGCATAAATAAGTAATGAAAACCTTATTTTTACTAAAAAATGTTTCAAATTACACCAAAAATAAAACTTGTCAATATTGCTGGTATTGGTGACATCCAAATTCTTCGAAGCAGACGTAATAAAAAACTTTGTATCTCAATTAATAAAAGCAAAATAGTAAAAGTAAGTATACCTTACAGAATTAGTTTCTATTATGGGGAACAGTTTCTTTTTGAAAAGCTGGAATGGATAAAAAGTACTCTTCAAAAGATAGAAATAACGGATTCCCCTCGAAAGGTTATTAATATTCATTCAGAATTCAAATCTCGATCAAGAAAATTAAAATTTGTAACAAGTTTTGAATCAAATTTTAAATTGGTCCTTAAAAATGATGAAATACAAATTCATTATCCTGATGGAATTGATCTAAATACTGATCAATCCCAATCATTTATTAAAAAATTAATGTTACGAGCTTTGCAAACTGAGGCAAAAAGCTATTTTCCAGCAAGAGTAACAGAATTGGCAAACTATTATAAGTTTCAATATAATAAGGTAAATATTAGAAATTCAAGGACGCGTTGGGGTAGTTGTTCATATAATAATAATATAAATTTAAGTTTATACTTAATATTATTACCTGATCATCTCTCAGATTATGTTATTTTGCATGAATTGGTTCATACAATTCACAAGAATCACTCGCTTAAGTTCTGGAAATCATTTGATAAACTAATAGGTGATGCAAAAGCAAAATCAAAGCAATTAAAGATGTACAAGATTGAACATATTTTATAAAAATGCTATTTGATTTGGTAATTGTGGGATTATTTAATTATATTTATTGAGAATTAGTGAAAATATTTTTGCCAGATAAAAAAAAATTAGGATTTTTGTAAAATGAAATATTTTATAAATTATTTTTGCAACGTTATTAATTCTAAAAAACAAATGAAAAAGTTATTATTGTTATTCGTTATTGCAGGTTTAGTAATCACTGCATGTGGACCAAGTGCTGAAGAACTTGAAGCACAAAGAATTGCTGACTCTACCAAAATGGCTGACTCTCTTGCTAAAGTTCAAGCAGAAAATCAGCGTATAGCAGATTCTACAGCTAAAGCTCAAGCTATAGCTGACAGTATCGCTAAGGCTACCGAAAAAGGAGCTAAAAAAGGTGGTAAAAAAGCTAAGAAATAATTCTGGCAGGTCAGAAAAAAACAAGGAGTGAAATTCACTCCTTGTTTTGTTTTATATCAAATTGAACGGTTTTGTACAAAGTATTATAATTCAAATTTTTTTACATCTCAACTGTTTCTTTTTCTGAAGGTAAAACTTCATTCCAATTCTCACCTCTTTTTATACGAGTAATCTGCATCTCGCTAATACAAAACATTTTAGCTATAAGTTTTTGTTTCACACCTCGATTTAACATCGATTTAATCAAAGCAACTTCTTCTAGTTTCAATTTTGAATAAGTTACAACTTTACCTTTCTTTTTTCTCTCTTCTTGTAGCCGTTTGTGCATTCTTTTGTAACTATCAGCTTTCGTATACCATTGTAAATTAGAGTAATGATTATTACCTTTATTCCAATCAAGATGAATAACGACTGTCTGATCATTAGAGGCTTTTGGTGAAAATGCCTGAGCGACAAGTTTATGAACTAGGAAATGTTTAGATTTATTTTTATATTTTAAGCTCACCACTCTAAACCCCCCTATTTGTGAAGGGTTTAATATCTTCCCATTGTCAGAATCCTGACAATAGCTTCTTACTCTTCCGTAATTACTTACTTCATATTTAAAATCTGTAAATGAAATTTGTTTCCAAACCTCATCTTCCAACTTTCGGAGACGACGCTGCATAGTTTCTTAGTGTTAAATTTATAGGGATACTTTGCAAATATATAAAAATTGTTTAAAGCACGATAAATTTTTAATGAAAATATTAATTTTTCAATTCTATTAACTATTTAATTAATAGCTTTTTGTTGCCCCAATAATTTTAGGAATTTAATGACTTCGGCGGATAGACAAATATCAATTATAAAAATTTATTCTAAGCATTAAGTTTTTTCATAGCATCTTATCCAATCAATTTCCATAACCGTAGGAAATTCTTGCCCATCTACTTTATTGAATATACCACTACTTAAAAGAAGATACATTGGTTCATTTGGTATTCCAGTATTCTCTCTTTTTAAAACTAATCCATTAATTTTCCAAATTATTTCATCAATTGACCATTCTAGTTCGTAAATAAAAAAACCTGATTTTAATTTTGAACCAAAATATTTACTACTGCTCAAATGAATTCCATTTTTTTCAACAGCATTTCCCCAAAAACTATTAAGAAAAAATTTCCGATTATAATACTTAAATATATCTATTTGAGGCATTATTTGATTTCCTACTAACCAAAAAGCATGTGTTACAGCTCCATTATCCTGAATTCTTATTTTAGCTTTAAAACGGCCATATTGTTGTCTAAAGTTTTTACCTGTATTAATTAAACCAGATGTAAAATCAAATTCTTTTGGTTTAAAGCCAAGCATCGGATCCCAAGCTTTTCCATTAGCTTTTTCACGTTTTGTAATAATTTTTAGGGAACTGTTTTCAATTGTCAGATTTTCTCCGTCAGTAATAAAATGCTTATCATTTGTTAATGAATAAGCATCTTTTAAGATTGCATCTCCCCAGTAATATCTGGTTAACCAAACTTTACGATCAAGTTTTGTGTCATCAAATTCCTCTGAAAAAGTTTTTTTCCACTGCTTTAATTCATCAAATTTTTTAGAATTGACCACATTGTAATACCATTTTACTTTTTCAGACTTTCTTAAAGTAATATAATCGTTATATTTCGCATATTCTTCTGTCTTATTCCATTTCTCCTTATAAGGGAGTAACATATATTTTTTGATTTCTTTGAATTTTTCCGAACCAATAAAATCTTGTAATTCTTCGTATTCTTTAATTTCGCCCAAATTAATTGCTTCTTCAAAATGTTTAAATCTTTTGGATGCACTAAAACTCAAATAGCTAATAATTCTCTTATCTTTCTTTACTTTATTGTACAATTCGGCATTGTGAAATTCTTCAGTTTGTTCCCACTTCTTAGAAGGTGAAAGAAGCATGTATGCTTTTTTCTTTTTAAAATCCTCACTATTTATAAATTCCTTGAGCTCTTCATATTTTTTAATTAATCCGGAATTGATTGTATCATTAAAAATTTTGAAATTTTTAGATTGCTCAAATGCAAAATATTGTTTAAACCGACTGTCTTTTTTCAAATTACGATACTCAGAGATTTTCACATACTCTTTTTGTTGCTGCCATTTTTGTTCTGGTTTAAGTTTATAATATGCATCTATTTCCTTAAATTCCTTACTTTGTACAAAATCTTCAAGCTCTTTAAGTTTTTCAATTTCTCCAGATTTTTCTATTGACTGAAATTCAACATATTCTTTTGAATTTATAAATAGGAAGTAGGTTTTAAAATGAGGGTCTTTTAGTAATTTTTGAAAATAATCTACTTTGCTTTGCTCTTCACTTCCTTTATACTCATTTTTGTCTTTCTTCAATGTCAATACTTTTTCTGAATTAACAAATTTTTCAAGTACAAAATATTGTTCAAGTTCTTCAGATTGGTGTATTTGCTTGAATATTTTATATCTTTGAGTACGTTGAATTTTATAGTAATTTTTAACTTCTTTTGAATTTTTCAATCTTTTGTAATCCTGTTGTTTAACAAATTCGGGTGTCAAGGAAAACTTAGCAGTTTTTATCTCATTTTCAAGGTTTTTAATATCGTCAGAATCTGCATATTTTTGAAGTTTCAGAAAATTATCAAGTTCTTTAGAATTGTTTAAAGATTTATACAATTTATAGCTTTCTGATGAAATTACTTTATAATGGTTCTTTATTTCAGCAGATTTCAGCAATTTTAAATATTCCTGTTCTTTTGCAAAATCCTCAGTATTTTTATATTTGAGAGCTTTTATTTCATTTGCTTTATTATAAAAAGCTTCAGAAGATATTATTGTTTTTAATTTGTTGTACTCAATTAATTCAACAGAATCCTTAATTGCATTGTAATTTTTAAATTCATCCGAACCAATAACTTTATAGTAATTTTTTATCCTGAAAGATTTCTTTAATGATAAATACTTTGATTCTTTTTGATATTCAGGTGTTTTTTTAAAATTAAGAGCTTTTATTTCTTCCTTTTTATTTTTAAATTCTTCAGAATTAACTAATTTTTCAACTTCAAAAAAGTACTTTAACTCATCTGATAATTTATAACTTTCAAGCTCACTTAGTTCCTTTATTAATGCCTCCTCTTTGGCTTCCATTTTAGAAGTATTGGGAATAATTCCAAGCAAAAACTTAAGGTTTATCATGACCAATTTTTTTTTAATTACTTTAAGAAATGCAATTTGTCAGGTTTGTAATTGATTTATTACAAACTTAGTTAATTTTAAAAAACTACTAAAGATAAAAATATGTTGTCAATTTTTTATATAATAGAGCAATTTCATTTTGAATGCAATTTAAAATGAAGATTACTTAAATAATTGCAGAGTTATTAAATTATAAATTTTTTTATATCCTCAGGTAGCTTTTTAAGTGTTTCTTTTTAATTATTCATAGACAACTTTTAATTTTTAAAATTCCTTAAATGTAATTACTAATCGTCTATAAATAATTTTAACTTTGTATAAGATAACTCACAAAACATAATTACAATATTTCAAAAAATGGCTATAATAGATGGTGAAGTAATACAGGTAATTGGTCCCGTGGTTGATGTTATTTTTGAATCAAAAGATTCCGAACTACCTAATATTCACGATGCTTTAGAGATTGTCAGAGATAATGGGCAAGTCGTTGTAATAGAGTGTCAACAGCATATTGGTGAAAACACAGTTCGTACAATTGCTATGGATTCTACTGATGGATTGCGTCGCGGAATGAAAGTACGATCAACTGGTTCTGCAATCCGAATGCCAATTGGAGATCAAATTCGGGGAAGACTTCTTAACGTAATTGGTGATCCCATTGATGGTCTTGGAAGTGTAGATAAAAAGGGTGGATATCAGATTCACGGAGAGCCTCCGAAATTTGATCAATTAAAAACTGAATCTGAAGTGCTTTTTACAGGAATAAAAGTAATTGATTTACTTGAACCTTATGCAAAGGGAGGCAAAATAGGTTTATTCGGTGGGGCAGGAGTTGGAAAGACTGTTATCATCATGGAACTTATTAATAATATTGCCAAAAAGTATACAGGACTTTCTGTTTTTGCAGGTGTAGGTGAACGAACTCGTGAAGGAAATGACTTATTACGGGAAATGATTGAGTCTGGAGTAATACGTTATGGAGAAGCTTTCAAACATAGTATGGAAAAAGGTAGTTGGGATTTATCAAAAATCGATTATGAAGAATTACTTAAATCTAACATAACATTAGTTTTCGGGCAAATGAATGAACCTCCTGGAGCACGTGCCACAGTTGCACTATCAGGACTAACAGTAGCCGAGTCGTTTCGTGACGGTGATGAAAAAAGTGGAGGACGTGATATTCTTTTTTTCGTAGACAATATTTTCCGGTTTACTCAGGCAGGTTCTGAAGTATCGGCGTTGCTTGGCCGAATGCCTTCTGCTGTGGGATATCAACCTACTTTATCAACTGAAATGGGAATTATGCAGGAGAGGATTACTTCTACAAAACGCGGTTCAATTACTTCTGTTCAGGCAATTTATGTTCCGGCAGATGATTTAACAGATCCTGCGCCAGCAACTACTTTTGCCCATCTTGATGCTACAACAGTATTAAGCCGTAAAATTTCTGAGCTAGGTATTTATCCTGCTGTTGATCCTTTAGATTCGACTTCAAGAATTCTTACTCCTGACATTGTTGGAAAAGAACATTACCAAACTGCACAAAATGTTAAGCAAATTTTACAACGTTACAAAGAACTGCAGGACATTATTGCAATTTTGGGAATGGACGAATTGACAGAAGAAGACAAGCTTATAGTCAACCGTGCAAGACGAGTTCAAAGATTTCTTTCCCAACCATTTTTTGTTGCTGAGCAATTCACTGGATTGAAAGGTGTGTTGGTTTCAATTGAAGATACAATTAAAGGCTTCAATATGATAATGAACGGTGATGTTGATAAATATCCTGAAGGTGCATTTAATTTAGTTGGCACAATTGAAGAAGCAATTGAAAAAGGAGAGAAATTGTTAGAAGCAGCTAAATAATTAATTTTTGATTACTCAACCTTAATTTGAAAAAATAAACAATGTTTCTGGAAATTGTAACACCTGAAAAAAAAGTCTTCAGTGGAGAAATTAAGCTAATACAGGTGCCTGGAAGTAAAGGTCAATTTGAGGTATTACGCAATCACGCTCCAATTATTTCAACCCTATCTGAAGGACAATTAAAAATTATTTCACCTGAAGGTGAAAAAACCTTTTTTGATATCCAGGGAGGAGTAATTGAAGTAAAAAATAATGAAATTATCGTTTTAGCTGAAATTTAGATTTTATTCACATAATATTACAAGCCGGGATTTCCCGGCTTTTTATTTTATTAAAAATATCATAATTATTAAATGTTACAAACTTCAAAATATTTAATAGCTATTATCCATTTAATACTATTTATTGCTTTTTTAAATTCCATAAATTTATTTTTACAAAATCAGAATATTGACATATTGAAGTCTATTAATTCTTCAAATAAATTTAAATCTGATAAATACTGTCAGTTTATCCCAAATTCAACTGGTGCTATAAATATTGGTACTCCTTTGACTTTAGCTATTATAGTCAGACTTGCAGAAAATAATAGAGAAACCTTTAAAAACGCCTGTTTAACCGGAGCAGCAAGCTTATTTTGCAGCGAAAAAAACTTTTCTTTAAAATTTATTGTAAACCGAAAACGGCCATTTGAAACATACTCCTCTATAATTACTAAAAAATCCTGCGGAGGCGATCTTTCTTTCCCATCGAAACATACTTCATCTGCTCTGCATTTTCAACTGCAACTTTATTTAGCTTAATATATCTAAAATGGTATGTAATAATTCCTTCATATGTTTGGGCCAGTGTAGAGGCGTATTCAAAAATGTACCTTGGTATACATTATCCATATGATATTTAGGCGGGATAATTATTGGAATAGGAACATCCTATTTAACTTTTAAAGTGCAAAAGTGGATAAATCATAAAAATACAAAAGTAAATGCAAAAAAATAAACTATATATTTTCAATAGAATTAAGAGTATTTCCTATGCTCTCCGAGGAATTGTTGCTCTTGTGAAGACAGAAAAAAATGCTAAAATCCATCTTCTTGCCTCAATAACAGCAATATTAACTGGTCTGTTGTTAGAAGTTTCAAAAAATGAATGGTGTATATTAATATTTGCTATTGCTATGGTATGGATATCTGAGACATTCAACACTGCCATAGAAAAAACCACGGATAAGCTTTTTACTGGATTCAATGAAAAAGCAAAATATATAAAAGATATCTCAGCAGGAGCTGTTCTAATTAGCTCCATAGCTGCTTTAATTGTTGGTTTAATTATTTTTGTCCCTAAATTGTTTAATTATTTTTACAAATAAATCTGCTTGATAAAATTTAAAAAAGATTTAACTTGAGCAAAGTGAAGTTAACTTTTAAAAAATTATATCTTGCATTAAATTAAGGAATTGAATTTATGAGAAAAATATTTCTTTTAATTTTTATAAATCTGATTATTACGCAATTGTATGCTCAAAAAACCATAACATTTCCTTCATTGGATAAATTGCCTATTACTGCAGATTTATACGAAAGCAAAAGTTCAGATCCTTTTATCTTATTATTTCACCAGGCAGGATATAGTCGAGGAGAATACAGAGAAACTGCTGAAAAATTCGTAAAACTAGGTTATAATTGTCTTGCAGTGGACTTAAGATCTGGTGATGAAGTGAATTTTGTTAAAAATAAAACCGCTGAAGCAGCAAATGATAGAAAGCTGCCCACAGATTATTTTGATGCGAAACAAGATATACAGGCAGCAATTGAATATGCATTAAAACTGAGTGACAAACCTGTTATTATATTGGGCAGCTCATATTCCGCTTCGTTGTGCCTTATTTTAGCAAAAAAATACGATAAAATAAAAGCTGTTATCGCATTTAGTCCTGGTGAATATTTTAATTATGCTCATTTGATCAGGGACTCAATTGAAGGATTGGATATCCCAATTTTTGCAGCCTCTTCACAGAATGAATATCCTTATATGAAAGAGTTGTTTTCAAAAATAAATCAAAACAATCTTTCTTTATTCGAACCAAATAAAGGCATAGGGGTTCATGGTTCAAAAGCGCTGTGGGAAAATAATAAAACCAGCAATGAATACTGGCTTGCCTTAATGATGTTCTTTAGCCAGCTAAAAAATTAAATGAGTGCTCTTTATCCCAATCATCTCGTTTAGAAAAATTAAAACAAGTTAAAGTATCAGGCAAAATAAGCATGATTCCGTTATATCAAAACAATTCAAACTTACTTGGAAACTTAAAAAGTCTTAATGAAAATTAAATTTCTAATTATACGATTTAGTTCTATTGGTGATATTGTACTTACTACACCTGTTATAAGATGTTTAAACCAGCAGTTAGTGGGAGCAGAAGTGCATTTTGTGACAAAAAAACAATTTGCATCTGTTGTTTCTCAAAATCCATATATTCACAGGGTACATTTGTTGGAAAATAGCTTAAATGACCTGATAAAAGAGCTAAAAGAGGAAAATTTCGATTATATCATAGATCTTCATCATAATCTCCGCAGTGCAATAATAAAAGCCCGACTAAGAATATTAGCATTTACTTTTAATAAACTAAATTTTCAAAAGTGGCTGATTGTTGCTTTTAAGAAAAATATTTTACCCGAAAAACATATAGTTGATCGATATTTTAACACAATAACACCCTTTGATGTTAAAAATGACTCAAGAGGACTCGATTTTTTCATTGATCAAAAAAATGAAATTGATATTTCTTCTCTTCCATTTAATTTTCATAATGGTTATGTTGCTTTGGTAATTGGGGCAAAACATGCAACTAAACAAATGCCCGAAGACAAACTTGTTCAATTATGCAATGGAATAGAAGGGCCAGTAATTTTAATGGGAGGTCCTGACGATCGCACTAAGGCTGAAAGAATTATTCAATTGACAGAAAAGACTAAAATTTTTAATGCATGTGGAGGCTTCAACATTCAGCAATCAGCTTCCTTATTACGTCAAGCCAGATTAGTAATAACCAATGATACAGGATTAATGCATATTGCAGCTGCATTTAAGCAAAAAATTATTTCCATTTGGGGTAATACCATTCCGCAATTTGGAATGTACCCTTATGTTCCAAATCAGGATTATTATATTTTCGAAGTAAATGGGCTCAAGTGCAGGCCTTGCTCAAAATTGGGGTTTCAAAAATGTCCAAAAAAACATTTTAATTGTATGAATAAGCAAAATGTGCGAGGAATTATAGAATTGACCAATAAATTATTAATAAATTAAGTGCTGGACAATTAAGGTAATGATGCCAAAAATAGTTGGTGCTTTTTTCAAAAATATTTATTAAAATACGGACGTAAATCTGAAGAGGAATTAGGCTCTGCTGAAGAGCAACCTACCAGCAATAAGATTTACTACGAAGAA
>Ga0265316_10000433_pt1 | contig 47753 bp, 36 predicted proteins | sample 4522metaG_FD_202092 | JGI IMG/M metagenome (GOLD analysis project Ga0265316, IMG submission 202092) | Rhizosphere microbial communities from Carex aquatilis grown in University of Washington, Seatle, WA, United States - 4-5-22 metaG | ecosystem: Host-associated > Plants > Roots > Rhizosphere >... | reverse complement strand
TAGATGAACCCGGGTTCACCTAGTCGTTCATCTAGCTGTTCACCTAGCTGGCGACCCCCTTCGGGGGAGAGAAACGGTTAGGAGTTTTGAGCAAAATAGGTTAGGACAAACTGATATAAAGGCACCAGAGAAACCCCTTCCTTAATTTGGAAGGGTTTTTCTGTATCCGTAAAAAAAATTTTACGCGCTGCAAGCAGCGTATTATACGGGGGAATCGAAACGGAAACGATTTCGTTGTTTTTTAAAACGAGGTTGGAGCCGTAGATTTTTAACAAAACGGATTTTTTTGATTCCAGCGTGCCGGTTTCGCAAACACATAAGAGGAATAACACTTGCCCCACCCCGCCCGTGCGCGTGTTATCGGTTGCTGTCGATCTCGAATCGACTACTCCCAGAGAAATATATAGAATTTTATTTTTTATCTTCTCGAATTTTTGCCGAAGTAATATGACTGTGGAGTTTTAGCAACAACTTTCCTAATCGTTTTATGTCATTCTCCAATTCAGTCTCTTCATCATTGGTAACTTCATGGAGTTTATCGATGCCTAGGTTAAATCCTATCTTACTTTCTGGGTAACGAAATACATCATTTTGATTATCGCTTATCTCACTTATTAATATAGCTGATGAATTCCAGAACCTTAGCTTGTAATATTTATCGCTCAAAGAAATAAGCTCTTCCAAGGGTTTGGTATCAGTAATTTTCAAAGAAGAAAAAGCCTGTTTTATTACCTCATGTAATTCTGGATTCTCATGGGTTAAATATGATTCCTTGGTAATACGACTGGATAAGGCCTTGAATAATAATTCAATGGCGTGTTTTATACACCAGACAATAGGTATAAGCAATTCTTTGTCAGTATAAATTTCGTCTTTCTCAAAAGCATTAAATTTATCGCAATATTTTTTATCTTTCAACTCCATCAACCCGATACGAGCTAAATTTAAATATCCTCCACAATACTTGTAGTAATTTAAAAACCAGACGCCGCTCTTTATCTTTTTCATTTAAGTAGTTTATCAGGGGTTATATCGAGGGCTTTTGCTATTCTTACTATAGTTGCGAGGGTTAGATTAGTTTTCCCGTTCTCAATATTAGTGATAAAACTTCGGCCAACGCCTAATGATCGGGCAATAGCCCCTTGAGACATGACCTTTTTTGTCCTGATGCGTTTGAGATTTTTCCCAAACCAAATAGCTGAATCCTTCATAAGATATATAGTTTAGACTATGGTATATTGCTATACAATGGTATAGAGTAATATACTATCAATATGCCCACCTACTTTTTATACGCCCGTAAATCGACCGATGTTGAAGATAAACAAGTCCGGTCTATTGAAGATCAGCTTGCCGTCTTGCGGGCCCTAGCCAATCAAGAAGGTTTTAAAATAGCCGAAGAGTTTGTAGAAAAACAGTCTGCAAAGCAACCCGGGCGACCGATATTTAACGCTATGCTTAGCCGCCTTGAAAACGGCGAAGCAGACGGCGTTATCTGCTGGAAGCTAGATCGACTAGCAAGGAATCCGATAGACGCCGCCCGCGTCCAATGGCTTTTGCAGCAAGATGTCATTAAGCACATAAGGACGAATGACCGAAGTTATTATCCCACAGACAACGTTCTGATGATGGGCTTTGAGTTCGGCATTGCTAACCAGTACATCCGCGACCTTAGCGCGAACACCAAGCGCGGACTGTACGAAAAGGCGAAGCGCGGAGAATATCCCAGCCGCGCCCCCATTGGCTACTTGAACGACGTGCGGACGAAGCGGATCGTTCCCGATCCGCAAATTGCGCCCGTCATTGGCCAAGCCTTCGCGCTATACGCCGAGAACGGCTCGCGGCTTGAGGATGTAGCGCAATTCCTCTTTGAGCGCGGAGCTGTGACCATGAGCAGTAATCGCTGGTCGCAAGGCGGCGGCAAGCGGCTTAGTTGCAACAGAGTTAAGTGGATTCTCACCAACCCCATTTATATCGGATTGTTCAAATACGCCGACGAGATATATCAGGCCGCGCATGAGCCGATTGTTGAAAAGCGACTTTTCAACAAAGTACAAGAAGTTTTGAAAGCGCGCGGGCACGCGCAGAAAGCGAAAAAGGAGCCGACGCCGCTTTGCCGTTTTATCCGGTGCGGCGAGTGTGGCTGCTTTATGACGAGCGAAATAATCGTGAAGCGGCAGAAGAACGGTAATATCCACCGCTATACTTATTATCGCTGCACAAAAAAGCGCAGCCGCTGCCCACAGCCCTATTTACGCGAAGAAAAGCTAGACGAGTTGCTTTCGCGCCACATTTCCGCCTTTACCCTGCCGGAAGGTTGGGCGAAGGAAATGCTTGGTTTTGCCGAACGGGACGCGAAAGAAGCCAAACTAGTGGCAATGGAGGCCGTTTGTCAGCTTCGGGACAAGATCAGTGAGCTTTCCGCATCAATCGAACGCTTGACCGACCTCTATATCGCGGGCGATATTGAACGGGAAACATATCTTGAACGGAAGACCGCCCTAATGTCTGAACGGAAGTCTGCCGAGGAGCAAACCGCCGGTTTGGGACGGAACGCGTCAAAGTGGCTCCAACCTCTTACCGATTGGATAAAAGACGCGCAAACAATGGGAAAAATCGCCGAAACCGGCACGCTGGAATCAAAAAAATCCGTTTTGTTAAAAATCTACGGCTCCAACCTCGTTTTAAAAAACAACGAAATCGTTTCCGTTTCGATTCCCCCGTATAATACGCTGCTTGCAGCGCGTAAAATTTTTTTTACGGATACAGAAAAACCCTTCCAAATTAAGGAAGGGGTTTCTCTGGTGCGCGCGACAGGATTTGAACCTGTGGCCACCAGCTCCGCAAGCTGATGCTCTATCCGGGCTGAGCTACGCGCGCTCACGGCCATTACCGAAAAATACTACCGCAAAAAGCGTTTGACGTCAAATCTTGAGACGGTCCCCGCGGCCGTGCGCCAGAGCGAAGCCGACGACATGTTCGGCACCGGCGGCGCGTAGCGCCGCGGCGGCGGCGGACATGGTCGCGCCGCTCGTGATCACGTCGTCGACCAAAATGACATCTCCCGCGACCGGCGCGCACGAAAATGCGCCGCGGCAATTCTCATGGCGCTCGGCCGTTTCCAGCCGCGCCTGTTCTTCGGTTCGCCTTAGCCGCTTGAGCGGCATCGACATTTCGAAGCCGAGCGTTCTTGAAACAACGCCCCCGAGGACCGCCGCCTGGTTAAAACCGCGCGCTCGTTCGCGCGAACCGTGAAGCGGCATGGGCACAACGATCGCCATTGCCGGAAACAAGGTGCGCAATTTGTTCACTCCGGAAGCGGTCAAACCGATGAGGATATTCTCTATCTCGGTCGCCCCGTGATACTTATATTCCTTGATCAAACGGCGAACCGCCGGCTCGGCGTAATGATATGGCGAAACAAGCGCCGAAAGCGGGGTAAGTGAAAGGCAGCGCAAATGGGTCGTGCCGCCCGGCGATTCGAAGCCGCAACCCGGGCACAAGAACAACGGCTGGGGGCGGATCGCGCTTAAGCAATCGGCGCAAAGCCAAACGCCTTCGCGTTCGCAACCCAAGCAATAAATCGGAAAAAGAGCGTCCAAGAACGCTCTTTTTATTTTCTGAATTTTCTCTGTGATCATCTCCATTATGATTTTGTCGTCCCCGTGCAAACGGAACCCAATCTGATCGGACGCCCAATGATGATTGGATCCCCGCCTTCGCGGGGATGACGCGACGGAGCGCGTCACTTCTCCCACTGCTCCCAAGAAACCAGCCACGAGTCACCGGTCTTTTTCAGTTTCAGATCTAGCGTGGCATACGCGACCTTGGAGGCCGTTCCCGACTCGACGCGCTGCATCATTACCGTGGCGCTGTCCTCGGTAGCGCTTATCGGCGACACATTGGCGTTAAGCGCCGTCGAGGTCATGGCATAATAGGCCGATCCTTTGGGCATGCTTTTAAGGAGATCGTTCCGGTAGCTCCCTTTGATGAACGACCAGACCGCCGGCGTGGAGATAACTTCAAGATTGTCCAAGTTGGCCAAATTATTCTGGTTGGAATAAGTGGCGAACCGTTCGGCAAAAGCGATGGCAATGGTGCGCGCGGAACTCGCCTGCGTTGCTTCGGGCGCCACTTCGGCGGGGGGCGGCGGCACGGGGGTATTGGTTATCGGCTTCTGGCTGTTGGTGTTGGGCAAGGACGCGTTCACGGGCTTGTTCACGTTGACGTTCGCCGTCGGAGCGTTTGCCGTAAAAATCGGCACGATAATGAAATAAACGATCAACCCGATGACAATGAGACCGGCTACGATGACCATGATTATTTTTGTTCCTCTGCTCATATATTTATTTATGCGTTCGCTTCCCCTGCTAATTGTTCTTCGTATTCTTTTTTCGCCTGTTCGATCTCCAGGAGCTGTTTGGGGTCGGTGGTGATGAGCTGGTCCTCGGTGTAGGAAGCGATCACTTTGACGGCCACATGCTTCGAACCGGCGAAGAATATCCCTTCGCCCACGCCGCTGTCCAAGAGCAGGAACTTTTCGCTCTGCGTAAGCAGGAAGGTTTTTTGCACCAGGTCGGCGGAGGACGGCGACTGCTTCAAAAGAAGCTGGATCGACGAATTGGTGACGATCGCCTGGCCGTAGGGCGAGGTCAAAAAGTCATTAACGTCCTGGGTGATGGTGGTGACCCCCAAATAGTACTTGCGGCAGCGCTTCACGAGGGCAAAAATGAATTTAGCGGAATCCTCGCGCTGCATGAGCCACCACGCCTCGTCGATCACAAGTACTCTTTTTTTGCGCTCCGAACGCACCACATTCCAAATGTAGTTCACAATGGTGTAAATGGCAATGGGCCGCAACTCGTCCTCAAGATCGCGCACCGAGAAGACCACGAACTGGTTTTTCATGTCAACGGTCGATGGCGAATTAATGAGACCGGCGAACGTTCCTTCGGTGTATTTCTTAAGCCTGGTCACCAAGTCGCCGGTCCCGACCATGCCTTCGAGCACTTCCTGGAAATCCTGCATGACCGGCGGTTCGTATTTGCCCAGGTCGGTGGGCAAAATGCCGGGCACGATATCCTTTTTGGCGAAGGTCTCGAGGAGCGCCCGATCCAAGACCGAATCCTCGGCCGTGGTGACGGAGCCCAGCATGAGCCGCAAGAGGCCCTTTAAGGTGATGACCGCGGTCCTGATGATGTCCTCGGTCGTCGTTTCCTCGCCGATCGGCCGCGGCAGTTCGAACGGATTGAGCTTCGATGCCGACGAAAGCGAGATGTTGATATAGGTGCCGGCCACCGCGTCGGAAAGGTGCTGATATTCCATTTCCGGGTCAATGACGATGACGTCGGTGCCCATCATGAGCGAGCGCAATATCTCGAGTTTGACCGCGTATGATTTGCCGGCGCCGGAGGTGGCGAAAACGACCATATTGGCGTTCTGCAAGGAGAAACGGTCGAAGATGACGAGCGAATTGTTGTGGCGATTGATGCCGAAAAGCACGCCGGTGTCCGAAGTAAGATCCGAGGAAATGAAAGGAAAGCTCGAGGCGATCGGCGAACTGTTCATGTTGAAGGCGATCTGCAGTTCGTCGTTCCCTAGCGGCATGGTGGAATTAAAACCCTGTTCGGCTTGGTAAAGAACGCGCTTTGAGTAAATAAGCTTGGAACCGAAAGCCGAGTCGATCTGTTCGCTTATTTTGTCGAGGTCTTCGGTCGAGCGGGCGTAAATGGTCACGTAAAATCCGAACTGGAAAAAATGCTCGGTCCCCTGGGTCAGGTCGTCGCGCAGCTTTTCAATGTCGCGAAGCGCGGTTTCGCGCAAGGGATCGCGGGCCGCGCCCTTTTCCGCGTCGCCGATGATCTGCGCTTCCAGCACGCCCACTTTTTTCTTAAGTTGCTTGAGGATTATTTCGGCTTTGATCGGATAAAAATACATGCCAATGTCGAGCGACCGGTTCATGCCGATGATGGGAGACGACCAGCCGACGGCCAAGTAGCGCGGATAAGTGATGACGAAAATGGTGCGCGCATAAAGATCGCCCAAGCGCACAAAGGTCGGATTTACCTCGAACGAGGTCGGCGCAATCAGCTCGCGAACGTTCACGACACCCTTGCGGAAGACGCGCTCCTCCTCGAGCGTGATCTTCTCTTCACTGATCTTGGCGAGCTCGTCGGCCGTGCGTTCTTTCGCCGTCACTTTTTTCTTTTTTCCGAATAGGGCCATAGCTTTATGAACGATGAACTATGAACGATAAACGACTCCGGTTCCGTCCGGACGGAACAAGAATTGTTCATTGTTCATTGTTCATATAGTTCATAGTTAAATTTCCACCTGCAACTTCTCGATGTCGCCCAGCTTTTGCGTTTCACCGACGGTGGGATTGTAAACCGAATAATAAAGCTCAATGAGCGTTTGAGTGTTCAAGACGGCGGCCGAAAGGCCCATGCTCTCGAGCCCGCCCAATATCCGGTTAAGACGCAACTCCAGTCCGTCTTTGCGCTCCTGAAACTGTTTGTCGCGTAGCTTGATCGCGACCCCGGGCGACAAAATTTCACGAAGCCGGGTCCAAAAACTCTTGTTCTTCGCGGTGAACGGGTCGAACGGGACAACGATATAAAAACGCTTGTTCATGATCTCGCCAAGCTCGACCAGGTCTTTGATGAAAGCCCTGTAATCGGCGATCTGCGCGCGCAGCAGGTCATTGGTCTGCTCGCGCTCCTTTTGCACCAACTGGGACATGTATGAGTCGATGTTGAGTTTCCTTGACTGAATGACCACCTCAATAGGGTGTTCCAAGCTGTTAAGAAAGCTCACGTAGGCGGAAATGATCGCCTCTTGCTCGTCTTCGGACTTGAGGGCGAAGTTGATCGAGGAAACCAAAACGACGGCGCGCAGGGTTCCATCTTTCAGGACCACCGTATCGTCGCGGATCTCGGCAATGTCAAGGAAACGCACCGTTGACGGTCCGGGTTTTGGTTTGGCCAATTTTGGCGATTGCATTTCGGGCATGTGATTATAAACGATGAACTATGAACTATGAACGACTCCTGCCGCCGATGTGCGGCGGCTTGAATTGTTCATTGTGCGTTGTTCATTGTTCATAAATAACTATTTCCAATCCTCCGGATTGTAAACGCCGCCGGTGTTGGCGACGAGCGTCAATTCTTGCAAGCGGGAGGTCGTGATCGCTTCTTTCGGCGCGACGGCGGGCGGCGGCGTGATCGGCGCGGCGGATAAGCTCGCACGCAGTTCCGCATCGTTCATGTCCTTGTACCAGACCCTTGTCTTGGGCCGCCGTGATGTCTCAAGGATGTTCAAAAAGAACAAATGAAAAGGCGCGCCGTTCACGCGGGCGAAAGCGAAAGTGGCGGCCACCCCCACGATCGGCAGACCGGTAAGAGCGAAATACCAAAAACGCAAGATCTTGTACATGACAAAGAGGATCATCGTCGTGCCCATGATTATCAAAAACTGCCTGGTCGTAATGGGGCCGATGATCTTGTCTTCGACATCGATGAATTGCGGGACAACGAACTGCTGGGGCATGGTTGCATTCCGTCATACCGGCGAAAGCGGGTATCCACGGTTTTCCGCCGTGGACCCCGACTTTCGTCGGGGTGACAAAAAAGAGATGAGTGACAATTGCTTAATATTTACGCCTTCAACTGGCGGTTCAATTCCATTATAGCACGAATCTCGCGCTCGGTGGGCGTTTCAAGGCCGGCCGCCATAGCTTCGGCAATGGCCGCGGCGATCGGCTTGCCGCCGGAAAAGGCCGCATTGATCACTTCCAAATAAAGCTTGTAAACCGCCGATCCCTGCCACGCTTTTATACCGGCGATCCGCTGGGTATATGCATGCTCTTCCAAAACATCCAGCTTGTCGGATATTTTGCGGCAAGCTTCGACCGGATCGGCGGACAAACGGCGAAAATCGGCCAAAGTGAGGTTGGAAATTTCTTGGACCGGCCCGGTGAGATGAACGGCCGGAGCGGGCGGCGCGACCGGTCTAACGTCTTGCATTCTTGGCGACGGAATAACGGCGGCAGGCGAAGTTTGGATCGGACGCGGCGGCGCGGGTTGCGTTATTGGCGCTGGGCTCGCAACAAATGGCGCGCGGAAAACCGGCTGAGGAACGGTCGAGGTCGGAGCTGCTGCCGTGGCTGGCGTCGGTATTGGCGCTCGAACCGGAACCGACGGTATTGGCGCCTGGATCGGCGCCGGCGGAATTGTTGGCGTTTGGCGTATGGCCTCAGCCAGAGGCTGATCCGCCTTGGGCGGAAATGGCGCACGGAAAACCGGCTGAGGAACGGTTGAGATCGGAACCGATGTCGGAGTCGGCGATGGCATCGGCGCACGAATCGGGGCTGGTACAGACGGTGCGGTCGGCGCCGAAGCCTTTGGCAACACCGGAACGGGAGCCGTGATAACAGGCTGTAGTGCGACCGGCGCCGGTGTTTTGCTCACTTTGCCGGTGAGCGAGCTGTACATCCTATCCAGCTCCTCGAGTTCGCCTTTTTTACGCGATTCGTCTTTGGCGAAAGTGGCGTCAACCGAATCTTTAACAAAAGCGGTTTTTTCATTTTTAATCGTCGCTTCCCTTTTTCCGCCGATCGCCTGCGCTTGTTTTTCGATAAGCAACGAGACCTTTTCGGCGTCGATCGCGGAAAAACCAAGACCGCCTTTTGCCGTTTCGCGAACCAGCAGATCGCGGGTCTCGGCCGCGTCGCGGACGCCCTTAAGCCGCGAGGCCACGACGGCCTTATAGCGATCTTCAAGGGGTACCGATAAGGGAATTTCGGTCGCGTCAAAAACCTCGCCCACGCCCCTTTTTATTTCTTCTTCTGTGTCGAAAACCGCGGACGGAACCACGTTGGGCAAAACCTTTTCTCTGATGACATTCGCTTCGTGTTCGTCTTCGGCCGTAAAACCGTGCCCGCTTTTCGTCGAGCTTTGAGGCGAGACCTCGGAAGGTCGGGATAAAACCTCGGCTTGTCGAGGTTTCGCCTCGACGGGAATGGCGGTAGGCGCCGGCGCTATCGCAACCGGCGTCGGATCGTTGTCCGACGCGATATTCACGCTGGCGGCTTTCGCCGCAAGAGCCTCGACGAGTTTTTCCGCCTCTTCGTGCGGCAACTCAACGCCGCCGATCTTTTCCGCGCGCGTGAGCCTGGTCACCGTATCGTCATCTTTGCGCACGCCGCGCACCCGCGATTCGAGTATTTCCCGCATGCGTTGCTCAAGGTGCGCCGGCACGTTCACCGGGTGCTCATGCAAAAACTCGATCACCAAGTCAAGCGGCTTTGCCGCCCTAACGACGATCATTTTCACGTTATAGCTGCTCGGGCTGACCCCCATCGCTATTAATGCCTGCGACGCCTGGCCTTTCAAATGATCATCGATCGGCAAAAAACGATAGCCGATAAAGTCGGCGATGAATTTTTTGAATTTGTCTTCGGGAAGAACGAGCTTCGCTTTGACTGACGTAACAAAATCAGCCATCGCGAGATCGCTGGCATAAACCCTTTTAATATCCATCCTGATCGCTCGCTTTTGGTCCAAAGTCAACCCCGCGGCGTCAAAAATATTCGATGTATCGTTTTCTTCGGGGTCGACGATAAAGTCGCGTATTTCCTGCGGCAGCGACGCCACCTTTTTTTCAATTACCATTTCCTGGGCAGACGGCATAACTAAACGCTGAATTTGTCTTCAAGCTTTTTGACATGACGGGCGTATTTAGGATCGGGGTTGGGAAGCGCGGCGCGTCGTGAAAACTCTGTATGCATGGCTTTGGCGACCGCGTCGACGATCGCAATTTTTTTGACGTCCCCGTCGCTTGCCGCGGCTTGTTGCATACTGGCAAGATGAGCAAGATCAATGTTGTCAATAATGGCTTTTTTAATGTCATTATCGGGTGCTCCGCTCGCGAGCATTGCCGGATCAACAGCAAATACGGCATCGGCGCTGCTCTTGCCTTTAAGCGCCTGAACGAACGACGCCTGGTCGGCCGCGCCGCGTGCCGTTGTTTCAAATTTTCCGTTAACATCGACCCTGAAAGCTCCATTAGCTCCTCCGAGCTCTCCTCCGGCGCGCAACAGGCTCTCGGCGGTTTGCTGCGCTTCGGGCGAATAGCGACCGCCTCCGGGGGCAAGCCGGTCATTGGGCATGGCATTAAGCGCCGCCCGAGCCCCGTCGCGGAAACGATCGCGCTTGGCGGGCGTTTTCAAGATATCGGTCAATTTCGATCTCATGTCGTCGGCCGAAAGACGGACGGCGATATCGACCCTCTCAAGGTTATGATCGTTGATGTCATCAGGTTTCATTCTGCCGGACCGAAGATCTTCGGCAAGGTCGTTCGGTTTGGGCGGATGATTTTCTTCCCATTTGTTGATGACGTTCTCGCGTTCCACGCCGCCGGTCTTTTTAATATGTTCGCGCTGATTCGGACTCAAGTAGCCGGCGACTTCCTCTAGCGCACTGGGACTTAATTCGATCAATTCATTGCCCGACATTTTACCGACATACTGCTCGCGCTTTTTCATATCGGTGCCATCGGGTCGTTGGACACGACGACGCCCCTCCGGGTCGTTTGGATCGATCGCCCATTCGTCCTCGCTGATAAGCAGCGGATCTTTTTTCTTCAGCTTGTCAACCGCATCCAAACCTTCTTTGTTGTTGGAACTCTTATAAAATGATTCCGCTTGTTTTGTATATTCCCTTCTTTGTTCCTCGGTCAACTTAGAATCTTTCGGCGGCTTGCCGACCAAAGCGACGCGAGCGGCCGCCTGAATGGCTTGTCCCTGCTGGGTATAGGTCGCGACGCCGACGCCGTTGGACATGGCGGTGAGCTGCCCGACATTGGCCGTCTTAACAGCTTCGTCAGCCTTCTTCGATTTTTCGGCATTATCCTTGGCCGCACTCGCGGTAAAGGCCCTGCCGACGCGCGAGGTCACCGAACGCACGCCATAGCCGTATTTGTTGATAAAATTTCCAACCGCATTCCCCCCGCCCAAAGTTTTGCCAATAAGAGCCTTGCCGCGAGTGGTTCGCGCCGCCAGAACAACACCGGCGGCGAGCGGGCCGCCCGCCAAGCCGGCCGCGACCGGCAAAGCCGCTTTTTTGGCCGCCCATTTGGTGGCGCCAAGCGCATAACTCTTTCCCTTACTCATCGCCGCGCCGGCGAGCGAGCCGCCCACGCCGCTGAACTCCTTGGCAAAGCCCAAGCCGGCCAAAAGCATGACCGCGGCCACGACAAAGCGGATCAAATTTTCCTGCGAACACGCGTCAATATCGCCGCAATTGACCGACGTGCTTTCTCCGGATGTTCCGGCGTCTTTAAGCGTCGTACCGGTAATGTTCGAGCCGGTCGAATTTTGAAAAGTGACAAGCGAGAGCCAGAGGAAAAAAGCGACAATGGGACCGGTCGTGAGTTCGGCGGAAAACTTTTTCCACCAAGTTGCGTAATGCTCGTGCGTCAGGTCCGACGCGCCCAAAGCAAAAGCCAGCGGCGAGAGGACGACCAGCATCCACAGCGTCACCATGCGCACGACAAGCGCCACCACCAAGACGGCGATGATCACGGTGATGATGATCATGATGAGCAGCGCCAAAATGAACTGACCCATTGCCGACGAAAATGATATTGCCGTCGATCCCGGAGAAATAGTGCCTATTTTGCTGACTCCCAACGCTTCAACGAAATTGCCGCCGGCGGCTTGCGCAAAACCGTTAACGAAAGTGAGCATGACAAGCTGGGAAATGTCGATGAAAAGGCCGGCGATAGTGCGGCTGAAATTGACCAAAAGGGCGTAAAGCAAAATTCGAAATACTTTTTTAACCCCGCCAAAGCGTTCGGGGTTAACGATTGAACCGATGGAAACGACGAGAATGATGGCGACGAAGAATAAATTGGCCACGTCGCGGACAACCACCCAGCCGGTGGTGATGGCCGGCGAATCCATATAGCTGTTATAGCCGGCGATGAGCAAAAGAATGTGAATGAGGGCAAGGGTAAGCAGCCCCAAAATATTGATGACCCACTGAACAAGCGCGCCAATTGCCTGAATGAGCTGATTGCCAACCCAGCCGGCATCAACGCTCGCGGGTGTTGGTTGCTGTTTGGCGGGGGGGGCGGGGGGGGTGGCGGGAGCGGGGGGAGTGGCGGGGGCGGCCGGATCAGCGGCATGCACCGCTTGCGGTACGACTAAAATCGCCGACGGCAAAATAACCGCCAGCGAAATAACGGCCAAAAACAGCAATGGAATGAATTTCCGCAATTTTTTCTTCATGCGGATAAGTGGTTTCTGCCATTATAGCAGATATTTGGAATATCTAATACCTAATATCTAATGTCTAATTACGATCGAATTATCAGGATTTATTGTTATGTTCCCGGCGTATTTTGTCACTTCAGCTTATTTTGTCACTTCAGCTTATTTTGTCACTTCAGCTTATTTTGTCACCCCGGCGAAAGCCGGGGTCCACGGCATCGGTCGTGGATACCGGCTTTCGCCGGTATGACAACACTGCCGGTATGACAACACTCTGCCGATATGACAGGGGGGTATCGGTAAGACAAAGAAAATGGCCGGATTTCCGAAGAAACCCGGCCCGAACAATATGCGTTCAATCACCCATTGGCGTGAATGCCGATCCGTCCCAATAGGCCGCGCCATCGCAGCCGGTCGGCTCGCAGTGGAGCCACTTGCGGGCGGCGGAAGTGGCCTTGGGCGCGGTCATGTACATGGCGCCGTTACCGTCAATACCGTCGCGGAAACAAATGTCGGTCGAACACGGGTCGAGCGGCACATCGGCCCAAAAATAGTACAATCCCTTCCCCCTCTCCGCAAAGTCCCAGCAAAAACGACCCCCCGACTCGATCGCCACCGGCCCTTTGGCCGCATCGGCGCCCGGTCCGCTCCAAATAAGCAAGACCGCTTCATCGTCTCCGGCAAAATATGCCGCGTTCAAACACAAGTCAGTGCCGTCGGCGGCCCAGACCCAAGTGAGGTCAATGGCCGGCGGCGGCGAAGCTGTTCCGGTGGACGAAGCCGTAGCAGTGGTGACGGTCGTCGTTGTCGGCGCAGTCGCCGGCGGTGCCGATGTTGCCGTCGTTGTTGCCGTCGCCGTTACCGATACCGTTGCAACCGGCGCCGCGGGGGCGGTCGCTGTTGCCGTTGCCGTTGCCGTAGCTGTCGGTGAAACGACCGATGTTGCCGTTGCGCTTGCTGTTGCGGTCGCGCTGGAGGCGATCGTGGCAGGCAGCGTCGAAGTTGCCGCGGCGGTTTGCGTGTTGACCGTTGAAACGGTCGCCGTTGCAACCGGCGCTTGCGTCGCAACAGCCGTGACGCTTGCGGTCGTGGTCGATGACGTCGGTGCGGCGGATGCCGTTGACGTCGAAGTCACGGTCGTGGTCGCGGTCGAAGTCGGCGTATTCTCGTCGCCCGAGTCTTGGCCGCAGCTCGTCAAATACGCTTCATCAAGGCAATCGATCCCGGCAACGCAATCGCCGACAACATCGACTTGTCCCGCCAAACTTCCGGCCGCTACCTCAATGATATTGTCCCAATCGTATCCCGCTTCAACGAAGACCGTGCCGTTCTTGATCGGCCAAGCAACGCCGCCGGAAACGGCGTAAGTGTCGGAGCGGCCTTTTTCTTTGACCAGCGTACCGTCGCGCAAAGCGCCGGCTTCCGGTGTGGGAAGCGCCGCCGTTATTTGGTCGCCGCGGCTGTAGCAATAAAGCTCGGCCGCCGAAACGGTGATGACCATAGCGGCGGGATAACCCGAGGCCGCGGCAATGGCGGCGGAGGCAAAGGGGGCCGCCGTTCCGTCGTCTTGCACCAAATAGATATACTTTCCGGTGGCCGTGGTAATGACCGTACCGGGCAAGTGCCGCGTAACGTTTGCGGCGGCGACGTTGGTTATTGGAGCCGCCGTTGCCGTTCCCGTGTTTGTCGAGGTGGCGGTCGCCGTGGCCGCGGTTGATCCGGTCGAAACCGGCGTTGTCGATGTCGCCGTCGCCGTGACGGTCGAGGTCGGCAACAATCCGATCGACGTATCTTGGCTGCAGCTCATCAAATACGCTTCATCAAGACAAGCAATGCCGGCGACGCAATCGCCGACGGCATCGACCGAACGCACGAGCGTTCCTGAAGCGATTTCGACAACATTGTCCCAATCGTATCCCGCTTCAACGAAGACCGTGCCGTTCTTGATCGGCCAAGCCACGCCGCCGGAAACGGCGTAAGTATCGGTCTTGCCTTTCTCTTTGACTAGCATGCCGTCGCGGAACGTTCCGGCGGCGGGCGCGGATAGTGCCGCGGTTATTTGATTGCCGCGGCCGTAACAACGAAGCTCGTCGACCGAGACCGTAATGATCATGGCCGCGGGATAACCCGAGGCCGCGGCAATGGCGGCGGAGGCAAAGGGCGCAATGGTTCCGTCATCTTGCACCAAATAGATGTACTTTCCAGTGGCGGTGGTAATGGCCGTGCCGGGCAGATGCCGCGTGACGTTTGCGGAAGCGGTTAGCGAATCGACGGTGTTGGTTGTAGCTACCGCCGTTCCCGCATCGGCCTTTGTTCCGCCGGTTGCGGCGGCCGATCGTGACGACGCGGCGACGGGCGCGGGCGCCGTCGGTTCTGGCTCACAGGCAACGAACATTAGGAAACAAAACAGGGTCGCGGTTCTCATGGCTTTCTCCTTGGCTTTGGTTTTCAAGGGGCATCCCCTCTGCCCTCACGGTATCGCGCGAGCGCGATGATTTTTAGCAAAGTGTCAGCGGTGGATAACAGAGGTGGAAAATAATATAGATAATTGCAAAAAATATCGTGTCAGAGCGCGCCAACACAAACCTGTCGTGCGCATGTTTATCCACATCTTGTTTGAATTAAAAAATATTTTCGAGCAAAAACAGCCGGCTGTTATCCACCGCCAACGCTTTTTCCCGCATATTTTTGAATTCTGTCAGCAGGTGCTGACACTTTGCTACAAGCCTTTTGCCATATGCCATAAGCTGAATATGTCGGCATGTCGCCGACATATCACAAGGAGTTGGATCATGATAAAGAGCGCGCTGTTTGTTCCCGTATTGCTTGTCGTTGCCTGCGACAACCCGTCACGCGTACCCGCCCCGGCCGCCGCAACCGATGACAGCAACGACTTCACGGTCACACTGCCGGACGGCACCGAAGTAAGCGGCGAAGACGCATATAACGCCGCAATCGTCCCGCAGGTCGGACCGATCGAGACCATGAAACCCATGGCGCTCACGGTGACGACGGGCAAAGCCGACGGCGGCGTCAAAGGCCTGACCTTCGGCAAGTTCCATGTCAGCATTCAGGTCGACTCGACCTACCTTGCCGGGTGCATCAACAAGTCGTTCTTGCACCTCAAGGTCATGGTGGAGAACGACAGCATGCCGGCCAACATGATCGAGCTGCACCTGCTCGCCTGGTTCGAGAACAGCAAACCGTGCTTTGCCGTCATGAACACCGGCTTTATCGGCTACGGCTGGTGCTACAAAATGTGCGTCTCGAACACCAAGGACGGGCTTAAGCTCGGCATTAAGAACGGCCTCATCTCCGCCGGCGTTTCCGGCACGATCGCCACGATCATCGCCGCCGTTGTCGCGCCCGTTTCCGAGGTCGCCCTCGCAATGTAAGGACGCGCCATGAGCCGCGTTCGCTGCGGCAAGACGCATTGGTGCCGCCGCAATGCCGAACCTTCCGTAAAACGGATCGATTTCGCCGATGACGATGGCTTTAGCAACCGATGCCACCGTGCACGCGAAACTCCGGCGACCGATCCGCCGCTAACGATCCCGCCAATCACCAGTGGCTTCGGCGACCGATCCCGCCGATGACAATACCGCCGATGGATGAGAACGCTCATCCATCGGCATTCCTTGTTTCTCAATCATCACACAAATCGGCGACCGCGGGTTTTTGTGATAAAGAATATGAATTCAAAATTCAATAAAAAGACAAGCAAAGCTCCAAATTTGTCTTTCACGATCTTAAAAATGATCGGCGTTTACGGCGGCGCGGCTGGCAAATCGATCGAACAAAATGCCGTTCGTGCATTCGATTCTTTTATTGATGAACTATGGAAGCAAAAATATCCGCGATATCGGATTAACTATGCCGTCCGTCGTTTGCGCGAACAGGGTTGGATCAAGTTGGGGCCAGGCAAGAACGGTCGACGTTATGAACTTACGCCCGACGGACAAGCGGCGTTGGAAAAATATGAAATAAGACGACAAACGATCGCTGTGCCCAGACGCTGGGATAAAAAATGGCGCATTGTTATTTTTGACATACGCGAAAAGCGTAAACAATGCCGCGAAGCGATAAGGACGTCGTTGGTTAATTTTGGCTTCAAGTTATTACAAGAAAGCGTTTGGATATTTCCTTATCCGTGCGGCGACGTCATAGAGCTGGCCAAAACCGCTTACGGCGTTCGGCATGACGCGATCTATTTGGTCTGCGATCGATTTAACGGCGACGAATGGCTGGCGTTTGATTTTAACTTGGGACTGGCGCCCTATGGATGACGATCCGGATCAAACGTTTGCTTATCCGTTCAGAGCTGATATTTTTCATATCACACAAAACGGCGACCGCTGGTTTTTGTGATAATAATTTCCCTCGGGCTTGCGACCGAGGTGTTAGGTGAAAGTTAAGAGTTAAGAGTTAAGATTTGGGAGTTGAGGGTTGGGCGCTGAGAAATGAAAAATGAGATGTGTCGGATCGAACTCAAGCCTGTCTTGTCCGCCTATCGACGGAACACTTTCGTTCCATTGACTTATCACAAAAATCCGCGGTCGCGGGTTTTTGTGATAAGTTGGCGTGTGTTATTTTTGTTTCGGATACTTCCTACTTAAATCCATTACACTTTATTTAATTCCACCGCACCTTACTTAATTTCACTAAACCTGCTTAATTACAAAATATCTTCTTGTTTCCTTAGCGGAGAAATGATCATTTGTCTAGATGACAAGCCTAAGCGGCAATCGAGGCAATAAACGAATTTTTTTAGATATGTCAAGAGCCATTATTTACTTTAAATAAGCCAAAAAATATGAGTGGGGACTTGACAAAATGGGTTTTTGGGTGTATAGTAAATTTACCAAAAGGCTGAAACGGGCATGGTGCCCGTAACATGACCTTTGACAACGCACGAAAAACCCCCTTGAAAGGAGGGTACGAAGATGACGAATACGAACCCGAAGACGAACGCCCTCTCGAGGGTCCTTGGACTCACCATCCTCATCACGGCTATGGGCTGCGGCGCCGGCGGCGACCAGACCGAAGCTTGCCAGGAATCGCTCAGCTGTTCCGACCCCGGAACCGGCTCAACAACCGGAACAACGACGGCCGCAGCGACGACCACCCCAACCGATACCACCACCGGCACCACCACCTCGGTGGCCACCTCAACGCCGACCGACACCGGCACTGGCACGGGAACCGGCACCACGACCGACACAAACACCTCCAACCTCCCGCCTTGGTGCAATTATGGCACCTATCCGAACAACCCCGCGGCCGGCCTCCCGCTTCAAGGGTCAGTAATTTCCAACGGCACCTGGCACACAATACACAACAACACCGAATGGGTTCTGAACTGCGCGGTTGATTCAAAGGGCGATACTAATTGTTGCGGAACGCTTCTCAGCGAGGCGACGCTCATAAGAGCGCCTTCCTACTCCACTTGGGGCGGATACTCCATGGAACACTGTATCGTCTGGTCAGCAGGCATCTTGAACAACACGACCGGAGCGCCTTCCATAAGCGGAACCGGGTATACGTTTGATGAAACCACTTCGCGTTTCGATCTGACCGGCAGTACCCAGCCTACATGGAACCCCGCTGGTTCCATAACAATCGCGGCGTGTCAGTAACGCAAAGCATCAAAAAACGGCGGAACAAACCGCCTTGACCCCCAGCCATCTGCCGGGGGTTTTATTTTACTCTCTTTAGCTGAAATCTGGTCTAATAGTAAATTCGTGATGCTGAAACTGCGATTTTTTGGCTTAACATTATTTTCGTAGAATCTCCTGTATAAGTTTCCAACGGCGTTCTTGTTTTAATCCGCTGTGGACATTTAAGAGTCTTTTGAGTTGGCCGAAACTTCCATCGAGCGAATTTGTCGTGTTGGGAATTTTTAAATGCGGGTATTTTTGATAAGTGAACAAGTACGGCAAATTTATTCTCAAGCTCCGGTATGCCGACCGGATTCTTTTGTGCGTATAAAACCAGCGACCAGTATTAAGGTCGTCGGTTCTCTCTTTTAGAAAGTCTTTCCATTTCTCAAACCACTCGTTAAGTAGCGCGGTGAATCGTTCTTCCGTCGCCTCGGTTAAGTACAAAGCGATTGCACGCAGTTCTTTTGCGGCCTGCAATTTTGGACGCCGGGTCAAATAGGTGTTAATCGTTTTCACTTGGTGGAATTGGCAATATTGGACCGGAATCCCATCAAAAACCTCTCTAATGCCGCGTCGGCCGTCTAAAACGACGGCATCAAAGGTGAAGCCCAGATACTCGAGTGCTTCCTTGCCTTCGCGATAGATCGCGGCAGTCTCGGCTTTTGTTTCCAGCCAGCAAAGGTTTTGTTTGAGGTCGGCGGAACGGATGACCAGGACGCCGTATGTGCGGCTCCAAAAAGTAACGTCGGCGATGCCGACGATTGGTTGTGCGTGCAAAGAAAAACCTTTGACCTTATATTGATCCAGTTGGTCGCGGATCCATTTCTCGCTCCGTTCATGCATGTTCGCTAATTGTTTCGTCGTTTGGCGTTGCCAGACGTATTCCTTAAACAGCTTCTTTTGCAACTGTATTTTCCGTCGCTTATTCTCAAATTGAAGTCCGCAATCAAGACACTTATACCGTTGCTTGTCACGAAAAATCCCGCTCTTTTTTGTGTGCCACGATTTGCACCGATGACACTTTTTTAAAAGTCATAATAAAAATGGTTAATTAATTGGCTCCATTATGACAGGAAATGCCGTTTTTAGCATCACGAATTTACCATTAGACCTGAAATCTTATGAATATCTGTTAGCGCAAAAAACCGCCCAATAAACATTAGGCGGTTTTTGTTATAGTTCTATTTATCATCTCTGAAAAGCCTGGGCCCAATCCAAAGCGGTCGTTGGAACCACCAGGCGACCAAGCAATGATTGGATTCTCACACCAGCGAGAATAACACAAACCTACGGCGAGACAACGACCTGCGGCATGGAGACGGGGGTGGGAGACGGGATGCCCCAGTTGTCGGTAACCGTGATCGTAGGCGTGTAAATACATCCCATGGTCGCACCGGCGGCCGCGGCAAGACCCGCAGCAAGCGATTTCGACAAATCATCGATCGGTTTGGGACAGGAATAAACGTGAGTAAAGATGAACGGATCGGTGGTGCAAGCGTCGGGTGATGTGGTACCGAAATTATTATTCGTACGACCTGTCGAGCTACAACCCGTCGAGTCGGTATGTAAGGGATCAAAATAAATATGGTTCTTGTAAAAATTAACGTCTCCCGGATCGACAAAACTCGAGCCGTCGCCCCAATTGATGACCACGCGGCGGATAGGCATATGGTCGGGATCGGCACTGGCGTAGAACTTAAGTGCGGCGCGCACGCTACCGCTGCCATAAACATATTGGGGTTCGTTGTTAATCGTAATGTTGGCGGCATCAACGGTCGGAGCGGGCGGGGGCGGAACCATGGTTGGAACCACGTTAAAAGGCGGCGTGACCGAACCGTTATTGTCGTCAAAATCATAGGTAACGTCGTCATACGGCTGGGACCAGCCTTTGACAAAGAGTTTTTGTATGTCAGTTTGCGAAGCATAAACCGTCCCTTGGTTTATTTGGCAAACATCGGCCTTGGCGGTGGTCTGCTCGTTCACATAACCGGGCGGCGAAGAGGTGGTAAAGGCGCCCCATGGCGTGCACTGGTTTCCTTGGCTGGGCTTTGGCGAGTCAGAGCTGAATGAGCTCTTTGGTATTTGTTTTCCATTTTTCACATAATCCTGTTTTACATTGACCGAATTGGTATAAGCGACAGGTGCAAAATCACTATTTTTGGTGGGATCGGCGAACGGATCGGCGAACGGATTTGACGATCCCACATAGGTCGCGAGGCCGCACATTTGCCCGTTAAGCGAAACATCCAGCGACTGCACATAAGCATATCCGCGCGAGTCCTGATCGGTGGCGTTAAGGGTAATCCCCTGAACTCTTTGCGGGGCATTGTCGGAGAGGCGCAATTTAATTTCCAAGTCGCCTTCGCTGCTTTCCACTCTTGCCGACCAGTTGTTGGCCGCATCCAAGACCAAATACGCTACGCCAGTATCGGAGAAATTCTCATCGTCCGAGTTACTATAACCTCCGCTTACAAAATAGCCGTAAGTATAATCGCTAATTGTGTTCATAACCCCGGTCGTGGGCGGATCAACGTTATCGATCTTTTTTTGGCACTCACCAACAACTGGGTTGCCGCCCCAGACGGATAAATACTGGCAAAGACCGTCGTTCCCGTTAGATAAAACTTTTATGACAACTCTATTGATCTGACTCGTTAAAAGCACTTTAGGTTCGACTAGGTCATAATCAGCGGTTACGCTCCCCGCTACACCGCCCTTGCTAATTCCATAGCGGTAATAACCGATAAAATCGTTGGGGTACGGACGCATCGCCGGATTGGCTTGGCTGACAGGATCAGGATTGAAATTTTGCACATAACAAGGTGCCGATGAACCCCCGGTACTATCCTTGCAACCGCTCGTTGAATTCACGCTCAACCAATCACCGGTTGCTCCGTCGGACGACAAGGCAAACTTAAGTGCAGCGGTGCTTAAAATCGGCAATCCAAATTTATCCGCCGCGCCGCCAAAGTAAGTATGTGTTCCCGTTATGGGGTTACCGCTGTTGTCGGTTAAGAAATTCCCAAAAACGCCCTTTCTGCCGGGGATCGTGCTGTAACTGAACGCGTTGCTTGGACCAGCAACGCCCGAACCCCATTCAGCATTGTAAACACTAGCGCTTGTAAACGGAACGCCGTTTACGTCATAAATCAACTGTTCGTTAGTTTCTTCTTCGGTATATTCAGTCTGTGCGACGGACAGATCATTCACGGCCTCGCATTCGGTGCCACTCGCGCAGTCGGCATCGGTGTTGCACAACTGCGTTCCCGCGGTCGAGCAATCGGCAAGAGTATAGGCCGGCGAGCTTCCGTTAACAATGCGGCCTGGGTCGTAATTTGCATAATCGGCAGAGGGAATAGCAGGAGGCTGACGGAGGTGCCCGTGCCAATCGTAATCGCTACCACATCGACTATAAAGGCCGCATGGCATAGAAAAACTCGGCCCCGTGCCGTTATAGCTGCCGCACCAGCCGCCAGCAAAGGTCGAATTATATTGATTGCCGCCAAAATCAGTTTGCCTTGACGTGCCGTTCACGCCTTCGAAGGTATCGCAAAAATCTTCCGCTTCTGCTTTATAATTAGTGCATTGATCATATAGGCGCTTGCAATAAGGATCGTCACTCAACTTGGTTGAAGGCCCAACAGCAGCGGTCGTTGCGGTTGCGGGTATCGCTGGAACCTGCACCTGACAACCCGGAACGGTTTGAGCCATTATATTGCAATCTATTTTGTTAATAGACGTCGGTTTATTCTGGCAAAACTGGTCAATAATACCCATGCAGTGACCTTGCTCCTGTTGCAAACAATCAGCGTTGCCGGTATAACAGGTCTGGAAACAGCCGTTCGTGTTAGTAATAACGCCATTGTTATTGGCTACGTTCTCAAAGGCATAAGCGCTGTCGCCTGAATTGTAAGATATATGAACATTCTGCAAGAGCGTGCAAACGGGGACGATACCAGGGCCATTGACACAATCGCGCGGCTCACAGTATTTTGCCGGAGCGGAACAATAGCGCTCCTGATTGATCTTGGGAATGAAAGCGGCGGTGAGGAATTGGTTGGCGGTATCGCTTCCTTGAACCGCATCGACGGGAAGCCAGGTGATACAGGCGGTATCACCCGAGGTGCCGTTTATTTTGAGCGTATCGTCATGCTCCAAACAATAGCCTTTTTGACCCAAAAGCGAATCGACCTTGGTAAAAGCCGTGCACTCGCCGGTATTTTGCCCGTTATTGCAGGAAAGGTTCAAGTTGTTCTTTGAATCATCGCGATTACCAACCGCGAGCGGATTGCATTTTAGTCCGTCGTATTGTCCGCCGGAACAAATAGCCTCGGGTATTTCGCCTGGCGTTCCGTCGCTCTTTGTCCCGGTTTCGGCTGTGGTCGGATAATAACGCGTGCCGACCGTGCCAAAAACAGCCTTACGGTAGCTGCATTCGCAATCATCGCCTTCGCAAATATTGGCGTTATTATAACCGGTTATGTGAGAGACAGTAGCGGATGGCTTGGGGTTAAAGAGGTCAATAGTCGGGTCAACCAGCACCGTGCGCGGAAACGGCGAATCGGATTCGGGATACGCTTTGCAGGTCGGCGAAAGTTTCGACTTCGCGCCCGGCAAGGTCAACTGATACGGAGATCCGTTGCTTTGCGTGAACGTAGCGACGGGATATTGGTCGGGAATGGAAAAACCGGAAAAGTCGTTGCCCGACGAAGTGACGTTGCGCGCTTCATAATAAGAATCGGGGGATCCGAAAGTAAGCTGACTGGACGCGGTATCCAATTGCCCCCAAGTTTGGCACCGGTTGTCCGCGCCTTTTTCAAGACACGAGCCGACGCTAAGACAGCGCGTCGAGTCGCGGCCGGTCGCCGGGTCGGTAACCGTTTGCTCGGTGTTGCATTCCAGCCATTCGGAACAGACGCGGTCGCGCGTTACTTTGAGGATGATATTGGAGTCATTGGTCGAGGGCACGGCTGGCGTTGCCGCCGGATCGCCGGGATTATTCACCGGCGTGACCATCGCAAAGCCGGCCGCCGTGCTTTCGTCATAGGAGGCGACGGTGTCATAGGTCTTTTCCGGATTGTCCGTTTGGTCGAGCAGCAGACAGCCCTTCTTTTGCGAAACCTGGCTGTTGCAGGCGGCGGTCGCGTCGGTTATTTTCGAGTCGTTGATGTAGTAGAACGGACGGCCGCTCGGGAATTCGACCTGGCACTTGGTATTGGTGACGTTTCCGGTCGTCGGATCGACGAGACACCAAGCGGAGCCGCAGGTCGAGTTGCTCGTCGCGTACTGGCAAGAAGCGCCGACAGTGGTCGGAGAAATTATTTTGCCAGGATCGGCATGGTCGGTAAATTCGGTGCAGGCGGCCTGCGCGCTCGGGCACGTGCCGGCAAAATTGTCCGGCCCGAATTGGGTATCAAGATTTTTCCTTATGCCCAAGGCGTTGCCGCCGACGATATAGGTCGGATCGCACGGCGCTGACGTTCCCGTTTTGAACCAGCCGGAAACGGTGTTGCCGTTATATGTTCCCGAGTCCTTGTATTCGCAAGTGGCGGCGCCAGGATCCTTAAAGTACGTCGTGTCGCCGGAGGCCGTCGTCCATTGGGTGCAGCTGACCGCGTCCTGCGTGCAAAGCTCGTTCTTTAAATTATCGGGAACAATATCTTTGTAAACGGTTTTGCCGTTGGTTTTCCACGGAATGCGGTGCAATTTGGCGTCCAAGGTGTTCAGGTCGTTGTCGCCCAGGGGCGTGCAGCCGACGCTCGCGGCATCGCAGGTGAATTTGCCGTCGTTAATGAGATAATCGGTCGAGTCCGGCGGAATTGCCAGGGTGTCGTCGGCGGCGGAGGTGGTATATCCCCCTTGAGGACCGAGCTGCGAGGCGTCGCCGTCAAAATCAAAACGGCAGGACGTTGCGGTTGGCGCCACCGAGCAAACCGTCTGACCGTCGAATTTACAATCGCGCGCTTTGGCCGGATCGGTCGAGCCGTCGGTGAACGCGCAGACCGCGTTCCTGAACGACGAGAACGGCGTATCGGTGCCTTGCGTGTCGGTAAAGGCTTCGCAGCCCACGGCTTCGGCCCGGCACAAATGATCGAAGGACTTGAGGTTGAGCGAGGCGCCGGCGGCTTTGCTCGCATACTCGGCGCAGTTGAGCTGGGCTTGCGGCAGAGCTTGGCCGGCCGACGTTTCATCGCAGACCGCCGGCGTTTTCCACGAATCGGAAATTAGCGCGAACTCGTCCTGTGTCTCGGTAAGCTCGATGTTGTCGACATATCCCGTGCCCCCCGCAACGCCCAACTGCAGGACATCGGTTGCGTCCGGCGCCCAATTCATGATGACCGGACCCAACTCGTAGCGCTGCCACTCGGATGTGAGCGCAACAGGGTTCGTGTTCGGGTCGGAGAAATACATCGACCGATCCGGCGCGCCCGTCGCGTCCGTCGCCGCAATATTTTTTCCAATGAACAACACACTGAGCGCGCCCTTGCCTTTGGCCCAAAGGGTCAGAGTATAAGCGCGACCTTGCGTTAAAAGCGGAATGCCGGTCGGATCAACCATTGGTCTTTTAGCCGTTGCAACGGCGTAGGAATGCCCGCCAACGACTGTGGACTCGCTTGAAGTGGTGCCGTCGCTCCAATTGTCCGTGTCGTTATTCTCAAAATCGGAGGTAAAAATGGTCCGCACGTTGTTGCCTTGGTTGCCGGTATATGCGCGGCAGCCGGAAATGGTGGCGGGGCAGGTCGTGCTTTGCGCGGTGTAAGTAAAGTAGTCGCAAGAATTGGCGGTGGCGTTCCAAACGCCGCCCGAACCTTGGCATTCGCCTTGCGTCGAATATGTCTTGCGGTAGGTTTTGCAGTCGGCGGTCGCGGTGATGGTTGCGGAAAGCAAACGGTAGAAAATATCGCCTTCGGCATTGATCAATTGGCGGCAATCGGGGTTCCTGACCGCGCCGTTCGCGCCGTTATAAATATCCTGCGTGCAGCCGGCCGGATCGGTGCCCGTGAGATATACCGGTCCGGGAGGATTTGGTTGCGGATTCGGACTGGCCGTTTGCACAAAATTGGCCGCCGTATTCGGCACCGCCAACATGGTTCCGTCGGTCGCGGCCGCATTGACCAGAACATACGACTTAAGCTGATAGCCGGAGGTGTCCGAACCCTCCCAAGTGAAATAATTTCCATCGCTCGCCGCGTCAGGCTGGCGGCACGAACGGATATAAGTGAAATAAGCCTTGCTTTCGCCTCCGTTCGCCGACGCCGCAAGATCGGTGAACTCATCGCAACCCACTTGCGCCATGGTGCATGACTTGGCGGTCGTAGGAATGAAATAGAGAGGAAACTTCGCGGTGTTCCAAAGCGTCGGCTCTTGCTTAAAAGTGGAATAACCAACGCACTGCGTCGGGCAGGCGTCATTGGTCGAAGTTACGGCGGTAATGTCGGTACCGCCGTCGCTGGGCGTGAAGTCGTCGCAGCCCACCTCGGATTGGCGGCAAACCTTCGCGTAGGTGCTGCACTGTGCAACATCAGTGGGTTCGCCGGTGCAATGCAAATATGCCGGCGGCACTTTTATATCAACTTCATTGCCGGCGCTGTCGGAGCCGTTGACGTGGAATACAGTTGCCGTGGCGCCAGCTTCGAGCTGGACGGCATCGACATAGTAATCGCCGTCGCCGAAAAGAAAATCAAGGTAATGAGTATTGCTTGAGGTAGCAAAGGTCATGGTATAGCGCTCATAACCGGTCGAAAGCGGGAAATCCAAATTATACTGCGACGACAACACATTTTCATAAAAGTCGTAACCGGTTGTTATCGGGCAAGAGATCGCCCCCGCCGCGGTGGTGGTACAGGTCGGCTGGTAGCCAATGTCCCCGTCCATATCCTGAAGGCAAGTATCATGGGCGGCTCCGAAAGAACAATCGTGAGCGGTTCCGTAGAACGGACCGTCGAAAGCTTTCATTTTTAACGTGCCCGATGAGGCGGAACTGCCCCTGGCATAGAAAGAAACGGTATAGAGCGCTTTGGGCTGAACTTGAACCTCGGCGTAATGATCGGTGTCTTGCGGCGCGCTGTAATTCCAACCGCCCAATTTCAAACCGCCGCCGGAGACCACGTGAAAAGCCGCGATCCCGTCAAAAGAATTAAATCCGTCGCGCAAATACCCCACGCCATTCGGATTTATGTTGGTCCAGCCGGCGGCCATGAGACCATCCTGCCGCGGGGTTTCAAAAGAAGGATTGGGAATGAGATTGGCGGTGGAGGCGGTCTTGAGCTGGTTAAGAGCGCGACAGCCGGCGTCCGCGGCGTCACATTCCGGCGTCTCGCTGTTCAAATAGATCGAAGGTTGGCCGTCGGCCCAATTGCCGACATTGTCCGCGGTCAAGTTGAACGGCCGGCAGCCGGCGTTCGTGGCGTCGCAAATTCCGACATCAACGGTATTTTTCAAGACCGAAAGGTCTTTGCCGTTTGGATCGGAAAACGTGTCGCAGCTGGCGAATTGCACCGGACAAGAGGTCGCGTCGATCTGCCAAACGTTATGCTCGCGCGTGCAATAGCCGTAACCGCCGGTACAATTCCCGTTTCCGTCCTCTTTGATGCAGGACGGGGCGTCAACGCAAACCTGCGCGCGCTCGCTGGTGTTTGCGGCCGCGAGCGTTTGCCCGTAAACCTGCGCCTTGCATTGGGTGACCGGCATTTTAAGTATCCAATCAGGGTCGATCAAGTGGTAATAAGGGCTCGACTTATCGTTGAACGCGTCGATCGCGCCTTGGAGGGTGATGGGAGTGGTGCTTGACCCGGCAATTTTCGCAGCCATTTCCCAACCGACGGGAATGATGCGCATGCGCCGCAACTTGACGAGGTTGGAATAGCAATAGCCCTGGGAGTAGCAATTATACTGGCTGTCGCGCGTATCGTTGGGCGGAATGAGCTGCCAACTGCCATTCAACATTCCCGGTTTTTTAATGGCGTCGGCGACCGAGAGATAGCCGTCGTCTTGGGCGGAAAGGGCGCTCACAAACCCCTGATCCATGGCGCAATTCCAAATTCCCCGCGCATCCTGGCCCGGACACGAGCTCAAATCCCCCAACGGGCTGTAATCGTCGATCGTCTGTACCGGCGGTGTGAAAAGCGCGGCAAAGTAGGCCTGAGCCAGAGCCGCGTCGGTCGAGCCGGATTCGGTGCCGGCGGTGGCGGTTTCGTTCACCACACCGTGGCACAGGTCAAAGCTCTTACCGGCCGAACTGTCGCAAAGCAAGTCCTTTCCGGAAAGCACGCCGCCTTTCAAGTATTTGTCCATTGCCGCGCTCATCAAGGTCGAGGTGAATATTTTGAGCGCGTTGGTGCCGACCGCGGCCCAAAGGTCCATGTTGGTAATGGCCACTTGTTTTTTGAGCGCGGCGGCTTTGTCGGCCTCATTCTGGGGCTTGGCCGCGACATCCGCGATCATGTTGGCCGGGGTTTTGATATTGCCGGAAATTTTGTCGGTTAACGGCTTGAACGGGCTGGTTGAGCGCTGCTTTTCCTGGGCCGCCGCGCCGTTCAACGCTTGATTCACGACGGCATATTGCGTGTTAAGGGCGACGGACATGGGCGAAGTGCCCATTTCAAAAGACACCTTCATGCCCGACAAGAATTGGCCGGACTGAATATTGTTCTTGGTTTGCTTAAAAGCATTGAAAGCCGCGTTGGCGGTACAACTGGGCTTTGGCGCATACAGGCGGGCGACGCCAAGCTTGATCCGCAGATCGATGCTCAGGTTGAGCGGGGCGCACAAGCCAAAACCAAGGTATTTGGTCGACAAAGTGTTTAAGGCATCGGACACGCCGTCCATCAAAATGTTGTCGTGCCAGTTATTCCAGCCGGTGATATAAGCGAGCGGGCTTTTGCCCTTGCCGCCGGAAACGATATAGGTGGCGGCATTCGCAGCGATCCTCTGGGCCGCCGTATCGGAAGCGGTCAAGACCGCGTTGGTCATGGAATACTTGAGCGCGTTCAAGATCGCATTCTTTATTTTCGTCAAAATACTGTCGGCCGCCGCCGGAGCATTTGCCGTAATTTCAGCCGGAATTGCCTCAACGGGCCTTGGCGCCAACAACGCCGTGCCAAAAACAACAAAACCGATGACGATAACCGCGGCTGATAATTTTCTAAAATTAAAATGCATGTCGTTGTTCGATTATTGGCCGGTGCCGCCGCCGGTGTCAGCATTGATGTTGGCGTTGATGTTGGACATCGAACCGTTCACGCTCTTTGCCGAATCATTATACATCTGAACAAGCGTCTTGTCGTCGATTGAATTAAGGACATTATCGCTCAAACCCTGATCCTTGAGAAGCGCGCGGATTTGGGCCGCATCGCTAACGCCTGCGGACGGGATCGTGTCGGTCGTGAGGTCGGGCGAGAGCGACGATGGCGCGGTATTGTCATTCGCGGACGGCAGCGAGGCGTTCGTCTGGTAAGCGTTCATCAGGTCGTCAATATTGGTTATATCCGGCGTGGCTTGGTCGGAAGCGGCGGTTTGCGAATCATTGACCGGCGCCGGCACGCCGCAATCCTGGCCTTGCGGGCAATTGGGATCGGTGCCGTTCGCGACTTCCACGCCGTCGGGAATGCCGTCGGAATCGGAATCTTTTATATAAGGAGACGTATGATAGACATAGATCTCGTCGTAATCGGAGAGTCCGTCGCCGTCGGTATCCTTGCTTTTAAGCGCTTCAATGTCCGCGTTCGTGTTACCGCCGTTCATCGCATCGACAAACTGCTGGGTAGCGGACATGTTGGCTTGAAGAGGGGCATCAATGCTATGCCCCGCGCTCATAACGCCCAAAACCAGCGCCGAAGCGCCTATAAGCATGAAGAGCATAATTGCCAAGACGCGCGACGATCCTCTTCGCATATTCCAATGAAGGGGCTAGGAAATAATTATAACAGAACCGGCGCCAGTTGTCTAAACTCTCATGAAGGCGAATTTATTACTAATTTACGAATAATATGACCGTATTATTGATAAATTCGCAAAGGATTCGAATTAATTAATAAGCTAACGCAGTTTTTTCCACAACTCCACCCATTTGCCAACACCTAAAGCCGCCGGACGCGAGTCCGGGTTCTCACCTATCTCGCGAAGGGCGACTTGGCACTTGTCGCGCAACCCTCGGCCAAAGGCTCCGCACATCTTTTTCCGCGGCTGTGCGAAGAATTTGGCCGCCATCGCCATGATGTCTTCAGCAAAGTCGCGGCCGATCCCCCATTTGGCGGCGAAAATTTCGGCAGAATACGGCATTAAGCTAATGACAGCGGAATCAACCTTGGGCGGGGGCGCAAAGGCGGCGGCCGGCACTTTGCATATAAGCGAGCACTCGGCATATAGGTTGCACATGAGGCCGAGCATGCTGGTTGGCGCTTGGCTCGTGGCGCGTGACGCGTGGGAGACGATACGGTCGGCGACCTCTTTTTGCAGCATGACGACGATCTGTTCGGGCGCCGGCGGTTCAATTAGAAATTTTTTAAGGAAGGCGGAAGTGATGTTGTACGGAAGATTGGTTATTAGCTTATAGTCCATTCCCCTTTTGTCATCCCGATGAAAATCGGGATCCACGGACGACCGATCGTGGACCCCGACTTTCGTCGGGGTGACGAATAAAGACGATAACAGATCAGGGGTTCTTATTTTTAAAATATCACCCTCGACAATCTCGATCTTCCGAGGCGAAGCCTCGGCGAACTCGGCGCGGAGATCGTGGACGAAGAACGGGTCAAGCTCGACCGCGACAAGATGGCCGACGCGCGGCAAGATTTCGCGCGTCATCACGCCCAGGCCCGGACCGACTTCGAGGACCGTATCGTTCGGCGCGAGTTCGGCCGCGCCGATGATCTTCTGCACGATATTCTTATCGGTCAAAAAATGCTGCCCGCGCAATTTTGAAAGCCGGACGGGCGGACGACCTTGTCTAGAATACTCCATAAAAAAGGGTTAGCGCGGCGGCCAGGATGAAAATGGCCGCCCAGCTGTTCGGAAAAAGATATAGCGTTATCAAGGTCGCACCGGCGGTCGCGATCTTGCCGATCGTGATGCCCATTTCATAAAGCAGCGAGCTTTTCATGACCGAATAATCGCGGGCTTTGCTATTCGCGATCGTCATGAACGGCACTTGCGAGGTAAGCCGGGAAACGCGATAGAACGACTGGCAAACAACAATGCCCAAAGGGCTCATGCTGATGACGCGCGCCATCCAAGAAAGCGAGGTCAGGAACATGCCGGCATGCATGATCGGGTGGCGGTGATGTTTGTCGGTCATTCGTCCGACGACGATAATGGCGACGATCGCGATCGCCCCGCCCACGGTCGCGACCGCGCCGACGGCCACATAAGACGAAACAAAGGTCAAAAAAAATATCGGCAGAATGAAATCGGAGATGAATTCTTCCCCGTAACCGAAATGGGCGATGATCGATTTTCTGAATTCGGGGCGCAGCATCCGTTTGTACGCATCGACATATTTAAGCTCGTGCGGCTGGAATTTTTCCGGCGTCATGAGCATCGGCACGTTCGAAAGCAGGACAATGGCGGAAACGATCATAAAAAGGACCGCGAAGCCGAACTGCTGGATGATAAGGCCGCCCGCGACCGGACCCAGGACCGCCGCGCCGACCGAAAGAGCGGTCAGTCCGGAAAGAGTACGTCCGCTCTCATCTTCGGTCGAATAATTGGCCATGATCGAGCGCGCGCCCGGCCAATAGAACATGCGGAAAAGACCGAACGACGCCACCGCGATCGCGGCAAAAACGGCGCCGCGCGAAATATTAAAAAGCGCAAGGTAATACAAGACAAGGAACGGCGTCGAAAGGGCGATGGAATGTTCATAACCGCGCGAACGGGCGAAGGACGCGCCCAAAGGAGCGATCAAAAAATAAAAGGCGTAAGCGGCCATGTAAAAAACAATGATCGAGGGAAGGTGCCAACCGATCGACCATAAATAGATCGGCTCGAAGATGGAGGCCATGGCCGTGCCAAAATCGAAGATCGCGCTCGAAACATAGAACTCGCGCATTTGCTGGTTCATGTGCTCGGGGAAAAATCGTTTGATGTTTTCGCGGAGATCCATAGGACGAATGTCGAATGTCTAATGTCGTCAGCCCAAGGCTGATCCGCCTTGGGCGGAAATGTCTAACCTAACCGGCCCCTTCCTCAACACCTCGACTTCGCCGTGGTCGTTTACCTTAACGATAGTCGAAGGGGTGCGCCGACGCAACGCCCCGGCGTCGATGACGATTTCCGGCGCGTGGTTACGACCGATCTGGGCTAAATATGCTTTGACCGAATAGCAGGGCGGGCGGCCGGAAACATTCGCCGAAGTTGCGACAAGCGGGCGGCCTAAATGCTTTGACAGCGTTCGCGCGATCTTAGAATCGGGAACGCGCACGGCGGCCGTGCCTTTGTGAAGCGCCGATGCGGCGATCGCCTTTTTGGCTTTGACAATTATCGATAATGGGCCGGGCCAGTGTTTGCGGGCGAGTATGGACAATGGATCATGGACAATTCCAAAATATTTTTTGGCCATTTTAATGTCGGCGACAATCATTGGGAACGCCTTCTTTTCGTCGCGGCCTTTTATTTTGAAGATATGCGCGACGGCTTTTTTATTCGTCGCGTCGCAACCCAAAGCATAGGCGGTGTCGGTCGGATACACGACCACGGCGCCGGCGCGAAGCTGTTTGGCGATTTGTTTTAAAATTTTATTGTTCGGCTTTTTGATGATGAACATAAATTTTGTCATACCGGCGAAAGCCGGTATCCACGGCCGTGGACCCCGTTTTTCAACGGGGTGACGAGCGAGCCCGGCTCCACTTTAAGAACGCCTCGGTGAACGGTTCGAGCTTCCCGTCCAAAACGCCGACCGTGTCGCTTGTCTCATATTCAGTTCGATGATCCTTTACCATGCGATAAGGCTGAAGAACGTAAGAACGGATCTGGTTTCCCCACTCGGCTTCATGATATTCGCCGCGGAGCTCGGCTCGTTCGGCGGAACGTTCTTTCTCGCGCACGAGCGCAAGGCGCGCTCGCAAAACTTTCATCGCCGTTTCTTTATTTTGCGATTGCGAACGCTCATTCTGGCAAGTGACGGTAATGCCGGTCGGAATATGCACGATGCGCACGGCCGAATAGGTCGTTTGCACGCTCTGCCCGCCGTGGCCGCTCGAGAGGTACGTATCGATGCGAATATCCTTGGGGTCTATCGCCAAATCGATCTCTTCGGGAACCTCGGGCAAGACCTCGACCAGCGCGAAGGAGGTGTGGCGCATTTTTTCCGCGTCGAACGGCGAGATGCGCACCAGCCGATGCACGCCGTGCTCGCTTTTCATGTAACCGTAGGCGTAAGGGCCTTCAATGGAAATGGTCGCGGATTTTATGCCGGCCTCGTTGCCGCGATTCTCGTCAACAATGCGCGCCTTAAGTCCGCGCCGCTCGGCATAGCGCAAATACATGCGGGCCAGCATCTCCGCCCAATCCTGCGCCTCGGTGCCGCCGGTGCCGGCATGGATCGCCATGATCGCGTTGGCATGGTCGTACTTGCCCGAGAGCAGAACGAAAAATTCCAATTTTTCAAAACGTTCGCGCAGCCCGGCGAGCGTCGTTTGCGCTTCCCCTATCATCTCCTCGTCTTTTTCGCGCTCGGCTATTTCCAAAAGGCCTTCGAGATCTTTGGCGTCGCGCTCGAGCGCGTCCCATTCCAAAAGTTCGGCGCGCAGCTCCCCGGCGCGCTTCGACGTCTTTGCGGCCGCGACCGCGTCTTTCCAAAAATCAGCATCAGACATTTCCGCTTCGATCGCGGAAAGTTCGGAACGCTTTTTATCGTGGTCAAAGCAACCTCCTCGTGTCCGCGATCCGGGCGAGGAGGCCTTGCGTGTCTTTAAAATTATCGCTCATATTATAACTTTAGTTTCTTCGCCCAGCCGCCCAAGAGCGGTATTTCCCAGCGCTTGCCCATGCAGGTTCGGACAACGGCCACGACCGCCGCTACGACCAGCGCGACAAAACCGATGTAGGCGACAATGGCGATGATGGGAATGAGGCCGAGGATCCAGAGCGCGAACCAAACCAAAAAGACGACAAGCCCCTGCTTGCCGTGGAATTCAACAAAAGTATCGTCGCGTCCGGAGAGAAGCGGCACCAGGAACAGCGGCGGGAACGGCACATATGCGATGGCCGCCAGGATCTTTTCTTTTTTGGTCACGGTCATTTCCATGTGTTCGAGTATAGCATTGATCTTATTGGCGGCAAAATTTCGCTTTGGTCACTTTTTTGCCATGTATTTGTCGCGTTCCGCCAAGTAAAGTTTCTCGATATTCGCCGACACGATGGCGCTGCCGTAAAGCCTGACCTGATCGATCGAGCCGGAAATTCCATAACTTCCGGGAGCCATTCCCATCCCCGCTATATAAGTTGAATAAGAAGCCGGCGAACCGACGCCATTCACGGAATTGACGACATTGTCGAGGTGGCCGTTTACATATAAGGCCATTTTGCTTCCGTTATATGAGAAGGCCACAAAGGTCCACACGGGGTTATTGGATATCGTGCCTTTCGAATAAAGATACGCCACCCCGCCGTTCCATATTTCGCCCAACAGCTGGCCGTTAACAACCCTTAATTCAATGCCATTATATGTTCCGCAACAATCTCGGGCGTTGCTGAAAATATAACCATATCCTCCTCCGGTCGCGGAAAAATCGCCGGGCTTGATCCACGCCGTGATCGTGAAATTAGACGGATCGAGCGCCGGACTGTTGCCGAGCGCCACATAATTTCCGGTGACAAAACTTAGCGCGTTCCCGCTTTCTCCGATCGTCCAGGTCGCCCCGTTAACGGTTCCGTTAAAATTATTGCCGGAAGTGTCGGCGGCGGTCGTGCCGCTTCCCTCGTTAAAAAGCCACTCGCCGATCATCTGATCGCCGACGGCATGATAAATGCTGGTGTCTTGCTGTTGCCCGGCCGCAATTGTCGCTTTGGCGCGGCTGCTCTGCAGATTAACGACGGCGATCGTCGAAAGCAGACCGATGATCGAAATAACGACCAGAAGCTCGATGAGCGTAAAAGCTTTTTTATAGCGTTTGGCCATGTCGGCATTTTACTATTTTTCCCGACTTTTGCCGAATCGCCGCCCTTGACTTTTTGGCTTGGCCATGCTTATATATGCGGTTCGCCTTCACAAATAAAAGGAACGATCGATGAAAAGAACGTTGTTCATTGTCGTAACCGTTTGTCTCGTCGCTCGCGCGAACGGGTCGACGGCTCAAGAAAACGCACCGCGGCACGAAAGGATCGCCATGATCGGCGACACGAACGCCGAATTTCTGTGCAAACCGCTCTCCGCGATCGCCGAGAACAGCAATGCCGACCTGGTCGTAACCCCGCAACGAAATTCGACCGTGGCCGATTGGAACGAACACGAAGAATGGACCGCTTGGCTGGACGAGTTCGATCCAACGCTCGTCATCATCGTTTTGGGAACGAACGAAGCCGCGCTCGCGCGCAAAAACGACGAGATGATCCGCTCCTTCCAGTCGCTCTTCGAGCGCTTGACCAACAATTCGCGAAGGGTGATTTGGGTAAAACCCATCGCGGACGCAAAAATGAAGAACCTCGAGCCGGTGCGCGCGGCCATTGAGGGTTCCGGCGCGGTCTGGATCGACTCGAACGAAACGATCGAACGCGCCGGCGCCATTTCAAAACGCGATGAATTCAAGCTCTGGGCCGAAGACATCGCCAAACAGATCGATCTTTGATCGTCCCTATACGCAAACGCCCCGCCGGCAGAACCGACGGGGCGCTTTTATTTTTTCTTTTTGCCACGTGCCAACTAGTACATCCCTTCCATGCCGTGCCCGTGGGCATCGTCGGCCGCTTCTTTTTCCTCTTTCTTCGGCGCGTCGGCGATGGCGGCTTCGGTGGTAAGCAGCAATGCGGCGATCGAGGCGGCATTCTGGAGCGCGATGCGCGTCACTTTGGTCGGATCGATGATGCCGGCCGCGACCAGGTCTTCCCAGCGGTCTTCGGCCGCGTTGTAACCGGTGTTGCCCGAAACTTTTTTCAATTCTTCCAAAGTGACCGAGCCGTCTTGGCCGGCGTTCTCGGCAATTTGACGCACCGGTGAAGTGAGCGCTTTTTTGAGAATATTAATGCCGACCTTCTCGTCGCCTTCGGCAATTAACTTGTTAAGAACCGGCAGCACGCGCACATACGCGACGCCGCCGCCAACGACGATCCCCTCTTCAACCGCGGCCTTGGTCGCGGCAACCGCATCCTCGATGCGCTGTTTCACTTCTTTCATTTCTGTTTCGGTGGCGGCGCCGACCTTGATGACGGCAACCCCGCCGGCGAGTTTCGCCAAGCGCTCCTGTAGTTTTTCTTTATCGAATTCCGAATCAGCCGCCGCCATAAGCGTTTTAAGCTGGACAACGCGTTCTTTAACTTTCGCTTCCAAACCTTTGCCTTCGATGATCGTCGTCGCATCCTTTGTCGAAACGACCTTGCGGCTGCGACCCAGGTCGGCAAGCTCGACATTTTCAAGCTTCAAGCCGACATCTTCCGAAATAACGCGGCCGCCGGTCAGCACGGCAATGTCCTCAAGCATTTCTTTGCGGCGATCGCCAAAGCCCGGGGCTTTGACCGCGAGCGTGTTAAAGGTGCCGCGCAATTTATTCAAAACCAGCGTCGTAAGCGCCTGACCGTCGATATCCTCGGCGATGATGACGAGATCCTTGCGCCCGGCGGCGATCAATTTTTCCAAGAGCGGCAAAATTTCTTCGACCGACGAGACCTTGCGGTCGGTAAGCAAAATGTAAGGATCGGTGTACTCGGCTTCCATGCGCGCCGCGTCCGTCACCATGTACGGCGCAACGTAGCCGCGGTCAAAGCGCATGCCCTTGACCACTTCGCGCGAAAGCCCGAAGGTCTGCGCTTCTTCGACGGTGATGACGATCTCCTTTATATCCTTTACTTCCTTGGAAACTTCTTTCATCGCTTCGGCAATTTGTTTGCCGATCTCTTTGTCGTTCGCGGAAATTGACGCGACCTGCTCTATTTCGGCATGGGTCTTTATTTCTTTGGAAATGGCTTTAAGCCCTTCGACGACCGCAACCACGGCACGGTCAATGCCGCGCTTAAGCGCGACCGGGTTCACTCCGGCAGCCACGGCTTTCATGCCTTCATCAACGATCGATTGCGCCAGCAAGGTGGCGGTGGTGGTGCCGTCGCCGGCCACTTCGTTGGTCTTTGAAGCCACTTCTTTGACCAGCTCGGCGCCCAGGTTCTCGAACTTGTCTTCCAGCGTAATTTCTTTGGCAACAGTAACGCCGTCCTTGGTAATGGTCGGCGCGCCATAGCCTTTATCAATCACGACATTGCGCCCCTTCGGGCCCAACGTAACCTTAACGGCATTCGCAAGTTTATCAACGCCGCGGCGAAGCGCGTGGCGGCAATGTTCAGCGTATAAAATTTGTTTGGCGGACATATTTATTTAGGTTACAGGTTACAGGTTTCAGGTTCAAGGTTACATATCTCAGGTTTGTCCTGACACCTGTAACCTGTCACCTGACACCTATCTATTTAACGATTGCCAGCACGTCGTCTTCGCGAATTACCAAATATTCATCTTTGCCGACCTTGACCTCGTCGGGGCTGTATTTTTTAAAGACAACCGTGTCACCGACCTTGACCGAGGATGCGGCGCGACTGCCGTTATCCAAAAGCTTGCCCGGGCCAACGGCGATGACCGTGCCCTTTTCCGGCTTTTCCCTATCCGCGGTTTCGGGAAGGATAATACCGCCAACCGTCTTTTCCTCGGTCACGGCTTTGACAACGATGTGATCGTTAAGTGGCAAAAGGGCCATATAAATGGATCAATTAATGGTGAATAAAATAGATTAGCAGACTCAAGCGGTGAGTGCTAATCAATTGATTAAAGATTATAGCAGCGCACGATGGCCGTCAAGACCCGTTTGGCCCGCCCCGCACCGAGCTTCGCTCCGGTGCCGGGCTTGACTTTTTCAATAAAATATGCTATTATTCTTTGTTATTGTCGCGTTTTTTGCGTGATAATTAAGGCCTTTCTTAACCTAAAGGAACAACGTCCGAAAAACCGGGCCATTTTGCCCACCAAAGGAGCCGAAAATGACAGCAACACACGCACCGATTCCGGTTCACACGATCCCAACGCACCACGGCGAACACCTTGATGAGATACTCGCGATCTTCTTGCTCAAAACCCTCGGGGAGAAATTCTTCCCGGGAATCGCGGACGCCAAGATCGTATACTGGGGAAAGGGCTGCAACACGCCGGACGGACGACCCGTCGAAGCATGGGAGGCCGAAGGCTACCTGCCTGTCGGGGTCGGCGGGGGAACGCTTTTCGACGAGCATGCGACGCCAACAAGGCCGCGGCGAGAAGGCGAATGCGCCGCGTCGCTGGTCGCCAAATACCTCGATGTCTTCGACGAGCTGTGGTTCCAAGAGGTCTTGGAATTCGTCACTCGCGACGATCTCAAGGGCAATGCCAGCCAATACGACATCGGTGCCATCGCCAAGATCCTGCAACTGCAGAATCCCGACAATCCCGAGGTGGCTTTCGAGTGGGTGATGATCGGCCTTGGCGCGAAGATCAAACAACGCATGGCCTTTTGGCGCCAAACCCGCCAGGAGTTCGAGCGGCTGGCCAAGATCGAAACTGTCCCCGGTCCGTTCGGCAAAGACATCAGGATCGCCGTGATTCGCTCGAATGATCCGCAGATCGCCAAATACGCGACTTCGCGCAAAGGCGGCGATGTTCAGCTCGTCGTTCAGCAACAGGAAACGGGGAATGTCCAGATCTTCAGGAGCCACCGGTCAAACATCAAACTCTATGATGTGGCCCGACCCATCAGGCTTGAAGAGGAATACTTGAACGACAAGGTCGTGACCACCTCGTGGACCGAACTCGAGGCCGAAGGTACGGTCGCCGGATCGGAAAACTGGTGCTTTGGCGAACACGGCCAGTGGCTTCTTAACGGCAGTCTCACGGCCACCGACGTTCCGCCCACCAAGATCCCGCTCGAGACCATCGTCAAGATCATCAAGACGGCCATGGATCCGGCGAGCTTCTCGCCCGACCGTGCGCCGAAATGCCGAGAAGGAACATGCACCTCGACGTCTCATAACCCGTGTCCGTGGTACGAACTGGGGTTTAAGCGTTGTCGTAAGATCCGCTTCAACATGTCGCAAGCGCGAACACTAACGCAAGCGCCAGCGGCAAGCGGCCAATAACCGCTCGCCGAACCGGACCCGGCCGCACTCAACGATGAGTGCGGCGGGTCCTTTTTTTATTATTCTAATTTGGCGGTTGGCAAAAACAGGATCCTTTAAAAATTTACAAAAATCTTTTTATTACTCGATGATATTCTCGCTTTTCTCCCATAGGGAAAAGGTATTTGCGGATCGGTGTGGCCGAAATCGAGGTTTTGGACGACGGGCGAGGTTTTGTTGTACTCACGGAATATCCTCAGGACCGTTTCGCGCTGTTCTTTTTTGTATTTAGCTTTTTCTTCCGCGTTCTTTTCCTTGCCGAATTCCCAAGCCTTGGGACGGCCGACGAGCAAACCTTTGACGCGCGCCAAAATTCCCCGCTCGCCCAAAGCGCGGCAGACGCGGGAGACATAATTGGCCGAAGAAATTTCTTCGCAGGTTTCGAGAAGAAGAATAACGTTTTCAAATTCAACGAGCTCCGGCAATTTGATGCCGTGCCTCAACAACTCATCGATCGTTTCCAAACAGCCGCCCCAGGTTGTTCCTTCGGCGTTTTTTTCGCCGTCCCAATGCCAGCCTTCGTTCGGTTCGTATTGCCGAAATTTTTTTAAATTTTCCGGATCGGTCCAATCAAGGCCGATGTCGTTATAAACATTGCTCGCAAAGATCTCAAACTCCCCTTCCTCAAAATATGCTTTGTTCAGATATTCGACGGTAAACTCGTCCATCTTTCCGTTCTTGGCGAGTTGAGTGAAGATCGATCCGCCGTAATACGACGGAATTCCGTTCAGCCATAAAAAATTCATGAAATTCGTATTGTCGCTGAAACCGAAAAAAGGTTTGGGATTATTCTTGAACGGCGCCGCCGGCAAATTCTTAATGTAAGCGACTTGAATGTCGCCGCCCAGGGTGGAGATCACGGCTTTTATCTCCGGATCGGAAAAGGCGGCAATGAGGTCGGCCGCTTTTTCTTCGACCGTCGCATCGGCTTTTTTGGTCGCCGGAAACTCGACCGGAACGAGACCGAAAATGTCGCGCAACCGCGCGAGCCCGAGCTCGTAGACGAGCGGCCAAGCGGCGGGCGCGGCGAACGACGGCGAGACGATCGCCACCTTGTCGCCTCGTTTCAATTTATCAAGTTTGGCAAACTCCATATCAACGGCCCTCTTTCGAGGTTTAGCCTCGCGGATGAATTCTTAAAACCTTTTCTGCGCGGCTGCTTTTTTTATGGCCGGCAAAATGCTTCGAAAATATTCTTTCATGTTGTCGAATGAAAGGATCGCTTCCGCCTCGTCGATGGCAACCCATTTGAGTTGATTGTGGGGAAAACCCGGCTCCAGGCGGATCTTTGAATCGTCGCGCGAGCGCGCCAGGAAGAAATGCACGATCGCCGGATGGTCGTTCCCGGTCGTATATTGCCGATCCGGAAGCGGCGCGATCAGGTCGATGTCCAACCCCGTTTCTTCTTTGACCTCGCGGCGCGCCGTTTCTTCGCGCGACTCGCCTGGCTCCATGTGGCCTTTGGAAATGGTCCAATCGTTGTAATTGGGGCCGGCCCTATAAAGCAACAGTATTTTTTTCGGATCGTCGCGCGAAATGATGACGGCGCCGGCTTTTTGCACCACGCCTTCGTCAAGGCAGCCGCGCCGGGTCAACCCCCAGCCGGCCCAAAAAATAATGATCCCGGCAAAGGTCGTCCACGACCAGTGGTCAAAAAGCGCGAGCACGATGAGCGCCGCCGCCAAGCCTATTTTGCCGCAGCGCCTGGCCGACTCGGCGAGCAAATAAACGATCCAAACAAGAAGCAAAAAACCGAAAAATCCGATCTCTGCAAAAATATCGACGAACGCACTGTGAACCGGTTCGAGCGCGTAGCCGTTCCTGCCCGGATCGACCTGGCTCAAAACCGCGGCGGTGAAATTGCCGGCGCCGACGCCCGAAAACGGCTGGCGTCGGATAAGCTGCCACGCGTCTTTAAAACCGGAAACGCGCGACTCGATCGAGATCGTTTCCAGCCGGCCGGACGCGGAAGCGCGGGCCAGAACGAGCGGCGCGAACAGGCCGGACAAAAGAAGCATGGTTGCGACGACGACGGCCGCATTCTTGACGAACACGAGGTCGCGGCGCGCATAAAGCCATTGGCTGATAAGCCCGACGGCGAGCGCGAGCCAAGCCAAACGGGAAAAAGAAAAAAACAAACCGGTCGCGAGCAGCAAATAGGTGAACAGGCTGTAAACGGAGAAGCGGCGCCACAATGGCCGCGACGAGAGGATCGCGATAACGATGAAGCCGCCCAAAATGTTCGGATGCGGCAAGGTGCCGTAGGCGCGCAAGAACCTTTCTCCGGCCGCCTCCACGACGCTCGTTCCGGCGACCTCGGGATAATGGGCGGCGACCCCGAGCCACGTATCGGGATAAATGCGCTGAAAGAACATTTGCGCAACGGCGATCGCCGACTGCACCATGGCGCTTGCGACGAACGCCAAGCGCGCTTCGCGCTCCGATGGCGCGGTCATGATCAAAAGGAATATCGCGAGCCCTTCGATAAGGTGCAAGGCGGCGGCCAGCGTCGTCGGTTGGTCGATCGAGACAATGACGGAGAGCACTGTTAGTGCCGCGAGAACCCCCAAGGCGATCAGAATGCGGCCGCTTGCGGCGAGCGTGTAACAGCGGCTCCGGACGATCTTGTCCTTTTCGGCGGCCATGGCCGCGAACCTGACGATGAGCAAGGCCGCGATCAGGAGCTCAACGGCAAAAAGCGACCGCGTTTGCGGCTCACTGGCGACCCCGGCGAGGTAGCCTTGGCTCAAGATCAACCGCGCCTGCCAAGGGATGAGATAAATGAGGAAAACCATTCCCCATCGGTCGATCTGTTCGATGATACGGGCGGCTTTCATGTCAATATCGACTTTACTCTCTTTTGCCATCGGTCGTAAATATAGGCGCGCCGGTCGTTAACATGAAACTTTAGAACGCTGTCGGAAATAATGACCGAGCCGTCATGCCGCGCCTCGGCTTCGATCAATGCTTGGGGAAAATGGCGCTTTTGCCAATTGCGCATGAATGACCCCGGCAACAGAGCGAGCGGCGAAAAAAGCAAACGCAAAACGACCGACGAACCGATCTTTTCACGAACTGATACCCCGCGATTGACGACGCGGAAAAGCTCAAAGGCCGACAGCTTGCCCGCGAGCGGAGTCATCTGCCGAGTCCAATAACGCATGTAAATATCGTCGCTGCGGATCGCGAACGCTTGCATGTCGAGCGAATCGGCGGTGACGAAAAACGACAAGCACAGTTTGTCGCGATTGTCGTCGGCTTTGGGACGAAGATCGAAGACGGCCGCAAGCGCCGCGCAAAAAAAACGCGTCCGCCAAACGGCGCCGGGCGCGGTCACAATAAAAAAATCAATATCCGAGCCGTCTTTGGCATTGTCGTAAGCAAGCGTATTCCCCACGCCGACGAGTTCGACATCCGGAAGGGCGGCGAAGATCCGCGCCCAGCGGCGCGCGCGCTTCCATTTTCGATCGGAAAAGATCTTTCGCTCGGCGCGAACCGCGCTCAAGCCGTCGCGATCGGACAATGAAATAAAACCGTTCTCTTCTTTCAATATCTTCGAATCGAGAAGCGTCGCGACGGCGGCATCAACCTCATGAGCGCCCGCATCCGAGCCGTAAAGCCGATCGCATATTTCCGCGCGCGAGAGCGGAAAGTCAAAAAGATCGAAGTAGCAGACCGTCCGGATGATCGCTTCGCGGAGGTCCATATGGCGCTAGCTCTTCGGTGCCGCCAGCACCTGATCGTTCTTAGTTCCATGAACGCGCAAAAAAAGCCACTGCTGCAAGACCGCGACAAGCGTCGTGATCACCCAATAAAGCGTCAGCCCGGCCGGCAGCGAAACGCCGATGAAGACGGTGAAGACCGGCATTATATACAGCATTTGTTTGTTCACTTTCGCGAGCTGGTCCTCATCCTTGGAACCGGCGCCGGCGCCGGCCGGCGGCCTGTTCATGGGAAGCATTTTCGTTTGAACCAATTGCGCGAGACCGGCCAGAACCGCGAGCGGGATCGATTTGGCGGCCAAATTCAAAAAACCGAAAGCCACCGGATCGATCTTGCCCGGATTATGAACGAACGGATAGAGCAAATTGAAGTTGGCCGAAGTGAGCCCGGCGCGCAAGACCTGATAAAGAGCGATCAGGAACGGCAACTGCACCAAAAGCGGCAGGCACGACGAAAAGGGCGAGACCTTTTCTTTGGCGTAAAGCTCCATCATCGCCTTGTTAAGGCCGGCCTTGTCGTCGCCGAACTTTATCTGAAGCTCTTTAAGCTTAGGTTGAACGTTCTGAAGCGCGCGCTGCGACTTGAGCGCCGATTGCTGGAACGGCCAAAGAATAAGCCGGATCGCGATCGTGAGAACGATGATCGCAAGCCCGATGTCGTGCCCGGGAATGATGCTGTATATCCACATGAGGGCGTTCAGCATCGGCTGAAAGAGGATGGTTGTGAAGAAAGCTTTCATAACGAATATTTTACCGAATGTCTAATGACTAATGTCGAATGTCTAATCTCATTACTGTCACCCCCGCGCAGGCGGGGGTCCAATCCATATTGGACAGACGGACGACCAAACGATGATTGGATTCCCGCCTTCGCGGGAATGACGGAATAGATTATTTGCTATTCTTTTTTTGTTTCTTCTTCCTTAGCCGCTTCTTCCGGAACCGCTTCCGCGACTGCTTCGGGTGCGGCCGGCGCGCCGGAGTCGAGGATGTTGATCTTCCAGCCGGTAAGCGAGGAAGCAAGGCGCACGTTCTGTCCGCCGCGGCCGATGGCCAAAGACAGCTGGTCGGCCGGCACGGTGACGGTCGCGATCTTCTCGGCCTCATTAAGCTCGACCGAACCGACCTTGGCCGGCGCGAGCGCCATGCCAATGTATTTGGCCGCGTCCTCGGAATATTGGATGATGTCGATCTTTTCGCCGCCCAGCTCCGAGATGATCGTCTGAATGCGCGTGCCGCGCTGGCCGATGCACGAACCGATCGGGTCGATGTTCGCTTGAGCCGAGGAGACCGAAACCTTGGAGCGCGACCCGGCTTCGCGGGCGACATTGTGGATCACGACCGTGCCGGACGACACCTCGGGAATTTCCAAAGCGAAAAGTTTTTTGACCATTTCTTCGGAAGCGCGCGAAACCACGACCTGCGGCCCGCGAATCCCCAGGGTCACCGACTTGATGAATACCTTGATGCGGGAGCCGGGCTCGTAATTTTCCTGCGGCGCCTGCTCTTCGGGCGGCATGATGGCGGCGATGCGGCCGAGGTCGACCAAGACCAGGCGGCCGTCGCGGCGCTGAACAACGCCCATGACCAGCTGGCCTTCATTGCCTTTCATTTCGTTATAGACCATATTGCGTTCGGCTTCGCGCAGGCGCTGGGTGATCACTTGTTTGGCGGTCATCGCGGCCATGCGCCCGAACGCGGCCGGGATCTCGAGCTCAAGCTTCAGCTCGTCGCCAATGACGGCGTCTTTCTTTATTTCGCGCGCCTGAGTTAAGGACAAATTCAGCTTCGGATTGAAAACCGGCTCTTCGGGAACAGGCGTGCCATCAGGATTGACAGCTATCCCCCCCTCTCCTGCCAGAGGAGAGGGTCGGGGTGAGGTGGGAGCTTCCTTTTTTTCTTCCGGCTTTACTCCCGCCGCTGCAGCTTCCTCGGCCGCTTTCTTCCGCTCTTCCTCTTCCTTGGCGTATTTGTCATAAAGCTCGTCCTCGACCACGGTCTTAACGTCAAAAGCGCGCATGTTCCCCGTCTCGGGATCGAACACGACCTTGACATTTTGATTTTTCTCGCCGAAATCTTTGCGGAACGCGGCGGCGAGCGCGGATTCCACCGTCTCAAGAACCGCCTCGGCCGAGAGCTGCTTTTCGTCGCAAATTTGTTTAATGGCTTGAACAATGGGGTTGGACATACTTGGATTATGAACTATGAACGATGAACTATGAACGATTCTGTCCCGTCCGGACGGGACCGAAGTTGTTCATTGTCCATTGTTCATTGTTTATTAATGTTGGTATAAAAAAGGACATGTTGAGTGTCAACATGTCCAGTTCATGACTATAGCAGGAAACGTCCAGCGCGTCAAATATAAGACTATATATGGGTGACTTGATCGAGTTGGATTTATATTCCTTATAGTCCTATAATACAAGGCGCTAACAACCCCCCAAAAATATGCAAAGCTACTTGGGAATCGTCAGAAACATCTTGGAGAACGGGATAAAAAAAGAAAACAGGACAGGAGTCGACACTTTAGCGATCGCCGGGGCGATGTTCGAGCATGACATGGGCAAGGGCTTTCCGCTCTTAACGACCAAAAAAGTTCCATTCCGTTTGGTCGCTTCCGAGCTGGAATTTTTCATCAAGGGGATCACCGACAAAAACTGGCTTAAGGAGCGCAACAACCATATTTGGGACGAGTGGGCCAATCCGAAAAAGGCGGCTTACGGGCATGACGATGACGCCAAAAAGAGAATGGCCGACGAGCGGGACTTGGGCGCGATCTATGGTTTTCAGTGGCGACATTGGAACGCGCCTTACGGGAGCCACATTTTCCGATGTGAGGGGACGGGCATCGACCAGCTCAAAAAGATCGTCGAAAAGCTCAAAAACGATCCTAGTGACCGGCGCATGATCGTAAGCGCCTGGAATCCCTCAATGCTGGATCAGATGGCTCTGCCGCCTTGCCACTACGGCTTTCAGGTGACGGTGATCGATGGAAAACTAAATCTGCTCTGGAACCAGCGCTCGGTCGACACGATGCTCGGCCTGCCCTTTAATATCGCCAGCTACGCCCTGCTCCTCCATTTGCTCGCCAAGGAAACCGGCTTAAAGGAAGGGAAGCTGATCGGCTTTCTGGCCGACACGCATATTTATTTTAATCATTTGAACGGCGCCAAAGAACAGCTGTCCCGCGACCCGAACAAATATCCTCTACCAAAAATAGAAACGGATAATTTCACCTCGATCTTTGATTGGAAATACGAAGATAGCAAAATTGCCGGTTATGAATGTTATCCGACCATTAAATTCGACATCGCCGTTTGATCATGCCCTTCTCTCTCATCGCCGCCATCGCCAAGAATAACTGCATCGGAATGAATAACAAAATTCCCTGGAGCATTCCGGATGATTTCAAATATTTCAAAAGAACCACGATCGGAAAAACGGTCTTGATGGGCGAAAACACTTTCAAATCGATCTTGGGTTATTTGGGCAAACCGCTGCCGGGCAGGCAAACCGTTGTTTTGTCGATCGATCCGAACTTTGCAGCCCCGGAGGGGGTAAGGGTCTTTTCTTCGCTCGATGAAGCGTGGAAAAAATTAATCGACGAGGACGTTTTTGTTTGCGGCGGGGCGAGCATTTACAAACAGACCGTTAACCGCGTTGATAAACTGTACATAACCTTGGTCGATCAAGAACCGTCCGGCGATGTCTTTTTCCCCAAGATCGACCCGGGCCTTTGGTGCGAAAGTTGGCGCGAAGACCATGACGGATTCTCGTTCGTGACATACGAAAAAATTAACGCCTGACGCACCGCCATGAAACACGATAATTTCATCATGTTCGAAGGGATCGACGGCAGCGGGAAACGCACGCTGGCGAACGCCTTTGCCAACGAGCTCGCAAGAGGCGGGCTGGGCGTTTTCAATCTCGTGCACTGGTGCGCCAAAGAAAAACGCATCCCCCTTGTCGAAGAGGTTCCCGAAGAGATCCTCATGACCACCGAACCGACCTGGGCATGGATCGGGATCGCCATCCGCCAAGAGCTCATCAGAAAGGGCCAAGAGCACGACGCCTTCTCGATCGCCCACGGCTACGCGCTCGACCGCATGATCCTCTACAAACGCCTGGTCATTCCGGCGCTTCTCTCCGGCAAGTTCGTCATCCAAGAACGCGGCGTTCCCTCGTCGCTCGTCTATCAGCCGCTTCAAAAAAATCCCATGTCAATCGAAGAAGTGGGCGCCATCCCGGGAAACAAGATCGCGATCGAGAACGCGCCCGGACACTTGGTCATCGCCAAACTTTCGGCAAAAACCGCGATGACGCGGCTAGGCGGGCGCACCGGAAAAGACGACAACGCCATTTTCGAAAAAGAGGACTTCCTGGCCCGCGCCGCGCGCGAGTACGAAGCGGATTGGTTCAAAAAAATGTGGACCGAGCGCGGCACGCAGCTCCATTACATCGACTGCGAGCGAAGCATTGAAGAAACCACCGCCGACGCCGCGGCTCTAGCGAGAGAAATATTCAAATAAAAGGTCGTGCGAAAATTTGTATTTTTTGGACCGCGGAACTTCCGCCCATCTCTCGCTTCGGCGCGATTGGGCGGACCCGCTCGCGGACAAACCGAGCCGAGCGGGCGCGCGCTCAAACAGTCCTCGTCTCAAAAAATACAAATTTTCGCACGACCAATTCAGCTTAGCCCGTAACCGCGTTCTTCAAATGGCGGATCGCAAATCCGTCATCTTTTTCATTCCGTGGATCCCGGCTTTCGCCGGGATGACGGAGGGTCAAAGCGAGCACGTCGATGCGCCAAAGGGCGTGCGCCTGCTTTGTCTGCGATAAATATATTTGCGCGGCTTTCACCAAATGCTGCTGTTTGGTGCGCGTCACCGCCGCTTCCGGCGCGCCATAACGTTCGTCAGCGCGCGTTTTTACTTCGGCGAACACCAAACAATCCTCGTCACGGCAGACGATGTCGATCTCGCCCCAGCGGGTGCGGAAATTCCGCGCCAAAATTTTATACCCGAGATTCTTTAAATATTCCGCCGCCGCGTTTTCGCCTTGTTTGCCGAAGGATTGGTTAGACATACGATTATGAACCATGGACAATGGACCATGAACCATGGACAATTCCATTGTACCAAAAAAGACCCCCATGGGTCTTTTTTAAATTCTTACACTCCCCTTAATGTAAGGGGAGATACAGAGGGGTTACGACTTGGGCAAGTATTTTTCCCGTTCCAACCGTTCAAGGCGCGCCTTCTTTTCGACGGGGTAGCGCTTCAGGATATCGAGGAGAATAAAGATCTTCCAAACAACAGCAGCGACGAGCAGCAGGATCCACCAAAAACGCGCCGAAACGAACGGAGTCTGTTCGTAGGAAACAAAGTAAAAGAAAGCGCCGACAAGCGAGACCGAGATGAGCGATCGACCAAGCCGCGAGAGCACGCGATGCAAAGGCGGATTGCCGCGTTTCGCGTAGGCGAACCATTTGACGACGATGCCGGCGGCAAAAACAACGGCGAGAAATATTCCCAAACCGATGAAGATCGGCGCGACAAAAGGCGGCGGGGTGGTGTTGAACCAGTAATTTAAAGTGAGGAGGGGTTTTAGGTATTGCATATATTTTATGAACGATAAACGATGAACTATGAACGATTAAAGCTACGCATTAATTCGGTTGGAATTGTTCATCGTTCATTGTTCATAGTTCATTAGAAAAGGAGCTTACCCGATGTCTTAAAGTTACGCAACCTAAAAGGC
>Ga0265316_10000431_pt1 | contig 47792 bp, 44 predicted proteins | sample 4522metaG_FD_202092 | JGI IMG/M metagenome (GOLD analysis project Ga0265316, IMG submission 202092) | Rhizosphere microbial communities from Carex aquatilis grown in University of Washington, Seatle, WA, United States - 4-5-22 metaG | ecosystem: Host-associated > Plants > Roots > Rhizosphere >... | reverse complement strand
CGAAGGGCGCGCCGCGCCCGTGGCGCTTCCTCCGCAGGGCACGCGAAAATTCGAAAAAACCGCTTCACCGGTATAAGGCTTTCTTTTGGTGCGTCGTTAGATCCTGGGATGTCGTGGGGAGCCGCATCGCGCGGAAAAGGAGTCTCTATGGGATTGCTCGCTTCGAGTCACGTGTCCTCCGTTTCCGATTCACGCGAGGCTGCCGGCGCTCTGGCCAAGAAGCTGCGTGAAGACTTCTCCAAGGAGCCGCTAAGCACGGTGGTGGTTTATGCGACCGTGAACCACGACGCGGCGACCGTTCTCGCCACGCTGACGGACGCACTCGGCGAGGGGGTGCAAGTGCTCGGGTGCTCGGCGCAGGGAATCGTCGCGCAGGGCGTGGTCGACGAAGGCGCGTACTCCATCGGGGTGATGGGCTTCGGCGGGAGCGATTTGCGCGTCGCCAGCAGCGTGGTTCGCGAGATCGCGACCGACACGAAGAAGAAGGGCCAAGAGCTCGCCGCTGCACTCCTGAGCAAGCTGGGTTCCCCTCCGAAAGTCGCGTTCCTCCTCTACGACCCGCTCTGTCGAGCCGACGTCGAAACGTTGCTCGAGGGTTTCGCCGCGCGCATAGAGTGCCCGGTCGTCGGGGGTGGTGCGAGCCAACCCTGGGGGCCGATGGTGCGCACGTACCAGTATTGGAACCGGGAGGTGCTGGGGCACGGCGCCATCGCCCTGGCCCTGAGCGGTCCGTTCGCGGCCGAAGTCGGTGTGTGTCACGGAACTTCCCCCACGGGCATCGAAATGACGCTGACGCGGGCCGACGGCAACAAACTGCTCGAAATCGACGGCCGGCCGGCACTCGACATTTGGAAGGAGGTCACCGGCGCCGAAGACGATCAGATCGCCCATCAGGACTACACGGCCTCGTGGGCGGTCGGCGTGAAGCCGAAGGGAGTGGACGGCACGGCTCCGCAGTACGTGATTCGGGCCGCGTTCGGCCTCGATCTGACGACCGGAGCGGTCATCGTGCAGGCAGCCATTCCCGAGGGGACGAAGATCATGTTCCATCACCGGACCGTGCCCGCGGTCACGCGCGGAACGATCGACATGGGAAACGCGCTTGCCGCGCGCCTCGCCGGCCGGCGGCCCTGGGCCGCCCTCGGCTTCGAGTGTCTCGCGCGAACGCAGGCGTTCCTCGGCCAAGCCGCCACCCTCAAGGAGAACTTGGCGCTGCAAAGCGTCGTGGCGCCGACCACGCCGTGGCTCGGCCTCCAGGCCATGGGTGAGGTCGCGCCCCTCGGAGGAAAGCCCGCCTTCCACAACTACACCTACCCGCTGGCGCTTCTCGTGGAAGCCTGAGCGAAGGGAAGCGAGGCGCAGGTCGCCATGACTTCCCTGATGTCACTCGTTCTCGACTTTCGCCCTGCCAAGTCGATCGTGACGATGACGCGCGAGTACCTCGACACGCTCTACGCAGGACTCCTATCGGATCCCGACGAGACGTACCGGCTGACGCTGACGGTTCACGAGCTCCTCGAGAACGTGATCAAGTACGCGGGCGTGGGCCCTCGCCATTTGCGGGTGGGCCTTCGGTCGGAAAATGGGAGCACCCACGTTCAGGTCGAAACGCGTAACTCGTCGAGCCCCGAGGGCATCGCCACGCTGCAACGTCTGTTCCTCGACTTCGCGGCTTCGCCCGACGCCCTGACGATCTACGACCAGCTCCTGGCCACGAGTTTTCAGCGCGAGGGATCCGGTCTCGGTTTGGCGCGAATCCGAGCCGAAGCCGACATGCGGCTCGCTTGCGAAATCGATGGGAACGACGTAACGATTCGAGCGGAAGCGCCGTTTTTCTCAATAAAACTACTGTCATGGTGACCCCGTCCCTCTCGAATGTGGTCAGCGGTGGGTTCAGCCTCCTTCACGAGGTCACGACGGACGCGATCTCCATCGCGATGTCGGGCAACTGCGACATGGAAACCGTGCCGCTGCTCGATTCATTTCTGGTGGCCCTTCACGCCGGAGCGATCCGCACGGGCGTGCGCCGCGTCGTCTTCGATTGCAGCGATCTGTTCTTCATGAACTCGACTTCGCTGAAGCTCTTCGTCACCTTTCTCGCCAAGGTCAAGCAGCTTGGCGCCGACAAGTATCACGTTCACTTCAAGACGAACGCGGGGCTCGCATGGCAGCGGCGAACCATCGAATCCCTGCGCCGCTTTGCGCCGGATGTCGTTCGTCTCGACTGAGAAGCCCGGCGATTTTCGCCGATAGCTTCGCGATCCCGGCGTCGAGCGTGCTCGCCTATCTAATGGTTTATTTTCGCCCCTTTGAACAGCCATCCCCCGACGACGAGCCCGACTCCGATCGCGGTCGCCTGGTTCTGGATTTGAGTTGGGTAATCCGCATAAACCACGGCGTGCGAAAGTTCCTGATAGATCGAAGGTCCGAACCCGACGAAGAAGTGCTGCGCGGGATGCACGAGCAAAGGCGCGAAGCACGTGACGGATACGATAGTCCCCGAAGGGGAGTTTTCGTAAGCCCCCGCCGTTTCCTCGTAGTTGCGCAACCCAAAGGCCATCGCAAGTCGGGGGTACCACGAGATCCAAGAAGCCATTGGCACATTGAGTCCCAAGCGCGCGAACAGTCCCGCGCTCCGGACCGAAGAGTCGACCTGGCTCCCGCTCGCCGCGTCGATCCCTGTCGTCGTCTGGTAGCTGGTCCACAGTCCCCCGCCGACGGAAACCCCGTCGGTCATGAAATAGTCGAAGCCTCCGTAAATGTTCAGACCCCCGGCCGAAGAGCCGGTTCCCGCGTAGCTCGTGGACGACAGCGAGGCGGCCAGCTCGTTCCCAAGTACCCATTCGCCCTTCTCGCCGAACACCCTTGGCGTTTCCTCCGGCGCGGCCTCGCCCGTGCTGGCCATCACGACGCGCTGCTCGCCCCAATACCCCCCGACGACGAAGCCAGCGCTTATCGTCGTTCTCTGTCCGCCGACGCTCGGACCGCCGCTGACCGTTCCGAAGTCGTGGTAGAGAGTCGGCCCGATGCCCATGAAAAAGTGGCTCGTCGGATGAAACAGCAGCGGCAAGTAGAGATCGACGTAGGGACCCAATTGCGAGCTGGACGGATAGCCGACAGCGCTTCCAGAAATGGATAATGACATCCCTGAAACAAGTTGCTCGTCGCGCTCACGCCACTGGAAGCCGAGAGCAAAGTTTGGATAAAAGGAAACGACCCGGCTCAGGGGAACGTTTACGCCGATACGCGGCCCCGCGTATATCGATGTGGTCTTCGTTTCCACCAAGCTGCCGTCGGCCCCGTAGCCCTTTTCGTCGGAGTACGACAGGCCCACATCGAGCCCAACGGAAACGTCGCGCACGATAAAGTACTGGAGGGCGGGCGAGAACGTCGCGGCAAGAGCCGTGGCTTGGCTGGCGCTATACGAACTGCTGGAGACGCCGACGTCGGAATCGCCGGTAACCACGAATTGCCCGGGTGAACCGAAGCGTGCGACGGAGGGATCGGGCCCAGTCTGCGCGAGCGAAGGTCCTGCGGCCGCAGTCAGGGGCATGAGCACGGCAAAGGCCGCACACGGTCGACGGGGGGTGCTTCGGCGCGTGCGGGGCGAGCTCGGCATGGATGGTCGGCGCGTGCGGTGGAGTGTTCTCCACGCGGGGCAGGAGAAACCGTAGCTTCGCGCGAGCGCGAGCTCCATTTCCGGCGATTGCACGGGCACGCAAGAAGGCGATTGAGCCGCAAGTCACCCGCGTCGGCGACGAGAGTCCCCCCTGGGCGATGCTCGCGTCGACAATCTGCCGCCCCGACAACACCTGGCCGTCTTCGAACGCTACGGCGTTCGCCGGGAGCCCCCTAGAAATAAAGCGTCATACCCCCCGTCAGAAGAGCGCCGCCGGACGAGTTCGTGGTCCGGCACGTGCCCGTCGCGCTCGGATTGGAGCTGCACCCGGCGGGTGAGTCGAACTCCGGTTGCGACTGCGCGAGCGAGTCGGTTCGGCCGCGAATGAACCCGCGGATATCGATGTTGAACGCGAGCACCCGCGTCAGGCGAAGCTCGAGGCCGCCGCCAGCCTGGCCGCCGAAGTAGTCGTAGTGGTTGTCCATCGGCGTCGCGCACGAGTCACACGTGACGTGCGCTCCGGACCAACCTATTCCCGCAAGCAGGTAGATTTGCGCGTGCGACTGAGGGTTCAGAAACAGGAGCGCGTTGAGGGTGAACGCGGTCTCGTCGCGCTTGTCTCCCTGGTAGTCCGTGCCTCCGGCGAAATCGAGGTCCCCTTCGATGCCGAAGCTTCGTGTGGGCTTGTACCGCAGCCCCGCGCCGATGCCTCCCAACCCCGCGTTTCCCTGAGAACCGTTGCCAATCATGGCACCTTCGAAGTGCAGATTCAGCCCCCACTCGTGCGGGGGTGAAACGGGCTGACGGCGCGGGCGGTAGTACTCGTACGGAGGCAGACCGGGACGTTCGGCTGCGATCGGCGGCGGGGGCGGCGGCTCGTAGACGACGACCGGAGGCGGAGGCCTCCGCGGCCTCCGCGTGACCGGGGGAGGGGGCGGCTCGGGGTCCGGCGCGTCGGCAGGAGGCGGTAGCACCTCGAGCGACTCCGTAGGCCGCGGCGCAGGCCGCACCGCTGCCGGTGGTGGAGGCGGCACCCGGGGCGCTTGGGTGCAAAACCAACTACCCGGTGCGCAGGTGCCGCTGCCCGCGGGCGCCGATTGCGCGTCCGCCGCTCCCGGCACGGCGAGCACCGAAGTCAAAGCCACCGAAGCGAGGAACGACTTGGTCATGATGCGTCAGGCCCTCTTGTGCCAAAGGCAGGTGAATCATCCCACCTGACAGCGACGCTGCAACCGAGATGCCCAGCAAGCTTGGTGCGTGCGAGCCCGAAAATCAATTCGGAGGGTCTTGAGGGTATGGTTGCCGGCGATGTCGATCGTTCGGTTGAAGCCCGGGCATGTTCAGCCCGTTTGGATGGGACACCCGTGGGTGTACGCGCAGGCCATCGAGCGCGTCGAGGGAGGTGCGACGGCGGGGGACGAGGTGAGTGTCGTCGATCCGCGCGGCAACTTGCTCGGCCGGGGTTTCTATTCGCCGCGATCGGCGATCCCGGTGCGCATCCTCGTGCGCGACGAAAAGACCCGGCTGGATGCCTCCTTCTTTCAAGCGCGCATCCAGCGGGCGATCGAGCTGCGGGCCTCGCTCGGGTTTCCGAGCGAACACACGGACGGATTCCGGTTGGTTCATGCCGAGGGCGACGGGTTGCCGGGGCTTGTGGTCGACCGGTTCGGCGATGTCCTTGCGGTTCAGTTCGGAACGATCGGGATGAAAGTGCGCGAGGCTGTCGTACACGAAGCGCTGCATGCGCTCCTGGCGCCGCGGGCGATCGTCGATCGGACGAGCCCCCAGACGGCGAAGACCGAGGGGTTCGACCCCTCCTCCGGCGTGGTCCGTGGCGAACAAGTGTCGGCGCTCGAGTTTCGCGAACGCGGGCTGAGGTTCCGGATTCCTCTCGACCTCGGACAGAAGACGGGCTTCTACTTCGATCAGCGCGCCCTGCGCGGTCGTGTCGAGCAGCTGGCCCACGGCGCGGCGCGCGTTCTCGACGCGTATGCGTTCGTCGGAGCGTTCGGGATCGCCGCGGCGCGCGGCGGAGCGCGCGAGGTCGTCGCCGTCGACGAGAGCGCGCGTGCGGTTCAGGTGGGAGCGGAGTGCGCGGCGGCGAACGGCGTCGGCGACCGCGTGAAATTCGCCCGACAAGACGCGCGACGAGCACTGGCCATGGCGAAGGGGTCGTTCGATCTCGTCATCGCCGACCCGCCGCGGCTCGCTCCTACGAGGGGTGCGCGCGAGCAGGCCCTCATCGCGTATACCCGCCTGGCCGAGAACGCATGCGCGGCGACGAAGCCGGGCGGTACCGTCGTTCTGTGCTCGTGCTCTGCGGCGATCGATCTCGCGGCGCTCACGCGCGCGCTCGCAGCGGGGGCGACTCGGGCCAATCTGCTGCCGACGGTCCTCGAACGGTGGTTCCAGGGCGCGGACCATCCGGTTCCGGCGGCGTTCGGCGAGGGCCTGTACTTGAAAGCACTCGTCGCCCGGGTCGACGTGCGTTAGCAAGGGGGCTCCCCTTGAAGCCGGTCTCCTCTCTCGCCGCTGAAGTGGCGTCTCGGCTCGTCGGAGTGCTCTTCGACCTGGACGACACAGTCCTCTCGCACGGGCTGCTCACCCGGGTCGCCTACGACGCGCTCTGGCGACTTCGCGACGCCGGCCTGAAGCTCGTCGCCGTAACGGGGCGGCCTTGCGGGTGGGGAGAGGTTCTCGCGCGACAGTGGCCCATCGACGGATGCGTCACGGAAAACGGCGCAGTTTCCCTCGTTCGAAGCGGTATGACGGTGGCTCGCCGCGACGCGTGCAGCGAAACGGAGCGGAGCGATCGCCGGAGTCGCCTCGCACGCCTGGTCGACCGAGTCAGCGAGGTCGTACCCGACGCGCGGCTGACGGACGACATTCACGCGCGGCGGAGCGACGTGACGTGGGACATAGGCGAATCCGCGAAACTGCCCCAGGCGCGCGTGCAGGCGATCGTGCACGAGATCGAGTCGGCCGGGGCCCGCTGGTCGCAATCGAGCGTGCACCTGCATGCGACATTCGACGCCGACGACAAGGCGAGCGGGGCCGTCCGCTTCTGCGTTCGTGAATTGGGAGAGGAGCCAGGCGGAGCGTTGGTTCGCTTTGCATTCGTCGGCGACAGCGGGAACGACGCGTCGTGCTTCGCCGCGTTTCGAACGACCTTCGGGGTCGCCAACGTGCGCGCAAGCCTTCGCCGGCTGATCGTCCCGCCCCGCTACGTCGCCGCGGCGTCGATGGGCGAAGGCTTCGCCGAGGTGGCGTCCGCGATTCTCGACAAGCGGGCCGAGTGGGGCCCCGTCTGACGAGCGTCCCTCACGTATGCTAGGCCTCGCCGCACGCACGCATGGCCTCGAACTCCGAACTCGTCCTTCTCGCGCGACAGCGACTTTACGCCAACTACCAACCGGCGCCGCTCGCCTTCGTGCGGGGCCGCGGGTGCGAGCTCTTCGACGCGGACGGGCGACGCTGGCTCGACCTATGCGCAGGGGTCGCGGTGAGCGCCGTGGGTCACGGCCACCCGGCGCTCGCCCGCGCCGTCGCCGATCAGGCCGCCGCTCTCATCCACGTGTCCAACTACTTTTACAACGAACCGAACGTTCGCCTCGCCGACGAGCTTTGCCGCCGAACCGGTTTTGCGCGAGCGTTCTTCTGCAACTCGGGGACGGAGGCCAACGAGGCGCTGCTGAAGCTGGCGCGTCACCACTACTACCGCCTCGGCGACAAGGACCGGGTGCGGGTCGTGGCCTTCCACAACGCATTTCACGGGCGGACGCTCGGCGCGCTCTCGATGACCGGAACGCCCAAGTACCGCGAGGGGTTTGGCCCGCTCGGGCCGGTCACGCATGTGCCCTACGGCGACGCCGACGCTGTCGAACGGTCGATGGGGCCCGACGTTTGCGCCATCGTCGTCGAGCCGCTGCAAGGCGAGGGAGGCGTGGTTTCGGCCCCCCCCGGGTTCCTGGCCAAGCTGAGGGCCATCGCGAATTCCCATGGAGCTCTTCTCCTCGTCGACGAGGTTCAGACGGGAATCGGCCGGCTCGGCCGGCTGTTGGCGAGTGAAGGAAGCGGCGCGAAGCCCGACGCGGTCGCGCTCGCGAAGGGCCTCGGGGGCGGCGTTCCAATCGGGGCCATGCTCGCGACCGACAAGGTTGCGGGAGCCCTCCCGCCGGGCAGTCACGGCTCGACCTTCGGCGGCAACGCGCTCGCGAGCGCGGCCGCGCTGGCCGTTCTACGGGTGCTCGACGAAGAGAGTCTCCTCGACGGCGCCCGCGTGAAGGGGGAGGCGCTCGGAGCGATGCTCCGCGACCTCGCCGGCGACTTGCCCCTGATTTGCGAGGGCGCGCGCGGCGAGGGCCTCTTGTGGGGTCTCGTCTTGAGGCCTGGCTTCGTGGCCCGCGAAATCCTCCCGCGCGTCCAAGAGGCCGGAGTTCTCCTCACGGCCGCCGGGGAGCGGGTCCTTCGTTTTTCCCCCCCGCTCGTCGTCTCGACGGCCGAGCTCGAGGAAGGCGTTCGCACGGTCCGAACCATTCTCGGCGATCTCGGCGCCTCGACGGGACCGGTGAAGCGGGTCAGCCAAGGCGTCTGAACGCGCTTTCAGCCGGGTGCACCGGTCCTTGACAATGCCCGTGCGCGCAGGCCCACAGTCGCCCTGAAATGGCGAACGCTCGATTCCCAGGCTCGCCGGCGTCTGGCTGGAGCGCAACATCGGAGTGTCCCGGTTGCAGAGGCTCCGTCGATCCGCTGAGGGCGGGTCACGTCGCTATCTTCGAGGGGGGCTTTCTCTACTTCTGCGGCGCCGAGTGCAAACGAACCTACGCGCAGGCACGTGGACTGCAGCCGGAAGAGAACGTGGCGACCGCGAGGCCGCCGGAGGTGGCCCCGAAAAACGGGATCGCAACCAACGTTCGGGCGGAAGCCAAGGTTCCCGCTTCCTTCCCGCCGTCTCGACTGGCCGCGCCCTTGCGCTCGGAGGTGCCCGCGCCCGGCACGGGCGTCGCCGAGACGACCAAGGAGCGCACCGGCGCATTCGGCGCGATCGACGCCGCGGGCATCCTCTGCGGCGCGCTGGTCCCAGCCATCGGACTTCTAGGCCCGATCGCGGACTTTGCCCGCGTGCCGCTGCTCCTCTCGTCCTGGGGCGCGCTCGTGTTCGACATCGCCCGCCAGCGGCGCGACGCGGCAGCCCCGCACCCGCTCGTGGTCCTCGCCCCGGCGACGGGATCCGTGATCGCGGCGTGCTGGGCGAGCGCGATTCACGAACCGCACGCCGTCGCGTTGACCGTTTTCGCCGCGCTGTCGTGCGCCGCCTCGCTCGCCGTCGGGCGGATTGTCGAGCGTTCGCGTTTTCGCGTGTGCGCGGCGCGGGAGAGCATCGAGCGTGCGCTCGACGTCCGCGTTCGAATCGCGCGCGGCGACGAAAGAACGGAAGTTTCCGCAGCGGAGGTGCGTCCCGGCGAGCCAATCGTCGTCGAGGCGGGCGAGCTGGTCGGAGTGGACGCTACCGTCACAGCGGGCGAGGGCCGCGTCATTCCCTGGCTCGGCGCGAGGGTGGAGCTCGTCCGGCGCGAAGGGGACCCTGTGCTCGCCGGCGCGCGCGTAATCTCGAACACGCTCCGGCTGACGACCACGTGGTCGGGTCGCGATCGCGCGTGGGTGAAGCTGCTGTCCACCGAGGCGACGCGCATCGACGTGGCGTCCCCGACTCCCCGGGCGGTGCGTCTTACGGTGGAGCGCGGAGCGCCTCTCGCGGCGGCTGTCGTCGGAGTCGCAGCCTTCGCGGCCAACGCGGGCCCCGTGGAGATCCTGGCTGCCGCGTGCGCGGGTGCAATGGGCTTCGGCGCGAAGGCTGCTTGTTCATTCGTCGCGCTACATTTCGCGCGCGCCCATCTGGAGGCGCTCGCCGCGGGCATCACGTACAAGGACGGGCGCACCTTCGAGCGCGCGGCTTCAGCGCATCTCGCGGTGCTCAGTGCGCGCGGCACCGTGCTGCTCGGTGAGCCGGAGATCGTGGCGGTCGAATCGGCCGGCGGCGTCGAGACCGAGCGGGTCCTCGCGCTCGCCGCGGGCGCGGAGACCGCAACGAACCATCCTTTCGCCACCGCGGTGCTGAGCGCCGCGAAGATCCGGGCCGTTCGGCCCGAGCACGTACGGAACGCGACCGGACACCCCGGGCTCGGGATTACGGGCGTGGCACCCTCTGGAGAGCGGCTCGTCGTCGGCGGACGGGCGATCATGCTCGAGGAGAAGATCGGCATCGCGATGATCGAAGCGCGCGTGTCCGAGCTCGAGGCCAAAGGCCGCAGCGTGCTCCTGGTCGCTCTGGGCGACCGCCTGGTCGGCATGATCGCGCTGCAAGACGGCCTCCGGCCGGGAGCACGTGCAGCCGTCCAGAAGTTGCTCGACGCGCGGATCGAACCTGTCCTGATGAGCGGCGACGCCCGCGAGACCTGTGAAACAATCGGTCGCGCGCTCGACATCGAGCACGTTCGGCCGGAGGTGCTTCCCGCCGAGCGCGGTGCGGAAGTTCGCGCGCTGGCGGAGGGCGGCGTCGTGGTCGCGGTCATCGGCCATCCTGCCGGGGACGACGCCGCGCTCGGCGCGGCTGACGTTGCCGTCGCGATGGGGACGGCTGGCTCCACGCCAGGCGATTGGGCCGTCTTGGTCACGAGCGACGATGTGCGCGACGCAGCTTTGGCGCTCGCCGTCCCCCGCGCAGCGCGCGATCGCGCGCGCGCGGCCATTCTGCTGGGGGCGACGCCGGGGCTGCTGGCACTCCTGGCCATCGCGCTGGGCGCCGCGCCGCTGGCAATCGCCCCGATCGCCATGCTTCTCGGCGCCGTTGCGGTCGCCGTTCACGCGCGCGAGTCGTCCTGATCCGCGCCGCTGGAACGGACCCGGGCACCGCGTCGGGGGGCGCGACCCGCGAGAGCGTGGTAGTCATTGCCGCGACCTTGAACGAAGCGCCTGCCTCTCCCCCGTCTCCCCCGGCGAGTCCCGCCCAGAAAGCGTCGCATCTGCCGCACGACGTGCGCGATCTGCTCGTCCCCGAGTCGCTCGACGGAGCGCGGCTCGACAAGGCCATCGCCCAGCTCTTGCCGGACTTCAGCCGCGCCCGCGTGAAGCGCGCGATCGAGCTCGGCGCCGTCCGAGTCAACGGCCGGCGGTTGCCGAAGGGCGGAACGGTTGCCAAGGGCGACTCGGTGCGCATCGACGTCGCGCAAGTCGCCGAGACGCCTGCGGTGGCGACACCCGAGGCGCCACTCAAGGTCGTCCTCGAGACCGAGCAGGTCATCGTGGTCGACAAGCCGGCGAATCAGCCGACGGCGCCTCTGCGACCGGGTGAGACGGGAACGCTGGTGAACGCGCTTCTCGGCCGGTACCCCGAGCTCGTGCCGAGCGACAAAGACACGTTCATTGGCCACTCGTCTCGCGAGCCCGGAATCATTCACCGCCTCGACACGGAAACGAGCGGGGTGGTCGTCGTCGCGCGCACCGCTCGGGCGTTCGAGACGCTCAAGGCGGCCCTGAAAGAAGGTCGCCTCGACAAGCGTTACCTGCTTGTTTGCGCGGCGGAGGGCCTCCCGGACGAAGGGACCATCGAGTTCCCGCTCGCGAGCCATCCGAAGGATCAGCGGCGCATCCAGGCGTGCGTGCACCCGCGCGACGTCGTGCGCTACGAGCCGCGCCAGGCATGCACTCGATACCGAGTCGTCAAGCGATCGGACATGTGGGCGCTGGTGGAGGCGCGGGTGGACAAGGCGCTACGCCACCAGATTCGCGCTCACTTCGCCGCCATCGGCCATCCCCTCGCCGGCGATGAGCTGTACGGCGGTCCCGTCATTCGCGCGCTCGGCAGACATGCTCTGCACGCTGCCCACGTCGCGTACCCAGGCGGTGACGGCGTCGAGCCGTTCGAGGTCACGCTACCGCTTCCGAAAGACATGGCGAGCCTCCTCTAGGTTTTCGCACGCGCCACTCAATCGTCGCATCGAACGCAGATCCCGTCGCCTAAACTCGTCTGCGACGCGGACCGTTCATGCCGGGACGCGATGTGCCTTTGCCGGCCTTGTCTCGGGGGGTCGAAGGGTGATGTGCAATGTCGGTCTCGATTCGAACGCCGTCTTTCTGGCGCGGATTCGTCACGAAGTCATTTTTTTCGCTCCTTGCGCTCCTCCCCACGGCCGCAGGGGTCTCGTCGGCCGGGTGCAGTCTCGGAGAGAACCTGGACGATCTGGACAACGGCGTCACCGGCGAAGGCACGTCGGGCGGCTCCCCATGGACACCAAGTCCGGAGCAGTCGGACAATGATGCGGGCCGGTCGAACGCGCCCGGCCTCACGGCGGACGGCGTCGTCTCGCCCACCGTCGCCCCGGACGCATCAGACTCGCCCATCGGCCCGGACAGCGGACCAGCGCCGGCGGCCTATCTCGACGCGTCCGGCGTGGACGATTCCGACGCGGCCGCGGACACGACAAAGGAGCGGCCCGGGGCGAACCCCACCGACAGCGCCGGTACTCCGGACAGTGCTCTCGACGCTCCAACGGCGGACGCGCGGCCGATCGAGGGGGGCGTGGAAGGCGATTCTTCGGCCGACGGCGCCCAGAGCAGCGGATGGTGCGCGTCTCACCGGTCGCCGGTGACCGTGGATTGCCACGACTTCGACGAAGGACAGCCCGCCGACTTCGGCTTTTCCAGCCACTACTTTACCGCGCATTACGCGAGCGTGACGTCCGCGGAATTCGGGCCCGGTTCGTCTCCGAGCGCGCTCCTCGTATCGACGCCTTTTCTCGCACTTGGTGGCGCGCCCCAGGACGAACAGTTCAACGACCTCGTCGCCTTCCACGACAAGGTCGAGCTCAGCTTCGCGTTGAAGATCGTTTCCTACGACCCGACCGCGGGATACGTCAGCCTATTTCGCATTTCGTACCTGACCGGCAATTGGTCCCTGGAGTTCGACCTGCAGCAGGGCGGGGCGGTCTTCAACGAATCGATATCGACCTTCGGGGGCGCGACGAAGCACACGTACGCGGCCCCGCAGCCCTCGGTTCTCGACGGGTGGACGAACGTGGACTGCGTGTTCGACCTCGCCAACCACACGGTCTCGCTCTCTTACGGCGGCGCTTCCGTGCTCGCCAAGCAGACGATTGCAAATCCTAGCCAGTCGACTCCGGTCTTCGTTCAGACGGGTCTCAATTACCTCGTAGCGCCCGCCAAGCCGATGATGATTTATTGGGACAACATGCTCCTGAATACGCCGCCGTGACCGGCGCGGTTCTCGCCGCGGCGCGGCGAGGCTGGCCTCGATCGCGTCGTGGACGCGCGTCCCCCAATGCGAGACAGGTCGCGGTCCCGGTTCGCGTCGTCGCTTTCTTGGCCCCGCGCGATGCGCTCCGCTACGCCAATTCTGGGATGGACCTGCTTGTCGGCGCGTCGCTCGCCATTCGACGTCTGTTACGAAGAGCGCACGGCGCGTTGCTCGCGGTAGCGCTTGCCGCGTACGTGGTTCTTGGCGACGTGCGAGGGGGCGCAGCGGTCGTTTCCTGCGCTGCGCTCGCCCTGTGGGCCATCGGGCTCGGTTCGCGCGTGCGACGCAAGCTCGGCGCGGCTCCTGTCGACGCGCCCATTCTGCTCGACGCGGAGATCGGGGTCCTCCTCGCCGTCGCGCTCGAGGCGGCGCTGGTTCGCTTCGACGGGGGCCTCGGCGGTCGCTTTTCGCCGGCCATCTACCTTCTGGTGGCCCTCGTCGCGGGCTTCGCACACCCGCTCGCCGGAATCATCGTCGTGGGCTTCGCGATCGGGCTCGAAGCCGCCCTGCGCTTCGTGACGCTCGGCGACGGGAGCGCGGCCGGCCTCGTCACGCATGCCGGATTTGCGAGCGCATTCGCGATCCTCAATCTCCTTCTCTTGCGCGCGGAGCTCGCGCGTGTCCGGGCCAAGGCTCGCGACCGGGTGGAGTCGCAGCTCGCGCGCTTGCGGGAAGACGCGCGCACGTACCGACTTCTGGGCGCCGGCGACGCGCGCGACCGCGACAAGGCGCACGGCGAACGACTGGCGGGCGCCAGCGTGGAGGAGATTCACCAGTCCGTACACTATGCGCTCGACCTGTTGCGCCGTTCGCTCGATCTGCACACGGCGGTCCTGCTTTGGATCAACGACGCCGGCACGCACCTTCGGATCAGTGAAATCTCGACGCAATCGGACGACATTCGCGACGCTCCTTTTGCGGTCGGTGATGGCGTGCTCGGCGCGGTTCTCGCGCAGCGCACCCGCGTTTCGCTCCGCGGGCTCAAACCTTCTTACAAGGTGCCCTACTATGCGGGCCCGTGCCCGGTCCGCGCCCTCGCGGCGATTCCGGTGCTCGAGGGCCAAGCGCTGCGCGGAATCCTGGCGGTCGACCGGATCGGCGACGCACCCTTCTCGCCGCACGAAGAGGAGATCGCGTCGCAAGCGGCGCGGTTTTGCCTTCGAGCCATCCAGAACGAACGCGTCTTTCTCCAGCTCGAACGCGCGAAGGTCGAGGAGGGCAAGCTCTATCGCGCCGCTCGCGCCCTCGGCGCGGCCATGACCGAAAAGGACGTCGTCGATGCGGGTGTGAAGGCAGCCCGCGAAATTGCCAGCTTCGAACTGGCGGCCGTCACGGTGTTCGACGAGGCCACCCGCGTGCACGAAGTCGTCGCTGCGACGAGTGCCGGCGGCGACATCGACGACCTGGTAGGTACGCGCTTCTCGCACAACGCCGGACTGGTCGCGATGGTCGTGCAAAACCGTTGCCCGCTGCCCTACCGCGGCGACTACGAGTCCGCGCGGCAAGTCGTGCTCAGCAGGCGCCTGCCGTGGCCCAGCCACCCGAGCCTTCTCGTCCTACCGCTGCTCATCCACGAGCGCGCGCTCGGCACTCTGATTCTCGGAGCCAAGCGACGGCATGCGTTCGGCGACTCGGTTCGCCCGACGCTCGAAGTCCTGGCGAGCCACTTGGCTGTGAGCCTCTCGAACGCCCGGATGGTGCACAAGCTCGAGACGATGGCCACGACCGACGGACTTACGGGTCTCCTCAACAAACGCGCGATGCTCGACGCCGCAGCCCAGAAGATCGCGTCGGCCGCGCGTTTCCACCGCGAGCTGGCGCTGCTCGTCGCGGACATCGACTTCTTCAAGAAGGTAAACGACACCCACGGACATGACGCGGGCGACCGGGTCATCCGGGGGTTGGGCGACATTCTCGCGCGCCAAAAGCGCGCCACGGACGTGGTCGCCCGTTTCGGCGGCGAAGAATTCGTCGTGCTCTGCGAGCAGACGGACGAAGCGGGCGCCGTCCTGCTCGCCGACCGCATCCGCGAAGAACTCGGCAAGACGAGCTTCCGCGCCGCCGGCGACGTTTTCTCGGTCACTTGTTCGATCGGCGTGGCCACGTTCCCCGCGGCCGGGAACGACTGGGAGACCCTCTTCAAGGCTGCGGACGACGCGCTCTACGTGTCCAAGCGGTCGGGGCGAAACCGCTGCACCTCCTGGCGCCCGGAACGCAAGTCCGCCGCCGGTAGCTCCAAGCGCTGAGCGAAACTCGACAGACCGGGTTCGCGTGCGCATGGTTGTACGGCCATGAGTGACGAAAAGCCGACACCGTTTCAGGACGTGCGCAAAGGGCTGGGCTTGCTGTTTCGCGCTGCCAAGACCGCGGTCGAACGGCTCCCGACCGGCGGCGTCGAAGAAGTGGTCGCAACGAGCGCACGCGAGGTCGGTCGCGCTCTCGAGAACGTCGCGTCGGTCATCGAGCGCGAGGTGTTGGGCAAGCGAGGGGGCCGCGCGCAACCCGAAGCCTCGAAGGGCCCGGAAGCGATCAAGGACGACCCGTCTTCCCCTGGCGAGCCCAAGCCGCCCAACGCGGCGTAAACCGAGCGCGATCGCCGGGCCGTCTCTACGCCGAAGGGCGGAGGCGCCATGGGGCAAGGTGCTGCGGACCGCGCGGAACTGAAGCTTCGACTCCGACCGCCGTTCCCAAGACTCGAGGTCGAAATGGCGCTCCGATTGAACTCACGCCCCGAGGAGGGGAGCGCGAACGGCGACCTGGCCGTGCCGAGCAGTGACCGAGTGGTTCCCTGCAGCGACGTGTGGCCAATTCGGCCCTCCGTTCGCCCCGAGCCCAGCCCGGTTGCCTACGCGATTCACGACGCGAAAAACATGCTGGGAGTCCTCTCGGCAAACCTCGAAGTCCTGAAGCGGGCCCTCCGTACCATGCCGCTTCCCCGCGGCGCGGCCGACGCCCTCGGCGACATCGACGAGAGCGCGCAGCGGCTCAACGGGTTGCTCCGCGAGGCCCTGTCCGGCCTGCAAGGACGTAGACGCCATGCGATGACCCCGTCAGCGTCGCCCCTGAGCGTTGCGCCGGTCGTGGCGGCAGCCGTCGATCGCATGCTGCCGGCCGCACGCGCGCGGGGCATCCAGATCGCTTGCGCCGGGCCCGACGACGCGTACGCGACGATAGAGCCGGAGCTGCTCGAGCGGGTGGTCGTGAACCTCGTCGAAAACGCGGTCCGCTTCTCCCAACCCGGCGACAGCGTGGAAGTGGAGTATGCCACGCGAAACGGGCGCATGACACTCGCAGTCGGCGACCGGGGCCCGGGGGTTCCCGAGGACGCGCTCGACGAGATCTTTGCGTCGTACCGCCGCCGCGACGGGGACGGAACCGAGTCGCAGCACTTCGGGCTGGGACTCGCGTTCTGTCGCGAGGTGGCTCGGGCGCGCGGCGGTGATGCTTGGGTGTTCAATCGCGCCGGTGGCGGGGCCTGTTTCGTTTTCGAGATTGCGTGACGATCGGTTGAGGCTGGCGGCGTGCCGGCGGCAACGACTACCGTGACGCTGGTGCCTTAGGTGGCACACGGCGGCCTGTCCGCGCGTGATCGTGCTTGAATTAACGAGCGACGACGGTAAAGACGTTGCAAACTAGAACGGCCGTGCGCTGGCCGCCCCTCATACTCTTCGTCGCCAGCGGATGCGGGGGATCCACTTCCGGCCCAGCGGCGGTGCCGCTCATGGCGGATGCGGCTGCCGGCGGTCTTCAGCCTGGCGACTCAAGCGCGCCGGCAGCGTCGGATGGAAACGGAGGTCCGACCGATGGTTTTCCACAGTGGTGGGACCCGGCGTGTACCGCGTCCGGAACGCAATGCGCGGATCCAAACTGTTCACCCGTAACGCTCGAAGTCGCTCCGTCGGCGTGCGGGTCGTTCACCCGCGTCACCGTAGGATGTAGTGGCGGCTACGGTACGACTGGCAACTCCTGTTTTGTTCGGCTCTCGGACGGAGCAATCATCATCTCCCCATACGTGCCCCCGTCTCTCAACGGTTTGGAGTTTTGCTTCAACGCCGGACTGACGAGTGGGCCTGGCCAGACCGTTCCAAACTGCGCGGGACCCGTAGATTCGTCGACGAGCGCCGCGGTTCCGCATGATTAGGAACGCGCTCATGGCTCATGAACACCGGTGGACACCAAGGACATTCGGAGCCATATTAACGGGTAATTGTTGACGAAATAACCGCATGTCCAAGCACATTACCTCCGCCGACTTGCCCGAAGACCTGGCGCGCTTCGCCGAGGCCCAGGTGACCGCCGGGCGCTTCGCTAGCGTCGAGGCTGTGCTGCGTGCGGGCAAGGAAGCGCTGGAGCATGAACAGCGCCGCCAGGAGCGCAAGCTGGCCAAGCTGCGCGAGGCGATCGCGGAAGGCGATGCCAGCCCGGACGCCGAGCCGGGCGTCTTCGACCGGATACGGGCGAAGCACGGACTGCCTGCGACTCGCTGACCCGCGCGGCCGAGTACCGCTACTCGCTTCAGGCTGAGGCCGACCCCGACGAGATCGCGGCGTTCACGCTCCGCAAGTGGGACGTTGCGCAGGCGGCCAGGTACGTCAACGGGCTCGAGGCAATATGTCCGGGGCTCGCCGAGGGCCAGGGCGTGGGGAGGGCCTGCGATCACATCAGTGCCGATCTCTTTCGCGTCGACTATGTGAGCCACGTCGTGTTTTACCGGCCGAGGCCCTACGGGGTGCGGATCGTCCGCGTGCTGCATCATCGCCAGCTCCCCGAGCTCCATCTCTTCGAGGACGACGAGGACGAGCTGGGGTAGGTGCCCATCCCGTCCCCACCTTCCCAAAGTCGCCGCCGGGCGAGCTATCCTCAGGGATCAATATGAGCGGCGCCGACCCTTCCCCGACCACGGTTTCGTCGCCGGCGTCCGAGTTGGCGGTCGCGCTGGCGGCGATGAAGGCCGCCCAGCGCAAGCATGGAACGCCGAGCTTCGACGAACGAATCCGCTCGCTCGATCGGCTCGAACGCGCGCTCCTCGGCCGCAAGACCGCGATCGTGGCGGCGGTCTCACGCGACTTCGGCAGCCGCTCGCCGCACGAGACCCTGGCGGGGGAGGTGTTCGTCGTGCGGAGCGCCATCGAACACGCCAAGGCGAACCTCGGCGTCTGGATGGAACCCGAAGAGCGCGACGTAGCCTGGGTCTACCTTCCGGCGAGGGCGCAGGTCATCCCGCAGCCGCTCGGGGTCGTCGGGATCATTTCCCCGTGGAACTACCCGGTGCAGCTCGCGCTGTCGCCCCTCGTCAGCGCCGTCGCCGCCGGCAATCGCGTCATGATCAAGCCCAGCGAACTCGTCCCCGAGACCACCCGGATGCTCTGCGAGATCGTGGGTGAGGCATTCGCACCGGACGAGGTCTCCGTCGCTTTGGGTGGTCCCGAAGTGGGCGAAGCTTTCTCGCGCCTCCCCTTCGATCACCTCCTCTTTACGGGATCGACCCGCGTCGGGAAGCTCGTGATGCGCGCGGCGAGTGAGAACCTCGTGCCCGTGACGTTGGAGCTCGGTGGGAAGTCGCCAGCCATCCTCGGATTGGACGGTGCCGTCCGCACCGCCGCGGAGCGGATCATTGTAGGGAAGCTCTTCAGCGTCGGGCAAACCTGCATCGCGCCCGACTACGCGATGGTTCCCGCCCCAGCCCGCGACGCGTTCGTCGCGGAGTGCATGACGGCGGTAGCCAGGATGTATCCGACGCTGCGCGACAACCCCGACTACAGCGCCATCCTCACCGAGGCCCATCTCGCCCGCCTTCACGGTCTCGTCGACGACGCGCGCGCGCTGGGCGCCCGCGTGGTCGAGCTCAATCCAGCCGGCGAAGCGTTCGACGGAACCCGCAAGATGGCGCCCGTGCTCGTGCTCGACGCGACCGAGGAGATGCTCGTCCTGAAGGAAGAAATTTTCGGACCGATTCTCCCCATTCTGACGTATCGAGCGCTCGACGAGGCGATCGCCTACGTCAACGATCGCCCGCGACCGCTCGCGCTCTATTACTTCGGGCGAAGCCGCGGGGCCATCGAGCGTATCCTCGCCGAGACCGTGTCTGGAGGGGTGACCTTGAACGAAACGCTCTTGCATCTGGTGCAAGACGATCTCCCGTTCGGGGGCGTGGGCCAGAGCGGAATGGGGCAGTACCACGGCCGCGAAGGTTTCGAGACATTCACGAAGAAGAAGCCGGTCTTCCGGCAGGGGCGCGTGGGGGCGCGGCGCCTGATGCACCCGCCGTACGGCCGCACAGCCAACGGGCTGCTGCGCCTGCTCATCGGAAAGTGACGCATCGGCCGATGCTCTGGCCCTTCGAGATCCGCGGCGCAGTCGCAGCCGACGAGGACCAACTGCTTCAGGTCGCGGGGCACCTCAATACGGTGAACCTGCCGGCGGACCGCGACGAGATCCGAGGGATCTTGGAGCACTCGCAGTCGAGCTTCTCCGGAGCGATCAAAGACCCGCGACGCCGCGAGTATGTCTTCGTCCTGGTCGACCTCGAGCGCGATTGCATCGTGGGAACGTCGATGATCATCGGGCAACTCGGCCGTCGAGACGCCCCGTACATTTACGTCGACGTCACCGAGGAAGAGCGATACTCGGCGACCCTCGACAGGCACTTCCGTCACGTCGTCCTCAAGATTGGTTATTCCTTCAACGGGCCCACCGAAATCGGAGGGCTCATCGTGAGCCCCGACTACCGCAAGAAGCCCGAGCGCCTTGGCCTCGCGATTTCGTACGTACGCTTTCTCTTTCTCAAAATGCATCGCGAGTGGTTCAAAGACGAGCTGCTCGCCGAGCTGCTTCCCCCCCTAGAGCCCGACGGGACGTCGCACCTTTGGGACGCGCTCGGACGCAAGTTCACGGGAATGACGTATGCGGAGGCCGATCGGCTGTCGAAGAAGAACAAGGAGTTCATCAAAGGACTCTTCCCCGAGGGGGCGATCTACGCGTCGCTCTTGCCGGCGCAGGCGCAGGACGTCATCGGCAAAGTGGGCGCCCAGACGAAAGGCGTCGAAAAGATGCTGCGGCGCGTCGGCTTCCGGTACGCGGATCGGGTCGACCCATTCGACGGCGGTCCCCACTTCACCGCGCCCACCGACGAAGTGACGCTCGTCCACCAATCACACGGCGCGCGGGTGACCCGGCTTCTCGCCGCCGACGAGATCCCGAAGACCCACGCGCTCGTGGCGATCGAAACTGGAGAGCCGCCGTTCTTTCGCTGCCTGGTCGCGCCCTGGCGGGACGCGCGCGACCCGGCGCGCGGCGCCGAGATCGTGGGGGAAATGGCCGAAGAGTCGGCCGATCGCCTTGCGATCCGCGAGGGCGACCAGGCCTGGGTTCTGCCGCTCGGGTGACCGGAGTCCGGGCGCGCGACGTGTGGCAAGATGGCGATATGAAGCCGGAGCGGCAGAGGCGAGAGCCGAAGCATGCGTCGCCGCGCTCCGAGCAAATCGACATCCGGACCAGCGACGGTTGGTCCCTGCGGACGGACGTGCACGAGCCGGCCGGGGCCGCGATTGGCACCGCGGTTTTGGCCCATGCGCTGATGGCGCGGCGAAGCGAGTTCGACCGCCCGCCAGGCGCCGGGGTAGGACAATTGTTGGTCGATCGCGGATGGCGAGTCGTGGCCTTCGACTTCCGTGGCCACGGCGACAGCGGGCCGCTCGCCGGCCAAGGGGGCACGTTCGGCTACGACGACTGCGTCCAGCGCGACCTTCCAGCCGTCTTCGCATTCGCCCGGGCCACGGGCGAGCGCAAGCGCCCCGTGCTCATCGTCGGTCATTCGCTGGGCGGACACGCCGCTCTCGCCGCCCAAGCCGCCGAGCTCGTCGCGTTCGACGGCGTCGTCGTGGCGGGCGCCAATGTGTGGATCCGCGCTTTCGAGCCCTCCGCTCCGCGCTGGCTGATCAAGCGCGCATCGATCTTCGGCGCCTCGACCGTGAGCCGCCGACTCGGCCGGTTCCCAGCACGTGCGCTTCGCCTGGGCAGCGACGACGAGGCGTGTGCGCTCCTCTGCGACTTCGAGCGATTCGCGCGAACGGGGCTTTGGAAGAGCGCGGACGGGGCGATCGATTATCTGTCGTCACTCGCTCGAGTGCGCGTACCTGTCTTGCAGGTGGTCAGCGACGGGGACCGCTTCGAGTGCACTCCTGAATGCGGGCAGCGCTTCGTCGCACGCTGCGGCGGACCGTACGAGGTCTTGCGCATCGCGCGCGGCGACGACGGCGGGCCGCCTCCGGATCATATGGGTATGGTCACGAGCGGACGAGCGAGGAGCACGTGGGCGCGGGCCGAAGCGTGGATGCGCGCCTGCTCTATCGACCGGAGCGATTCTTCACGTACCTGACCGCCCCATGCTCGGTCTCGACGGTGCGGCCGTTTTGTCGCACGACGAGTACGAGCCGCTGATCGCGGTCGCGCGGCCCGACGGGCGCGACGAGTCGTCCGCCTTCCGGGAGGGCCTCGACCCACGCCGGCGGCAGAGAGTCGACGGCGAACATCGCCACGATCTTCTTGGCCTTGCCCCACACGGGGGAGCTCGTCATCGCGTCGGCATGCACGACCCCGACGTTCGGCTCGCTCGACACGTTGCGCGCCGCCCACGCCGCAAGCGTCTCGTCGATTTCGAACGTAAGCACCGATCCGGCGGTTCCGACCACGAACGCGGCCAGTGACGCGCCGTAGCCCGACCCCGCGCCGAGCTCGACGAGGCTGTCGCCGGGTGCCAGGCCCAGCAGCCGGAACGACAGGAGATAGGCATGGGGGGCGCTGATGGTCGCGAGCCCTTCGCTGTCGAGAGGAAGCGGCGTATCGTCGGCGCTCCGCTCGATGTCTTCCGGGCGCACGAAGCGCTCGCGAGGCACCTCCAGAAGCGCAGTGAGATAACGCTGATCGAAGGGACCGAGGTTTCGGTCGATCGACTCGGCAAGCCCCAGACGGCACCCCCGCGCCACTTCGCGCATCTCCTGGCGGAGCACCGACGCGCCCTTTGGGCCGCCGCCGGTTCGCAGCTGTTGCGCGAGCGAGACCAGCCACTCCTGCCGCTCGGTTTGCGACAGTTGGGCCATCTTTCGGCGAAAGGCGACCGTGAAGAGGAGTGGCTGAGTCGAGGTCATGACCAAATCGGGCACGCCCAGGACTAATTCGCATTCCTCCTTCTGTCGACCCGGAGCGGCCGCACCCGTCTCGCGAGAGGGGACGAGTCAGAACTCCGTGGTACCCGGAGAGCACAAGGTTTCCGGGCCCTGACCGTAGTGCTGAAGCGCGAACTCCTGGAGCGTGGTGAGGTCGACGCACGCCGCCGTGTACGTCCAACCCCAGGCGGCGGCAGCGACTGGAACGTCGATCAAGGGGTCCGGCGTGATGACCGTGCGCACGCGGACCCCCTCGCTGGCGCACAATGGGTCGGTGGGGATCGCGTCGGAAACTGCCTGGAGCGCCGCGGCGACGTCGGGACATCCCCCGTCGTCGTCGCAGCTGTAAAGAAGCACAATGGCGCCATGTTCGAGATCGTGCACGTAGTAGCCGCGAGGCACGGGCGTCGTGTACGCCTGGAACGCGGCCCAAATGGGGTAGTGCGGGCCGCTCGACGGCGGATTGGAGTCCCACTGAATGTCGGAGGGAATGGGAACGTGGAGGGCTGGCATGAGCGGCGGAGAATCGATGGTGACCAGGCACCCGGCGTCCGGGTGGATCGGCGCCGAGAGCGCGCCGTGGACCGTCGGGGGATCGCCCCCTCCGCCGACCGGCGCGCAGGCCACGCAAGCGAGCGCGGCCAGGGGAAGGCCGAGGGCTGGGTAGGTGCGCACCAGGCCATTATGGGAGAAGTCACGTTGACCTGCACCCGGCGCGCATGGTGACCTCCATTCCCGTGGCGGCTCGGCCACTGCGAGTGCGCGCCCTTGGCATGACCGCGCGCGTCGTGCGCGCCATGAGCGCGCACAACGCCTTCAGCGCCTCGGCCGGGGTTGCATTTTGGTTCTTTTTGAGTCTGGTGCCGCTCCTCGTTCTCGCGGGATTTTTCGTGGGCCAAGTGGCGCGCACGAAGGGAGTCAACGTGCTCGTCGGCCCCCTCCTCGAGGTGATTCCGAGCGCCGCGGAGGCCATCGTGCGCGATGAGATAGAGCGTATGGCTCGCGCCAGCGCGTCCTCGCTCGCGCCGCTCGGCGTGGCCGGCTACTTATGGGCCGCGTCGGCCGGGCTCGAGAGTCTGATGCGGGTCTTCGAGAGCGCGGCCCAAGTCAAGCCCCGACCGTGGTGGAAAAGGAGGGCGATCGCCCTCGGCTGGGTCGTCCTCGGACTCGCGGTCGCTTGTGCGCTGGCATCGGTGCTCGTGGAAGTCGATTCGCTCTTGCGCGATCACCCACACCATACGGTGGGGCCACCTGCGGCTGCGCCAAAGCACGCGGTCCACCAAGCGTTCCACTCGCCGCACGGCAAAGTCGTCGCCGCCACGCTGATGCTCGCCGTCGGAATGGCCCTTCTCGGCGGCTTCTACCGGGTCGCAGTCGACCGCCCGCGGCGCGATGGCCGGCGCATCTGGCCCGGCACGGTCACGGCCGTCGTGTGCTGGCTGGTCGTGTCGTGGGCATTTGGCGCCTACGTCGTGTCGGTCTCGTCGTATGCCCTCTACTACGGAAGCCTCGCCGCCGTCGCTGTCTTGCTCGTGTGGCTCTACCTGACGAGCCTCTCGCTCCTGCTGGGCGCGGAAGTCAATGCGGATCTCGAACTCGGTCGGAGGGGACGGATTCGAGCGAAACGCTAGTTTGCTTTCCGCCCGCCTTGCGCGGCCTGCCAAAGCCCGTCATTGCTTACCCACCGAGTGACGTCTCCCATCCTCAGCGAGCGCATCCGCCGGCGCCTGGCCGACGAGACGGGCCGAATTTCCCGGCAAGCGCCTTTCACCGTCGCACTCTCCTATCCGTCCCCGTACCGCGTGGGCATGAGCTCCCTCGGCTATCAGCGCATTTACCGCGCGCTCATGGACGCGCCAGGAATCGCCTGCGAACGCGCATTTCTCGACGACGAGTGCGAGGAGGACGCCGCGCGTCGGCCCGAACGCCCGGTCACCTATGAATCGATGCGCCCGATCGACGCGCTTCCGGTCCTGGCCTTCAGCGTGGCGTACGAGCTCGAGATCGCTGGGGTCGTGCGCATGCTCCAGGCCGCGGGCATCCCTCCGCGGCGCCTCGACCGCGACGGGCGTCACCCCCTGGTGATCGCGGGCGGTCCGCTCACGTTCTCCAACCCCCTTCCGCTCGCCGGGATCGTCGACGCGATCGTCGTGGGCGAGGCGGACGCACGATCCGTCGAGGTCGTGCGGGCCGCGCGGGAGGGCCAGTCGCGCGCCGCGCAGCTCGACGCAATCGCGAAAATCCCGCACGTCTTCGTCCCCACGCACCACGCCGTGCTTCCGCCGGTGGGCGCAGAGGACGATGCCGTGCTCCCCGCCTATTCGACGATCCGCACTCCGCATACCGAGCTCTCCGGCATGTTCCTCATCGAAACGGAACGCGGCTGCTCGCGCGGCTGCACGTATTGCGTCATGCGGCGCAGCACCAACGGGGGAATGCGCATCGTGCCCGAGGACGTCGTGCTCGATACCATCCCGCGCGACGCGAAGCGGGTCGGTCTCGTCGGGGCCGCGGTGAGCGATCACCCGAAAATCGTCTCGATCGTCAACGCACTGGCCGATCGGGGGTGTGAAGTCGGCCTCTCTTCGCTGCGCCCCGACCGGCTCGCCTCGAACGAAGACTTCGTGGCGGCGCTCTCGCGGGTCGGGTACCGCACGCTCACGACGGCAATGGACGGCACGAGCGAACGGATACGCGACACGCTCGAGCGACGCGCGCGCCCCAAGCACCTCGTACGGTGCGCCGAGCTCGCGAAAAAGCATGGCATGGAACGCCTGAAGGCCTATTTGATGATCGGCACTCCCGGCGAAACCGACGCCGACGTCGACGAATGCGTCGCGCTCACGACGGAGCTCTCGCGGATCGTTCCCGTCGCGCTCGGAATTGCCCCATTCTGCGCGAAGCGCAACACGCCCCTCGGCGGGGCGCCCTTCGCCGGCATCGGAGTCGTCGACGCGCGCCTCGCCCGGCTGCGTCGCGGCCTCAAGGGACGCGCGGACGTACGCGCGACGAGCGCGCGGTGGGCCTGGGTCGAATACATCCTCGCCCAAGGCGGGGAGCAAGAGGGGCTCGCCGTCATCGAAGCCGTCAACCAGGGCGGATCATTCCGAGCATACGCGAACGCGTTCGCGCCCCTCCCCAAGCCGCGCCGAGCGCTGCTCCTTTCGGTGGCGCCGCAACCATCGAATCCGTCCGTTCAACCGACGAACGTTTCGGCGAGCACTCCCAGCTGCCGCAGCGCCTCGTAGAGGGCGATGCTCACCGCGTTGGCGAGATTCAGCGATCGGACGGCGCCAATGGTCGGGATGCCGACCACCCGGTCTGGGAAGCGTGCGAGGAGCTCCTCCGAGAGGCCGACGCTTTCTTTGCCGAAGATGAGCGCGTCGCCCGGCGCGTAGGGGGCGTCGAGGTAGCTTGCCGTCGCGGTCGCGCTGAAGAGGTGCAGATTGCACGGCGGTACGCTGGCCTGCCAGGCAGTCAAGAACGAGTCGAAGTCCGCGTGCTGCCGGACATCCACGAGATGCCAGTAGTCGACGCCGGCGCGCCGGACGCTGTGCTCGTCGATCCGGAAGCCGAGAGTGCCCACGAGGTGCATGGGCGAGCCCACCGCCGCGCAGAGCCGCGCGACGTTGCCTGTATTCGGCGGAATCTCGGGCTCGACCAGGACGACATGCAGGGGCCGCGGCAGCGGCTTGGCGCGGAGGCGCGGGGTCGACGAAGACGTGCGCGGCATGGCGGCCGAAGGCATCGCATACGGGGACGCAGAAGGACACGAGCTTGACGCTCACCGCGCGCAAACCGTAGCCTCGCGGTCCGGACGCCACGCACGGGAGCCCTCTTGCGCCGCACTTGGAAGGTCGCCCTCGCCCTCGCGTCATTGGCCGGATTGTCCGTACCGCGCTCCGCTCGCGCAGCCGACATGGACCTGGCTCCGGAGCGGCTCTTCCTCGAGCCGAAGAACCTGCCGAGCGGCACTTCGTGCCAGACGATTGCCCAAAACCCGCAGGCCTTCATCGACGCCCATCCGGGGCTTTCCCCCAATGCCTTCGCGTGCCTTCCGAACAATGTCGCATGGGCCAACGTCATGAGCGAACTGGGCTATGCCCTCGCTCCGAGCGCGTTTCATCCAGCGCGCACGACGGGGTTCGGAGGCTTCGCGCTGAGTTTCGAGGCGAGCTTCGCCCATATCAATGCCAACGCCGTCGACGGGACGGGTACGCAGTACTGGCACGCGGGAACGCAGGGCCCCGTCGATCCGAGCACCCACCAATTCTCGGTGGTCAACAAGAATCCCGACTCGTTTCTTCAGATTTATGCGCTCGACGTCCGCAAGGGACTTCCTTTCGGCCTGGAGATAGCAGGCGTCGTCGGATTTCTCGCGAACACCTCGCTATGGGTCGGCGGGGCGGATTTGGACTGGGCGCTCCTCGAGGGGTACCGAACGGGCGTCTTGGGATATTTGCCTGACGTCGCGATCGGCGCGGGCGTTCGAACCCTCGTGGGATCGTCGAAGTTCTTTCTGACGACGGTCGGAATGGACGCACAGATTTCGAAGCCTTTTGCGCTGGCCGACAGCGCCGTCGTGACGCCGTATGTCGGTGGGCAGCGGCTCATCATTTTCGCCGACTCGGCGGTCGCCGACCTCACGCCGGACGTCGATCCGTTGCGGCAGTGCGGCTACCAAGGTCGAGATCCGCAGAGCGGTGTGCCGGTGTGCAGCAACAAACTGATCACGGGTCCGAATGCGACGATCAACGACAACGGCGACTTCAACAACAACGTGACATTCCAACGGGCACGCGTGCACCGCTGGCGCGCAATCGCAGGGTTGATCTACCGCTACGAGATTCTCTCTTTGGGAGGCCAATTCGCGATGGATCTCGAAGACCCGAGCAGCGAGAACGCGAACCTGGGGATCTCCGGGGCGCGGCAGTGGACCATGTCGCTCGAAGCAGGCGTGCTCTTCTAAAAAGGGGATGAACCGCAGCGCCGGGGGATCGCCAGGGGCGGCGGTTCACATCGCTTTCTTCGGCTGGCAGGTCGAATCGCAGTTCGGTCCACCGTCGCACTTCTCTCCGAACTGCGCTTGGACGATGCCGTCGCCGCAATACGGTGCCAGCATGCACATGTCGGTGCAGACGCCTCGCCCGTAGGCGTTCGACGACGCGGGCACGTTGTTCGTTCCGTTGTCGCACTGCTCGGTGCCCGCGGCGAGGCCGTCGCCGCAAACCACTTTGCATTGGGTGATCGTGTGCACGAACCCGCCCAGCGTGAGCGAGTACGTCGAGCCGCACGTGTGACGCTCCGCTTGGAAGAGATCGATCGAGTACCAGCCGCCGTCGGTGAGCCCCAGTTTGCCCGCGGTGATCGTGTCGAGGGTCAGGGTCGCGGGCAAGGGGTCGTGCATGCCGCCGAGGTCGGCGATGAGATAATTGTTGATGAACGCCCAGACGTCGTCGTCGCCGCTGAACGTGAATACGGTGGGCGCGGCGCTGGCGGCCACGGCCGCGTCGAACGTGAATACGTAGTGAAGCTCGCTCGTGAACGAGAAGTTGTGGGCGCCCGTGTTCGAGCAGGTCGTACTCGCGGTCGTGCTCGTCTGCGGGTTCAGTCCGGCGTTCCAGCCAAGTCCGTCGAGCGGGAAGAAAGCCAGACTGGCGTACTTGTAGATATTCGAACCCGGCGCCGTCTCGGTCAACGGGAGCGTGGTCGGTTTGCCGGTCGCGTCGAGGTACACGAGCTTGTCGTACGGATTCGTGCTCCCGGCGCCCGCGCAGCCTTTCTCGTGGTACCACCAGCAGAAGTCCACGGCGTTCGTGAGCGTTTGCGGCACTCCGACCGACGACAAGACCGGCTCGCCGTCCGCGGGGAGCGGCGAAAAGACGAGCCCCAAGACGCTTCCCACGTTGTACGTGTCGTAATTGAAATCGGGATGTCCGCCGCCGGTGGGCCCCGGAACCGGAAGCGGGGCAGGCGACACGTGATAGAGCATGTCGCGATAGAGAATTGGAATGTTGAGCGTGCCCGCGGGCGGCGAATTGACGTTCGTGCACGTGTACCCCGTGCCCGTCTCGAGCATGCAGGTCGCGCTGCATCCGTCGCCCGAAATCGTGTTGCCGTCGTCGCACTGCTCGGGGGGAAACACCAGACCGTCGCCGCAGACGCCCGTGCATCCGCCCGTCCCGTTGCACTTGGGCTCGAGCGTGCACGTCGGTGAACAGCCGTCGTAGGGAATCAAGTTCCCGTCGTCGCACTGCTCGAAGCCCTCTTTGACGCCGTCGCCGCAGGTGGTCTTGTGGCAGACCGAGTTCGGTACCGTCGCCTGCGTCCCGCACGCAAAGCCGGGCTCGAGCCTGCACGACGCACTGCACCCATCGCCGGGAGTCGTGTTGCCGTCGTCGCATTGCTCCGTTCCGTTGATGGTGCCGTCGCCGCATACCGCCACCGGAGCGTCGTTGCACACGTCGCCGCGGCATCCGCCGTCGGATGCGGCGTCGTCGTCATTGCCGCTTGCGCCTCTCGCCGCCGCGTCGACGAACGTGAAGAGCGTTTGGGCGTCAGTTGCCTGGGCGGTGCTGCTCTTGCCGCCAGGCCCGACGGACGACGCGGACGCATCGGCCACGACTTCGAAGCCGTTCGCGCTGGTCCCCTCCCGGGCGCACCCGAGCATGGGCGCCGCCTCAGCGAGAAGGCCCAGGAAAATCAGCGACAAATGCGAGCGGCGCGTGCTTCGTCCCGAGGCCATTGCTAGAACTCTATGGCCGCGCGCCGCCCGATCCTTCGAATTCCGTCGTCAACTGAACAATGCAGCGAGAAAGGCGCCGATGACCGCCACGGCGCCGACGGTCGTGGCGATCGCCGCGGCCACCCACGACGCGCGCATCGCCGGCCGCGCGGCTGATCCCTCGAGTCCGTAGCAGCCGCGCAGAAATGCCCGTGCGCTCCGCCCCGGCAGCCCCACTCCGACCCAGGCGACGGACATCGCGGCCCGGACCCCTTCCTTGGCGGAGAGGACCACGACGCCGAGCGGCCCGATGATCAGATCCCAGCCCGCGGCATAGAGCCCGAAACGCAGCGCCCGCCTGGTCGCACGGCGCGCCCCCGATCGCCCTGCGCCATAGTCGAGCGCCCAGCCGTGGGCCGCGTGCGCTGCGACGAGCAGTCCGGCGAGAGACGGGATTCCAGCGGCCGCGAGGCGCACCAGCGTCCCCGATTCGTGAAGGAACATGTGCGCCATCCAGGAAGGGGCGAACAATGCCAGCGCCGCGAGCGCGGTCACGGCCATGGCTGCCGCGGCGATTGTCTCGCTCACGACCGCGAAGCGAAGCGCCGGCGTGATGGGCCCGTCGGGCAAGGACGCGAAGAACGCCTCGGCGTCGAGCGTGGTCGCTCGGGCCGTCGCCCAGAGCCTCGCGAACCCCGTCGTCCCGGGGCGCTCCCAGGCGACCACCGATACGACTCCGGACCGGGTCAGCTCGGGACGGCATCCCGCGCAGTCCGCGTTCCCGCAGAGCGCACATACGACCGCTGCGGGGACGTCGGCATCGGGGAGCTCCTCGCTCTCGACGCGGGCTTGCGCATTCCGGTCACGCGCGATTCGCATCGGACACCTCTCGCGTGCGCTCGGAGCCCTGGCGGCCCCTCGCCGACAGTGTGACACGACCGACGGTCTAATGCACGACCCGTCCCGCCGAAGTGCCGCGTTTGACCCGGATGTCGTCGAGGCGCCCTCCGAGAAAGAACGCCACGAGGACGGCCAGCGCCGAAAGCGCGAGCGTGGTGTAGAGGCCCCACGCGAACGTGAAGCGCAGCGGCACGCCGTAGCCCCCGTGCGGCGGCCGGGTGAGCAAGAGGGCGGCCGTCGTGCCCGGAATGGCGGCCAAGAACGCCGCCGCCACGCGGGCTCGCCGCATCTGCATGATGCTGCGCCGGGTAGCGATGACGGGCAGCAGAACGAACCAGGCCACGCCGGCGGCCCAGGTCCAGCCGAGGCGGTGTGCGATGTCGAAGCCCGAGTACTTCACGACGTCGGGCATCGTAAGGTCGACCCACGGCGAGCCGAACGCGATGAGCCCGGCCACCCCGAGCGCGATCAGGGCGCCGCGCCCTCGCTTCGGGTACGCGACCGGCAGCGGTTCCCACTCCGGCTCGTGGGGCGCCTCCTCGTCCTCGTTCGTGCGCGGGAGGGTATCGAAGGGCACGAGCGGGACGCCGCAGATCGGGCACGCGCGCCGTTCGCGCGGCGCGAAGAGCTCGCGACAGAACGGGCACGCAAGAAGCGCCACCGACATCAGCATAGTGTCTTTCCACGTTGCGCGCGGCCGTGCCCGGACACGAATTTCGAGTACCGACCAAAGAGCGTCGACGGCCGCCTCGTTGAACGGGGATTGCGCGCGTGTACGCTTCCATGGACCAGCGTACACTTCGCCCATGCCCCGCCCCACCAAGTTGGACCCGAGTGCTGTGGATGCCTGGGTCGGTTCCCACACCGGCTGGCAGCGAGCCGATACGGGCGCAATTGCGAAGCGCTTCGCCTTTCCCGACTTTGCGGCGGCGCTCGGCTTCGTCGTGCGCCTGGGCTGCTACGCCGAAAAGCACGACCATCACCCCGACGTCGAACTCGGGTGGGGGCGCGCACGGGTGGCTTGGTCGACACACGACGCGGGCGGCGTCACCGACCTCGATCTCGCCGCGGCGGAAGCCACAGACAAACTCGCCGGATGAGCGACCCCGAGCTCCTCGCGGCCGCAACGGACGGGCTCCGCGGGTACCTCGAGGCCATCGTGGGTCCAGGACCGATCCCGCGCTTCGAGGAAGCGTTGACGCACCCGAGCTTCGCCAACGAGGCCGGGGTACCGGACAATCAGCGCCTCGAATTTCTCGGAGATGCGGTCCTCGGCCTCTGCGTCAGCGAGCTGCTCGCGGCTGCACACACCGACGCCGACGAAGGGAAACTGACGCGCATGCGAAGCGCGCTGGTGAACGCGGCGGCGATTGCCGCTTGGGCGCGCCGCGTCAGCCTCGGCGACTGCGTTCGGTTCGGGCGGGGAGCGAAGTTGGGGGGCGAGCGCGAGCAGACGAACGTGCTCGCCGATGCGGCCGAGGCGCTCGTCGCCGCCGTCTACGAGGCGCGCGGCCTGTCCGGAGCGCGCTCTCTGGTGCGCGACATCGTCGGCGCACTGCTCGAAAAGGCGGAAGCACTGAGCGTGCTCGATCCGAAGAGCGCCCTTCAGGAGCGAGCGCAGGCAGGAGGCAAGCCCGCTCCGACGTACCGCGTCTTGGAATTGCGAGGGGCGGCTCACGCGCAGGTCTTCGAGGTCGAAGTCCTGGTCGCGGATCGACCGCTCGCTCGAGGCGAGGGGCGAAGTAAGCGCCTCGCCGAGCGGGCGGCGGCGGCCGCGGCGATCGAAGTGCTCGAGAGAGAGGCGAGCGACGCGCCCCAAGTCGAAGAAGAAGTCGAGCAAACGGTGGGGCGCGAGTAGCGCGGCGCCTCCCGGATTGCTACTTCATGAGGGCATGCCGGGGAGGATCGCGATGAGCGGGTTGCCGGCCACCAAGATGGCGAGGGTCGCTGGCGTTTTGGCGCTCGCTGGCTACGCGACCGCGTGCGGCGCCCGAAGCTGGCTGCCTTCCGATCCGAGGTCGCAGGACGGGGGCGCGTGCCTGGGCACCGACGTTCCAATCGTGCCGAACGTGCCGAACCTGTATTTCGTTCTCGATGTGTCGGGCAGCATGCTCGACAACGGCAAGTGGCCGAACGTGCGCTCCGCAGTCGCCGGGTTGGTGCACACGATCGGGCCGAACGCCAATTTCGGAGTGACCGTTTTCCCCGAGCCCGGAGGCCCCGAGTGCACCGCGGGGATCGAAGTGATGCCGCTGCGCCCCGGGGATTGGACCGGAGCGACGGAGGCCGCCTTCGACGCGGCGACGGCGCTGACTCCCAACGGAGGCACTCCGACCGCGGCAACGTTCCACGCGCTGGTGCACAAGCTCGGAGCGTTGCCCGGCTTGACCTTCGTGATTCTGGCCACCGACGGTGGACCGAACTGCGATGCGAGCATCGCACCGTGCGCGCTCGATCAGTGTACGACCAACATCGACGGAGCCAACCCTCAGTGCATGATGAGCGGCACCCCGAACTGCTGCACCGGAAATCCGCAAGGCTGCCTCGACGGGGACGCCACCGCGGAAGCGGTGTCCGATCTCCGCACAGCTGGCGTCCAGACGTACGTGATGGGCATTCCCGGGAGCGCCCCCTATGCCGACGTGCTCGACCAACTCGCGACGGCGGGCGGCACCACGCGTCCGAGCGAGCCGCTTTACTACCAGGTCAATTCCTCCGACACGAGCGCGCTCAGTGACGCGTTCGCGCAAATCGCCGACGCCGCGATGAAGAGCTGCACGCTTCTCTTGGAGAAGAACCCCGGGGACCCAGGTATGGTGAACGTCGCCGTCAACGGTGCGGTCGTGCCGAGCGATGGGCCGGACGGGTGGACGCTTCACGGACAGACCGTCACGCTATCGGGCGCCACCTGCGGCGCGTTCGAGGGAGCCGCGTCGCTTCCCGTGCGGGTCTTTCAGGGTTGCCCGACGGTCCGGTGAAGGCGCCGGCTCCGCTCACCGAAATAGCGTATCGGTCAGCCGCTTGCGCCACTCGTCGAACGCATGGTCCATCATGCCGTCGTAGACTTTGCGGTGAAACTCCTCGAGTGTCATCGCTCCCTTGACTTTCCATAGGTCGGCGCCGCGCAGCGACTTGTAAGAGAGCTGCAGCGGCGCCCCCTGCGGAAGAAGGAACCGCGCGTCGAAATCGAAGCGTATGCCGGCGAAGACCGTGCGCGGTTTGGGGCTCGCCGTAAACGCGTTCGACCACGCCGCCGCGTAGTCGATGACGAGAACGGGCGCCCCCGCGGGCACCGGCGCGTCCGCCGCCAGCGGCTCGCCGGCACGGACTGAGAGCAAATCGGTGGGAAACGACGCGGCGAATCCTTCGGCCAGCGCCTGCGCCACGCGCTGCTCGCGTGCGCGCAGCGCATCCGGCGTGACGTAGTGCGACGGCAGCGCGTCGGGTCCCGGATAGAAGGCATGCTTGACAATGCGCTTGTCGACTTCGTCGAGCGCCTTCGCCGGCTTGAATCGGAAGCGAACGTCGCACGCCGGACCCACCTTCTCGGCGGCGGCGAGCAGGCGCTCGATGAAGGCGCTCGTCGTCGCATCGACTCGAGTCTTCTTCTTCCACGAGGCGAGCGCTTGTACGTAGAGCGCGTGACGGGCGGAGCCGAGCTCCGCCTCCAGATGGCTGTCGGGGTACTTCTTGGCGAAGTCGTCCAAGGCCGCGATGGTTCCGGGCGCTTTGGATTTGTCGAACTCGACGAGGAGGGCGCGCTTGATGGCCGCTTCGATCTCGGGCGCTATCTGCGCGGAGGGATGTGCTCGCGCGAAAGCCTCGAGGGCGTCGACGGTTCCTTGTCGTTGCGCCTCCTTTAGCTGCGCACGCGGGAGAAGAACGTCCCGCACTTCGTCTGCGTGGCGTCCACCGCGCGCGAGGTACTTTTGGTACATCGGGATGCTCGCAGTCGCGACCACCGTTCGGTACATGCGCTCGTCGCTCGACGCGTTGCGCATCGAGCCGAGGCCCAACCCGAGCGTGACGCCGATCGCGAGGGCCAGAACCCAATCGAAGCGCATCCACATCGGCGAAAGAGGCTTCATCGCCTCGGTCGACGAGATGGGGCTCGAAATCCGCGTCTCATGTAGCGGGTCGAGCTCCGCCAGCATGTCGACGTCGTCCTCCGCGACGGCTCGATTCAGCTCCGCGCGCAAGGAGGTCAGCGCCGCCTCCGTGCGCTCGACGTCGACCGCTTTTGCCGGAATGACCAGACGCGCGCCGTCGCGCATTCGCACGCCGAGCGCTGGCTGGGCCAGTCGCTCGAACGCCTCTGCGTCGACGAAGGGCCATACGCGCAGCACCGGGCCGCTCGCTTCGACGACGCACGCCGGGAAGACGTACGTCCCTGCCCGATAGGGCAACGACTCGACCGCACGGAGGACCACCGCGGCGTGCACGAAACAAAACGCCGCTGCCGAATAGAGCACGATGTCGACGAAGAGCATCGCCGTTCGGTGGAGCGCAAGGGGGCTCGAGATATCGCCCCAACCCTTGACGAGCACGAACGTCGCCGCGACGACCAGAACCGCGCTCGCGCCGAGAAGCACCCAGGCCGTCGGCAACGGAGCCCTGCGGAAAAGAAGGGGCGCCGGAGGCGCTGTAAGGCGTGTCGCCGCGACGAACCGATCCTGAACCGGCCGCAAGCAGCGATAGAAGTCGATGGTCTTCGGCTGCGCCACTCGGCGGCATCCTACGCGAAGACGCCGCCGGCCGCGAAGCGGCAAGGGTCGTTTGACGCGATCGGCCGGGGCCCTATAGAAGGCGAGACCATGGGAGACATCCCGCGATGAGCCCCACGGCCATGTTGATTCTCATCTTTGCGGCTTTCGCGATGTTTGCGTGGTCCGCGAGCCGCCGCTGGCACCTTCTGCTCGTTGGCAGACCCGTACCGAGCGCCATCGACCACGTCGGCACGCGTCTTCGCGGAACTTGGCGCTTCGCATTCCGCCAAGAGAAAATGGATTACTACAATCCGGCCGGGGTCGCCCACAAGCTCATCTTCACGGGCTTCGTCCTCCTCAACTTCCGCGAGATTGTCCTCTGGGGCCGGGGCTTTTACGCACCGTTCAATCTCTGGGGCCTCAGCCCGGCCCAACCCCTCGGTCAATCCTACGAGTTCTTGAAGGACTGCCTCGGCCTGTCGGTCATCGGCGGCACTCTCGTATTTTTCTACTACCGCCTCGTCGTCAAGCCGAAGCGGATGGCCCTCACACTCGAGGGGCTCGGCATCATCGCGATCATCTTCACGCTGATGGTCACGGACATGATGTACGACGGCGCGTCGCTGGTCCTCGCCTCGCAGAAGGTGCGACTCTGCGACCTCCTGGTGCACCTCGGAACGCCTCGCCAGTGCGCCGCGGTCTCCACGATCACCGCACCGCTCGGCGGAGAGCAGTGGCAGGGCGAGTGGACGGCGTGGCCGGCGCCGGCGGGGTCGTTTTTCGCTTTCCTCTTTCGCGCACTTTCGCCCGGGGCTCTCGTCCCGATTGCGCACGCTGCGTTCTGGACGCACGAAGTCCTCATTTTTCTGTTCTTGAACCTCCTGCCGCACTCGAAGCACTTCCACGTCATCACCGCTATCCCCAACGTCTTTCTCCGAAGCTTGAGGCCGGCAGGGCGTCTCGTGCCCGTCGCGGACGGCGCCGAGAAGCTGATGGAGGCGGTGGGAGCCGCAGGGGAGTCCGCGGACCCGCTCGCCCAACCGATTGGCGTTGCGCGCATCGAGCACTTCTCCTGGAAGGCCCTACTCGACTTTTATACGTGCACGGAATGCGGTCGCTGCTCCGACAATTGCCCCGCCCATAGGACCGGCAAGATCCTCAGCCCGAAACACCTGACGCTGGCGCTTCGCGATCACCTATATGCGCGCGAAGAGGAGCTCATCACCGAGCAGTCGAGCGAGACCGAGCTCGGCGTGTCGCCGGTCAACCTCGTTCCGGAGGTGATCCACCCGGACGTTCTCTGGGCCTGCACATCATGCCGCGCGTGCGAGGAGCAATGCCCGGTGCTCATCTCGTACGTCGACAAGATCATCGACATGCGCCGGAGCCTCGTGATGGTCCGGGGCGAATTCCCTCACGAGCTCGCGAAGCCGTTTCAAGGCATGGAGTCGAATGGCAACCCGTGGAATCTGTCGCGGATGGACCGCTCCGCCTGGAGCGACGGGCTCGGCGTCCCCACGATGAAGGACAAGCCGACCGCGCCGGTGCTCTTCTGGGTCGGATGCGCCGCGAGCTACGACGACCGCGCGAAGAAAATCGCGCGCGCCACGGCCAAACTCCTCACGCAAGCGGGGGTCGATTTCGCCATTCTCGGACAAGAAGAAAACTGTACGGGGGACCCGGCGCGGCGTGCCGGCAACGAGTTTCTCTTCGCGATGCTCGCCGAGGGCAACGCCGCCGTGGTCAACGGATACAAGGAAGGGGGCGGCGCGCACACGGTCGTGACCACGTGCCCGCACTGCTTCAATACGCTGAAAAACGAGTACCCCGACTTCGGCCTTCGCGTGGAGGTCGTCCACCACACCGACTTCTTGCTGGGACTCGTCGCCGAAGGAAAGCTCGTGCCGCGCAACCCCGTCGAGGGCCGCGTCGTGTACCACGACTCCTGCTACCTCGGGCGATACAACGGAATCTACGATCCCCCGCGCGAGATCCTGAAGCGGATTCCTGGCGTGGTGCTCGTGGAGGCGGAGTATTGGACGAAGCAGCGCGGGCTCTGCTGCGGCGCCGGCGGAGCGCAAATGTGGATGGAGGAGCAAAATCAGGATCGGGTCAACGTCAAGCGCACACTCCAGCTCGTCGACGCGCTCGGCCTCGAATCGAACGGCGGCGCGCAGCCGAGCACGATAGCCAGCGCGTGCCCCTTCTGCATGACGATGCTGACCGACGGGGTCAAGAGCAAGAACCTCGAAGACAAGGTGCGCCAGCTCGACGTCGTCGAACTCCTCGAGCGAGCTTGCGCGCTCGCCGAGGTCCCCGCCGACGGCGTACCGATGGCTGTCCCTGATGCGGGCGGACCTCTGGCCAACGACTATCCCAGCGGCACGACGGCCGAGTAGGGGATCGGATCGCCGGCGAGCGCGGTGAGCTATGCTCACGACGATGCCGCCGTGTCCCATCTGCGCTCGCCCGGCGGCCCCGCGCGAGGACAATAGGGCCTTTCCGTTCTGCTCGCCGCGCTGCAAGCTGGTCGATCTCGGCCAATGGCTCCAAGAGACGTATCGCGTCCCCGACGCCGAGGCCGCGGAGTCCAACCCCGAAATCGAGGAGAAGGTATGACGCCGAGATTCGCCCCGATCGCCTGCGCTCCCTTCTTTTCGGGGCTCGTGGCGTCGCTCGTTCTGTCGAGCTCTCCCGCGCGCGCGCAGACGCTCGAGCCTCCGCCTCCCATGACCGCACCGCCGCCGAGCTACCCGCCCGCCGCCTCGCTCCCCAACACGCCGCCTCCGGTCTCCAGAGACGAAAGCCAAGACAGCGGTCTCGGGCTCGAGTGGGTCTGGATCAACGCAGAAATCGGGGGCGCGTACGTCAACATGGAATCGCTCAGCACGAGCAACCTCGCCCTCCAGAAGACCGAGAGCGGAGGCCCCGTGTACGGCGTCGCGGCCGGGGTGCGACTCTTGTTTCTCACGCTCGGGGTGCGCGTCCGCGACCTGGATCTCTCGTCGATCGGTAACCTCTGGGAGCTGAGCGCCGAGGCGAAGTTTCACACGCGCATCTGGCGCGTCGACCCGTACCTCGGCGTGCGAGGGGGATACAACTTCGTCGGTTCGCTCAACTCCGCATCAGTCCCCGTGGCGACCGGCAATGTACCTCCGGACGTGAGCATCCACGGCTTCGACGTGGGACCGGTGTTCGGGATCGATTTCTATCTTCTGAAACTCATTTCCATCGGCGCGGACGTCGATGCTCAGCTTCTTTTCCTCCAGCGGCCGATACCGCCCCTTCCGGCCGCGCTGACGGCGGCGGGAGTCACGGTGGCCAGCCTGCCGCCCAACGTGAGAACGCTCTACGAGAGCTCCGGCTCGAGCGTCGGATTTGGGGTTACCGGTTCGGCGCATCTCGGAATCCATTTCTGACCCACCGTGCTCGCGACGTTGCGCTGGTTGCTGCCGGCGGCCCTCCCCGCCGTTCTCTTCACTCTGCTCGCGATCCGTGTCGATCCACGCCGCGAACCTCGGTGGCTGGTCTCTGCGACGTTCCTGCTCGGGGGGGCCTTCGGACTCGCCGCGCTCTTGGTCACGGCGCGTGCCGCTTCGCTGACGGGGCTCGACCTGGGCATGTCGAGCGCGGGCGCGAGCGGCGCCGTCGTTTTTATCTTTTTCGTCATGGCACCCATCCAAGAAGCAGCCAAAGCTGCGGCAGCGTGGCCTGCGCTTCTGTCCAAGCACGTCGACGAGCCTTTCGACGGAGTCGTCTATGCGACCGCTGCGTCGCTCGGCTTCGCCGCGATCGAGAGCGCGTTCCTCTTGCGAACGCACTTCACCGGCGGGATTTGGGTCGCGCGTGCGCTGCTCGGCCTCCCCTCGCACGTCTTCTTTTCTTGCCTATGGGGCTACGCGCTCGGGCGTGCCAAGCACCGCAGGATGCGCGCGCCGATCTTCCCCGCGGCGTTCGTCGTGGCGATTGTGGCGCGCGGCCTCTACGCGTATTTCGTCTACGGGCGGGGTCCCGGGGCCCTCTTGGGGGTATCGCCTCTCTTGGCCGCGATGGGCGTCGTCACGTGGATCTTGTGGCGCGATCTTCAGGCTCGCCACCAGCGGTCTACGAGCTTTGCACCGCCGTCGAGCCGGCGATGGTCGCGTTTGTCGGCAGCCGCTCAGCCTCCAAGCTTGTCGGCCGTCCGGGCCGCGCTCACGCGCGCGGACCAGCCGGTGAAAGTACGCTGGGTGCTGCTCGGCGCCCTCGTCACCATCGGCGCGATGCTGGCCGGGCTCGCGGGGGGCGTCGTTGCGGCGCGCCTGCTCCACATCGATTTGTCCACGGTCGACGAACACGACGTGGGCGCCGCGGCGCCGGCGCTCTTGCTCGGAGCCGGCCTCTTGGCGTCGTTCCCGACAAGTGGGTGGCTCATCGCCCGCGCGGCCGGGGTGCACACCCTGCTCGAGCCCGCCCTCGCCACCGTCGTGGCGCTCGTCGTGACGCTCGTTGCCCTGGGCTTTGCGGCGCCGTTCGCGGTCGTGTTCGGGCTGGCGCTCGCGCCCATCGCTTGGCTGCTGTCGTGCGCGGGGGCGTGGGTCGGCCGCTCGACGTGAACGTGGTGCGGGAGCGTCTGCCGCGGGGGCAATGCTAAGCTCCCAAGGGTTCCATTTCGTGCGCATCCTCAAGAGCGCTCTTTTCTGGCGTATTCTGCTGAGCTCCCTCGTCGTCGTCGCGGTGCTCGGGGTGGGGTTGCTGCGGGCAAACGCGGCGCACGAGGAGCTCGAGAAGCAGTTCGAGCGACTGGTGCAGCACGATTTGAAGCTCGCGGACGACGCCGAACAGCTCTTGCGCCTGATGGCCGACCTCGAGACGGGCAAGCGCGGCTACCTCCTCACCAACGACCGCAGCTTCCTCGCGCCGTACGAGCAGGCCCGGAAAGAGCTCGAAGGACTGCTCGCCGAGGCCCAGGCGGTCGCGGAGAACGGAATGGAGGACGAACGGGTCTCGGCGTTCGGGCGCCTGGTCCGCGAGTGGATCCAGGAGGTGAGCGAGCCGCAGATTCGCGCGCGCGATCATGAAGTTCGTGACGCGCACCTGGCCGACGAGGGGAAGGTGCTGACCGACGAGATGCGCGGCATTTTGACCGACCTTCGAAAACACGCGCTCGGCGAGGCCGACGCACGCGAGCAAGCGGCATTCGAGTCCGCGAGCGATTCGCAGCGCGCCACGCGCTCAGTCCTCGTTCTGGCGATCGTCATCGCACTCGGAAGCGGCGCCTGGATCGCGCGCGACATCGCCGGGACCACGGCCCAAATCGAAGAGGCTCTCGCGGCCACGGGACGGCTGGAGGCGCTCCCGCCGCAACCGCTCCGCCGCGACGAGCTCGGGGCCGTGGCTCATAGCCTCGCGAAGATGAACTCGTTGCTGCTCGAGAAGGACTCGAAGCTGCGCGCGACGCTCGCCGACCGCGAGCGCGCCGTCGCCGAGCTGACTCGAGCCAACGAGGATTTGGCGCTCCGCGACGCGCGCGCGCGAGCTTACGCGGAGTTCGTGCGCGAGTTGAAGACACTCGACGTCGGCGCCCTCGCCACCGGCGGGATGCAAACCCTGGTGAACCTCGCCGACGCGCAAGTCGGCGTCGTGTACCTACTCGACGACGCAGGCCGCCTCGTGCCCGTGCAAGGAATGGCCTGCGACGGGCGCGCCTTCGACGCGCGGATGTTCGGGGCCGACGGGCTCCCGAAAAGCGTCATGGAAAAGCGCGAGCCGCTCTTCTTGCACGCCGAGGGTCTCGCGGAGCCGCTTCCGGAGCTCGAGCTCGGAGTCGGCCGCGCCCCGCTGCGCTGGGTGCTGGCGTACCCCGTCGCGATCGGCGACGAAGGCGCCGGGGCGATGGTGCTGGCGGGAATCGGCAAACCGGCGCCCGACGCGGCCGAGTTCATTCGAGAGGCGGCTCGCCAGCTCGCGGTTGCACTGCACAACGCTTGGACGCATGACCGAATGCGCGACAAGAGCGTGGCCCTCGCCGAGCAGGGCGAGCGGCTTGCACACGCGAACAAGGTCAAAACGGAGTTCTTGGCGTCGATGAGCCACGAGCTCCGCACGCCGCTCTCGGCGATTCTAGGCTTCGCCGATCTGCTTGCCACGTCGCCCAAAGAGCAGCTCTCCACACGCGCGCGTGAATCGCTCGAGCGCATCAAACGCAACGGCGAACACCTGCTCGGCCTCATCAACGACGTGCTCGATCTCGCCAAGGCCGAGGTCGGGCGCATCGAGGTGCGCCTCGCCCCGGTGAACCTGCCGCAGCTCGCCCGTGCGTGTGTGGCCGAGGTAGACAGCTTGAGCACGGCCAAAGGGGTCCGGCTCGTGGCTGACGTGGGTGAAGCATCCATCGAGGCGATCACCGACGCGCAGCGGATCCGGCAAATCCTCCTGAACTTGCTTTCGAACGCCATCAAGTTCACCGATCGGGGGGACGTGGTCCTGACCGTGCGCGCCGTGGGAACCGAGCTTCGCGTCGCCGTGCGCGACACCGGGATCGGCATCCCGGCCCACGCGTTGACCGAGCTATTCCAGGAGTTTCATCAGCTCGAGGCGGGCGACGGACGCCGCTACGATGGAACGGGCGTTGGCCTTGCCCTGTCGCGGCGCCTCGCGCGGGCTCTCGGGGGGGACATCGAAGTGCGGTCCGTCGAAGGCGAGGGTTCGACCTTCACCCTCGTCTTGCCCCGAGTCACCGCACCGACCGCGGTCGACCGCGCTCTTCCCGCCGAGCACTCCCGCGGAGTGCTCTCGTGATCGAACCGCTCCCCCTCGCGGCGCTCGGAGACACCAGCGGCAACGTACTCATCGTCGACGACTTCCCCGACGCGCTGGCGCTCTACGAGGCGATCCTCGCGGAAGACGGACATCTCGTACGTACCGCCAATAGCGGCGAGGCCGCTTTGCGAAAGGTGGACGAGGAAGAGCCGGAGCTCGTTCTGCTCGACGTGTCGATGCCGGGCCTCGACGGCGTGGAGGTGCTGCGCAGGCTGCGGGCGCGCCGCGGCGGCGGGCCGGCCGTCATCATGCTGACGGCGGCTCGTCGAGAGCCTCACGCGATCGAGGCGGGCTTGAAGGAAGGCGCCGACGCGTACCTCACGAAGCCAATCGATTCCCGTGAGCTCTTGGCGCGCGTGCGCGCAGCGCTCGAGACGTTTCGCTTGAGACGGATGCTGGACGCGCAGCGGCGGGATCACGTCGCGATGCTGGTCCACGACCTGCGGCACCCGCTGTCTTCGCTTGCGCTGATCGCGGAGCTCTTGCAGGCCGAAGACCTGACAACCGGCGAGCGGCAAACCGCGGTCGCCCAGATTCGCGGCATGTGTTCCGAGATGACCCGGCTGGTCGACGGCGTGCTGGCGGCGAGTCGGCTGGAGGCGGGGGTCTTCTCCGTCGAGCCCCGCATGGTGAGCGTGGGAGCGGTCATCGAGCCCATGCTCGCCGTCTTCACCCCGGTCGCGTCGCGGCGCCGCGTTGCCCTCGTCTTCGACGGCGATCTTAGCGCGCAGGTGTACGCCGATCCCCAAAAGCTCCGGCAGGCGCTGGACAACCTCGTCGCCAACGCTCTCAAGTTCACGCCGCGCGGCGGGCGCGTGCGGGTCCGGGTGTGGCGGGAGGAGCGTCAAATCGCGTTCGAGATCGCCGACACCGGGCCGGGCGTCGCTCAAGACGAGCGCGCCACCATTTTCGATCGATATAGGCAAGGGGCGCGCGGTCGGGCGGCCGGCGGAGCCGGACTCGGACTGGCAATCGCCCGGGGAATTGCAGAGGCGCACCACGGCTCGGTCACCGTCGACACCGGCGACCTTGGAGGAGCCGCGTTTCGTGTGCTGCTGCCCATGCGGGTAGCGTGACGCGAGCTTGACAATCCGCCTGGCTCCTCTAGGCTCCCGGCGCCCGACATTTCGAGGTGCCCGTGGCCAATCACCCGTCCGCAGAAAAACGCAACCGACAGCGCATCACCCGCACCTTGCGCAACCGCGCGATCAATAGCGCCGTGCGCACGCACGTGAAATCCGTTCGTGCCGCCATCGCGGCCAAGGATGAAAAGGCGGCGCGCGCAGCCCTCGCGGAGGCGACGGTCGCAATCGACAAGGCCGCGAGCAAGGGGGCTCTCCCGAAAGAGGCAGCCTCTCGAAAAGTGTCGCGTTTGGCCGCCTCGGTTCACAAGCTCGGCTCCGCCGCTCCCGCCTGAACGTTCAGCCCGTTGTCGGCTCGCGGCAATCGACCGGCCGTCGGCTCGGCGATGGGTCGATCCATTTGGGATTCCTACGAGTCGCGTCCGGACCCTAACGCGTGCCGGATCGCTTCTGCGTCGGCCTGGTCCTTGAGCCTGCCGTGCTCCTTCATGCGAAGCAGCCCCTCGAGCGACACCACGTTGATCCCATCAACGCGCATCCGATAAGGAAGAAGATCCGGCCAGGTCAGGCCGGACGCCGAGTTCATCACATCCACGGTGAACTCGTCGTTGATGCGGATGGCGTAGAGCTCCTCGTGCAGGGTGTCGTCCCCCGCTAGCTCCTTCGCCGCGCCGTCGGGCAGATCGGAGAGCGCCAACACCCACCGACGGGTGTTTTCGAGGGTTGGCTCGACCAGGATATCCACGTCCTCGGTCAGCCGCACGATGCCCTGCAATGCGAGGGCGTAACCGCCGATTAGCGCGTATTCTACGTGTTCTCGTTCGAGGAGCTCGACGACGCGACGCACATCTTCATACGTCGCTGCACGCGTTCGCGCATCCATCGCTCCTGGTCCCGGTTGGCCTCGTCCTGGCTTCTGTAGCGGAATACACCTTTCTCCGCGCCGCCGCCAAATGCGAGCACGAGCGCGTCGAGACCGCGCCGATCCCCAGAGCCGTGGGCGCGCCTTCCGATGACTCGCATCCCTCCAGACTGCCATGGGCAGGGGACACAGCAAGCTTCCGCAAAGCCGAACTTGCTTCGTTGCGCCCGTCAGCGCCAGGCGAGCGCGGCCACCACGACGAGTCCGATGACGAGCAAAGCCAGCCCGGCCCATTTCCGCGGGAATCGAGTCGAACGCTGGGAGGGCGACAGCGCCTGGTCGCCCGGCTCGCTCGGAGCCATTGTGAGTGAAGCGTCGGGGAGCGTGTGGGAGGCCGGCGGCTCCAGCGTTTGGAGCATCTTGCGGTCAAAGAACTGTGGGGCGTCGTCTTGGAAATCCTCGAGGGGTGCATCGGCGACCGTCCCGCGAACGCCGGACGTCGACGTCGCCGCGGGCACGGGTTCGCCGGAGGGCCCGGGCTCAGCCGAATGCGTCGTATCGCTCGCGGGCGAGCGGGAAGGCGTATGGCGATCTCGCCGGGGCGGCATAGAACGGTCCCCGCGATCGAAAGGCCGCGGGTCGCTCCATGTATCGGTCGTTTCGCTCACGGGCGGCCGGGCGCTGCGCCCGGAGTGGACCGGATAGGCTTCGCTCAACAGCTTCACGAGCTCGGTACAGTTCTGGATGCGGGCAGTCGGGTCGTGCTCGAGAGCCCCGTGCACCACCGTCGCCAGCTCGTCGGGCACCCAGGGAGCGACGCGCGGGAGCGGATCGGGCGGGTGCGATACCAAGTGGATGATGAACTGCTCGTACGAGGGCAGCTCCGGATAGGCGGGCCGACCCGCCAGCATTTCGTAGAGAACCAGCCCGAGCGCCCAGACGTCCGTTCGTTCGTCGACCGTGTACCCTTGCGCCTGCTCGGGCGACATGTACTGCGGAGTACCCAGCACCATTCCGTCGCGAGTGAGCTTCAGGCCGGGTCCGGAACCGCCGCGCGACGAATCGACGACTTTGGAGACCCCGAAATCCAAAATTTTTACGAGCGGGTGCTCGTCTTCGCTGGTGCACAGAAAGATGTTCGCGGGCTTGAGATCGCGGTGCACGACGCCGGCCTCGTGCGCTTTGGCCAGCCCGCGTGCCACTTGAACCGCGATGCGGACCGCCCGGTCGAGTGGGAGCTGATGGTCGCGCGCGAGGACGGTCGCGAGATCCTCACCCGTCAAAAACTCCATGACCAGGTAGAGCCCCAATCGCTCGTCCGTCCCGACGTCGAACACCTGCACGATATGGTGGCTCTCGACCAGGCTTGTCGCGCGCGCCTCTTGGCGGAATCGGATGGCGATGTCCGTCATGCCTACGAGCGAGGCATCGATGAGTTTGATGGCAACACGCTTTCCAATCTCCAGATGCTCCGCCTCGCAGACAACCCCCATCGATCCGCGCCCGACGACCCGACGAACCAGGTACTTTCCGGCGATCGTCGCGCCGACGATCTCTGTCTCGCGGGCCATCGGGAGTAAGGTACGAAAGGGATTAGACTGGCGCCACCAAGTGCTTCTTGGGTGGTCGCGCGCTGTCTCTAACAAGGCATCGCTCGAGGCGAGCTGCGATTTCGCCGCGCAAGCGGTCCCCGGGAATGACCGCGTCGATGATCATCTCGCTCGCGAGCTTCATGATGTCGATATCCGCGCGGTATTCGTCCCGTAGCTTGGCCACGTAAGCGTCGCGCTCCGGGCCCGCCGCAAGCTCCTGGATTTTGTTGTAGTAGACAGCGTTGACTGCGGCCTGGGGGCCCATGACGGCGATGGAGGCGCTGGGAAGCGCGAGACACGCGTCGGGCTCGAAGGCGGGACCGCACATCGCGTAAAGGCCGGCGCCGTACGCCTTTCGCACGATGACGCTGATCTTCGGCACGGTCGCTTCGCTGACGGCCGCGATCATCTTGGCCCCCGCGCGGATGATCCCCTGCCGCTCGACTTTCGTGCCGATCATGAAACCGGGCACGTCGGCGAGAAAAACGAGCGGGATGTTGAAGGAGTCGCAGAGCCAGATGAAGCGCGCGGCCTTATCGGCGCTGTCGACGAACAGGACGCCGCCGAGCCACTTGGGCTGGTTGGCAACGATGCCCACGGCTCGCCCGTCGATCCGTGCGAAACCGGTGAGGATTTCGCGGGCAAAGAGGGATTTGATCTCGAGCCACGACCCTTCGTCGATGATTTCGGCCACGACGGCCATCATGTCGAACGCTTTGTTCTCGTCGCCGGGAACGATGTCCTCGATACGCTTGCCGCTCGTTTTCGGCGGCCTGCCCTCTACCGCCGCCGGGGCTGTCTCGAAAGACTGAGGCATGTACGCGAGGTACTTCCTGCCGAAGCCGATTGCCTCGTCCTCGGTCTTGCAAAGCACGTCGCCGCAACCGCTGACGCTGCAATGCATCTTCGCGCCGCCCATCTCTTCGAGCGTCACCTTTTCGCCGATGACCATTTCGGCCATGCGAGGGGAGCCGAGGTACATGCTCGCGTTGCCGTCGACCATCGCGACCACGTCGCAGAACGCCGGGATGTACGCCCCGCCCGCCGCGCTCGGTCCGAAAAGCAAGCACACCTGGGGGATCTGCCCGCTCATCTGGACCTGATTGTAGAAAATGCGTCCGGCGCCTCGTCGACCGGGGAACATCTCGATCTGGTCGGTGATGCGCGCCCCCGCGCTGTCTACGAGGTAGAACATGGGCGCTCGGAGGCGCACTGCCATTTCCTGGACGCGCAGGATCTTTTCCACCGTGCGTCTCCCCCAAGACCCTGCCTTCACGGTCGAGTCGTTCGCCATGATCGCGACGGGACGACCGCTGATCGCGGCGGTGCCGGTGACGACTCCATCGGCCGGAAGGTCGGGGTCGATGTGGTTGGTGAGCTCGGCGTCCTCGATGAACGTCCCCGCATCCGCCAAGCGCGCGATGCGCTCGCGCACGAAGAGCTTTCCTTGCTCGGCGCCCTTCTGGTGGTACTTCGCAGCTCCACCCTTCTCGACGCGGGCGAGCGTGTCTTTGAGCTTCTGGTCCGCCGACATGCCCGCTTGACTAGCCTTACTCCGGGCGGAAGACGAGCGGTGCGACGACGGTCGCACTTCCCCCCGGTTTTGGGAATGTCACCGCCTTCAGCGCCTCGCCGACGCACGCGGCGAGGGCGGGCGTATTCGCCGAGCCGCCCGGCTCCGGCTCCGCGGCAATGGCGGAACCGGCCTCGTTGATCACGATTCGCATCTTGAGCTTCCCGGAAAGCCCTGGAGCACTGGCGCGAGCCCGGTTGTAACACTCGAGCAGGGCCGGCTTGCTATCTTCGATGGCCTGCTTCGGGTCGAAGTGCTTGGCGGCGGGGATCTCGCCGATCAAGACGGAGCCGCCCGAGGGGAGCGCCGGCGCTGCGGAAGCCGTTGGGGTCGCGCGGGCCGTCGAAGTTGGAGCCGGCGGCGGAATCGCCGAGGGGGCCTCGACGCCGCCGGCACCACCGCACGAGAGGAGCAATCCCAAGAGAACGTAGACACGCATCTCGTCACTTCCCCTGAAAGCGCGCTGCCCGCTTCTCGGCGTACGCAGTGAGCGCCTCGCGGCGATCTTCGCTGACCAGAGTCTTTTCGTAGCTGCCCTTTTCGAGCTCGAGTCCCACGTCGATGGTTACGTCGAACGCCCTGTCGATGGCCGCAAGCGCCGCCGCTTGGGCGATCGGCGCTCCGTCGGCGATGGGGCGGATCCACTCGAGCGCGTCGTCGACGACGCTCGTTCCGGCGGGGGTAACCCTGTGGACCAGCCCCCAAGCCAGTGCCTCCTCTGCGGTCAGCTGGCGCGCGAGAAGAATCATCTCTTTGGCGCGGCCTTCGCCCACGATCCGAGGCAGGCGTTGCGTTCCACCCGCGCCCGGAATGACGCCGAGCGACGTCTCGGGCAAACCGAGGCGCGCATGCGCCGCCGCGACGCGCAGATCGCACGTGAGCGCGAGCTCGAGCCCCCCGCCGAGCGCGGCGCCGTTGATGGCGGCGACGACTGGTTTGGACGACCGATCGATGGGAAGAAACTCGCTTCGATAGAGCTCGAGTTGAGCTCGCACCGCGTTTTCGTCCATCGCCTGTCGCTCCTTTAGATCAGCGCCCGCACAGAACGCGAGGTTGCCCGCGCCGGTGACGATGATCGCGCGGATCGACGCGTTCGTCTCCGCGTCGCGCGCCAGCTTGCCGAGCGCAAGCACCGCGGCGCGCGACAAGGCGTTTCGGCGAGCTTCGCGGTCGATCGTCCAGATCGCGACGGCACCGCGCTGCTCGATGCGGACCGGAAAGGACTCGCTCATGCCTTGCGTCCCGGCTTCAACTTGCTGCCCTTCGTCTTCTTCGCCTGGGTTTTCGGCGCGGCTTTTCCGGAGGCTGGCGGGCCGTCGCTCACGACGAAACGAGCCTCGAGTTTCGCCAGGCGCGCCTTGAGCTCACTGTGTTCGCCCTGCAGCTTTTCGAGCTCGTCGCGTAGAGGTTCGGTGGCGCGCTTGGGCTCCGCCAGGTCGCGCATCACTTCTCGGAT
>Ga0265316_10000430_pt1 | contig 47823 bp, 31 predicted proteins | sample 4522metaG_FD_202092 | JGI IMG/M metagenome (GOLD analysis project Ga0265316, IMG submission 202092) | Rhizosphere microbial communities from Carex aquatilis grown in University of Washington, Seatle, WA, United States - 4-5-22 metaG | ecosystem: Host-associated > Plants > Roots > Rhizosphere >... | reverse complement strand
CCGTGCTTTCGCACGACAAGCGCGTGGACCCGATCGGCACCTGCGTCGGCGTGCGTGGTTCGCGCGTCACCGCCGTGACCAACGAACTCGCCGGCGAGCGCGTGGACATCGTGCTGTGGTCGGAAGACCCCGCTCAGTTCGTGATTGGCGCCCTGGCCCCGGCCAACGTGCAATCCATTTTTGTCGATGAAGAACAGCACGGCATGGACGTGGTGGTGGACGAGGAAAACCTCGCCATCGCCATCGGCCGCGGTGGTCAGAACGTCCGCCTGGCGGCCGAGCTGACCGGCTGGCGCATCAACATCATGTCGGCTGAAGAGTCGGCACAGAAGCAGGCTGTCGAGTCCGACTCCATCCGCAAGATCTTTGTCGACAAGCTCGACGTGGACGCGGAAGTCGCCGACATCCTGATCGCAGAAGGTTTCTCCAGCCTGGAAGAAGTGGCCTACGTGCCGCTGCAGGAAATGCTGGAGATCGCCTCTTTCGACGAAGACACGGTCAACGAGCTGCGCACCCGAGCCAAGGATGCGCTGCTGACCATGGAAATCGCCAAGGAAGAAGAAGTCGAAGCCTTGTCGGAAAGCCTCAAGGGTCTGGAAGGCCTGACGCCGGAGCTGATCGCCAGCCTGGCCGATGCCGGTATCCACACCCGTGACGACCTGGCCGACCTCGCAGTGGACGAGCTCACCGAGATCACCGGAGTGTCCGAGGATCAGGCGCGCGCGCTCATCATCAAGGCCCGCGAACACTGGTTTGCTTGACGCAGCCAGAACCCGCCCGACCACCGCATCCGACACCACTCAAGCAAGCTCATCGCAAGGATCTACACAATGGCCGTGACCACCGTCGCACAACTCGCCGCGGAGCTGAATCGCCCGGCTGCGACACTGCTGGAACAGCTTCAGTCTGCCGGCGTGCCCAAGGCGGCAACCGACGACGTGCTGACGGAGGCCGACAAAGAGCGTCTGCTCGATCACCTGCGCACCGCCCACGGCTCGACCGGGGCCGACCGCAAGAAAATCACGCTGACCCGCAAGTCGACCACCGAAATCAAGCAGGCAGACGCTTCTGGCAAGGCTCGTACCATCCAGGTCGAAGTCAAGAAGAAGCGCGTCTTCGTCAAGCGCGATGAGGCGGGTGGCCCGGAAGAGGTCAACGAGGCCGAAATCGAGCTGGCCCGTCGCGAAGAAGAAGCGCGCGCCCAGGCCGATGCCTTGCGTGCTCAGGAAGAGCAGCTGGCCGAAGCCCGCCGTCAACGCGAAGAACAGGAACGTGCCGAGCGTGAAGCCCGCGAAGCCGCTGCCGAAGCTGCGCGCCAAGCTGCTGCTGAAGCCGCTGCGCGTGAGCAGGCAGCCCGCGAAGCCGCTGCTGCACAAGCCGCGACGGCCGAACCTGCCGCAGAGGGCAGTGCCCCTGATGCTGCCGCTGTCAAGGAAGCTGCAGCTGCCAAGCGCGCTGCTGCCCAGGAAGTGGCGCGCGCCGAGGCCGCTGCACTGACGGCCGCCGCCCAGCGTGGCGCCCGCGGTGCCCGCAGCGGCGCGACCAAAGCCGCTGCCGACAAGCCTGCCGAGCCGGTGGCCCAAGCCGCACCCGAAGCTGCCGTGCCCGCTGCTGCGCCTGCCGCGCCTCAGCCGCCCGCTGCGCCCGTCGCCGAAGCCCCCAAGGCGCCGGCCGTGCGCGTGGTCAAGGCCGCCGACATCGAAGCCGAGGAGCAAAAGCGGCTGGCCGATCTGGCCAACCGACGCAAGGCCGCCGAAGCCGAAGCTGCCGCCATCCGCGCGATGATGAACGCGCCCAAGAAGGTGCTGACGGCCAAGAAGCCTGAAGAGGTCAAGCCGGCCGCCGATGCCGCTGGCATCAAGGGCACCATCCACAAGCCCAAGGGCGCACCGGGTGCCACCGCGGCACCTGGCAGCGCGACCGCCAAGCCGGGCGACAAGAAGTCGATCAAGTCCGAGAAGCTGTCGTCCAGCTGGGCTGGCGACGACAAGAAGCGTGGCGCACCGGCCGGCAAGGGCCGCGATGGCGCATCCGCCGGTCGCAGCAACAGCTGGAAGGCCCCGGGCGGCCGTGGCGGTCGCCGTGGTGGTGACCGTGGCGACAGCCAGTCGACCTTCGTCGCACCGACCGAGCCGCAGATCATCGAGGTCCACATCCCTGAAACCATCTCCGTGGCCGATCTGGCCCACAAGATGTCGGTGAAGGCGTCCGAGGTCATCAAGCAGATGATGAAGCTCGGCCAGATGGTGACCATCAACCAGCAGCTGGACCAGGAAACCGCCATGATCGTGGTGGAAGAAATGGGCCACAAGGCGTTCGCCGCCAAGCTGGACGATCCCGACGCCTTCCTCGAGGAAGAACACGCAGAACAAACGGCCGAGGCCTTCCCCCGTGCCCCCGTGGTCACCGTCATGGGCCACGTCGACCACGGCAAGACCTCGCTGCTGGACTACATCCGCACCTCGCGTGTGGCAGCTGGTGAAGCCGGCGGCATCACGCAGCACATCGGTGCGTACCACGTGAACACGCCGCGCGGCATGATCACCTTCCTCGACACCCCGGGTCACGAAGCCTTCACGGCCATGCGTGCCCGTGGTGCCAAGGCCACCGACATCGTCATCCTGGTGGTGGCAGCCGACGACGGCGTCATGCCGCAGACGAAGGAAGCCATCCACCACGCGAAGGCGGCTGGTGTGCCCATCGTGGTCGCCATCAACAAGATCGACAAGCCCGGCGCCAGCACCGAACGTGTGACGCAGGAACTGGTCGGCGAACAGGTGGTGCCGGAAGCTTACGGTGGTGATTCGCCGTTCGTGCCGGTGTCGGCCAAGATGGGCCTGGGCATTGACGATCTGCTGGAGCAGGTGTTGCTGCAAGCCGAAGTGCTGGAGCTCACCGCGCCGAAGGAAGCCATGGCCAAGGGTCTGGTGATCGAAGCGCGTCTGGACAAGGGCCGCGGCCCTGTGGCCACCGTGCTGGTGCAGTCGGGCACCCTCAAGCGCGGCGACGTCGTGCTGGCAGGTGCTTCGTATGGCCGAGTTCGTGCCATGCTGGACGAAGACGGCAAGGCCGCCACCGAGGCTGGCCCGTCCATCCCCGTGGAAATCCAGGGCCTGACCGAAGTGCCGGGTGCCGGTGACGAGTTCATGGTGCTGTCCGATGAGCGCCGTGCCCGCGAAATCGCCACCTTCCGCCAAGGCAAGTACCGCGACGTCAAGCTGGCCAAGCAACAAGCCGCCAAGCTGGAGAACATGTTCGAGCAAATGGGTCAGGGCGGCGACGTTCAGACCCTGGCGCTGATCATCAAGGCCGACGTGCAAGGCTCGCAGGAAGCGCTGGCCGCTTCGCTGCTCAAGCTGTCGACGCCCGAGGTCAAGGTGCAGATCGTGCACGCCGCCGTGGGTGGCATCTCCGAGTCGGACGTCAACCTGGCGATCGCTTCGAAGGCCGTCATCATTGGCTTCAACACCCGTGCGGACGCCAATGCCCGCAAGGTGGCCGAGCACAATGGCGTGGACCTGCGCTACTACAACATCATTTACGACGCCGTGGACGATGTGAAGGCAGCGATGGGCGGCATGTTGGCTCCCGAGCAGCGCGAAGAAGTCATCGGTTCTGCCGAGATCCGTCAGGTCTTCGTGGCCTCGAAGATCGGCACGATCGCGGGTTGCATGGTCACCGACGGCGTGGTGCGTCGTACCGCCAAGCTGCGCCTGCTGCGCGAGAACGTGGTCATCTACACCGGCGAGCTCGAAGGCCTCAAGCGCTTCAAGGACGACGCCAAGGAAGTCAAGGAAGGCTTCGAGTGCGGCCTCAGCATCAAGGGCTACAACGACATCAAGGAAGGCGACGTCCTTGAGTTCTTCGAAATCAAGGAAGTGGCTCGCACGCTGTAATTTGCAGATGCACTCCCCAAGCAGGGCTGGGCTGACGCCTGTCCTGCCTGCATCCCCGCCTGAAGCCCAGGCGGGGTTTGCGCTTGAGGGGCCGCCCACCGACACGACACCGCACCATGCGCCACAAACGTTCCACCCCCAACCGCAGCAACCGCGTGTCCGACCAGATCCAGCGCGATGTGGCCGAGCTCATCCGCGACCTGAAGGACCCGCGCATTGGCATGGTCACCATCCAGAACGTGGAAGTGACGCCCGACTACGCCCATGCCAAGGTGTTCTTCTCGCTGCTCATCGGTGACCCTGCCGAGTGCGAAGCGGGCCTGAACGAAGCCGCGGGTTTCCTGCGCAACAGCCTGTTCAAGCGCTTGCAGATCCACACCGTGCCGACGCTGCATTTCCACTTCGACCGCACCACCGAGCGTGCGGCAGAACTCAGCGCCCTGATCAACCGCGCCGTGGCCGACAAGGCCAAGGACGCCGACGAAGCCGGTCCGGAGTCCACCCAACCGTGAGCGACCTGTTGGTTCAGCATGTGGAGGACACCCAGGCGCGCGACGCGGTCGCAGCGCCTGTGCCGTCACGTGCGGCTCCAGCTGAAGTTCGTGGTGAAGTTCCTGGTGATGTGCGCAGACCCCGCGCCCCCAGGGCGCCAAAGTTGCCACGCCGGCACCTGCATGGCGTGATCTTGCTGGACAAGCCGCTGGGTCTGTCGAGCAACGACGCGCTGCAGAAAGTCAAATGGCTGTTGCGCGCCGAGAAGGCCGGCCACACCGGCACGCTGGACCCGCTGGCCACCGGCCTGCTGCCCCTTTGCTTTGGTGCGGCCACCAAGTTTTCGCAAGTGTCTCTGGACGCCGACAAGCGCTACACCGCCACCGTGCTGCTGGGCCAGACGACCGCCACGGGCGATGCCGAAGGCGAGGTGCTGCGCACCCGCGAGGTCACGCCCGAGATGACAGCACCCGAACGCCTGCGCGCTGCCTGTGACGCCTTCACTGGCGAGATCGACCAGGTCCCGCCCATGCATTCCGCGCTCAAGCACCAGGGGCGTGCGCTGTACGAGTACGCCCGCGAGGGCATCGAGATCGAGCGCGCGCCGCGCCGCGTCACGATTCATGGCATTGACATCCTGCGCGTGCAAGGTGATGTGCTGGAGATCGACGTGCGCTGCAGCAAAGGCACCTACATCCGCACCCTGGCCCAGGACATCGGCGAGCAGCTTGGCTGCGGCGCCCACCTCATCGGCTTGCGCCGCACCGGCAGTGGCGGTGTGAGCCTGCAGGGCACCGTGACGCTGGCGGCGCTGCAGACCATGACCGAAAGCGAACGCGAGGCCCACCTTCTGCCCGCCGACGTGCTGCTGTCCGACTGGCCCGAGGTGCTGCTGTCTGCCGAAGATGCCGCGCGTTTCCTGACCGGTCTGCGCCGCCGCGTGACTTTGAGCGATGCACCGCAAGTGCGCGTCTATGGCCCTGCGCCTGCGCCTGCCGACCGCCACGTGCTGCTGGGCAGTGCCCACATCAAGGGCGGCGAACTCATCCCCACCCGCCTGCTCAGCCCCCTGGAAGTGCAGGGCATGCTGGATCAGGTTGCTCCGCCTGACCACCCGATTTGATTTCTGACGAGTGAGATTCCCATGACCACCCCTATCCGCAACATTGCGATCATCGCCCACGTTGACCATGGCAAGACAACCATGGTGGACCAACTTCTGCGCCAATCCGGCACCTTCGCCGACCACGAAAAGGTCGTCGATACCGTGATGGACAACAACGCCATCGAGCGCGAGCGTGGCATCACCATCCTGGCCAAGAACTGCGCCGTCAGCTGGGAAGGCACGCACATCAACATCGTCGACACCCCGGGCCACGCGGACTTCGGCGGTGAAGTCGAGCGCGCCCTGTCCATGGTGGACGGCGTGGTGCTGCTGATCGACGCGCAAGAAGGCCCGATGCCGCAAACGCGCTTCGTGACCAAGAAGGCACTGGCCCTGGGCCTCAAGCCCATCGTCGTGGTCAACAAGGTCGACAAGCCGGGCGCCAAGCCGGACGCCGTGGTGAACGCTGCGTTCGACCTGTTCGACAAGCTGGGTGCCACCGACGAGCAGCTGGACTTCCCCGTGGTGTACGCATCCGGCATCAACGGCTGGACCTCGCTGGAAGAAGGCAAGCCGGGTGAGAAGTGGGGCAACGACATGTCGGCCCTGTTCAACACCGTGCTCAAGCACGTGCCGGCTCAGAAGGGTGACCCCAAGGCGCCGCTGCAGCTGCAAATTTCGGCACTCGACTTCTCTACGTTCGTGGGCCGTATCGGCGTGGGCCGCATCAGCCAGGGCACGGCCAAGCCGGGCCAGGACGTGGTCGTGATGGAAGGCCCCGAGGGCAAGCCCATCAAGGGCCGCATCAACCAGGTGCTGACCTTCCAGGGTCTGGACCGCGTGCAGGTCACCGAAGCCGGCCCGGGCAACATCGTGCTGATCAACGGCATCGAAGACGTCAACATCGGCGTGACCGTGACCGACCCGATCAACCCGGCACCTTTGCCCATGCTCAAGGTGGACGAGCCCACGCTGACCATGAACTTCTGCGTGAACAACTCGCCCCTGGCCGGTCGTGAAGGCAAGTTCGTGACCAGCCGCCAGATCTGGGACCGCCTGCAAAAGGAACTGCAGCACAACGTCGCCCTGCGCGTGAAGGAAACCGACGAGGACGGCATCTTCGAGGTCTGCGGTCGTGGCGAATTGCACCTGACCATCCTGCTGGAAAACATGCGCCGCGAAGGCTATGAGCTGGCCGTGTCCAAGCCCCGCGTGATGTTCAAGGACATCGACGGCGAGAAGTGCGAGCCGATGGAGCTGGTCACCGCCGACGTCGAAGAAGATCACCAGGGCGGCGTGATGCAGGCCCTGGGTCTGCGCAAGGGCGAGATGGTCAACATGGAGCCGGACGGCCATGGCCGCGTGCGCCTGGAATACCGCATCCCTGCGCGTGGCCTGATCGGCTTCAGCAACGAGTTCATGAACCTGACCCGTGGTTCGGGCCTGATCGCCTCGATCTTCGATGGCTACGAGCCGCACAAGGGTGAAATCGGCGGTCGCAAGAACGGCGTGCTGATCTCCATGGACGATGGTGAAATCTTCACCTACGCCCTGGGCAAGCTCGACGACCGGGGCCGCATGTTCGTCAAGCCGAACGACCCGGTGTACGAAGGCATGATCGTCGGCATCCACAGCCGCGACAACGACCTGGTCGTGAACGCCACCCGCACCAAGCAGCTGACCAACTTCCGCGTGTCGGGCAAGGAAGACGCCGTGAAGATCACGCCGCCGATCGACCTGACGCTGGAATACGGCGTGGACTTCATCGACGACGACGAACTGGTCGAAATCACCCCCAAGAGCATCCGTGTGCGCAAGCGATTCCTGAAAGAGCACGACCGCAAGCGTGCAAACAAGGCGGGCTGATGCCCACGAGGAAAGGGCCGCACTGTCGGCCCTTTTTTTCGCCTGTCTTCCTCAACCGAAAGGCCACGCAGGCCTGAATCCCAAGGTGCAGCATGACCCCAGTTGGTGCCCCATTGCCCATCCTCACCGACGTGATCGGGGGGCTGGGTGTCATCACCCTCAACCGTCCGCAGGCGCTCAATGCGCTGTCGTTGGAGATGGTCCGCGAGATGACCGCCGTGTTGCGCGGTTGGGCGAGCGATGCATCGGTTCAAGCGGTGCTTCTGAGAGGCTCTGCCCGTGCGGCAGCCGATGGCAAGCGCACGATCACCCACTTCTGCGCCGGTGGCGACATCCGCTTCATGCACGATGCGGCGCTGGCCGGTGACGCTGTCGTCGAGGACTTTTTCACAGAGGAATACGCGCTGGATCACCTTCTCCATGTATTCCCCAAGCCCACCATCGCATGGTTGGAGGGGGTGACCATGGGGGGCGGCATGGGCTTGGCTCAAGGCTGCAAGTTGCGCGTGGCCACAGAAACCTTGCGCATGGCGATGCCCGAGACGCGCATCGGCCTGTTCCCCGATGTGGGCGGTGGCCATTTCCTGTCGCGCTGCGCAGGCGCCATCGGCGAGTACCTGGGGGTGGTGGGGCCCCACTTCCATGCGAATGACGCAATGCAAATGGGTTTGGCCGATGTGGCTGCTGCCAGCAGCTGCTTGCCCTCGTTCCTGGATGGGCTGTGCGCTGCTCCTGTACAGAGCTGCGAGGGGATCCTGGGCCGCTTGCAGGAACACCTGGCTCGGCACCCGCTGGTCCCCCTGCCAGAGACCAGTGTGATGGCACATGTGGCAGACATCGATCGACACTTCAGCCAACCGACCTTGGCGGACATCGTGGCCTCTCTGCAAAGTGATCGCGGTGACTGGGCCAAGGCCACGCTGGCGCAGATGTCGGGGCATTCTCCGTTGATGATGGCGGTCACGCTGGAGCAGATCCGGCGTGGGCGCGGCATGGCGCTGGCCGATGTGTTCCGCATGGAACGCACGTTGGTGCGGCACTGCTTCCAGTTGCGGAAGGGGGCCGCAAGCGAGACGATCGAGGGCGTGCGCGCGCTGGTGATCGACAAGGACAATGCACCGAAGTGGGTGCCCGCGAGCGTTGCCGAAGTGAGCCGAGCCCAGGTGGACGCCTACTTCCAGCCGGTCTGGCCGCCCCACGCGCACCCGCTGCGCGACCTGCACTGACGCATTTTCCTCACCGGGCGGCCTTCATTGGACGGACCCGTGTGCAGTTTGTCCGCCAAGCAGTGCTTGGGTGAGGCTGCCGCAACCATTATCATTTTGAGCAGGAAGGACCCCCCGCCCATGTTGAAGTGCTTTGAACCCTCGGTGCTTGGCCGTGAACTCGATCGCGAACCATTCAAGTTCTCCCACCAGCTCTTGGGGCACCCGGCACTCGACCTGGACAACCTCGCGAAGGTGATCCCTGCTTTGCCCAGTGAGTACGTCAAATACTCCAAAGGCTTGATGCGCAATGGCGATGACTTCGAGAACTGCGACGTGCAGCACCGCAGCCAGATGTCCTTGGCAGAGACCATCGAGAGCATGCGCACTTCTGACTCCTACGTGATGGTGCGCTCCCCGCAGATCCACGAATCTTTCCAATCCGTCTTCCGCGATTTGAGTGGCGATGTCGAGCAGCTGTTGCGCAAGACCCTGGGGCACCGCCAGCGCTTGCTGATCAACCCCAGGCTGTACCTGTTCATCGCATCGCCCGGCAGCCACACGCCATTCCACATCGATCGAAACTCCACCATGCTGCTGCAGTTCCGCGGCAGCAAGCAGTTGGTGCTGTTCCCACAGTGGGAGCCAAGGGTGGTGGCCCACGAAGCCCGTGAAGCCTATGCGGCCTTCGATGGCACCAAGCTGCCTTGGTCAGAGGCGCGTGAGTCCTTTGGTCAGCGGTTCGATTTCGCGCCCGGCGAGGGCCTGCACATTCCCTTCATCGCCGGGCATTACGTTCAGAACCACGAGGATGATGTGTCGATTTCGATGTCCATCATTTTCAACACGCCCGAAAGTCAGGCGCAGCTCGAAGCCTTGCAGCTCAACCACAAGCTGCGCGGCATGGGCATGGCACCGGCTCCTGTCGGGCAGCGCGCCGGGCGTGACCAACTGAAGTCTTTCCTTTGGCGCGCGCGTCGCAAGGTGCGTCACACCTTGCGTTTGCCACCAGACAATTGAGGCCCGTCCTGCCCGTCCTCAACGTGTGGGCAGGGAGGCTGGGCCAGTGGCAGCCACGCACAGGCTGCCAAGGCTTGGCAGTCCTCTGGCAGATGGACATCGGCCCACGCCAGGCCAGTGGCGGGCCCAGGGGACGCGAAGCCACGGGCCGATGCGGCTAAGTTCGCCTCGAAGCCTGAGAGGGTCAGTGTGTGCATGTCCTGTGTCAGTCCGACCCCCAGTGCTTTCAGGCAAGCCTCTTTGCGCGTCCAGGCACGCAACAGGGTGTCTGTGTGACCCGGCCGTGTCGGGTCCAGGCGCAGGTGGTCGTTCTCCTGGGGGCTCAGGATGCGTGGCGCCAGCGCCGTCAGGTGGACCTGGTTGTCATGCGTTTCGATGTCCACGCCCAGTTCCATGGCGGTCGACGTCGCCAGGATCGCCCAGCCACCGCTGTGACTGAGGTTGAAGTGGAGGGGTGGCAAGCCGCGGGCATCGCTCGCAGGGCCGCTCACGCTGGGTTTTCCGTGGGGGCCTTCCAACCAGACGAGGTCGGCCGCTGGGCGGTTGCAGAGGTGCCCCAGCAGCAGGCGAACCATCGATCGTGACACGCGATGTCGTCTGGCGTGCAGTTCCTGTCGAAAGCGGGTCGCCCGTGTGCGCTCGTCGTTGCTGAGGCAGGCCGTCAACGCAGAGTGGTCGCTGTCAGGCGCGTCTGTGTGGAACAGCCACAGGTCGGCAGCCTGACCCTCTGACAGCGGCAGGCCTTGCCACCTGACTGGGGGGGCTTCACTGGGCCAATCTGCAGGGGCTTGCCACGCTTGCCATGACATCATCGGATGGAGTTTGTGCTACTTGCATGCGAACGCTGTGAACCCAAATCATACGATGCAGCCCGGGCGAGGTTCTCGCTGCCAACCACGCGCCCATCTGACGGGGGTGTCGCGATGAGTCCGGTCCTGTCGGTCTGGCTGGACGCCTGTCGCATCTTGGCGGCTTTCGCGGTCTTCCTGGGGCACTCCGTCGGCCTGGGGGTTGCGCCTGCCGCCATGGGCTTGCAGTGGCACCGGAGCGCGGATGACGCGGTCACGGCCTTCTTCATCATTTCTGGCTTTGTCATCGCGCACACGACACACCAGCGGGCCGGTCAAGGCCTGCGCGCTTACGTGGTGGCGCGCAGTTCACGGCTGTATTCGGTTGCCGTGCCGGCCATCCTGTTCGCGTACGTGGTCGATCACATCGGCATGAGGATCGATGCCTCCCATTACGTGCCAGAGTGGCAGTACCCGCGTCCCTGGCTGTACATCCCGCTGCACCTGGCGTTCATGGGCGAGACCTGGCTGGGAGCCTCACAGCCGTTCTCCGTGGCGCCGTACTGGTCCTTGAGCTACGAAGCCTGGTATTACGCCTTTTTCGGCCTCGTCTTTTTCCTGAAGGGCTGGCAGCGCTGGGTGCTGGGCGCCGCCGTTTTCTTGCTCATGGGGCCTCGCATCTGGCTGTTGATGCCCGTGTGGTTCCTGGGCGTGTGGCTGTACGGCCGCATCGGTGCTTGGCACATGCCTGCCGGCGTGGCTCGTGCCTTGATGGGGCTGTCCGTGATGGCATACGCGGCGTTCCTGGGCTTCGGTTGGCAGCGGGATTTCGACCAGGCATCCAAAGCCCTGTACGGTGTGTTTTCACAGACCTTGCCATTCCCATTCTCCAGTGGCTCCACGGTGCATGTGTTGTCGGACTATGCGATGGCGGCCATGTTCGCGGTGTTCCTCATGGGCTGTGCGCACAGCCGCTGGCAGATGGGTGAGAGGTTGTCGGGGTGGATTCGCCTTGGCGCCGCCTACACCTTCACCTTCTACCTGCTTCACTTCACCTTGCTGGTGCTCTGCAACGCCCTGGCTTGGCAGCACATGGACGTGGGGCCCTTCGCGGCCTTCACCGTGGCCGTGTTTGCGATCACCTGGGCCCATGCCCAGGTTGGGGAGCTGCGCCGCGCGAACTACGCGGCCGTGATCGACCGCATCCTGCCCTGGAAGGGCTGATCAGGCCTGGTCATCGGGTCGCAAGCCTGGCAGCACCCGTTGTTTCAGCCATTCATCGGTCATTGCCAGGAAGGCAGTTTGGGCGTGGCTTTCCGTCAGCAGGTGATCGGCCTCCCGGAGGAAACGGAAGCTGACATGCGACAAGAAGGGCGCGTTGTGGAACATGGCCTTGAATTGGCGCTCGTGGTTGAACCAGTGTGGATTGCCCTCGGCGAATGAGAAGTGCAGGCTGACGCCCCGATCGACGAGGGCTTGCAGCCGCTGCATCAACTCGGCCTTGGCCGGCGGGTGAGAAGGGATGGCCGGCGGGTTGGCCGACTTGGCCGAGACCGTGGGCTTGGCGCGACCCAGTGCCGTGAGCAATCGACCCTGCACTTTGCGTGTCACGCCCGCGAGGCCGAGCTGGCGCACGCGCAGCCAGCGGTAGCGCAGCGTGGACTCGAGCGTTGGGTAAGCGTACATGTCCCACAGCAGGGCGGCGCAGAGTCGGGTGTCTTGCAGGCCCAGCAGGTGGGCCACTTCTGCACCTGAGCAAAAGCCGATCATCAGGAAGCGACTGCAGTCATGCCGCTGCTCCGCGTGGTCCATCACGGCGCGGCAGTCGCTGATCCATTGCGCCATCATGGGCTGCGGGTCGGCCGGGCGGCTGCTGTCACCCAGCCCGCTGAGGTCAAAGCGCACCGAGGGGATGCCGAGTTGCGCGAAGTGTCGGGCCAGGTGCACGTTCATGCGGTTGGGGCCGAAGCGCGGGATCACGCCAGAGTTGGTCAGCAACACAACCAATGGCACGGACTTGCCCGCTTGAGACGCGGGCAGGTCGGGGGTGGTGCAGGTGGCGACCAAGTGCATGGAGTCGCCCAGCACGAGGGTCTCTTCTGTGTGGCTCATCGTGTCAGGACTTCTAGGATGCGATGGATCTCAGGTGGCACGACGGCGGCCCCCATGGCTTCGCTGGACATCCAGTGTGTGGCCGTCTGCAAAGGGACCCATTGAAGTCGCCCGTGAACCGACGTCGGCAGGTCGCGTGACCAGCGATTCAACGAGGACTCCGTGGCACAGACCGTGACGTCCATGCCGCGCTGCGCGGCCAGGGGCAGCCAGTCTGTGAGCGCGGGCAGGTTCTGCAGGTCGTTGTTCAGTTGAGCGCCGATGTGGAATCCCAGGACGACACCAGGCACGCGGGGCTCCCGCACCAAACCCTGCGCGATCAGGTCATCCCAAGGCTGTGCGAGCTGCATGACCATCTCTCTGCGGTGGGCGACCAGGAGGGCCTGCAGGTGCGCCGGACCGTCGTCAATGGGCTCCCACAGCACCAGGCGGCGCGGCGGGCTGGGCACCCTCAAGGCCGCTTGCAGCATCAGGTTGGCACCCAGCCCCATGCCGAACCAGTCGGTGTGATGGGGGGAGGCGGCGTGGAGCAGGCCGGATTGGGCTTCCTCGACGTCGCGGGACCAGTCCGCCAGGGACTGATCACCTTCTTCGCCAGGGGAGTCGCCCGTGCCGTGGTAATCAAAACGCATCACAGAGGCCCCGGTGCGCACCAGCCGATCAGAGAGGACTCGGTACATGCTGGCGCTTCGGGTTGCCGCCAGGCCCATGGGACGGGCCAGCAGGAAGGCGTGGCGCTGTGCCGAGGGCTCCGGCGGATGCTGGAGGAGACCGATCGCTTCGCGCCAGGGGGGGCCCATACGTTGGGGGACAAGCAGTGCCATGCCTGGGGTCACCTTGATCCGTCAGTGCCAGTGCGCGGCGTCAGTGCTTCTCGAGCACGGTCCAACCAGCCTTTGCGCTTGGCGACGCCTTGCACCTGGACTGCCGCGTGCTCAGGCGCTGCTGGTGGGCATGTCGGGGCATCGTTGGCCGAGCTGGCGACAGACCGCGCTGCCGTTGCGCTCGCCGCGATCTGAGCGAGGGTCTCGTAAACCAATCGCCTGGCGTCGATCTCGATGCCCAGGGCCTTGCGTGTTTCCTCGACGGCCACCATGGCCAGCAGCGAATTGCCGCCCAGTTCGAAGAAGTTGTCCTGGGGGGCAATGGCGGTGGTGCCCAGCAGGTTTTGCCAGATGCCCACGATGGTGGATTCCGCGGTGGGGAGCGCCGGGGTGGCCTGAGGTGCTGCCAGGTGGGGGCTTGCAGCCAGGGGGGGCGAGGTTGCCGCTGTCATTTTGTCCGCCAGCGGGGACAGCGTCAGGCATTGCAATTGGCCATCGGCGCGCCAGCGCACCATCGGCCCCTGATGCGATGCGCCGGTCAGGTGGCCAGGCGCATTCACACCGACCGCGCGGTTGTGTGCGTCCAGGATGGCCAAGTCGGACACCAAGGGGCGCCCGCAGATGCCGCTGTCGAGGGGCGAGCTCAACCAGCCGGTGGCAAGCGGCAGGCCAGATGCAGGGTGGCACAGCACCGAGGCCACCCGCACATGCGCGCCCAGGAGCGCCGACAGTGTCTCGGCGTGGCTGCATTGGACCGGCATCAGCACGGATGCTGGACGCTCGGATGAAGCGAGCATGGTGGCGAGTGCCTGGTGGGTGCCGATGGCGATCGCGGCGCCTGCCAAGGCACCGGCCGGCCATGCGCCGTCTTGCAGGTGAACGGGCACGTGCGCCAGGCGTGCGGCCAGCGCGAGGGCGATGCTGGCGCACCCTGGCAAGTCGTCACTCAGGACGAGGGCGGTGCCAAACCCCCCGCTCAGCTGCCCAGCCAGACGGCCTGCAACTTCGTCGATGTCGGTGCCCGAGACGGCCAGCGTGGTCGAGGCCCCTGTGGGGGATGCGGTAGAGGGGGCACCCGCGTTGAAGGGGCGGCTGGGCGTGAAGCCGGGCACCAGGTGTGGGTCGAGGCGTTGAACGTTGCGGGGCGCTTGCTCGCCAATGTTGGCGAACAAACCGGGGCCATCTGCCAGGCCGATACCCACCGACGTGGGCCACACGCAATGCAGGCCCAACTGCCAGACGGCCAGGCTGGCAACGAGTCTGGCGATTGGATCGGCGATGTCGATCCCCACGGTGGTGTGTCCCGGCTGTTGCGGGCCCAGATGGGTGCGCAAGGTGTCGGCGCAGTGCTGCACGCGCTTGGACAGTTCCGCTGCGGAGACCGTGCGCGAGCCGCAGCGCAGGGCGATGGCCTCAGGTTGTGAGGGCGAGCGAATGGCGCCGAGCGCGTTGGAATCGCGCACCAGGGGCTGCGCTTGCCAGCTTTGCAGCAGGCGCGCTTCTGCTTCGGTCGGCGACAGCAGCTCGCGCATCAGCTGGTTGGGCTGCGAGATCAGGCGTTGAACCAGCGCAACGTAGCGGTCACGCAGAGCCTCTGCCGTGGCAGGGAGCAGCACATCGGTGTCGTATTGGAAACCGCCTGCGATCTTGTCCTTTTCCTCCACGAGCCAGAAGTTGAGGTCTTCGGTGGCACCGTACTTTTGCAGATCGACGCGGCTGTGGTCCAGGTTGCCCCAGCGGGTGAGTCGGTCTCGCACGTCCTGGAAATTGAACAACACTTGGTAGAGCTTGGCCGACTTGCGCTTGAGCTGTTGTGCGATGAGCTCGAAGGGCACATCCTGGTTGGACAGCGCACCGGTCACCTGGCGGCGCACCTCGCGCACCCAGTCCAGGCCGCTGAGGTCGTTCAGCGTGGGCTGCACGGCCACGCGCATGGGCAACATGTTGTTGAAGAAGCCCATCACGTGCTCCAACTCGGGAGCGGGCCGGCCGCGCACCGGCAGGCCGATGCCGGGTGCGCTGTCGTGCATCCACTCCGACATCAGTGCGGCGTAGATGGCCAGGAAAACGATGGACACGGGGCTGCCGGTTTGGCGCGCAATGGCTCGCACGGCTTCCGATTGGGTGTGATCGAAGCTCAGGAATGCGGTGGCGCCATTGCCAGACGGCGTCTCCGGACGGGCCTGGTCGATGGGCGGCTCGGCGAGTTGCGGGTGGCGATTGGCCAGATCTTCCCAAAAGCGAAGCTGCTGCTGGATCTCGTCGGTTTTCATCCAGGCGTTGTGCCAGGCAGCGAAGTCGCCCTGGTCCACGAGGAGCTCGGGCAGGGGGGACTGGGCTTCACCGCCAGCGAAGGCTGCGTAGTGCGCTGACAGCTCGCGGTAGAGCACGTCGAACGAAGCGCCATCCCACACGATGTGGTGCGCCATCAAAAAGAAGCCATGGTGCTCGTCGGCCAGCTTGTAGAGCTGGCTGCGGATCAGCGGAGCATGGCCGAGCTCGAAGGTCTGGGCAACCAGCTCGTTCATGTGCTGCTGCATCGCCGCTTCGCGCTGCGACTCGGGCAGGTTCGTCAGATCGAGCAAGGGGATGTCACTCGGCTGCGGCGCAGCGTCGATGCGCTGGATCAGCTCGCCGTCGCGCCGCACGATGCTGGCGCGGAAGGCTTCCTGGCGGCGAGCCATTTCGCGGTAGGCGCGGTTGAACGCCGACAAGTTCATGGGGCCACGCAGGCGGTGGGCCGAGGGGGCGTGGTACACGACACGGCCTGGCTGGAAGGACTCCATGAACGCGACACGCTGTTGCATCACGGTCAAGGGTGCGGTGCTTCGGTCGGCCCGGCGTGTGAGGGCCGGACGCGCAGGTGCGGCCCCGGCACCTTGCTGGGCGGTGATGGCCGCCGCGAGTTTCCCAACGGTGGGGGACTCGAACAGGGCTCGCAACTGGAGTTGGACGCCGAACTCGCGGTTGAGTTGCGCGATCAGTCGCGCGGCCAGCAGGGAGTGACCGCCCATGGCGAAGAAGTCGTCTTCGGTGCTGAGCGAGCCGCTCTTGAGCACGGCCTGCATGGCGCGGGCCACGCTTTGCTCCGTCTCGGACGACGGCGCAGGGCCTGTGCTGGCAGGCGGTGCGTCGTCCAGCGAAGGCGCAGGCAAGGCCTTGCGGTCCACCTTGCCGTTGGGCAGCAGGGGCAGGGCCGCCAACGCGATCACGAACTGCGGGACCATGTAGTCGGGCAGGTCGGCTTTGAGCGCCTGCCGGATGGCTTGGGCGTCCACGGTGTGGCCCGTTTGGGTCTGCACGTAGGCCACGAGGCGGATGTCGCCCGGCTGATCTTCGCGTGCCATCACCACGGTGCGTGAGACACCCGGCTGGGCTGCCAGGCGGGTTTCAATCTCACCGAGTTCGATGCGGTAGCCGCGGATCTTGATCTGGAAGTCGAGGCGGCCAAGGTGCTCGATCTGCCCGTCCTCGGCCCAGCGGGCCAGGTCGCCGGTGCGGTACAGGCGTGCGCCGGGCTGGTCGCTGAACGGGTCGGCAATGAACTTTTCAGCGGTGAGTTCCGGGCGGTGCAGGTAGCCTTGCGCCACGCTCAGTCCACCGACGCACAGCTCGCCTTCCTGGCCGATGCCGCAGGGCAGGCCTTGTTCGTCCAGGACCCAGCACTGGGTGTTGTCAACGGGGCGTCCGACCGTGATGCGGTGGTGGTCGGTGACGCGGCAGCCGGTGGCGTAGACGGTGGTCTCGGTCGGGCCGTAGAGGTTCCACAGCGCGAGCCCTGCGCCCAGCAGGTGCTTGGCCAGTGCTGGCGTCAGCGGCTCGCCACCGGTCATGCCTTTGAAGCCAGCAGGTGGCTTCCAGCCCGCGTCGGCCAGCATGTGCCAGGTGGTTGGCGTGGCCTGCATCACGTTGATGCCTTCGGCCTCGATCAGGGCCGCCAGCGCTTGCGCGTCCATTGTCTCTTCGCGGCGGGCCAGCACCACGCGGGCGCCTGTGACCAACGGGAGGAAGAGCTCCGGCACGGCCATGTCGAAGGACAGGGTGATCACTGCGAGCAAGCGGTCGCTGGGCAGCATGCCTGGGTCACGGCGCATGCTGGCCATCAGGTTGCAGACGGCATCTTGCTGCAGCACCACGCCCTTGGGCTTGCCGGTGGAGCCGGAGGTGTAGATGACGTAAGACTGGGCATCAGGCGGTGCTGGGGTGGCCCAGGTCACGGCAGTGCGGGGTGCCGCATTGAGTGCAGTCAGGTCATCGTCGATGCGGAGCTGCCCGGAGCGGGGCATGCCGCTCAGGCTGGCATGGGCGGATTCGGTGATGACGGCCTGCAACTGCGCATCGGCCGTCATGTGGTGCAGGCGGTCTTTCGGGAAGCTGGGGTCGAGCGGCACGTAGGCGCCACCGGCCTTGAAGATGCCCAGCAGCGCCGGCACGAGCTCGATGTTGCGGCTCATGCAGACGCCCACCAGCGAGCCGTGGGTCACCCCCATGCTTTGCAGCAAGTGGGCAAACTGGTTGGCGCGGGCTTCGAGCTGTGCATAGGTCCAGCGCTCGCCCTGTGCCACCAGGGCAATCGCATCGGGTGTCTGTGCCACCTGGCGCGAAATCCATTGCTCCACGCGGGCTGCGGGCTCGACGGGCACGCGGGTGGCCTCGTTCCAGGTGCGGATGCGCGGATCGGCCAACGCGATGTGGGACCGCTGCCGCGCCACCACCTGGGCCGTGATCGGCGCTTCCAGATCGTGCGCGAGGACTTGACACTGCGCGATCAAGGCGTCCACCAACTCCTGGGCGCGCTGCAGGCTGCAGAACTCACTGCTGTGGTGCAAGTCGAGGCTGATGACGTCGCCCCGGTCGTAAAAATTGAAGAGGATTTCGCTGAGCAGGGCTTGCCGGCGGCCTTCCTCCAGCTCCGCCTGAACCTCACCGTCGTAGTGCAGTGGGACCTTGGGGTTGAGGTTGAAGAAGACACCGGTGAGCGGTGGGCGGTCGCCGCTGCCGCGAATGCCCAGGGCTCGCGCGACGGTGCCTTGCGTCACCAGGGGGTTCTCCAGCGCGTCCATGAGTTGGGTTCGCACGCGCGACAACACGCCACGCGGGGTCTCGCCCGGTTTGGCGCTGAGGCGCAGGGGCAGGTCGAGCACACCGTCGGCCAGCAGCGCGCCATGCCGGGCCAGGGCCTGCGAGGCGTACGGCACGCTCACCACGAACTCGTCTTGACCCGAGCGCTGACGCAGCACGATGCTGACCGCGGCAAGCATCAGCTGGAACAGCGTGGCGCCCGCTTTGCGGGCTTGCTGGCGAAGGGCCTCGGTGGTGTGGGCGTCGATGCGACCGCGGACGGTGTCGGCGGCAAAAGTGCGGGGGCCTGTCGGGGTGCGGTCGCCCAACGCCAGGGGCGCGGGCGGGTTGGTCAGCACCTGTTGCCAGTGCCGCAGGCTCTCCTGCCCTTCAGGGCCTTCGAACCGCGACTGTTCGGCCACGCTGAAGGACAGTGGCGACTCTGGTGGCTCGAAGGCGGCAGGCTGTCCTGCGCAACGGGCGCGGTAGGCCTGTGCCAGTTCGGCATTGAAAACGCTGGCGGCCCAGCCGTCGAAAATGATGTGACTGGCCACGACGTGCACGGCCACGCGGCCATCGCTCAGTTCGATCAGGCTGGCTGCGGCCAACGGCGCGCGGTCGAACGGGAAGTCCTGGCGGTTGGCCTCATCGCACCAGGCGGTCAGTGCCGCATCGGCATCCCGCTGGCCTCGCAGGTCGATGTCTGCGATGGGAACGGTGGCGCCATCCACAAGGATCTGGCGAGGCTCCTCCAGGTCGAAGCGCAGGCGGAAAGCTTCATGGCGATCGAGCACGTCGCGCAGTGCCTGCTTGAGCGCCGCGCGGTTGACCTGGCCAGCCAGGTGCAGGCAGAAGGCCTCGTTGAGCGCTTGGCGACCGCCTCGGTCAAACGCCCCAGCCAGCCAGCGTTCGGTCTGACCGGGGCTCAAGGTGGCCGCTCGCAAGGGGTTGGCTGCGCCGCTTCCAGCCGACGTGGACGCCACGGATGGGCTGCCTGTGGGGGCTGCCTTTGCCGAGCTGCCCTGGCCCGAGGCATGGCCGCTGGGGCCACCGCCGCGGGGATCGATCAAACCCAATGCCATCAACTCGTCGAGCACACGGATGAAGGTGTCGGCGATGTGGTCGGTGTCCGCGTCGCTCATCGCCTCGGTAACGAAATGGCCGAACTGCTCGTACAGGTGCAGGCCATGGAAGCGGGCCAGGTAGTAGAACAGGCTGATGTGGCGGGTGTTGTCGTCCCAGGACAAGCGCCACAGCGTGGCGCAATGCACGGCCTTGACCGGCGCGTTGCGGGCCGCGAAAGCCGCGTTGAGCTTGTCTGCCATGCGCTGCGTGCGCGCATTGAGCGTCTGGTACAGCGCATGCCCGCCGCGCTTGAGGTGCTGCAGCGTGGCGCGGGCCGCAGCCAGGGCCAGCGGGTGGCGCACGAAGGTGCCGGCGAAGTAGGTCACGCCCGCTTCGGGGTAGGAGTCGTCGCCGTACTGCCAGTGGCCACCGTCCAGGGCGTCCATCCACAGGCTGCCACCGGCGATCGCGGCGAAGGGCAGGCCTCCCCCGATGATCTTGCCGTAGGTGGCGATGTCGGCGCGCACGCCGTAGAACTCCTGGGCGCCACCCGGGGCCACGCGGAAGCCCGTGACCACCTCGTCGAAGATCAGCGCTGCGCCGCCTTGCGTGGCGATCTCGCGCAGCTGCTGGACAAAGCCGGTGGGCTGCAGCGTCGGGTACTTGTTCTGGATCGGCTCGATCATGATCGCCGCCAGCTCGTGCGCGCACTTGCGCAGCACTTCCAGCGACTCGGCGCTGTCGTAGTCCAGCACCAGGATGTTTTCAACCGCGTTGGCCAGGATGCCGGGTGCGGCCGACAGCGAGCGCAGCTGCTTGGTGCCGCGCACGATGACCTCGTCAAAGATGCCGTGGTAGCTGTTGTTGAAAATGGCGATCTTCTTGCGACCCGTGACCGTGCGGGCCATGCGCATGGCGCCCATCACGGCTTCGGAGCCGGTGTTGCAGAAGGCCACGCGCTCCATGCCGGTCAGGTCGGAGATGAGCTGCGCCACCTCGGCGGCCATGGGGTGCTGTGGGCCCACTTCGATGCCGCGCTGCAGCTGCTCGATCATGGCCTGCGTGACCTCGGCAGGCTTGTAGCCCAGCAGGTTCGCGCCGAAGCACGACAGCAGGTCGATGTACTCGTTGCCATCGATGTCCCAGATGCGGGCGCCTTCGGAGCGGTCGGCCACGATGGGGTAGACCAGGTCCTTCCACAGCGGGTTGAAGCCGGTCACCACGCGCGGGTCGGACATCACCTTGCGGTGCGACTGGCTGAAGGCCTTGGAGCGGCCGGTGCGTGCGTTGTAGCGCTGGATGAAGTCGTCGATCCATCGCTGCTGTTCTGGCGTGACGTCGTTCTGCGTGCTCAGCACGATGCGTGCGGATGCGCCGAAGGGCTTCTCCACCAGGGCATTCTTACCAGGCTGTTCTTGCGCCGCCGTGGCAGCCGTCGGCGCTGTGGCGCTGGTGACCGCGGCCATCGCGGCCGGTGCAGCTGGGCTGGACATGGGCGGCTGCTGCGTGACCGGTGTGTCGGGCGGCAACAGCGTGGCGGGCGCGGCCGAGGCCAGGGGCTGGCCAGCCAGCAGGGCCAGTTGCTGCGACATCAGCTGCATCTGTTGCTGGATGAGCTGCTGCACGGCACTGCCGCCCGCCACAGCCTGCACCGGCTGAATGGCGGTGAACACCTGCGTTGTGGGCAAGGGCGAGGCCGCTGGCAAGAGCGCCTGCTGGACCACGGGTGCCGGTGGCGGGGTCTGTGCTTCGGGCGCGAATTTGTCGGCGGGAAGCTGGCCGTCAAAGAACACCGCGAGCTTGGCCTGGGTGTCGAGGTCTTCCAGCAGGCGGCGGAAACGCAGCTTGATGCCGAAGGTCTTTTCGAACTCCAGGGTTGCCTGGGTCAGCGACAGCGAGTCCAGGCCTTGGTCCACGAAGGTGGCGTCGCGCTGGGCCGACTCTGGCGGCAGGCCGGCCACATCGTTGAGGATGCGGGCGATTTCTTGCTCGATGCGGGGCAGTCTGTTCATGGCAAGCGGCAGAGGAAGGCTGGAAGAGGGGGGGGCGTGCTGTGCTGCAGCGGTGGCGCTGCGGGTGAACCAGTGCACGTCGCGTCGGAAGGGGTAGCTGGGTAAAGCCAGGCGGGGGCCTTGCGCCGGCACCGGCCAGGCGATGTCGGCGCCGATGGCCCACAACTGGCCGAGCGCCTGCATGGCATGGCGGGCCGGCTCGTGGGCGCCCTGGCTGGCGTTCTGGATTGCAGCCTGGGCGGAGCTCAACAGCGGCACGGTGGGCGAAGGGGGCGCGCTGCCCTCGCGGTGTTGCCGCAGCAGGGCCGTGAGGGCCTGGCCTGGACCAACCTCCACGAACACCGTCTGGCCCTGGGCCTGCTCGGCCAGCACGGCGCGGCTGAAGGCCACGGGTGCGCGCACCTGGCGGGCCCAGTAGCCTGGATCGACGGCTTCGTCTGCACGCAGCGGCGCGCCGCTGATGCACGAGTACACCGTGACCTGGGGCGGCTGCAAGCGCGCCTGGGCCAGTGCGGCTTGCACGCGCGGTAGCGCGCCGTCCATGGACGCGCTGTGGAAAGCGTGGGAGACCTTCAGCCGCGTCACGCCGATGTCGCGTGCCTCCAGCGTGGTGGCCAGTGCCGCGATGTCGGCATGGGGCCCGGCCACCACCGTCAACTGCGGCGCATTCAGCGCGGCGATGTCGACCGTGGCGGGCAGCACGGCCTTCAGGGTGTCGGCGTCCGTGCGCACCGCCAGCATCGCGCCACCCGGTTGCGCGAACATGGCTTCACCGCGGGCAATGACGGCCCGCATGGCATCGCCCACGTCCATCACGCCGGCATGGCAGGCCGCGGCGTATTCGCCGATGCTGTGGCCGATCATGGCTTGCGGCTGCAAGCCCAGGCTGTCCAGCCAGGCCCCCAACGCGCAGGACACGGCAAACAGGGCCGGTTGCGCATGGCGGGTTTCGGCCAGCGCCTCTGCCGCCTGGGCGTCGTCCGGGCTGGCCTGCGTGAGCAAGTGGCGCAAGGTCTGCGCCAGGGCTTCAGGCGCAGCGGCCAGGCATGCGTCGAAGGCTTCCTGGAAGGCCGGCAGGGCTTCGCACAGGCCACGGGCCATGCCGGGGTGCTGCGACCCCTGGCCCGGGAACAGGAAGACCAGCCGCGGCGCGCGCAGGCTGGTGCTGTGGCCCTGCACTTTCTGCAGGGCCTCGATGGCCTCGGCGATGCCCGATGCGACGACCGTGGTCCGCAAGGGCATGGCCTGGCGACCGCGCATCAGGGTGGCCGCCACCGCGCGCAATGTCAGCGCGGGCTGGCGGTGTTGTGCCTGTTGCAGGTGGCGGGCGAGGTCCTGGGCACGCTGGCGCAAGGCCTCTGGGTGCTTGGCCGACAGCGGCAGCAGCTGCAGCGCTGCGGGCTGATCGGTCTCGTCTGGCGCCTGCACCTTGAGCGCGGCGGGCAGAGGCGCTTCCTGCACGATCACATGCGCGTTGGTGCCGCCCACCCCGAAGGAGCTCACGGCGGCCCGGCGCGGCGTCGCGCCTGCACCGGCCCGCGGCCAGGCCTGTGCCTGCGCGCTGACGTGGAACGGTGTGCTGGTGAAATCGATCTGCGGGTTGGGATGCTCGAAGTGCAGGGTGCCCGGCACGCACTCGCGGTGCAGTGCCATCGTGGCCTTGATCAGGCCCAGCACGCCCGCGGCTGCGACCAGGTGGCCGACATGGCCCTTGACCGAGCCCAGCAGGCAAAAGCCGGTGTCGGCCGTGTCTTCGGACCAGGCCCGTGTGAGCGCAGCCACCTCGATGGGGTCGCCCAGGGCCGTGCCGGTGCCGTGCGCCTCGACATAGCCGATGCTGCGTGCATCGACCTCGGCATGCGCCAGCGCCATGCGGATGGCCTGGGCCTGACCGCTCACGCTCGGGGCGGTGAAGCTGGCCTTGTCGCCACCGTCGTTGTTGAGGCCCACACCCTGGATGACGCCATACACCGTGTCACCATCGGCCATGGCCTGCGACAGGCGCTTGAGCACCACCACGCCGCCGCCGCTGCCGAACACCGTGCCCGAGGCTTGGGCGTCGAACGGACGGCAGCGGCCATCGGCCGATTCCATGCCGCCTTCCACGTGGAGGTAGCCGCCCGCCTGCGGCACGATCACTGTCACGCCGCCGGCCAAGGCCACATCGCACTGACCTTGCGCCAGTGCATGCCAGGCCTGGGCGATGGCCACCAGCGAGGTGGAGCAGGCGGCGTGCACGGCCACCGCAGGGCCGTTGAAGTTCAGCCGGTGCGCCACCCGCGTGGCCACGTAGTCCTTCTCGTTGGCCAGCATGGTGGTGAATTCGCCGGCCTGGGCGATCAGGCCCGGGTCCTCGGCGCGCATGGCCGGCAGGTAGCCGTTGTTGGCCACCCCGGCGTACACGCCGACGCGGTCCGTCGAGCGCGTCGGGTCGATGCCCGCGTGCTCCAGGCCCGTCCAGCACAGCTCCAGGAAGATGCGCTGCTGCGGGTCGAGCAGACGGGCTTCGCGGGCCGAGATGCCGAAGAAGCCGGCGTCGAAGCAATCCGCATCGGACAGCACGCCGCGCGCTGCCACGAAGTTCGGCTGGTTGCGCAGAGATTCCGGCACCGAGGGGTCGACCTCTTCAGGACGGAAGCGGCGGATGGCCTCCTTGCCGTCCAGCAGGTTCTGCCAGAAGGTGTCGAGGTCATGTGCGTCGTCCACGCGCACGGCCATGCCGACGATGGCCATGCCTTCGCCGGCTTGGGCCCCGACGGGTCGTGTGCCCTGGGCCTGGCGTTGCGCATGGCTCGCTGCAGCGTTGGTGCCAGATCCGCGCGTGGCCAGTGTGGTCAGCCCTGCGACGCTGGGGCGGTCATAGACGTCGGCCACGCTGAGCTTGATGCCGGCGTCTTTCATGCGGGCCACAAAGCGCATCACCATCAGAGAGCGCGCGCCCAGGTCGAACAGCTGCGCCTCATCGTCCAGTTGGGGCAAGCCCAGCAGTTCCTGCCAGACCGCGCGGACCACGTCGCCGGGACGGCCCGCCACATCGGCGTTCTGCGGCAGGGATGTGCCCGCTTGCGTGCCCAGCGCCACCGGCGGCAGCCCGCGGCGGTCGATCTTGCCGCTTGGCGTGGTGGGCAGGCGCGGCAGCACGGCGAAGCGCACCGGGATCATGTACTCGGGCACGCGGCTGCGCAGCCAGTGGCGCCACTCGGCCACGGGCGGCGCGCTGGCATCGGCCTGTGTGCCGGGGCGCAGCACCACATGGGCGGTCAGGACGCGGCTGCCATCGGCGTCCTGCGGGGCCGTGACCACGGCATCCTGCAGGGTCGGGTGGTCCATCAGGGCCAGTTCGATGTCGCCGGGTTCGATGCGGAAGCCATCCACCTTGAGCTGCTGGTCGGCGCGCCCGAGGTAGGTCAGCACGCCGGATGCGTCCATGCGCACCAGGTCGCCGGTGACGTACCAGCGGCCGCGGTGGTCCGCCACGGTGTCGAGGAAACGCTCGGCGCTGAGGTCGGCGCGGCCCAGGTAGCCCGCGGCCAGGCAGTCGCCGCCCAGCAGCAACTCGCCCTCGGTCGCGGGGTCGTCGCTGTGCGCAGCGTGGGTGATTGCGCCGATGCCGCCGCCGTTGCCATCGTCATCCTGCGCCGGGCGCAGCCACACCGCGACGTGCGGCAAAGCTTGCCCGATGGGCGGGATGTGCGGCCAGGCCTGCGGATCGCCCGCCAGCTCGTGGGCGGTGACGACGTGGCTCTCGGTCGGGCCGTAGTGGTTGTGCAGCACGGCGCCGCGTTGCCGGGCGAACAGGGCGCGGATGTCGGGGGTGATTTGAAGCTGCTCACCGGCGCTCACGACGTCCTGCAGCTGCAGGGCGGAGCCTCGGGGGCTGGCCACGGCCTCTGCATCGGCCTGGGCCAGCATCTGCAGCGCCACGTAGGGCAGGTACAGGCGCGACACCTGCAGCTCAACCAAGGCCTGGTGCAGCCTGGCCGGGTCGCGCCGTTCTTCGTCGGACACCAGCACCAACGTGCCACCGGTGGCCACGGTCGAGGCGATTTCCTGGAAGTGGACGTCGAAGGACAGTGGGGCGAACTGCAAGGTGCGGGCGGCCTGGCCCAGGCGCGGGTGCGCCACGTGCCAGCCGATGAGGTGCGCCAGCGGCTGGCAGCCCATGGCCACGCCCTTCGGGCGCCCGGTGGAGCCCGAGGTGAACAGCACATAGGCCAAGTCACCCGTGTCGGCATGCGGCAGGGGCCCCACCGGCGCGGGGGCGGCCAGGGTGGGCAGTTCGGGCACGAGCGCTCGCAAAGTCTGCAAGGCGCTGGCTTCGCCCACCACGGCGCGCACTTGGGCGTCTTGCAACATGGCCTGCAGGCGGTCTGCGGGGTAGCTCAGGTCCAGCGGGACGTAGGCCAGGCCGGCCTCGATGGCTGCCAGGATGGACACGATGGTGTCTGCACTGCGGGTGGCCGCGATGCCCAGGCGCTGGCCAGGGCGCAACCCGGCGGCCAACCAGGCATCGTGCCGTTGCGACACATGCTCTGCCAGGGCCTGGTAAGTCCAGCGCACGCCCAGTCCTTCCAGCGCGATGGCTTCGGGCTGACGTGCGGCGGTCTGCCGCAGTGCCTGGCGAATGTGACAGAACGGCAGGGGTGATGTGGAACGTGCTGGGGATGGCATGCCTGGCAAATGTTGAGTGGCTGTCATGTCACTGCCCCCGCATCCGAACCGCCAGGGTGAATCGGGCGCGCTTTCGCGTGAGGCGCAAAGTGGGCAAACTCTCCATGTTCATTTCGGCCAGTTTGGACTGCGCTTGAATGAGGGCGACAAAAAGGTGACCCGCCTGCTTGGGTGATGTCGGCATGCCATGCGTCCCGTTGATATGTGAAAATTGCACATTAATATCCCCGCGCACCATTGGCATCCTCCTTTTTGCGTCCATTGTGAGGGCAGTAACTGCGTGTATCGGTCCCCAGTTTGAAGGGGCCTGCACTTTCAATGCCCGCTGTGGTTGATTTGTCTTAAGCTCGGTTATCCAATATTCCCCAGTCGGCTGCCCTGTGTCTGTTGTTTTGCCCCCTGAAGAAACCTTGTCGCCCTGGCGCGCCTGCGTGGCGCCCATGCTGGACTGGACCGACAGGCACTGTCGTTACTTTCACCGCCTGCTGAGCCCGCACGCGAGGCTTTACACCGAGATGCTGACCACCGGTACCATCGTGCACGGCGGCATGCACCGTTTCCTGGATTACGACGAGCGCGAGCACCCGGTCGCCTTGCAACTCGGTGGCAGCGAGCCGGCCGATCTGGCCCATTGCGCCAAACTGGCCCAGCAGTGGGGCTACGACGAGGTCAATCTCAATTGCGGCTGTCCGAGCGAGCGCGTGCAACGCGGCGCTTTCGGCGCCTGCCTGATGAACGAAGCCACCCTGGTGGCCGACTGCGTCAAGGCCATGATCGATGCCGTCGGGGGGGACCCTAAAGTGCCCATCACGGTCAAACACCGCATTGGCATCGACCAGGGTGAGTCATATGAGTTCGTGCGCGACTTCGTCGGTACCGTGGCCGATGTCGGCTGCCAAGTCTTCATCGTGCACGCGCGCAATGCCTGGCTCAAGGGATTGAGCCCCAAGGAGAACCGCGAGATCCCGCCTTTGCGCTACGACGTGGTGCACCGCCTCAAGCAGGATTTCCCGCACCTGACCATCGTGCTCAACGGCGGCTTGGCCGACAACGCCGCCAGCCTGGCGCAACTGCAGCCGGGCGCGGTGCTCGACGGCGTGACCCTCGATGGCGTCATGGTGGGCCGGGCGGCCTACCACACGCCCTGGATCCTGTCGGAGTGGGACGAGCTCTTCTTCGGCCAGCCTGCCCGCAGCGAGGCGCTCACGCGCGAAGCCGTCGAGGCCGAGATGGTCGCCTACGTGGAGCGCGAGATGGCGCGCACGAAGGGCTGGGCGCACGGCGAGGTGCGCTGGCACCAGGTCATCCGCCACATCCTGGGGCTCTACAACGGCCTGCCCGGCGCGCGGCGCTGGCGCCAGGTGTGGTCCGACCACACGCTGAAACACCACCTGCCCTCCGAGGTGATGCGCCTGGCGCACCAGCGGCCCGAGCGGGCGCCCGAGGCGGCCTGAGCCGGTTCTGCCTGCCACTGAGATCAACCGAAATCAACGGAGGTCTGCCGATGACCGCACTGACCCCAACCTCAGCGTCCAGCCCGGCGCCCACCCTGGCGCAGCTCGCCGCCATCCCCGCCGAGCGCATCCCGGCTTTGCTGCAGGCCATGCCCAAAGCCGAGCTGCACCTGCACATCGAGGGCTCGCTGGAGCCAGAACGCATCTTCGCGCTGGCGCAGCGCAACGGCGTCGACCTGCCTTACCCCAGCGTCGAGGCCCTGCGCGCAGCCTACGACTTCACCGACCTGCAAAGCTTCCTGGACATCTACTACGCCGGTGCATCGGTGCTGCTGACCGAGCAGGACTTCCACGACATGGCCTGGGACTACCTGCTCAAGGCGCAGGCCGACCAGGTCGTGCACGTCGAGATGTTCTTCGACCCGCAGACGCACACCGCGCGGGGCGTGCCCTTCGAGGTTGTGATCCGCGGCTTGGCGTCGGCCTGTGAGCGCGCCGAGCGCGAGCTGGGCGTCAGTGCGGCGCTCATCATGTGCTTCCTGCGCCACCTCAGCGAAGACGAGGCCTTGCAGACGCTGGACGAAGCCCTGCCGTTCCGCGGGCTGTTCATCGGCGTCGGCCTGGATTCCAGCGAGCGCGGTCACCCGCCGGAGAAATTCTCCCGGGTGTTCGCGCGTTGCCGCGAGTTGGGCCTGCACCTGGTGGCCCATGCGGGCGAGGAAGGCCCCCCGGCCTACATCGAGAGCGCCCTGGACGTGCTGCACGTGGAGCGCATCGACCATGGCGTGCGTTGCCTGGAAGATGCCACCCTGGTGGCGCGCCTGGCCCGCGACGGCGTGCCGCTGACGGTTTGCCCGCTCTCCAACGTCAAGCTGTGCGTGTTCCCTGACCTGGCCCAGCACAACCTGCCAGCGCTGCTGGCCGCGGGCCTGAAGGTGACGGTCAACTCGGACGATCCGGCCTATTTCGGCGGCTACGTCAACCAGAACTACCTGGCCACCTTCGCTGCGCTCCGACTCGGTGCGGCCGAGGCCTACACCTTGGCGCGCAACAGCCTGGAGGCCAGCTTCGCCAGCGATGAGCGCAAGGCAGAGTGGGTGGCGCGCCTCAACGTCGTGTTCGCTCAGGCCTCGGCCAGCTGAGCCGCACCCGCGCCAAAGCCGTACGCATCCATCGCCAGGTGGCCGTGGGTGACGCTGCCATGCAGGCGCGTGGCCTTGGGCCAGGGCTGATCGCCCCCGCTGGCGGCACCGGCCGCGAAATAGAACGGCAGCCAGTGCTCGTCGGTCGGGTGCATGGCCACGGCGTGCGGCGCCAGGCGGCGGTAGTCCAGCAGTTCGGGCCACAGGCCGCCCTCGGCCGTGCGCTGCACCCAGGCGCGGAACTCGGCGCAATCGGGCTCTTCGGCCGCACCGGCGGGGCTGGGGCGCTGGAAGAAGCGCTGCAGGTTGTGGGTCAGGCTGCCCGAGCCGATGACGAGCACGCCCTTGTGGCGCAAGGCGGCCAGCGCCCGACCGGTGTCGAACACCTGCTGCGGGCTGGCGTGCGGCGTCAGGGAGACGGGCACCACCGGCACATCGGCCTGCGGGTAGAGGTGCAGCAGCGGCGTCCAAATGCCGTGGTCCAGACCGCCTTGCTCCGTCCAGGTGGCGCCGATGCCCGCCTGCTGGAGCAGCTGTGCCACTTCTTTGGACAACACCGCGTCGCCGGGTGCGTCGTAGCGCAAGGCGTACAAGGCTTCGGGGAAGCCACCAAAGTCGTGGATCGCCTGGTGGGCCGGCGCGCCCAACACGAAGGGCGTGCGGGTGGCGGTGTGCGGTGACATCGCCACGATGGCGCGCGGCCTGCCGTGCAGTGCGTCGATGCGCTGTCCCAGGCTTTGCATGAAGAGGCCGGCTTCTCGGGGCTCCACAGCGATCATCGGGGAGCCGTGGGACAGGAACAGCGTGGGCAGAGGGGTGGATGGCGAAGCGGCGATCATGCGGCAAGTGTGCGCGAAAGCTGCCATCATGTGCCTCCCCTTTGGTCAAGTCCCCACGCCTTGGTGCACATGCCGGTTTCACCCAGCCCCTCCTTGTCCGCCACCTCTGCAGCTTCAGCCGCCGTTTCAGTGTCAGCCTGGCGCTGGGCCCTGATCCAGACCCGACGTGACCTGCGTGCCGGCACCATGCGCTTCCTCTTGCTGGCGGTGGTGCTGGCGGTGGCAGCACTCACGGCGGTGGCCTTCTTTGCCGACCGCATCGAGCGGGGCCTGAGCCGGGATGCGGCCCAGTTGCTGGGTGGCGATGCCGTGGTGTTGGCCGACCAGCCCGTGCCAGACGAGTTCGCCAAGCGCGCCACCGCCGTGGGTTTGCGCACGGCCCGCACGGCGGTGTTCGCCAGCATGGCCCGCGCGCCGGACGAGCAGGGCGGTGAGGCCAAGCTCGCGGCCATCAAGGCGGTCAGCCCGGGCCACCCGCTGCGCGGCCGGCTCACGCTGGGGCGCCTGTCGGCCGATGGCAGCGTGCAGCCCACCGGCCCTGGCGCCATCGGTGGGCCGCCGTCTGGCCACGCCTGGGTCGACCCGGGCCTCTTGCTGGCGCTGAATCTGAAGGTAGGCGATCGAGTCTGGCTGGGCGAGGCGAGCTTCGTGATCGACGCTGTCATTGCCTCCGAACCCGACCGGGGCGCGGGCTTCATGAACTTCTCGCCGCGCGTCATGGTCCGCGAGGCCGACCTGCCGGGCACCCAACTCGTCCAGCCGGCCAGCCGCGTGACCTACCGCCTGCTGGTGGCGGGGGCCGAGCGTCCCTCGGGCGATGTGGCTCGGGCTGAAACGCAGGGGCTGGCGCGCTTCGTCAGTGACAGCCAGGCCCTGGCCCGCAGCGCCCGCGGTGTGCGCGTCGAGACCCTGGAACAAGGCCGCCCCGAGATGCGCGCCACCCTCGACCGCGCCGGCCTGTTCCTGCGACTTGTCGCGCTGCTGGCGGCCTTGCTGTCGGCGGTGGCGGTGGCGCTGGTGTCCCGCGATTTCGCCCAGCGCCGCCTGGACGACTGTGCCTTGCTGCGCGTGCTGGGTGTGCCCCAGCGCACCATGGCCTGGGCCTACACCTGGCAGTTCCTCTTCATGGGGGTGCTGGCCAGTGTGCTGGGCCTGGGTCTGGGCTGGGCCTTCCACCTGGTGTTCGTCGACCTGCTGGCCGGCCTGGTGGGGGTGGACCTGCCCGCAGCCGGTCTGCAGCCCGTGGCCCTGGGCCTGGGCGTGGGCGTGCTGCTGACCGTGGGCTTTGGCCTGCCGCCGGTGCTGCAACTGGCCCGTGTGCCGCCGCTGCGGGTTTTGCGTCGCGAGCTGGGCGCGCTGCGGCCCTTGTCGCTGGGCATGGGCGTGCTCGGCGGGGCGGCCTTGTTGGGCTTGCTCATGGCCGTGGCGCGCGACATCAAGCTCGGTGGCATCGCCCTGGGTGGTTTCGCCGGCGCCATGCTGGCCTTCGCGGTGCTGGGTGGCCTGGCCGTGCAGGCCCTGCGCATGCTGGCCCAGCGCCTGGCCGGGCGCATGCCCACCTGGTGGACTTTGGGCACGCGCCAGCTCACGGCCCAGCCGGGGCACACCATCGTGCAGGTCTGTGCCCTGGGCGTGGGCCTGCTGGCGCTGATGCTGCTGGTGCTCATCCGCACCGACCTGATCGCCAGCTGGCGCTCGGCCACCCCGCCCGATGCGCCCAACCGCTTCGTCATCAACATCCAGCCCGACCAGGTCGATGCCTTCCAGCGCGCCCTGCGCGAAGCCGGTGTGGCCGACTTCGACTGGTACCCCATGGGCCGTGCGCGCCTGGTGGCCGTCAATGGCAAGCCCATCCAGCCGAAGGATTACACCGAGGAGCGCGCCCAGCGCCTGCTGGACCGCGAGTTCAACCTCAGCCACGCCGCCAGCGCACCCGTTCACAACACGGTGGTGTCGGGCCGCTACCTGCCTGAAGAGGCAGGCGCCTACAGCGTCGAGGAAGGCCTGGCCAAGACCCTGGGCCTGAAGCTGGGCGACCGCCTGCGCTTCGACATGGCCGGTCACGTGGAGGAGGGGCGCATCACCAGCCTGCGCAAGGTGGATTGGTCGTCCATGCGCGTCAATTTCTTCGTGATGGCGCCTGCCAGTGAGATGCCTGCGTGGCCCGTGACCTACATCACGGCCTTCCGCATGCCGCCTGGCGCCAAGCTGGACAGCCAGCTGGTGCAGCAGTTCCCCAATGTCACGGTGGTGGACGTCTCGGCCACGCTGATGCAGCTGCAGTCGGTGCTGACGCAGGTGATCACGGCGGTGGAGTTCCTCTTCGTCTTCACCCTGGCCGCGGGCCTCATCGTGCTGATGGCCGGGCTGATGACCTCGCGAGAACGCCGCGCTCGGGAGTGGGCCATCCTGCGTTCATTGGGCGCGACGCGCAAGCTGCTGGCGCAGGTGCAGCGCTTCGAGTTGATCGGCCTGGGCGCCCTGGCGGGCACGCTGGCCTCGGTGGCGGCCTTGGGCGTGGGCTGGGCCCTGTCGTCCAAGGTCTTCGATTTCCCCTGGCAGCCGCCGCTGATGTGGCCCTTGATCGGGGCCGCGGTGGGTGCCGTGCTGGCCTGGGTGGCCGGCTGGTGGACGCTGCGGGGCGTGCTGGGCCGCCCGGTGGCGCAGACCTTGCGCCAGCTGGACTGAGGCCCTGGCTGCAAGGTCAATGCAGGGTCACTGCGCGCTCACTGCTGGGTGGGCGTCAGGCTGTTGATCAGGCCCATCTCGGCGCTGCCCATCAGCGACTCGATGTCCATCAGGATCAGCAGGCGCTCGCTGACGTTGGCGATGCCTGTGATGTAGGTTGTGTCCACGATGGAGGCGCTCATCTCGGGTGCCGGCTGGATCATTTGCTCGGACAGCTGCATCACGTCGCTGACCGAATCCACCACGGCACCGACCACGCGGCCCTTGACGTTCAGCACGATCACCACGGTGAAGCTGTTGATGTCGGTCTGGCCGTCGTCGTTGACGCAGTTGAACTTCACGCGCAGGTCCACGATCGGGACGATCACGCCACGCAGGTTGACCACGCCCTTGAGGTAGGCTGGGGCGTTGGCGATCTTGGTGGGCTGCTCGTAGGAGCGGATCTCCTGAACCTTCAGGATGTCGATGCCGTACTCTTCGGTGCCCAGGCGGAACGTGAGGTATTCACGGCCTGCGGGCACGTGGCGCACCTGGCGCGCGGTGTTCTGGCGCATGCCGAAACCGGACGGGGCGGAGGCGCTGTCGGCGCGCGCGGGCGTGGCGGTCTGGGGTGCGACGGCTTGCAGGGTGTCCATGTCGGTCCTCTGTGGGGTGGTGAGGGGGGCCACAAAGTGGTCTCACGTGCCATATCGGCCGACCTGCCGGAAAACTGAAGGGGGCGACCCCGCATGCCGCGAAGCCGCCCCCCTGGTGGTGCCAAGCTGGCTCAGACGTTGAACAGGAAGTTCAGCACGTCGCCGTCCTTGACGATGTATTCCTTGCCTTCGGCGCGCATCTTGCCCGCGTCCTTGGCACCTGCTTCGCCCTTGTACTGGATGAAATCGTCGAAGGCGATGGTCTGGGCGCGGATGAAGCCCTTCTCGAAGTCGGTGTGGATCACGCCGGCCGCTTGCGGGGCGGTCGCACCGATGGGCACGGTCCAGGCGCGCACTTCCTTGACGCCTGCGGTGAAGTAGGTCTGCAGGCCCAGCAGCTTGAAGCCGGCGCGGATCAGGCGGTTCAGGCCCGGTTCGGTCTGGCCCATTTCGGCCAGGAACATGGCGCGGTCTTCGTCTTCCATCTCGGACAGCTCGGCCTCGGTTTTGGCACAAATCGCCACGACTTCGCCCTTTTGCGCTGCGGCGTACTCGCGCAGGCGGTCCAGGAAGGGGTTGTTCTCGAAGCCGGTTTCCGAGACGTTGCCTACGAACATGGCCGGCTTGGCCGTGATCAGGCACAGCGGCTTGAGGATGACCAGCTCTTCCTTGCTGAAGTCGATGGAGCGCACCGGCTGGGCCTGGTCGAGCGCGGCCTGGCACTTCTCCAGCACCTTCACCAGGGCGGCGGCTTCCTTGTCGTTGCCCGAGCGCGCAGCCTTGTTGTAGCGGTGCAGGCTCTTTTCGACGGTGCCCAGGTCGGCCAGGCACAGCTCGGTCTGGATGACCTCGATGTCGGCGATCGGGTCGACCTTGCCAGCCACGTGGATGACGTTGTCGTCTTCGAAGCAGCGCACCACATTGACGATGGCGTCGGTTTCGCGGATGTGGCTGAGGAACTGGTTGCCCAGGCCTTCGCCCTGCGAGGCGCCCGCCACCAGGCCGGCGATGTCCACGAACTCGACGATGGCCGGCACGATGCGCTCGGGGCTGATGATCTCGGCGAGCTGCTGCAAGCGGGGGTCGGGCACTTCCACCACGCCCACATTGGGCTCGATGGTGCAGAAGGGGTAGTTTTCTGCTGCGATGCCGGCCTTGGTCAGCGCGTTGAAGAGGGTGGACTTGCCGACGTTGGGCAGGCCCACGATGCCGCATTGGAGGCTCATGGAAATTTCCTTGTGGATCGGTCGCGGGCGGGGCCTGGGGGGCCCTGCGTGGCAGACGTGCCTGATCCGGGTGTTGGGAGGCCGGGTGGACAAGGCGACGACGCGGTGTCGTGGCGACCCGTTGGGCCCCGGTTTGCAGATGGCGATTGTAATGACCCCGGCGACGCTGCGGCCGCGCGCTTCGCGTGCGAGGCTGCGCAAGGGGTGCGCAACCGGTGAACAGCGGTGCGCCGCCCAGTGGGGGTGGCGCGCCAGGCGTTGCGGGTGGCGCGTGCCCCACCGAGGTGCATGCGCGAGCCGATTCGGGCGGCGCGCCAGACGGTGGCACTGCAGACGCGGGCCGATGGGGGCGGCGTGTGTCGCGGAATGACTCGGGCGCCAGCCGGTGTCGGTCGTGCGCCAGCCGATGGGGGCCGGGCGCAAGGTCGGTGAACTCGGCGCGCCACTGAAAACGGGTGGCCGGCGGTGCGCCAGGGCTTGCGGGCGGCTCGGAACGGCCGATGGCCCCAGAAATCCGCCTCAGCGTTGGCCGGGCTCGGGCGCTGTGCCACCCTGACTTGAAAGCGCGTTAGATTAACGGCTGCCCCCGAACACCGCGCTGCGTGGCCGCCCGAGCTTGTCGCTCGCCTCGCCCGCCCCGCCGTGACCCTGTTCGCCCCTGTTGCCTTGCCCGCCCCGCCCGCCGTGACCCCACCGAACCCGCCTGTGTCCACTTCCCCGCGTGCCAACACGTCTGCCATGTCCGCGACGTCCGCGTCCGGTCGCGCCGATGTCTGCGTGAGCGGCTCTGGCGCCGTGGCCATGGCCCTCGCCCTGGCCTTGTCGGCCGAGGGGTTCTCGGTGGCCTGGGCCCGCGCCGAAGCCTTTGCCGCCCCGCACTCGGCCGATGTGCGCACCTACGCGCTCAATGCCCGGGCCATCGACCTGCTCACCCGCCTGCGCGTGTGGCCGGCCTTGCGCGAGTGGTCGGCGCCGGTGTTCGACATGCAGATCCGTGGCGATGACGGCGGCGCCATGCACTTTTCCGCCTGGCAGCAGCACCTGACCGAGCTGGCCTGGATCGCCGATGCCGGCGCATTGGAGCGCCTCTTGAGCGAGGCCCTGCGCTACGCCCCGCGCGTCACCGTGGTGCCGCCCTTGCAGGATGGCCGTGCGCCTGTGCCTTGCGACCTGCTGGCCATCTGCGAAGGCAAGCACTCCGACACCCGCCGCGCGCTCGGCGTGTCTTTCGACCGCCAGGACTACGGCCATTGGGGTGTGGCCGCCCGCCTGCGCGCCAGCCGCCCGCACCAGGGCGTGGCGCGCCAGTGGTTCCGCGCACCCGACGTGCTGGCCTTGCTGCCTTTCAACCAGCCGGCGCCAGATGCGTCCTACGGCCTGGTCTGGTCGGTGCCGCAGGCCCGTGCCCGTGAATTGCTGGACCTGTCGCCCACCGATTTCGAAGCGGCCTTGCGCGGGGCCATCGCGCAGTCGCAGCCCGAGGCTTTGGCGCAGGTGGGCGAGCTGAGCCTGGCCTCCGAGGTGGCCTCGTGGCCGCTGGCCCTGGCCCAGGCCGAGCGCTGGAGCGGGCCGGGCTGGGTGCTGCTGGGCGACGCGGCCCACCAGATGCACCCGCTGGCCGGGCAAGGCCTCAACCTGGGCCTGGCCGACGTCGATACCCTGGTGTCCGTGCTGCACGAGGCACGTGTTCAGGAGCCCTGGCGCACGGCCGGCGACGAACGCACCCTGCGCCGCTACGCCCGCCGCCGCGAATGGCCCACGCGCAGCATGGCCACCCTCACCGATGGCATGCTGCAGCTGTTTGCCGACGACCGCGGCCCGCTCAAGGCGGTGCGCAACACCGGCATGCGCCTGGTGGCGCAACTCGGTCCGATCAAGACCTGGCTGGTGGGCCGGGCGCTGGGCGGCTGAGGCCGGCCCGTGCCGATGCCCGCCTGACTTCCCCTTTCACTTCCCCTTCAGGATTCCGCATGAAACCGATTCTCCGAAGCCTGCTGGCCGCTGGGCTCTGCCTGAGCCTGCTCGGCGTGGCCGATGCCCAATCGGGCGAGTTGTCTGCCGCGCAACTGGCCGCCATCAAGCAAAAGCTGGCGCAGCGCCTGCCGGACCTGCCCCCGGTCGATTCGGCCCGCACCTCGCCCATCAACGGCCTGATCGAGCTCAAGGCTGGCAGCAATGTGTTCTATGCGGATGCCGCGGGCGAGTACCTGATCGAGGGCCACCTCATCGAGACGCGCAGCCAGCGCAACCTCACCGAAGAGCGCCTGGACGAGATCAACCGCGTCGACGTGGCCAACCTGCCTGCCAAGGACGCCATCGTGTGGAAGTCGGGCACGGGCAAGCGTCGCCTGGTGATCTTCGCCGACCCGAACTGCGGCTATTGCAAGCAACTGGAACGCGATGTCCAGAAGCTCAAGGACGTGACCGTCCACACCTACCTGATCGGCATCCTGGGCGACGATTCGCGCGTCAAGGTGGACAACCTCTGGTGTTCCCGCGACCGCACCCAGGCCTGGATGGACTGGATGCTGCAAGGCGTGACGCCGCCCAAAGCCCTGGGCGTGTGCGGCTCGCCTGGCCAGCGCAACCTGGCGCTGGCGCAGAAGCTGCGTGTCAATGGCACGCCGGCCATCTTCTTCGAAGACGGCAGCCGCCTGCCGGGTGCGGCCAACGCGGCCACGCTGGAGCAGCGCATGAGCAAGGCCAGCGCCAAGGTCGGCGGCTGAAGCGGGCGGGCGGGTTCACCAGCGCGTTCACCCGCGCCCGATTTCGCCGCTCACTTTGCCGCCCACATCGCCGCTCATTTCGCCGGCGCTGCCCCTTCGCCCGGCGCCTGCTGCGGCGCGCGGCTCATCTGCATGTCCATGAAGACCTCGTCGTTCATCTTGATGTAGATGCGCACCGGCAGGTACTGCAGGCCGGGCGCGAACCACACGTCGGCGGGCAGGGCACCGCCATCGATGACGGTCTTGCGCGGCCGCACATGCACCGTCGGCACGTCGCCGATGGGGGTGCGCACCACGTCGTCGCCCACCACGTCGAAGGTCAGTTGCTCCAGCTTGCGCTGCGTGACAACGTTCAGGTCGAAGCTGCTGCCAGGCTTGAGCAGGTCGGGCCTGAGCGTGAACTGGTAGGCCAGCTGGATCATGAAGCTGGCCGGGTCCTGCACATCGGCCGGGCGGGGGTAGCGCCTGCCGTCAGGGTGGGTGACCTCGTCCTCGTCCAGCTTGATGAGGCGTGGTGCGGACGTCTTGATCAGCAGGCGGTTGACGTTCTCGTAGAGCTTGGGGTGCAAGCCCTGCGCTTGGATCTCGCCTTCGCTGGTCAGGCGCCAGGAGCCCAGCGGGGCGAAGCTGGGGCCGACGCTGGCGTCGATGTGGACCTGGTAGCGGCTGTCTTGGCGCACCCACTCCACCGAGGCCTGGCCCGACACGGGGCCGCGGAAGTAGCCCTCCAGCTTGTAGCTGACCTTGGTGGCCTGGGGCCACACGAAGGCGCGGCCGCTGTTGGGCCCGCTGGTGCCCATGCTGGGTATGCTGGCCGCTGCCACAGCACTGTTGGCCGCGCTGTTGGACGCGGTGCTGGTCGGCGTGCTGGCCGGGGCTGACGCAGATGTGGCGGCCGATGCAGCATGCTCAGGCGATGGTTGTGCCGCGCTGGCGGCATCGGCCAGCAGTTCGGGCTTGGAGGCCGCCTCGTCGGGCTGCGACGCGGCCTTGGCCACCTTCGGAGGCTTGGGTTTCGCCTTCTTCGGCGCGGTGGCCGCAGCCTGGGCGGCGGCGGCTTGCACCAGGGCCGGCGCGGGCGGGGCCGCGGGCGGCTGGGTCAGGCGGATTTCGCTGACGTAGCTCGCGTCCATCCGCTTGATGCTGGCGTCGGAGGGCTTGAGCCCCTGCATTTCCTGCAGCACGGCGCCAGTCAGCAGCACGTGGGCGAGCACCACCCCGGCGGCCAGCAGCGCGACCACACCGGCGCGGCTGCTCAAAGGCTGCTTGCGGGGGGCCGTGCCGGAGGCCGACGTGGCGGGCGCGGACCGATGGTGGTTGGCGCTCATCGTCGGCCCAACCACGCTTCACGGCGCGTGGCCGTGTCGGCCCCGAGGTGGGCCGCAGCGGCATCGGCCACGGTCAGCCCGACGACATCGGCCGCGCACAGCGGCGCATCGGATGCCTTCGCTGCCACGGGGGCGCCCAGCGCTTTCAGCGTCAGGGTCAGCAGCCGTTGGTCGCGGCACACCAGCAAGGCTTGCGCGCGCCCAGCGTCGTGCCACTGGACCAGGTCGTCGATGCGGCGCAGGCGCCAGCCGTCCAGCGCCAGGCATTCATCGCCCGCGCTCAGGCCGGCGGCTTCGGCCAGACCGCCACGCATCACGGCTTGCACCTTGAGCACACCTTGCGCCTCGGACAGGCGCACGCCCAGGCGCTGCGGCAGCGGCGCGGCCTTGCTCAGCCACTGCACACCGTGGGCGGCCAGCAGGCGGGGCAAAGGGAGCTCGTCGCAGCCCTCGGTCCAGCGGTGCAGCAGGGCCTGCCAGCTGTCGGCGGCGGCATCGGCGTTCTGCAGGGCGGCGGTGTTCGGTGGCAGGCTGGCGACCTCGCTCAGGGCCTGGGCCACATCGGCCTCGGTGATGGGGCGGCGCAGGGCCCACAAGGCCTTCATCACGCCATCCAGCGAAGGCTGACCTGCGTCGGTGGCCGGCAGCAGGCGCAGGCTGAGGTCCAGCGCCAGGCCGACCAAAGCGCCCTTGGTGTAGTAGCTGACCGTTGCGTTGGCGGTGTTCTCGTCGGGGCGGTAGTAGCGGGTCCAGGCGTCGAAACTGGCCTGGCCCACGCTGTGGCTGAAGCGCCCGGGCGTGGTCCGCACCTGGTTGATGGTTTTGCCCAGCAGTTTCAGGTAGGCGGGTCCGTCGATGAGGCCCGTGCGCAGCAGGAACTGGTCGTCGTAGTAGGACGTGAAGCCCTCGAAGAACCACAGCATGCGCGTGTGGTTCTCGGTGGTGAGGTCATAGGGCGCGAAGGCCGTGGGCTTGAGCCGCTTGACGTTCCAGGTGTGGAAGTACTCGTGGCTGATGAGGCCCAGCAGCGTCGTGTAAGCCTCGGTGGGCAGCGGGCGGCCTTGGCGGGGCAGGTCCTTGCGGGCGCAGATCAGCGCGGTGCTCTGGCGGTGCTCCAGGCCACCGTAGCCGTCTTCCACGGCGTTGAGCATGAAGACATAGTGGTCGAAGTCGGGCTTGCGCCGGCCGTGCCAGAAGAGGATTTGGGCCTCGCAGATGCGGCGGGTGTCGGCCAGCAGGCGCTCACCGTCCAGGTCGGCACTGGCGCCCGAGACCACGAATTCGTGGCGCACGCCGCGCACGGTGAACTCGCCCCGCCAGAAGGCGCCCATTTCCACGGGGTGGTCGATCAGTGCGTCGTAGTTGGGCGCTTCGTACACACCCACCCCTTGCGCGTTCACCTTGAGCGCCGGCAGGGCCGTGGCCACTTGCCAGCCACGCGGCAGGCCTGCCAGCGTCACGCGCTGGGGCTGGTCCTCGAAGCCCTCGGCTTGCAGGAAGACGCTGGTGCCGTTGAAAAAGCCGCGTTGTGCGTCCAGGAAGGCCGCGCGCACCGAGGTGTCGAAGGCATAGACCTCGTAGCGCACCGTGAGCGCGCCGCGGCCCTCGGTGGCGATTTCCCAGGTGGCCTTGTCCATCTGCATCACCGGGCGTGCCTGGCCGCCTTGTTCGGCGCTCAGTGGCGACAGGTGGCGGACAAACTCCCGGATCAGGTAGCTGCCAGGGATCCAAGCGGGCAGGCGCAGGCGCTGGTAGGCCGCGGGCTTGGCCACCCGCATCGTGACCAGGAAACGGTGGCTGTGGACATCGGCCACCTCGACGCGGAATTCGATCATGCTGGGCTTTTCGGGGGGAAGGATGTGCGGCTCGGGCAGGGCTCGGCTGGGGTTCAGCGAGGCGGTGCTCAGCGAGACGGTGCTCAGATTTGCGCGGCGGCCAGGAAGCAGCTCAGGCTGGCGACCACCGTCAGGCGAAAGCGCAGCGTCAGCCAGCCCGACACGCCCAGCTCCAGGTAGTGCTTGCGGTCCAGCAGGTAGCACCCGATCAGCAAGGCGCCCATCACCACCAGCCCGGCGTGCGGCGGCATCAGCAGGGCCAACCAGGCGGCCAGCGAGAACACGATGCCCGTCCACAAGGCGCGGGTTTGGTAGCCAGGCGAGAGCGCGCCGGCTTCGGAGCTGCCCATGACCAGGCCCCAGCGCATGCCGCCCAGGAAGGACACGATCAACGCGCCATAGCTGGCCAGTGCGCGCACGACGAAGGCAAAGGGCTCGTCGTCGATGCGCCCGACCAGCAGCCACACGAACACGGCACCGGCGGCGAACGGGATCAGGCCGGCGTAGCCCAGGCGCAGGGCCAGCTCGCTCGGTTCGGGGTGGTGGGCCGCGGTGGGCACGGCGTGGTGGGCGGTCATGGGTGCGGGGGAGGTGGTGTCGGGGGCATCGGCGGGCATGCCGTGATTGTGTCAAGAAGTGGTGTCATTCACATGCCCCGAGTCCAGAGGCCGTGCAGTCGCATCGCTCAGGCGGCCAGCCAGGAGAACACCGCGGGCACGTCGGTGGGCAAATCCAGGGTCCGGTTGCGCCAGTGCGTCACGGTGTCGGTGTGGCTGAAGCCGCCCTCCAGCGTCAGGCCGCAGCTCACGCTCAGCCAGGTCTGCGGCTGCAAGTGGGCCAGCAGGGCCTGCCACAGCGCGGGGTTGCGGTAGGGCGTCTCGATCACCAACTGTGTCTGCTGCGCCTTGCGCGAGGCCATCTCCAGTTCGCGGATGCGCTGCGCTCGCTGGCTGCCATCCACCGGCAGGTAGCCGACGAAGGCGAAGCTCTGGCCCTGCAAGCCGCTGGCCGCCAGCGCCAGCACCAGCGAGCTCGGCCCCGAGATGGGCACCACCTGCAGGCCCAGTTGGTGGGCGGCACGCACCACGGCCGCGCCCGGGTCGGCCACGCCCGGCAAGCCGGCCTCCGACATCAGCCCGATGTCATGGCCTTGCACGGCCGGGGCCAGCAGCGTGGCCAGCGCGCGCGCGGTGGTCGCCGGGTCTGGTTGAAAGTCACCTTTCGCACCGGCCTTGGCCCCGCCCTTGGGCGGCCTGGGCAATTCGGCAATGTGCATGGCTTGCAGCGGAGCGGCCAGGGCTTCGACCTCGCCCACCCGCTTGAGGAAGGCCCGCGTGCTCTTGGCGTTCTCGGCGACCCAGTGGGTCAGTCGGGCGGCGGCGCGGATCGCGCCCAGGGGCAGCACGTCGCGCAGGTCTGGCGAGGGGGCGTCGGGCGCGATGCAGCCCAGGTCCAGCGTGTTGGGGATGAGCAGCAGGCGGCCAGGGCGGGTGGAGACCGAGGGCTCAGGGGTGTGGTCGGACATGGTGCGGAAGGGTGTGGGGGGCGGTCGGGATGTGTTTGGGAAGTGTTCGGGAGGTGGCCAACGGCAGATGGCTTCAGCGCGGCATCGCCCTGAGCGCTGCGAGCACGTCCAACCCGGCCTCGCGCAGCAGCCGCGTCGTGAGGATGAGGGGCAGGCCGATCAGCGAGGTCGGGTCGTCCGAGGCGATGCGTGCCAGCAGGCCGATGCCCAGACCCTCGCATTTCGCGCTGCCGGCGCAGTCGTAAGGCTGCTCCATCCGCAGGTAGGTGTCGATGTCCTCGTCGCTCAGGTCGCGGAAAGTCACGGCCACGCTGTCCAGCTCGCAGACGTCGAAGCCTGTGCGCGGCCGCAGCACGCACACGGCCGTGTGAAAGTGGACAGTGCGTCCGCGCATCGCGCGCAGTTGCGCCACGGCACGCTCGTGCGTGCCTGGCTTGCCCAGCGGCACGCCGTCCAGGTCGGCGACTTGGTCCGAGCCGATCACCAGGGTGTCTTCCACGTGGCCTGCGGCGTGGTGGGCAGACCCGGCGGGTGGCACCGCCTGTGCGACGGCCTGTGCCACCGCCCAAGCTTTGGCACGCGCCAGCCGCAAGGCCAGATCGCGAGGGGCTTCGGCGGGCAGCGGGGTCTCGTCGGTCTGGGGTGCAACGGCGGTGAACGGCAAGCCCAGGCGGCACAGCAACTCGCGGCGGTACACCGACGTCGAGGCCAGCACCAAGGCGGGCATCGGTGCGGACATCGGTGCTGGCATGTGTGCCGTTGCGCCGCCAAGAGGCGGGGGCGGGTGGGGGGCGGCGGATGGCTGGCGGGTGTCGCGCATGCCGCATTGTCTCCGGGTTCTGTCGGCGCAAAGCCGCGCTCGCTGCGCCGGAGGTCGAGAGGCAGCGTGCCGCGCCCACTACACTGGCGCCATGAAACAGCGCAGTTTTGTCCCCGAAAAGCTCGACATCCAGGCCTTCATCGAGGAAGGTGCCACTTTGAGCGGCGAGTTGCCCGTCGCCGCCCTGACGCGCGTGGCTGCAGGCCTGATGCCTGGCCTCGACCTGGGTGGCTTGCCCGCGGTGCGTTGGTCGGCGCAGGGCAGGGTGGTGCCGCAGCGTGTGGGCGGTCCGCAGCTTTGGCTTGATCTCCAGGCCGATGCCGAACTGGAATGGGAATGCCAGCGCTGCCTGCACGGTGTGCGCGAGCCGCTGACCATCGACCTGCAAATCCGCTTTGCCCGCGACGAGGCCGAGGCCGCCCGCCTGGACGCCGAGTCCGACGAGGACGTGCTGCCCCTGGCGCGCCACATCCATTTGCTGGAATTGCTGGAAGACGAGCTGATCATGGCGCAGCCGCTGGTACCGCGTCACGACGTGTGCCCCACCGACGTCGAGGCGCTGATGCACGACGAGCGCGAAACCCCGGTGCCTGGCGCGCCGGCCCTGTCGCCCGCACAGCCAGAGGTGGCGGATGCGCCGGAGCTGGCCGGGCAGAAGCCGCATCCTTTCGCGGCATTGGCCGCGCTCAAGAAGCCGCCCAAATCTTGACGCATGGCGGAAATTGATATTCCGGCGGTGCTTGTGCTAGAATCGCGAGTTTTCCGGATGTACGACAGCCAACTGCAGCCTTTGCAGGCCGTCAGATTGGCAAAATAGCCATCCGGCTCTTACATTCATCGCAACCCTGATCGACGCTCACGGCAGCCTGCGGCTGGCGATGTGCGCAGCAGATCCCTGGCAAGATTGCCCCGGAGTCCAACATGGCCGTTCAGCAAAACAAGAAATCGCCCTCCAAGCGTGGCATGCACCGCTCGCACAACGCTCTGGTCACCCCCGGCACCGCCGTGGAAGCCACCACGGGTGAGGTGCACCTGCGTCACCACATCAGCGCCACCGGTTTCTACCGTGGTCGCAAGGTGCTGAAGACGAAGGCCGACGCCTCCTGATCCAACACAACCACTGACCGTGGCGCCCGCCCGTGACAACGGGCGCGTCACGCTCAGCCAAGGTGCAAGACACACTTGCCATTGGGGCTGGACAACCTGCTGACACAGGTTTGCCGGCCCTTGTCTTTTGCCGGCTGCCTTGTCGGCGCATCGTTGTTGCCCATCCATGACACTTGCAGTTCCCACCCAGCCCCATCCCTCCCAGGACGCGTCTTCGGTCGCGGGTGCCGCTCGGGGGGCAGACCGCAGCGTCTTGTCGCCCGTGCGCATCTCGGTGGACTGCATGGGTGGTGACCACGGTCCCTCGGTGACGCTGCCGGCCTGCCAGGCCTTCCTGGCGGCGCACCCCGAGGCTGAATTGCTGCTGGTGGGGCAGGCCGAAGCCTTGGCTGTGGCCCGCGATTGGCCGCGTTGCCGCATCGTCGAGGCCAGCGAGGTCGTCACCATGGACGACCCGGTGGAAGTCGCGCTGCGCCGCAAGAAGGATTCGTCCATGCGCGTGGCCATCGGCCAGGTCAAATCCACGGCGGATCAACCCGCCGCAGCGCATGCCTGCGTCTCTGCTGGCAACACTGGCGCCCTGATGGCCCTGGCGCGCTACCTGCTCAAAACCGTCGAGGGCATCGACCGCCCGGCACTGGCCACCGTCATGCCCAACCAGCACGACGGCTTCACCACGGTGCTGGACTTGGGCGCCAACGTCGATTGCACGGCCGAGCACCTGCTCCAGTTCGCCGTCATGGGCTCGGCCCTGGTCTCAGCCGTCGATGGCAAACCTTCGCCCAGCGTGGGCCTGCTCAACATCGGCGAAGAGGTCATCAAGGGCAGCGAAGTCATCAAGCGGGCGGGCGAATTGCTCCGCCAGACGCACGAACGCGGCTTGATCAACTTCTACGGCAACGTCGAAGGCAACGACATTTTCAAGGGCACCTCCGACATCGTGGTCTGCGATGGCTTCGTCGGCAACGTCGCTTTGAAGACCGCCGAGGGCCTGGCGGGCATGTTCGCGTCCTTCATCAAGCAAGAGTTCACGCGCAACATCCTCACCAAACTGGTGGCATTGGTCGCGATGCCGGTGCTAAATCGCTTCAAAAGGCGCGTTGACCACCGTCGCTACAGTGGTGCTGCCCTGCTCGGCCTGCGTGGGCTGGTGTTCAAGAGCCACGGCTCTTCGGATGCACTTGCTTTTGAAGTCGCCCTGAATCGCGCTTATGATGCGGCCCGTCACCGACTGCTGGAACGGGTCCACGACCAGATCGCAGCCACGCTTGTCAGCCTGCCCACCACGGCAGAGCCTGCAGCCGTGGCAGATGTGGGACAAGCGGCCTGATCCCCTTTTCAATGTCAGAACGACATACGGATCAACCATCCACCCCCAGCGCGGTCCACAAGCCACACCCGGCTCAGGACCCGCACCAAGCGCCCCACAAAGGCGCGACGCACCACAAGTTCTCTCGCATCGCCGGCACCGGCAGCTTCCTGCCACCCCATCGGGTGAGCAACCAGGAGCTGGTCGATCGCCTCGCGCGTGACGGCCTTCAAACGTCCGACGACTGGATCGTGGAACGCACGGGCATCCGCGCGCGCCACTTTGCGGCGCCCGACGTGACGTCCAGCCAGTTGGGCGTCCAGGCTTGCCAGCGTGCGCTCGACGCGGCTGGGCTGCAACCCGCCGACATCGACCTCATCGTGTGCGCCACGTCCACGCCGGACATGGTCTTCCCGTCCACGGCCTGCCTGATCCAGCGCGAGCTCGGTATCCATGGCTGCCCGGCTTTCGACGTGCAGGCGGTGTGCTCCGGCTTCGTGTACGCGCTGACCGTGGCCGACGCGCTGATCCGCACAGGCTCTGCCAAGCGCGCGCTGGTGGTGGGTGCCGAGGTGTTCTCCCGCTTGCTCGATTTCAAGGATCGCACCACCTGCGTGCTGTTTGGCGATGGCGCGGGCGCCGTGGTGCTCGAAGCCTCCGACACCCCAGGCATCGTGGCTTCGCGCCTGCATGCCGATGGCCAGTACGTGGGCCTGCTGAATGTGCCGGGCCATGTCTCGGGCGGGCAGGTGCTGGGCGATGTCACCTTGAAGATGGACGGTCAGTCCGTGTTCAAACTGGCCGTGGGTGTGCTGGACAAAGCGGCGAATGAGGTGCTGGATGCAGCCGGACGTGGCCCCGAATGCATCGATTGGCTGGTCCCGCACCAGGCCAACCTGCGCATCATGCAGGGCACTGCCAAGAAATTGAAACTTCCGCATGACAAGATCGTGGTCACGGTGGACCAGCACGGCAACACCTCGGCCGCGTCCATCCCGCTGGCGCTCGACCACGGCGTGCGCTCGGGCCAGGTCCAGCGCGGCCAGACCCTCCTGCTCGAAGGCGTGGGCGGCGGCTTCACCTGGGGCGCCGTGTTGGTGGATTACTGAGCGACACTGCGCGCAGCCATCCATCCCAACCCCCACCTGACACCACAAGAACAAAGGACGACCCGCGATGAGCACTTCCTTGAACCACCTGGCCTTCGTGTTCCCCGGCCAAGGCTCCCAAGCCATCGGCATGCTCGACGCCTGGGGCGAGCACGCTGCTGTGCGCGAGACCCTGGCCGAAGCCTCGGAAGCCTTGGGCGAAGACATCGCCAAGCTGATCGCGCAAGGCCCCAAGGAGTCGCTGGACCTCACGACCAACACCCAGCCCGTCATGCTGACGGCCGGTGTGGCGTGCTGGCGTGCCTGGCTGGCCGAAACCGACCTGAAACCGGCGGTTGTGGCCGGTCACTCCCTCGGTGAATACACCGCCCTGGTGGCCGCCGGCGCCTTGACGCTCAAAGACGCTTTGCCTCTGGTGCGCTTCCGCGCCCAGGCCATGCAGGAGGCTGTGCCTGTGGGTGTCGGCGGCATGGCCGCCATCCTGGGCCTGGACGCCGAGGCCGTGAAGGTCGGTTGCGCACAAGCCGCTGCCGAATCGGGTCAGGCCGTCGAGGCCGTGAACTTCAACGACCCCAAGCAGACGGTCATCGCCGGCAGCAAGGCGGGTGTCGAGAAGGCCTGTGAGGTGCTCAAGGCCGCTGGCGCCAAGCGCGCGCTGTCGCTGCCGGTGTCGGCGCCTTTCCACAGCAGCCTGATGAAGCCCGCGGCCGAGCGTTTGCGTGAGAAACTCGCGGCCACCGCTTTCGCTGTGCCGCAGATCGCCGTGGTCAACAACATCGACGTGGCCGTGGTCAACGATGTGGACGCCATCCGCGATGCGCTGTACCGTCAGGCCTTCGGTCCTGTGCGCTGGGTGGAAACGATCCATGCGCTGAAGGCGCGCGGCTTGACCCATGTCATCGAATGCGGACCCGGCAAGGTGTTGTCCGGCATGGTCAAGCGCATCGACGCCGAATTGACCAGCGCGACCGTTTACGATCCTGCCTCTCTGGCCGAAGCCCGGGCCCTGCTGGCCTGAGCGCCAAGACCATTGCACGCCACCGAACATCACCATGAGCACTGAAACCCAAGCCAGCCCGAACGCCAGCACCCAAGGCCAGATCGCAATGGTCACCGGCGCCAGCCGCGGCATTGGTCGCGCCATCGCTGTGGCCCTGGCCCGGCGCGGCTTCACGGTCATCGGCACCGCCACCAGCGAAGCCGGTGCGCAGGGCATTTCCGAAGGCCTGTCGGCTTACCCTGGCAGCAAGGGCATCGTGCTGAACGTCACCGATGCCGCAGCCTCGGACGCCGCCATCGACGCCATCGTCAAAGAGCATGGCGCGCTGCACGTGCTGGTCAACAACGCCGGCATCACGCGCGACAACCTGTCCATGCGCATGAAGGACGACGATTGGGACGCCGTCATCGACACCAACCTGAAGTCGGTGTTCCGACTCAGCCGTGCCGTCATGCGCCCCATGATGAAACAACGCCACGGCCGCATCATCAACATCACGTCGGTGGTGGGCGCCAGCGGCAACCCGGGCCAGGCCAACTACGCGGCATCCAAGGCCGGTGTGGCCGGCATGACCCGTGCCCTGGCGCGCGAATTGGGCAGCCGCAACGTCACGGTCAATTGCGTGGCGCCCGGTTTCATCGACACCGACATGACCAAGGCCCTGTCGGAAGAACAACAGGCCACGCTCAAGGCGCAGATCCCGCTGGGGCGCCTTGGCAAGCCCGAGGACATCGCGGAGGCTGTGGCCTTTCTGGCCTCTCCGCAAGCCGCTTACATCACTGGCGTGGAATTGCACGTCAATGGCGGCATGTTCATGAACTGAGTTTGAGATCTTGCAGGGGAATCTCAATTTCGTTTGGCAGTCAGCATAATGACACGCTGAACCAGTAAAATCCCCGGTTTGTTTGCATCCCCTCCTGGAGGAGTCATGAGCGATATCGAAGCACGCGTCAAGAAGATCAT
>Ga0265316_10000428_pt1 | contig 47855 bp, 26 predicted proteins | sample 4522metaG_FD_202092 | JGI IMG/M metagenome (GOLD analysis project Ga0265316, IMG submission 202092) | Rhizosphere microbial communities from Carex aquatilis grown in University of Washington, Seatle, WA, United States - 4-5-22 metaG | ecosystem: Host-associated > Plants > Roots > Rhizosphere >... | reverse complement strand
GCCCTGAATTCGCAACCGATTGGGTCGGCGCACTCGCGAGCCACCAAACCCATAGCGGCGCTGATACTGTGCCCGGCGCGGAGGGCGCTTACTATCAAGCCCAGCGCTTCCGGCAACCCTTGTTGAAACTGATCCAGGCGCTTGGTGCTTTTATGCAGCGCCCATGCAAAAGGCGCTGCGCTCAGCAGTAACCCCACAGGCAGAGCTATATAAATGGATCCGAAGATCAGTTTGATCAGAAATGCCGGGATTGCGAAACAGGCAATGCACAGGCCAAACAGGGTTCCCGCAGTCCATTTGAGATTGGCCTGATAAAGAAGGGTATGCAGACGCGGCGCCAGGTTGAATTTCAGCAGCTTGCGATTGAGCCATGGAATAACGCTAAGCAGTTCGCTCTTGCGAAGATTGAGTATCTGTACGCGTGTTTTTGGGTCTTCGGCGGCCAGGGCCGTGTCGAGTGAAGCGAGGGTCTGTTTGGCCTGCTGAGAAGCCCTCGTCCCGATGGCGGTCAACAGCAGTGCGGTGACCGCGAAGACGCCCAGAAATATTAGGCCGATAATCAATCCCATATCTGTTGGCCCCTTTCTGCTCAGCTGACCTGCATCTCGCGCTCAAAGAGGCTTGCCGGGAGGACGATCCCCGAGATGCGGAGCTGTTCGACGAATCTGGGACGAATGCGGGTTGGCTGGAACGCGCCGAGTACCCTGCCATCGGGTCCGATCCCTTTCTTGTTGAACGAGAAGATTTCCTGCATACTGATGACGTTTTCTTCCATGCCGGTAATCTCACAGATACTGGTAACTTTTCGGGTTCCATCACTCATTCGCGTAGCCTGAACGACAATGGTGATGGCCGAGGCAATTTGCTGGCGCACGGATTTTTCGGGCAGATTCATGTTGCCCATCGCGACCATCGATTCGAGTCTGGAGATAGCATCGCGGGGAGTGTTGGCATGAATTGTGGTCATTGAGCCTTCATGCCCGGTATTCATGGCCTGCAGCATATCGAAGGCTTCTTCTCCGCGCACCTCGCCCATAATGATGCGGTCAGGTCGCATGCGGAGGCAGTTGATCAACAGTTGACGCTGGTGGATCGCTCCCTTTCCTTCAATGTTGGGCGGACGGGTTTCGAGGCGCACGATGTCTTCCTGGGCAAGGCGGAGTTCGGCCGCGTCTTCGATGGTGATGAGGCGTTCGTTTTTCCCGATGTACTGGGACAGGATGTTCAGAAAGGTGGTCTTGCCGGCGCCGGTGCCGCCAGAGATGAGAATGCTGATCCGGGCTTTTACCGCGGAGGCAAGCACCTCCATCATCTCTGGGGAGATGCTCTTCAACTGAACCAGCTGGTTGGCAGCCAGAGGGCCTGTTCCAAAGCGCCGGATGGATAAGGAAGGCCCGTCGATTGCCAGCGGTGGAATGATGGCATTGACGCGTGAGCCGTCGGGCAATCGAGCGTCGACCATCGGCGAGGATTCATCTACTCTGCGGCCAACGCGGGATACGATACGGTCAATGATCTGCAGCAGATGGCGATCGTCGCGAAACGTCGTATCGGCCCTCTGCAGGAGCCCACCTTTCTCAATGAATACATGATCCTTGTCGTTGACCAGGATATCTGAGATCTTTTCATCCCGAAGCAGAGGTTCCAGCGGACCAAGACCGAAGACTTCGTCGAGCAGATCAGACTGGATCTGTTCCTGCTCGTCATAGTTCAGCGGCACTCGCTGGTCCGCGATGATCTCCTTCACGATGCCGGCTACCGCCTCGCGCGCCTGGCCGGAATTAACGCGCGACAGCTTCTCCAGATCCAGCTTGGAGATCAGGGTCCGGTGAATTTCCGCTTTGTATTTTTGCAGATTCGGCAGTTCCATTGTTATTCCTTACACCGAGACAAAACTGTCATGCAGAGAACAGAATTATCTAAAAAAACCGAAGCCTTTCTTCTTTGCCAGGGTTGCAAGCCTGCCGCAAGCGCATCCGGCCATCTCCCGGATCAGCCGTGCAATCGGCGAATCCCCTAGGGTAAGCGGAGTAGCGGTATTCTGCATCCGCCGCACGGCGACATAATCGTTGGGTATCTTCCACTGGGCTGACCTGGTGAGAGCCTTTGAAATACCCTCTTCAGATACTCCCAGAGAGCGAGACTCATACCGGTTGATGATGATTTCAAGTTTTGGGCCGCCGCCGGAGAAGAACTCTGAGATCAGGCGATTTGAGTTGCGCAGTTCGGGAATGCCGGCCTGGGTGACAAGGTAGATCGTGGTGGCTTCTTTAAAGAGAACTGTGCCGGTTAAATCGAGTCTGAATCCCATATCGACGACCACGTTAGCGAAGTCCTGTCGCGCAACTTCCAGCAGCCTGTCTACGGCCTCATCGGAGGCCTCGTACTGGGGAAATTTACCGGGAGCGGCGAGCACGAATAATCCCGAATCGTGCTTGACCAGGAGCTTGGAGAGAAAACTCGAATCCAGCCGTTTGGAATTCTGTAGAGCGTTGACGGTCGAGTATTCAGCGACGATCCCGAGGTTGAGCGCAGCGTCTCCCAGCGGGAGATCAAGATCGACCATCAGTGTTTTTTCAGAGGACTCCTGGGCCAGGGCTATCGCAAAGTTGCAGGCTATCGTGGTAACCCCGACACCACCCTTGGCGCCGAGAAAGACGAATAACCTGCCTCCCGCCTGTTTTGGGAGACGAATTTCCGGACGGCGGGCTGAGACCCGAAGCAGAGCCTCAGCTATGGTGGTGTGGTCGAAAGGCAGTGTGAGGAACTCGCGAACGCCCGCATGCATACAGTGAACCAGCAGTTCCGCATCGGGCTTCGACGAATAGACCATCACGGTCGTCACGCCATTGGCGCAGATGCTCTCCACCAGTTCGAGGGCATATTGCGGGTTACTGTCCAGGTCGATGATGACGATGTTGTGATCCTCCAGCAGCTTTGGCACTTCGGCAAGATTGGGAGGATAGATAGGAAACTCATGGATTTCCACATTCGGGCATCCAGCAAGAGCGCTGGCCGCCGCCTTGCGGCGCTCCTCGTCCGGGCCGATCAGCGCAATCGACAAAACGTCGGCGCCAAGAGAGTTGGGATATTGGGTTTCGAGATGTTCGGTAGATTCTGAATTCACGGAATTGCCGCCTTTTGATGTTTGAACATTCTTCTGCGAGTTCACTTCGAATTGATAGGTGGTATGCGAGTAGGACATGGTGTCAATTCGCTCCTCAATGAGAAAAGAAGGAAACCAGCGTTCCAATTGCAATGGCTGGAACGTACGGCATTTTGCGCTTCAGGGGATTAACGAGCGGCCTATCCGCATCTTTGCTCGCCTTCCAATCGAAGACCAGCTCACCCGCGCCCGTGATTAGTTCCCCGAGGAATCCGCCGTAAGCGGCCCAGCACAGAGCCATGATTCCCCCGACTATGGCCGTAATGACCAGTGCGATAAACAATTGGCCCGGGCCAATCCAGGCGCCGATCGCGGCACACAGCTTCACATCCCCCGCCCCCATACCGGCCATCCAATACAGAATTCCGTAGATCAGGATGCCAACTCCCATACCGGCGATACTCTGGCCTACCCCATGCCAACCATGGAGCCAGCCTGAGACAGCGATTCCAACCAGCAGGAAAGGAAGTACAAGCCAGTTCGGGATACGGCGGTAGCGCAAATCTGTAAAGGTAGCCACGGCGAGAACAATGAGCGTCGGCCACCAGGCAAACGAGTGCATACCCATACCCCTTTTTGCCCCAACACGCAGGGAACACCCTGTTAAGAGCAATTGCCCAACCAAACCGCTATATACATAACCAGCCTGAAATCAGATGGTTGACTGCGTCTATCACGACGAATGTATACGGATGTTTACGGGCGGCGACCCGTGGTGAAGCGGGGCGTATACACCCTTCCCGTTCCCTAGGGGCGGTCAGCGCAACCTGCGGGAACTTCAGGCAATTGGCTTATCGTCAACAAACGTATGATTTTGCTCATACTTAATCGCCCCTAACCGATAAAGCTAAAGAGTGCAGGGAAGGCCCGCATTTTGTTGGTGGCACATCCTTCCCATCTCTGCGAATTACGGGAGGAGACTGAACAGCTGTGTCACTCCTGCACAAGACAGGAATGATCGCTGACCCAACTGACGCAGGGTCGTAATGGCATACTCTGCTTCGGGTCCGAAGCGTTCTGAGTGTAACGATGAGGGAGTTTCACGGTCATGATTAAGATCGGACTGTATTCGGAAGACCGCACGCTGCATCCGCTTCTTTCTTCCGCCCTGGGGAAGGAGTTCCAGATTCTGCTGGAGTCGGACGAAGAAGGAATGAATAGCCTTGTATCGGCCGGGGGGTGCGATGTCATGATTCTGGATCTGAATTCGAATCATGATTCGTCACAGGAGCGCATTGGATTTTCCCGGCGCTTGATCGCATCCGATCTCCCCTCGGTCATCATGGCCGATGATGGCCTGCGGTCGACCGCATCTGAACTCGTTCGGGAAGGAGCCTTCGGCTACTGCCGCAGGCCGCCCTCTATTCGAGATCTCAAGACCATGCTCAGTCGGGCCTACGAGACCTCCTCGCTGAAACAGCAACTGCACAACGGGCAGCCGTGGCTCGAGGACCCCGGCAGTTGCGACCGAATGATCGGATCGAGTCCGCAGATGCAGCGGGTTTATCAGCTCGTGCGCAGCGTAACCAACCTCAAAGTCACGGTGCTGGTGACCGGAGAAAGTGGAACCGGCAAAGAATTGATCGCCCACGCCATTCACAATCTGAGCTCCCACTCCAGTCGTCCCTTTGTGGCTGTTTCCTGCGGTGCAATTCCTGAAACCCTGATTGAAGCTGAGTTGTTCGGGCATGAAAAGGGCGCCTTTACAGGCACGGTTGGGGCGCGCGAAGGCTACTTTGAGCAGGCAGCGGACGGAACTCTGTTCCTGGATGAGATCGGCGACCTTAGCCTCTTCACGCAGGTCAAGCTCCTGCGCGTTCTGCAGCAGATGGAATTCAGCCGCTTGGGCAGTAACCGGCTCATTCCTCTGCGGGCGCGCCTGATCTTCGCCACCAACCAGGATCTCTCCAAATTAGTAGCCCAAGGCAAGTTTCGCCAGGATCTTTACTACCGCATCAACGTCATGCGGATTGAATCACCTTCGCTTCAGGACCATCCGGAGGACATTCCTCGGATTGCCCGGTATTTTCTGCGCCAGTATGGTCAGATGTTCCAGAAGCCGATGGAGGATATCGAGCCGGACGCGCTCTCCCTGCTCCAGGGTTATATGTGGCCCGGAAATGTGCGTGAACTGGAAAACGTGATGCAGAGGGCCATTATCCGCGCCCCCGGATTGACTATTCGCGCAGAAGATTTAAGTTTTATCCTCCAGGAGGATGAGGTTGCCGACATTGACGACGTTGTCGACATCGGCGACTACCATCCTGCAGGCTCCTTTGAACGGCAGCTTCGCGACTATAAGGTGAAACTGGCCGTAACAGCCGTTCGAGAGAACAATGGGAATAAGACCTTGGCTGCCCGCAGCCTGTGCATCTCCCGTGCCTACTTGCATCGCTTGATCAGGATTGCCGAACCCGACCCGCTCTTCGATCAGGATCTCAGGGAACAGGTGACTGCCTGAGCGCGGCATACCGAGTGGCCCGGTAGTCTTCCGACCCGGCGAAAGTGAGCCGCACCGTCGAGTAGCTGATTCCTCCCACCGGGAGGAATCAGGGCCGCCTCGCGGGGCGCAGGATAGCCACTGACACGGGAGACTAGCCCTAAGTGTGCAAGTTGTATTCGGGCGGCCCGGCAATGACCAGACCGCTCTTCTGCCGTCCGTGGATGTACCAGTAACACCAGTTCGACTCATGGACCTGGCCGTCAGTGGGCGCAATTAAATCCTTGTAGATTACCTTCCCGTAAAGAAAGACCTTTTCTTCCCAGGTTTCGATGCGCTTGAATCTATCTGCTGAATCGCATAGCCCTTTCGCATCATCCCGGCTGAATGGCTTGATTGCCGTCGATTCGCCCGGGAGCAGAATGATGGGAGTGAACGGCGCGCTGTGTTCTTTATGAATGTACTCAGGTGTGCCTGGAAGGCTATTTTCGTCGATTGCAACCACGATCTGTTCTGCCGTTGAAATGATTCTGGCGGGAGTGCGGCCACGGTTTGTGGCCATAACGATAAAACTGTTCTCTCTGCTCCGCGAGGGCTCAACCGTGACCAGTATCCATGGCCTTTCTGAATGGACGATTGCTTGAGCATGCAACAACGCGGCCTGCGCACACTCGGCGGCGGCCTGTGCGGAGGCTTCTGCATACTTGCTTTGGCGTTCTATCTTTTTCAGCGTGGAGATAGCCAGCATGATTCCGGCGTAGCCCACGATCACGAGCACTAAATTGGCTACCCACGCGATTCGTTCATGCAAGGGCCAGTTCGCAGCCATCGGTGCCGAATTCGCAACGGTGATATGAGGCTGCAGAGTATCGCAGGAAACCCCTCCGCAATCTGTTCTGGCAGCTGGGCTGTCCGTACTCTGCGGGGCGGTGCTTGTAGAACCCGAAGCAGAAAGTGTCTGACGGCTGGAGCCGGACTGATCGGCCGCCTGTCCGGATACTGGCGCAGGAGCCAGCGGGATGGCAAACAGCACCGCGCATATCGCCAGGCCTCTAAACATCATGGCGCAAATGTACCACACAATGCTCACCAGGCAGCGCTGCGGCCGTTAGCAGTCGGATCCAAATCTGAAAGTGTGTTTTTGATTTTGCGATATTGATAAATCTTGGTCGGGGAGAGAGGATTTGAACCTCCGACCCCTTGGTCCCAAACCAAGCTAAAGCAATTATTGGGATTTGTTGAAAACTTGTGATTTTAAGTGCTTTCGATGGAACGGATTACAAGCTATGTCTTGAAATATGTTGATTCTTGCGGGTCTTGGATGCTTTGACAGCTACAGTATTGACTACAGTAACTGTCATTTAAACCCAGCATTTATTGCAAGCACTGGATGTTCGTCGATCTCGAATTTGAATGTCATTCCGATTGGCATATCCATTTCCCGGCCTCCGGGGGCTGTCTCTGCTATTGCTTTGAGTACTATCACAGAATGTCAGGTGTCTGAATTCACAAAGTTATTGCAAGAGAGAAGCCCTGGTGGCCTGGAGTCATTTGGTCTTCACCAACCGCAATTCCCGCTCGCACAGCCAGGTGAAAATTACCGGCGTCACAATCAGCACGTGAATGAGGGAGCTGAGCATTCCTCCGAGCACGGGGGCGGCTAGCGGTCTCATAAATTCAGCGCCGGTTCGCGTGGACCACATCAGTGGCAACAGACCGGCAACCACCGTGGCCACGGTCATCACCTTGGGTCGAAGGCGGAGCAGTGCGCCTTCTATCACGGCTGCGTGCAGACCGGCGCGTGTGAGCTGGCCTTCCGCAGCTCTTCGTCGTTCCACTGCTTCCCGTAGATAAATGACCATGACGACGGCGGTTTGCACGGCAGTTCCAAAGAGCGCAATAAAACCGACCCAAACAGCGACGGAGAAGTTGAGTCCCAGGGCCTTGACGAGGAATACGCCGCCGGAGAGCGCGAAGGGAACAGCCAGCAAAACGTGCGCGGCTTCTATTGCTGAGCTGTAGGTGCGATAGAGCAGGACGAAGATCACTATGAGGACAAGAGGAATGACCAGTTCAAGGCGCTTGCGTGCGCTGATCTGGTTTTCGTATTGGCCGCTCCACTCGATGTAATAGCCCGGCGGCATCTTCACCTGCCGGATTACGGCCCGTTGAGCCTCTTCAACGAACCCACCCACATCGCGCCCATGCACATTCAAGAGTACCGAACCGCGCAAGAGGCCATTCTCACTGCTAATCATGGACGCGCCCATAGTTTTCGTTATGTTGACCACTTTGTTGAGCGGCACCTGGGCGCCGTTGCTGCTGGTTACAAGCACATCGCCAAGTTGCTGCGGGTTCTCGCGGAAGTCACGCGCATAGCGCACGCGCACCGGAAAGCGTTGCCTGCCCTCAATGGTGGTGGTCAAATTCTTTCCGCCCACGGCAGTTTCAATTGCGTCCTCGACATCGGCGACATTCAGACCGTAGCGGTCGGCGGCGGGACGATCCACAGTCATCTCCAGATAGGGTGAGCCCGTCGTGCGTTCTGCATAGAGGTCGGTTGCGCCAGGAATCTGACGCACGACCTCCTTGATTTCTTCCGACTTCTGTTCGATCACGCTGAGGTCGGGGCCAAAGACTTTGATGCCGATCTGCGTGCGAATGCCGGTGGAGAGCATGTCGATACGATTGCGAATCGGCTGCGTCCAGATGTTGGTCACGCCAGGAATTTGCAGCTTGTCATCGAGTCGCGCGAGGATTGCGTCCTTGGTCAGCCCTTTGGGCCATTGGTCCTTCGGCTTGAAGGTGATGGTTGTCTCCGACATATTCACGGGCGCCGGATCGGTGGAAGTTTCCGCGCGGCCCACTTTGCCGACCACCATTGCAACGGCTGGATCGGCGGCGATGATCTCATCTTCCTGGCGCAGGATCTTAGTCGCTTCCGTGAGCGAGATGCGCGGATCGGAAATGGGCATGAAGAGCGCTGTCTCTTCATCCAGCGGCGGCATGAACTCGGAGCCGATGGTGGTTGCGGTGTAGATGGCCGCGAGGAAGAAGGCCAGCGCGACGCCCAGCGTAATGATCCTGTGGCGCAGTGCCCATCCCAACACAGGGCGGTATATGGCGTGCAACAAACGCATCACCGGATTCTCGTCCTCTCGATGCAGCTTACCGCGAATGAGAAAGGTGCACAGGACCGGCACCAGCGTAATAGCCATGATGGTGGAACAGATCATGGCAAAGGTCTTGGTAAAGGCCAGCGGATGGAACATCTTGCCTTCCATGCCGGTGAGGGCAAAGACCGGGATGAATGCCAGGATGATGATGACCATGGCAAACGAGATAGGCCGACCTACAAGCCGTGCCGCGTTGAACGTGATCTCCCAAATGTGCTCGCGATAACTGCCATGCTCCTCTTCGTATTTTTCCGCCTGGCGAATCACGTTTTCGGTCATTACGATTCCCGCATCAACGAGCACTCCGATAGCGATAGCGATTCCTCCCAGCGACATGATGTTCGACGAGATGCCTGTTCCCTTCATCAACAGAAACGCGCCGAGCACCGCGAGCGGAAGCGGAATTGTGACCACAAGAATGCTGCGAAAGTGCCAGAGAAAGAGAACGTGCGCCAGCGTGACCAGAATGATTTCTTCAATCAGTGCATGGCGCAGTGTGTTTACGGCATGGTCGATGAGGATACTGCGGTCATAGAAGGGAACGATCTTGACTCCCGCTGGAAGCCCCTGCTGAATCTCGCCGATCTTCTTCTTGATGGCTCTGATCACCTCTCGTGCGTTGGCTCCATAGCGGATGACGACAACCCCACCAACGGCTTCTTTGCCGTCCTTGTCGAGAACGCCGCGCCGGAACTCAGGACCTAGCTGAACACTGGCCACATTGCCAACGGTCACTGGTGTGCCGCTGTAAGAGCCGAGCGAAATCTCTTCGATGTCCTTCAGGCTGCGAATCAGGCCTATGCCGCGCACCATACTCTCGGTGTCGCCTGCTTCGATCACCTTGGCCCCGACATTGTTATTGCTGCGCTCCACCGCGGCAACCACGTCCTTGAGTGCGACATTATAAGCCTGCAGCTTGATGGGATCGAGATCGATCTGGTACTGCTTTACAAATCCGCCAACGCTGGCCACCTCGGCGACTCCAGGCACGGAGTTGAGCTGATACTTGATAAACCAATCCTGAATGGAGTGAAGCGTGCCGCTGTCGTACGGCCCCTCGACGGTGTACCAAAAGACCTGGCCCACTCCGGTTGCATCCGGTCCCATCATCGGCGTTACGCCCGCGGGCAAAAAGCTGCCTGCTAGGCTGAGCCGCTCCAGAACGCGGGTCCGCGCAAAATAGATGTCCACCGAGTCCTCGAAGATGACGTTCACCATCGAAAAGCCGAAGGCAGACGCTGAGCGAACCGTGCGCACGTGCGGCAAGCCTTGCAGGTTCACAGTGAGCGGATAGGTGATCTGGTCTTCGACCTCTTGCGGGCTGCGGCCCTGCCACTCGGTGAACACGATCACCTGGTTCTCGCTCAGGTCGGGGACGGCGTCAACGGGTGTATGCAACAGCGCCCAATAGCCCCAGACAGCGAACGCGGCGTAGACGGCCAGGATCAGCCAGCGATTCTTCATCGAGAATTCAATGATGCGGTTGATCATCTGGCCTCCTATCTGGCGCTGAGGTGCGTGTGCATGGATGCGATGACGTTGCCGTTTTTGCGCGCCTCGACAAGTACGTTCCAGGTGCCCGACATTGGCGCTTGGCCCTTGCCTACATACATCTGGCTGCCGGCTTTCCACGCTAACTCACAGGAACTCTTCATCTCCGGCATACCCATCGCGGGCATGGCCGGCATAACCAACGTGACAGTCACTCGCGCATCAGCGATGCGTTTGCCATTCGCATCGGTCAGAGTCGCTTGAAACTGGTTATCTTCTCCAGCCTTCATTGGATTCGGATCGACGTGCAGGTCGATCTTCGCCGCGCCAGTCTCCGCATTCTTGCTCGAAGAAGAAGCTGGGGCAGTCTGGGTTTGCTGTCCCCCCGCAAATTCCTTCGAACCGCCGTAAAGGCCCGACATTCCCGAGCCGAGGTGAGCCTGCGAGTCGATGAGGAAGTTGCCGTTGAGCACCACGTTGTCGCCGAGCGTCAACCCACGCGACACGGGAAACAAGTCTTCAGTTGCTGCGCCCACTTGAACTTCGCGCGCCTCGAAGACGCCGTTGGCCCTGGCCAGATACACGATCTTGCGCGTTCCCGTATCCAGAACCGCCGAGCGGGGAACCACGATGGACGGCTCTGCGGCGCGGCTTACGAATGTGGCGTTCACAAACATGCCGGGCAACAGACGCATCTGTGGATTGGCAACATGCACATGGACTGGAACCGTGCGAGTCTGCGGATTTGCAGCAGGCTCGATGAAGTCCACGCGACCGTGCAGGGTTCGATTAGGCAGCGACTCGGCTGTAATCTCCACCTCTTGTCCTTGACGAATCTGCGGCAACTGTTCCTCGTAGACATCGGCCTTGATCCATACCTGATTGAGATCTGCGACCGTGAACAGTGTGTCGCCCGCATTCACATACTGCCCTTGCGTCACCTTGCGATCGACAACGGTTCCAGAGGCATAGGCGTAGATGGTGACGTGAGGGACTCCACCTTTTTCTGGCGCGTCCGACTGCTTGCTACTGATACCCCAAAGTTCAAGCTTGTGCTGGCTTGCTTTGATAAGCGCATCGGCTTGCGTACGCGCAGAGGCATCGTCTGACTGCCGTAGCTGATTGCGGTTCTCCTCTGCCAGGTGGTACTCCTCGATAGCCGTGGCGACTTCAGGGCTGTAGATGTCGGCCACGGGTTGGCCACTGCGCACGCGCTCGCCGGTATATTGTACATAGAGCTTATCCACGCGGCCTCCGATGCGCGCGCTTACTGCGGCAAGCTGCGCTTCAGGCTGCTCCACACGGCCAAACGCAGCGATGTCCGTCTTTAGTGTGGCCGTGCGAACCTCGGCAACCTGTACGCCCGCTGCGGTAATCTCAGCAGGAGTCAGCTCGACCGTCGTGCCGGGCTCAGTACCTTGCTGCGCTGCATGGCCGTTATCAGATCGCGTGGCAGCGGCGGGGCCTGCTGTATTTGATGCCGCGGAAACAGAGCGCATCTCCCTCACGGTCAGAAATCCAACAACAAGAGCCGAGCTCAAAACTCCAGCTCCGATTCCGAATGCAAACAGCTTCTTTTCCCTCGTTGTCATTTGCTTTTCCTCTCTGTGTTTCGGTTCGTTGTAGCTTGTAGCGGCTCGCCGATGGCGCGTTCCAACTGCGCCATGCCCGCATCCGTAGCTGCTGACGCCTTGTAGAAAGCGGTCTGAATATCGAGCAGCAGGTTCTGAGCGTCGATAAGGCTCATAAACTCCGCGCGGTTGTTCTGGTATGCGGCAGTAGACGACTTGAACGACGCCTCTGCCTGCGGCAGCAGCGTGTCCCGATAGAGCTTGACGCGCTTCTCAGCGGCCAGCACTTCGATCTGCGCTTGCCGGATTTCAAGGAAGACAGTCGACGCGCGCGCATCGAGTTCCGCCTGCGACACATCCGTCGCCGCATCGGCCTGCTTCGCTTCGCCGTCGTGACGCTCGCGATTCAACCAGGGAAGGTTCATCGACACTTCGGCCATGTACGCATTGCGCGCTAGCGAGCCGGTCGGCATCAGCATGTACCCCAGGCCGACAGTGAAATCTGGTTTCATTGCCAGCCGCGTCAGCTTTCCCTCATCCTTAGACTTCGCAATCCGCGTGCGCAGAGCCGTCAGTTCAGGACGGTGCTCAATCGCCGCTTGCTCCAGTTCCTCGATGGAAGGCAGAGCGGCGGGAATCGCGTAGTTGCCGGCAATTTCGATTGCTTTGTCCGGAGGCTGGCCCATCAGAGCATTCAACTGCGCGCGTGCGTTGTCCCGTTCTTCTTCCAGCTCGATAAGCTGTTCATTCAGCTTGGTTAGCGCCATTTGCGCGCGCAGCACGTCAGCCTGCGGCGCCTTGCCTGTGGTGTACTGCGCCAGCGCCACGGTCAAGGCCTCCTTAAGCAATGCACTCTGACGCTCCTGCAGCCGCATTTCATCGGCATTGCGCATCAAGTCCGCGCAGAGTTTGCGAACCTCCGCGGAGACCTCCTGGCGCAAAGTCTCCAGATCAATGGCCGCTACACCTGCATCGTCTTCCGCTAGTCTTGCGCGCTGATCCCGCTTCTGGCGGCTCGGGAACGTCTGCTGGAGCGAAACCATGAGCTGCGCCTGGTTTAGATCCCAGGGCCGGCGCAGTGGTGTATCCCAGTCGCGCATCATCAGCATGGGATCATCGAGGCTGTGCGCGGTCGAGGTCTTCAATTGAGCCAGCGATAAACGCCGCACCGTCGCTCGTATCTCGGGGTTGCTCTCAAGGGCAGCCGCTACAGCTTCATCAACGGACAACGACACAGCTTCCGCGTCTGGAGCAGATGCGGAGCGCGGCTCCGTCTGCCCGAAACAGGCAATCGACAGCGCCAGCATAAATGGCGCCAGAACATAGATAGGTTTCACTCTTCAACTCCCGATAATTGGCACAATGAGACACGTTAGGGCGCAGAGACACGCACCCTGTAGAGCCACAGCGGAAGTGAAGTTTTAGATTCTTAGGTTGAAAGCGCCCGTAGTCGGAGAATGCGGAGGAATCACAGCCAATATCGAGAATTCGTTCCGTGATGAGAATTCATCCAAGGAGATGAACTCCTGCGCGAAAGTCATCGGAGCCGAAACGGGAAGGTTGGGCGCAACGACTACGGCTGGTAGTGGTGCACTGGCGACGCAACAGTTTGACTGGGCTGTCTTGCGGGACTCGGATGCGTGCGAGCAGCAACTGTGCGCACCCATGTGCGTCCGTTGCATGCAGGTTCCAAACGGCGCAAGCAATGCACCCATCAATACGATGGCCACCGCCGCACGTTGGAATATGCCTCTCAACATGGTCTCAGCATACCACGGAAACTCTTGTTTTCGGTGATATAGATCACCGAAAACACCCGATTAACCTAAAGTCAGGCTGGGATATATTATTGGCCTAGTGGGCTTTTTGGACGCGCGGGCGTGTGTCCTAATGACTGAAAGATTGCGCAACCCGTCGCAGCAGGACCAGTCCATACGTCTATGTTCTTGTCGGAACTTATCCTTGAATGGTCCCTATAATTGACGGATCAATATTGACGCCTCTGGCATTAAATTGGGGTTGTGCCTGGTTGGTCGCCTACTCGGCAGTTATCTTTCGGTAAACATCGCCGCTGGTAGCCCGATAATGCTTCGGATGGTAGCATCGAGAACCGCTGATTACTGGGCAGCCACCACGTTGTAAACAGTCTGCCTAGTGATGCCAAACTCCCGCGCTAGGGCCGATTTGTTTTCGCCCGCCGCCACCCGGTCACTGATAGCCTTTATCTGTGCATCGCTCATGGACGATTTTCGGCCCTTAAATTTTCCGGCCTGCTTCGCTTTTAGAATGCCTTCGAGTTGGCGTTCACGAATCATGGCCCGCTCGAACTCAGCCACACCACCCATGATGGTTAACATCAACTTCGACATCGCCGAGTCATCGCCGGTGAAGGTCAGTGACTCCTTAACGAATTCAACTACGACCCCACGCTCGTTTAAGGTCTGGACGGTGTTAAGCAAATCACTGATGTTGCGAGCAAGGCGGTCCATGCTGTGGACCACGAGTACGTCACCGTCGCGAAGATAATCTAATGCGGCGTTCAGTTGCGGCCTGTTAGTGTCTTTTCCGCTCGCCTTGTCGGTAAAGACCTTGTCAAGTTCGACGCCATCGAGTTGCCTGGCAGTGTTCTGATCGACGGTGCTGACCCGGATGTATCCAATCCGCTTGCCTCCGCGCTTAGCTGCCACCATATCTATCTCCTCGACTGCCTAATATAAGTCTAAACATGTAAGAGACGACTGTCAAATAGAAAGACGCCAACCTATATTTGACATATTTGAAGGCCATAAGTGTAAAGCGCTGCATGTAAAGGCAGGGTGTACCCCACATTGACATGCTTCTGCTTTGCAGCCTCGTGTTCAAGAACCGGACTTTGTGGCTCCAGCAGGGGGAACTCGTGCAGGCCGCCTCTCGAGCCAGTTTGCCTTCTAGAGGGACAGTAGCCGAATCGCTTATCTGGGAAGTCAATTCCGGGAAAATCCCGGATAGACAAAGGCAGCTCGAATAGCCTCAGCATCGTTCTCTGAAACCCCGGAGGCTCGAGCAGTGCTGTACCAAGTTTTTTCGATCTGTTCTTTCATCCCAGCGATGATCCTTCTAGCCTCTTCCGTGTCCAGAAGAAATCGGGCGTGCTGAGACAGAATATTGTTTTCATTCGCAAATCGACCTTGATCCCCGCACTCCATTGCGAGGTCTCGATGATCATGGCTAACGACAGGCGATGGCGTCAAATCATATGCGGGTGAAAGTTTCCAGTCGCGGTCGACGGCTATTAGGGCGTGATTGCGTGGATGGTCATCGAGATTCGAAATCAGAGCGTTGAAGCAGATCCGACGAAATAGCTCACTCGCATCATCTTTCGGTCTCGAGACGATGCGTCGCAACTCCTCGGCAAGAACGACGTATGACCAGCGCGTTCGTGTTTGTGGAGATTCGTCGGCTCGCAACACAGTGAGGCCGCTGATCATCCGAGCGCGGGTATAGCCAGTAGGGGTCTTCTGCCGATCGAATCTCTTGATCAAGAGAACGTCTCTGCCCGCTACAGACTCGATCCGGCTTTCGGCGACTTCGATTCCGCATTCTCTTGCCAGGCGCAGCATGGCGTGCTCGACGCGGGGGTAATTCCATCGATCGTCTGGCCGGGAGAATTTGGCAATCCAGAGTGCATCCCCATCCTCGATCACCGCCTTTGGCCGCGCACCGCCCATGGAGGTTCCTAACAGCAGAAGCTCCTCAATCTGCGCCGCGTCAGGACCTGCTGGTATTTCGTCTCTGACGAGAGCGTCTGCCAATTCCTGGAGCTTCTCAAGTTCGAGTGTTCGATTGAAGTCGCGTTTGGGAGCGGGAGGTATTTGGCCTAATCCGAAACCCAAGGCGCCAGCACGATCGTCAGGGGAGTGCAGCAGATAGTCCAGTTCTCCGAGCAACGTCTTTCCGGCGTGCTTTTCTATGACGCGGCGACCCCAGAAGTCCGGCCCGGCATCGCGGAGGGCGCCGAAGACGCCATTCAGTTGAGTGGTCTCGTACGTAGAGTTGGAGAGTTTAAGCTCTACAGGATCGATATCTAATGCACCGGAATTCCGAAGATAGGACCGGCCATAGATGAACCGACCAAACGGTTCCCCGTTGGGAGTTTCTTCGAGTACAAATTTACCTGCCGTGGTGGCGGTTTCCGCGCGCGGCAGGGTGATATAGACAAAGCACTCGGCAGGAGATTTAGAAGTCATTATCAAGTCCACGGCTGTGGCGTGCGCGTTCAGGCTCGTTGCGATCTGCTAACGCAATCCCGTGTTTGTCCTTGAGAGGATTGGCAAGATCCTTAAAAGCTGGAAGAAGGTCATAGAGCCAGAGCAGTGAAGCATAGACCGCTATGCCTGTGAATGCGTTGCCTTTTTCGGCATCCATAACTGCGCGCACGCCAGTGCCGATTTTTTCGGCAGCTTGCGGGATCGTGAGTCGACGCCGAATCCTCGCTCTGCGAAGATTCGCCCCAAGGTGCTTGACGGCACTTTCTACGGGATATGGCTGAGCGGCAAAGAGCTGATTTCGACGCATTGGAATGCCTTTAAAGGCAGTTTATATGAGATAAACTGCTATTAAAAGCATATCGCAATTCCAGAATCTGTCAAGTACCAAAAATGCTATTAAAAGCATATTAAACAATTTAAAATGCCTTTAAAGGCATTCTACATAATCAACACTGCTGAATTTCAATAACTTGGTTCATAGTCGCAGCCGTTTGCGGCACCTGACGAATCCTCGGTAGGAGCGACGGTCCGCTCTCTCCAACACAGCCCAATGTCCGGATAACCGGTCATCTGCCCGTGACTGGCATAAAAAGGGGAATATCCTTGCTGGAAGCCGGCTCCCAAGGAACAAATTTCGTTCCTTCTCATCCTGTCTGGCCCAGGCCAGTTGCACGCTTTTCAGGACCGATCAGTCTTTAACGAGTAGTTGGCAATTATGCAATAACCGAGAATATTCGGTATTTTCAAACCTCTGGTTTCCCTCACGCGAGTTCACACAGACTGAAACTGGTAACATCGTGAACTTACAGATGCGGAATGTGAAAACAGGCGCTTCACACTTGCTTTCGTGCGCCATGAAGGGCGAGACGCTTCCAACTGCAAACTACTTCTCCCCTGTTTTGGTGTCCCCAGTCTTTGCCGCTACTTCGACGGGAGGATTCGACACCCGTCCCATAAAGAGGATGGAGCCGGTCGGATTGTGGATAATCATAAAGATGAATGGCCTGTCGGCGCGGAATGTTTCCGGCATTTCAAGCCTGACGCTCTTGGGAGCCATAATAACGGCCGTTGCCGCGGCTGCTTCACTACCCTCTTCGTTGACATCAACCATGGCCTTATGAATAACGTGGCTGATATAGAGGTCGGGGTGGCCGGTCATGCCGGAGAAATCCGCGTCTTTTTCGCTGAAAGCATCGGGCATGCCCATCTGCGTGAGCGTCGATGCCAGGCCGTAAGAGTTTTCGAGTTTGAAGCGCGGCAGCGAGACATCTACTACCTGACTGCGCATATCGCCGCGCATTTTCTGGATCTGGTCGAGCGATAAGCTTTCACCCAGCTTTTCCACGTCGCCATTGGGCAAAATGGCGATCATGGAAAGGTCGTTGCCCGCATAGGGCAGCTCGATGGCCGTCAGTCCGTCCTCCCTCACAAAGCGGAAGTGCTCAATCTGCCGCATCATGGGCACTTGCACCTTGATGGCAGTGCTGACGTTGAAAGGCGCGTCTTTAGTTGCTGCTGCCTTGAATTGAAACGCCCAGTCTCCTTTGAAGTAGATGGCGTTGGTCAACACAAGCGGAGTCTGTGCATCGATTGCACCCTGAGGGATAAGATCGCGAATCTTTTTCGCAGTGTGGTCTTCAACCCATGTGTTGATCTCCACCCGGGCTCCTTCCGTGTTGTGGGCAAAGTCCACGGGATACAGGCTGCCGCCGTAAAACTTGGAAGTGGTTTTGAGGAAGGCCGGTTCCAGGTGGTAGCCCTTTTGTCCCCAGAGCGCATTCGCAATCTCCAACTTGTAATGTTTGCCGGGAGCTGCCTTGGTCTGCGTCAACAGTGCGGAATACCCGGCTTGCCGCTCCGCATCGGACAGATTGAAATGTAGCACGGCGGCCATCTGTTTCTGTGTATTGTTGCGGCTGCCCTCATAGGTCATCGCCAGAGCGGTTGAGATGCTGTAGGGAGAGACAAATATATTCTTTCCCGTTTCATGCGCGTTGAGATTTCGATAGAGATCGATAGCGAACCTATTGTTGGCATCGGCCACTTTCGACAGACTGGTCCTGCTCACCGTCTCTTCCTGGGCAAGCAATCCAGATATTCCGATAAGCGAAGTGAGCAATGAAAATACCGCCATCAACGATTTGAAGCTGCGCAATGAAGCCATGATCGTCTCCTTTGAAACCCTGTTCATAGTCCGTGATAGCCTGCATCCAAAGAAGAGCGATGTTGGTCTTGCAGGTGTTGATCTTGGCGTGCCGCAACATAACCGTTTGGAAGTGTGAATGTTGAATGGGGATTCCGAAGGGTGAATCTGCAAGAGCCCTGACATTCCGCGTCATGTTGTCCTTCTCTCGAGGGAAGTTGAAATCATACGCCGACTATCTGAGCACGTCGATCAAGAGTGAGTTTGTTGCCCAGCCGGGAATACAATGGGACGATTCGATTTTTCGTCAATTAATGAAAGGGACTGTATGGATGGTCTAGAAACAGGTTCCGGGATAAATAGTGGTCGAAGCTGCGGACCATGTCCCCACTGCGGCAGTAACGACGCCGCTACAGGAGTGAGGTTGACCCAAACCGGTCAAGTTCGCTTGAGCATTGGTCTGGCATATAAGACCGCTGCCATCTTCACGGGAGCTGAGACACTTTGCGCGGATCTCTGTCGTGCCTGTGGCACCGTCTTGAGGTTCTTCGTGAAGGAACCGGGCCGGAATTGGATTCAGCAATAAAAGCTCGTTAATTAAGTCCACGAAGTAGTTGACTTGACAGAGACGAGATCCAATTCGTAGGCCTGCGGATGGGTGACGGGAAATCGGAAATTGCCTCTGCTGACGAGAACAAGAAATCGCATTAAAGGATGCTCAATCCGCATGAACACTTGGCAAGACGCCACTGCGATATGTCGAAAATAGCAACCACAAGGACGTGGCCGATTTGTTAAGGAAGCATGGGGCGAAGAAATCAGAGCAATGAGTTGAAAGGACGAAAGATGACGAAGTTGAATATAAGACCAAGTAAGCCCGCGTCAGCTGGAGCGTTGTTCGGCCTCTTTTTTATGCTCCTTTTCGGCATAGCCTTTTCTGTTTTAGTAGGCAACGTGCTTGTCGAGAATGAGGCGCCAATTGCCATGTACTTTGCATTTGGTATTTTCATGATTGGGTGGTTAGGAGCCGCTCTGTACATGCTGGTCTATCATTTTCTTAATTTCAAGCGCGCAAAAGGGTTGTCCCTGGTTGATATCGAAACAGAGTCAGGCTCTCAGGCGGATGACACGGTCAGCGATCCCATGCAGAAGCTGCGCAGTCTTGAAGCGCTGAAACAGGATGGCTTAATCAGCGATGATGAGTTCAGGCGCAAGCGTGAAGAGATCATGCAGCAAAAGTGGTAAATATTCAGGCCCAGTCAAACATTGGGAACATGAACAGGTTCCTGGCCAGCCCCAGCACGTAATCAACCTGATGGTCTTCGCACCAAACCATCAGTTTGACCCAAAACCCAATAACTAAGCCGTCTGAAGTTGAGAGATTTCGTCTGCCGTGGTTCTCTGGAGAGGAAGAGGAGAACCTGGAGATGGCGAAGCGAGGACACAGCGAAGAAGAGATCTTACGTGTACTGGGAGAGCCTGGGATTAAATCTCGCGGCCCTGAATGATCGTAAAGGGTTCATTTGAATAGCCGCCATATCTTCGCTTTCAACGCGTCCGATCACACTGCGTCCGGAAACGCCGCTGAAAAAGTTCCGTATTTCGGGAATGTCTAGAATTCATCTGGTTCTATATCCTTGCGCGTCCTCAGGTAGGCGTATAGTCTTCTTCCGTACCTAGGAAGACATTAGGGACAATGCCCGATTTCCTTTTTGGAAGTGGGATACCTTCTCATGTTTTACTGCCGTTCTATCTTTGAACCAGCCAGCATTGCTGCGCGGATCGCGTTTTCGCCTTTCAAAGGTCGGCTTCATGACGCTTATTCGTGCAACGGCGCTACGAATCAAGCATTAATTCAGATGCTTTCTCAAAGGACAAGACGGCCATTCGGATTCTAGAAGATGAACGCATTGTGTAAGGAGAGACCTCATGTTCCGTAGAATGTTTTTTTCGCTCCTTTTTCTTATTTCTATTTTCTCGATCGACATCCAAGCCCAACAGCCGACACCAGTGCAAAGGCTGGGCATCGTGGGCTCGACGGTGCATCTGCAGGTGTGGACGATCGTAAAGGGTTCACCCGCAGAAAAAGGCGGCCTTCGATTGGATGACCAATTGATGATCTTTGACTCTCAGCCACTGGCAACAGGCGAGGACATGCTGAGGGCACTCGGGACGACGGCGCCCGGCCAGCACGAGTTAACGGTTCTAAGGAACGGCAAAGTAAAACAAATCCATATAACACTCGGGCCAATGGGCCCCATCCGCCTAGGAGCCGCCTTCATCAGCGGAGTGCGGGTGGGTGAGATTGAACGAGGTTCACCACTCAACGCCATTCGAATGCGGCGTGATGATCTGATCACATCTCTCAGAGTCAATGACAAGGTGCTGCCGACTCCTACGGTAAGCGATCTGGTCAAGTTAATAGATGCGATACCGGCGTCGCAACCGTTTGGAGTTGTGTTCGCGCGCGACCGGTCGACAAATATGGCACTCATATCGCTGACCAGTGCGCCCACTGCGGACGCCTCAGTGCTGGAGCAGGCGCAGGGGCAACCGGCATTTTCGCGCGGAGGACAGACGTCCGGCAGAGGTGAAGCATCGAACAGCCCAACCCGGTTAGAACCGCAGCGAGGAGGCCGATTTGATGGCGGCGAAAGGCAACGCGACAATGTCGTTCAACAACAAGATGCGCAGGCCGCACCTTTGCCAGGCGGACGTGGCGTCGTTACAAGACCCGGCAAGGTAGTCAGTGATCCCGCGGTGCTGGGACAGGCTATACAGGACGCCAGGGGCGGGCGGATGGCCCAAAGAATGCGCGGGGCAGGCATTGCAGCAAACGGCGGCGGAACACTTCACCGTAACGCGACTCTCGACCAAATGCTGGTGAAGACGAGTTACACGCCGGCCGCCGCTCTTAGCAAGCGCGTGACGGAAATCAACGTCCTCAAATTTGCGTTTATCGATAAGAACACCGGCGAAGTTGTATTTACCGGCGCCTACGATCCGACCTACGCGACCGGACCAATTGCGTATGGGACATTGCTTGCCGATGCAATGCAAAACCCTTATCCGCGCTTCACGCTTGAGTACCCGGGCGCGGGCAGTTCGCCTCTCGGGCAGATGCGGGCCACGCTGGACCAGGAATTCGCGCACATCTCGCGCGACCCGAACTACGGAGTTGAGTGGCTGGGACGCCTAGTGTTGCCGGTGCTCAAGGGCGAAAGCCCGGACCTCGATCAGCAGGCTGCGCTGAACGCGCACTTGAAGGCTGCCGGGATCTCGCCAGATTCTTACCGTGCCTACATGAAGTGGCAGCTCAGCAAGTTTGAAGACATGCAAGCGTATAACGAGGGCGCGAAGGATTTCCTGCCTAGCGTGTTTGCGGCCATGGGTCTGAACCGCAAGACCGGCGAGGAGATCACGGCTTACCGTGTATTCGCCACGCAGGAAAACAGGGAAACTCTCGATCAATGGTGTGCGGCGGCAGGTCAAACCGATCTGGAACTCCAGATTGACCAGAAGATACGGGAGACCGGTAACCATCACCTTGCGTCGATGGAACTGATGCCGGTGCTTTATAGCTCGATCCTCCGGGGATTGGGCATTCCAGAGGGCCAACTGAACCAGATCAACTCGAGCTACCGGAACGGCGGGGATGAGGGCTTGTTCGTGAGGCCGCTTGAAGAGAAATACCAGTCGATCTTCAAGCAGGTATTGATGGACAAGGTGGTGAACGGGATGAGCTTCACCGGGGCCACGCTGTCCCGGCAGTATGGATTCCCCACCATCCAATCGTCGTTGAACACCTATGGCGCGCGTCGGGATTCGCCGGTGATGGATGTTTTTTTCAAGGCCGACTACATTCTTAAATTCATGACATCGTCGTCCCGGCCGGCCGAGAGCATTCCGGACCATCAAACCTCGCAGGTCTTTCTTGCCAATGCCGAAAATCGCGCCGGCGGTTCCGCGGGGCGGACGCCGAAATCAGGAGTCATCCGCTATTGGCTGTATCCGCAAGCCGTACAGATGGATACGCTCGACGGTAACTCCGGCGTGCGATTCCGCAACGCGAGCGTAAGGGTTGGAGTGGAGTCGCTTGAGCAGGAAGGGGCAGACCGCAACGGGACGGATTTTTACAAAGCCACGCTCGATCTATACAGCGCGCATTTGACATCGCTCTACGAGCAATATGCCAGACTGTATCCAGCGCTGCACACCTTGCGTGAGACTGAGAAGGTGGTGGCTCTGGCGCGCTGGGCACAGAAGAATGGAGTGCCCATTCACGTGATGACGGACGACGGTCCGAAGACATCCCTTCCAGATTCAGCCGAGGGATTCTGGGGCATGACCTATATCGTGCGCCCCAGCGGCGACATGGACACCATGGTCACCTGGGCGCAGGGTGGCGTGGACTTCGGCCAGTCTACCGGCGATAGCTGGATGCAAACCGGGCCTCCGGATCGCCAGGTCACAGACGATGCGCTGCGGTCGCTGGCGGCAAGCACGGCACTGTCTGAGAAGGCAGCAATTGCCGCAAAGGATGGCGACCTGGAGTCGGCTCGCGATCTGGCTGAGCGTGGCGCGCAAGCCATGAGCGGCAACATTGATTTCAGCAATATTCCCAAGGTTCCCATGCCGGCAATGCCGGAGCCGGACCCCGCATCCGCTGCGGCCGTATCGGAAGCATCCATCGCTGCCGTCGATGTGAACGTGCAGGGATTGAAGGAAGCGAATCAAACTCTGGCGAAGGCCACATCGTTAAGTGCGACCGACCCCGCACAAGCGGCGCAACTGACGCAGCAGGGCCAGGAATTGAAGAGCCGCTCGGACGCCGACCTGACCCGGCTGCAAACCATGCTGCAGGAGTATCGAAACAGCCCATCCAGCGGGTACCAGGTGGCGGTTGACCTGCGCAGCCTGAACCCATACAGGCCGGCGACAGTTGCGATATTGCCGCCGCCTGCACCATTACCGCAACCACCGGCGGTGGCGCCAGTGCCGCCAGCAAAGGAACCTTGCCTGTCTGAAGTGGCACAGGCGCTTCCGCCACGCGAGGTGATGCTGGCTGAACTGGCGAAGAGGCGAACCGATCTGGCCAATTTGACGGTCACGATTCAGCGCTTCAGCCGCACCATTCAACTGGATCAGAAGCAGTATGCCGACTGGGAGGACGAGGCTACGAAAGCCGTCGAACGGCTGACTAAGCGCAGAGACGACTTGATCAAGGAAGCGACCTTCAAGTCGTTCGCTGAGGTTTTGAAGTTGCGCCTGGATCGCGACAACACCCTCACGGACCTCGCGCGAAAGGACCAGGAACGAAGGCTCAAGCTCTTTGAAGACCTGAAAACCTTCAGCGACTACAAGGAATGGGCGCTGGCCAACAAGGACGATTGGGAGAAGATGGATGAGGGCTTCCGCCAGGCACTGGATATGCTACCGCTCGAAGAAAACCCCGAACTGGCGATGTCAATCAAAGCAGCCGAGAACCTGGTTGACAATGTCTACGATCTGACGCAGTACCAGGCAACCTGGGAAAACCTAGCGCGACTCGATCACAACTCCGCTCAATACCTTGAGATTGTGAAGAGAAATGGTCAGAAGATGAAGGATACCGTGGAGAAGATCAAGGATCTTGAATCCAAGCTGAACGGAACGCCCCGGACGAATGCCAAACCATGCAAAGCAGCGGTGGACGGGAGAGTGGCCCGATAACTTCGCACTTGATCGCGGACCCCGCTCCTGTGCAGGCTCGGGGCCCGCATTGCGTCTGAAGAGTTGCGGAAGTTGGGATAGGGACCGATAAACGCCCATGGCACCGGCGATCCGCCAGTCACCGTCAACCTCCGCAAAGCAGCCGGCCTCCGAGCCTCCGGCGCCTCGTAGCAGACCATCTCTGAGCAACTGGGTATCGGTGTTGGCACGGCCTGCCGTGCCCTACAGGGGCGTTCCAAAAACCTGCCAGAATCGTGTGCCGTAAACGCCTGATTCTGCTGCGCCAAAATCGGTTGGTTTCACCCTTCCAGAAACAGGTGTTTGTGGAAGAGATGGGCGGCGGTCTACGACGAGAGGCAGGAGAGTTAATCGGATAAGGAAGGCCAAGCCCGGGGGCCTTCTTTAGTTGCACAGGCTATGTAGCAATCATTGAAGCCAGACAGCATATGGCGCAAGTTGCTTGGTCAGGAATTGATCTGCGCGTTGTCCTTATAGTCTTGAAAAGAGTAATCGTTGAGGAACTGGCGTTTCCATAGGAAGGCTCGATCCACCTTGCTCAATTCTGCCTCGTCGCAGATGCGGTTCCATGCATTGCGAATTCCGGTGATCTGATTGTGGATGATCTCACGTGCTTCTCGATCCGTGATCAGGAAGGTCGATCCTGACAGACGGCAGGTCTCCAGGCGACTGCGACGGTCATCGCCCTGTATTCCGCTCTGGATCAACATCGCCTGATTGGCCTCTCGGCCCGTGCGTGGCTGTGGGCAAATGTCATAAGCGGGAGTCAGAGTGAGATAGAAGCCGTCCCAGAACGCTGCATGGTTGCGGGCATGATCGTCTGTATTGCCAACGAGTACGTTGAAGACAATGCGACCGAAGATCTCGCGCAGGGTTGCTTGTGGTTCGGTGAATTGCGCGCGGACGATATGGGCCAAGTCACTGTAACTGGCATAGCGTGCCTGCATCTCTGAGAGCCCGAAGAGGGTAAGCGCGGAGACCATGGCGCGTCGTGTCCAACCGCCCGCGACACACACTCGGTCGAAGCGCTCGACCAGAAGCACATCCTTGCCGCTTGCCTTGGTGAGCCTGACTTGCGCCACGTTGAGCCCAGCTGCCTCCTGTGCGAGGCGCATGGCAACATACTCCGCCTTGACCACTGCGTAGGTGTCATTGGTGGCGGAAAACTTGGCGATGAACTTCTGGTCTCCGTCTTGGATGAGGGCCTTGGGGCGCGCACCGCCGATGGAGCTGCCGTGGAACAAGGCTTTATCGAGGCTCGGCGGAATAGGTTCTCCGCGATCAACACGCTGAGCGGCCTCAAGCAGCTCTTCCATCGTCGCGCTTTCCTGTTCGCGCGGCTGATATTGGTTGGGCGAGGATTGAAAATCCAGCGCGCCAATTCGGTCGGAGCTGGAGTTGAGCATGTAGGTTAGCTCGTCGAATTCAACATTGTAGGAGGCTGCGCCCTTCAGCCCCGTCAGCCGATTAATAATGACCCTCCGCCCCCAGGCGTCCGGCGAGCCGTCGCGGAGTGCTCCGGCCATGTCGAGAGGAGGTTCCGGCGTGATGGCACCTCGTTTCAGCAGAAGTTCGGGTGCATAAATGGCTATGGCGTCTTCGCGATCCAGATAGGAACGACCATAGTTGAAGACGTAGGTCTGGCCCTTGCGTGCGATGCGCCCGGCGACGACTGGCTCCAGCGCCTGCGGCAACCAAATCCACACATAGGCTTCTTTCGGAGCAACTTGTACTTCTGGAGCGCGGTTTGGGCGATTAGAAGTCATCCTTCACCTCCACCCTCGGTTGCCGGATCGACCGGGGAAGCAGGGCCAGCTTGTCCTCGATGTGCGAGAGGTGTGAAGTCAATCTGGCCGGTTCAGGATCGAAGAGTGGAACGCCCACAAGGCTAGTGGCCTCGAAAACCAGCCCGATTTCAACCTTTGGATTGCCTTTCTCGATGAGCTGGACTGTGCTCCGGGCAATGCCGATCCTAGCTGCCAAATCGGCTTCCGTCATCTTGCGTTGCTTCCGGGCAAGGCGAATCTGGCCGCCCAGGATGGCCAGCACATTGTGCGTCGTGCGCGAGTAGGTTCGGGTATAGGCGCCCATAATCCCTCGTCTGTGACTGCTATATCAGTCACAAGTGGTCTTGCGACCGATATAACGATCATATAGCATTTTGCAGACTGAATATCAAGAAAATTACCGACAAAACAATCGCAATCACATCTTGTTACCGTTATATCAGTCATTTTGCCCAGAAACTCATCGTCTCAATCTGCTGCGGTCTGCAAAAAGACGCTGATCGTCCATAGACGATGCGCGTCTTGAGTACACGCCTGATGATGAAGCCTGCGTTTCTCGAATTTGACAAGTTGTGCCGAATAGGGCATGCCGCAGTCCATGCGAGAGGTGATCTCTCGCTCAAAAACCTCCCCTTATCGTGATGAGAATCGAAGCCTCATTGCTGCTTTGAAGCAGCCACATTTATTTATAAATATGTGGCCTTCCTGGATGTGAGCAACATTGATGCGACGGCCAGGGCGCCAGAGCGCTATCAACTGAGTCGCCCCTCGTCAGTTTACGGAGCGCCATCGGGAGCGAAAGCAAACTTATGACGGCCCTCCTTCTTGGCTCGATACAGCGCGGCGTCAGCCCGCTCAATCAGCAAAGGGAGACCCATCGTGCTGTTTACATCCGTTACGATGCCGATGCTAACCGCGACCTTAATTGGTTTACCTTTAAGTGAAAAATCGAGCTCCTGAAAGGTCTGGAGTATGCGCTGAGCCACATTCTGCACCAACTCGTGTTTGGCCCTGGGAAGCAGCGCGCAGAACTCGTCGCCTCCCCACCGGTATCCTCAGCAGGACAATTGTCAAGAGCGGCGCATCGTGGTCTATTTTTATCCGAAGCGTATATATAAAAGCTCATAAGTAATTGTATAAATGTTAAGTGCATCACAAAGATGGCTACATCGCCGTCTTGCACAAAGAGCGTTTTCTCGTAACTGCGATAGTAGGTGACCGTGGCTTCAAAGGAGACAGGAAGCGCATGGCTGGCTTGGTCATTGGAGAATATGTGGATGGCTTGGAGCGTGGTGAGCGGGGCGGGCGGAGCTGCCCAGGCAGCCAAGGCCCATCCGAGAACTATCACTAAAGCTGGAATCAGCCTCTTCATTCGAGCAAATCCGTTTCTGCAAAGAATCTCGCAACTGCACCCGATAGCTTATGCCGCCGATGAGGAGCGTCGGGCTTTCTTGGGGGCTGGAGCCGCGCTTTCGGCCGACTCTGGCAACCACACTTGGAACTCCTCGAGCGGCAGCGGCCGGCTGAACAGGAACCCCTGGAACGAATGGCAGCCCATGCGGATGAGGAACTCCCGCTGTTCTTCGCTTTCTACGCCCTCGGCGATCACCCGCAAACCCATCGCCTTACCCAGGGAAAGAATGGCTTGCGCAATGGCGCCGCTGGCGGTATCCACCAGAATATCCCGGACGAAGACACGGTCGATCTTCAATTCACCCAGTGGCAAGCGTTTAAGGTAAGCCAGAGATGAATAGCCCGTGCCGAAATCGTCCAGGGAGAATCTCAGCCCATGCGACTTGAGAGTTGTCATCTTAGCTATGATGTCGTCAACATTGTTCAGCAACATGCTTTCGGTCAACTCCAGAGTGAGGGTCAGCGGATTTGCCCCGGTGCGAGCCAGCGCCGCCAACACTCGTTCCACAAAATCCGGCTGATGGAATTGCCGTGCGCTGATATTGACGGACAGCGTAATAGCTGCCGTTTCCTTACGAAATGCCCATTTTGCAAGTTGCGCACAGGCAGCCTCCAGTACCCAATCTCCCAAAGGCAGAATCAGCCCGGACTCTTCGGCCAAGGGAATGAACTCGCCTGGGGCCAGAAGGCCGTGCTTCGGGTGCTTCCAGCGAATCAGTGCCTCGGCGCCGATCAAGCGATCTCGCGCAACCTGCGGCTGATAAAAGAGCACAAATTGGTTGGTCTTAATTGCCTCGCGAAGATCTTCCTCCATCGTTGCGCGGGCATTGACTGCAGCCTGCAAGGCCGGAGCGAAGAAGCGGATCGTATTGCGGCCTGCCTCCTTGGCCTGATACATAGCGATTTCAGCCCGTTGCAAGGCATCGTTCGCGCTTTCCAGTTCATCCCCAAAGACGGTGATCCCGATGCTGGAAGGGCAGTGGCATTCGTGGCCGGCGAGCAGGTAGGGCAGGTTAAAACTAGCCAGGATTTTCTCACCGATACTCTGCGCCTGGGCCGCCGCGCCCTCTAAAACTTTGCTCAGGTTCTCCAGTATCACCGCAAACTCATCTCCGCCGCATCGCGCCACCGTGTCGGAATCGCGGACGCAGGAATCAAGGCGCTGGGCAACCTCCTGAAGCAGAAGATCGCCGGTTTTATAGCCCAGGGTGTTGTTCAAGGATTTGAAGTTATCCAGATCGATGAATAAAAGCGCTCGCTTTTGGCGATTGCGGGCTGCGGAGATCGGGGAGCGACGCAGCCTGTTCAATAGCAGACGGCGGTTGGGGAGGCGCGTCAACGGATCGTAGAAGGATAGGTCCCTGATTTCATCCTGTGCGGACTTCACATCGGAGACATCTTGCGTGACAGTAAGAACGCAGGAAGCGCCCTCATATTCAAACACCGATGCCGACATCAGCCCCCAGAATGTCTCTCCGTTCTTCTTTCTCAGCTTGATTTCACCCCGGAAAATCTGTTTCTGCCGCAGCAATTCGACACTGACTTGCAGATCGGAAGGATCAGCCCAGATATTGAGTTCCTGCGATGTTCGTCCAATGACCTCTTCGCGTTCGAAACCCATAGTCTCGAGGAATGCCTTATTAACTTCGAGATACATCCCGTCGTCCAGGCGGAAGATATTCACTGCATTGGGACTCGCCTGGAATGCGGTGCTATAGCGAGCTTCACTGGACTGCAATGATTTCTGTGACGCGGCCAGGCGCTCCTCCGCTTCCTTCCGGGCATTGATATCTTCCACCACGGCGATGCAATGTAGCGGACGTCCCTCTGTGTCGCGTTGCAGGGAGTCGGATATCTTAACCCAGGTAAAGCTGCCGTCCTTGTGGAGATTGCGCTTTTCATATATGGCGATGCTGGCTGCACCGTCTGCCATTTGTTGGAGCCTGGTGGCACCTGCGGCTATATCCTCCGGTGCGGTAATCTGCTGGATGGTCAAACCGGGGATCTCCTCGATAGGGTAGCCGACGATCTCGGCGAAGCGCGCATTGCACCGCAGGAACCGTCCGTCAAATGAGGTATGGACGATGCCTACCGCGGCCTGCTCGAAGGTGGCGCGGTAGCGCTCCTCGCTCTCGCGTAGCGCTTCCTCCGCCCGCTTGCGCTCGGTGACGTCATGAACGATGCCATGACGCAACAGCCTGCCGTCCAAGACGAAGAGCGTGGAATAAACCTCAATGTCCCGCTCTTCACCGGAGGCCAGCCGGGTGCGGTAGGTGAAGACGTTGTGATCTTTGGTGAGTGGTTGCTGTAGTTCTAGAGCCAGCTCTCCGGGAGGCAGGGTATCGACCTGGCTCAGGTTCATGCCAACCAGCCGTTCCTGTGGATAGCCGTAGAATGCAGAAGCGGCATGGTTAGCAGCAACGATCTCTCCAGTTGTGGGATCGATAAGCAGCATAACCGAGCAGTTTTCGTCAAAGAACGTTCTGAAACGGGCCTCGCTTTCAGCCAGGGCCTTCTCGGCCCGCTTACGTTCCGTGATGTCCTTGCCGAAGACGGAAATCCCCGTCGTTTTGCTATCGACAACGATTGGGTTGAACGACAGTTCCAGGATGTGACCGTTGACGAAGGAATACTCGACCCGAAATGGGCCTTCCGACAGAGCGCGCTCATACAGTGGAGGCCAAAGCGCAGCCCTCTCCGACGAGATCATATCCTCGATGCGCTTACCTACCGCCACCGGGATGCCGTATATGTTTTCGATGGTCTGCCGCAATGCGCGATTGAATGCAATCAATCCATAATTCAGGTCTACCGACCAGATATAGTCTTCCGTGCTTTCTATCAAGGCTTCGAGATTTGCTTCTGCTTGATTGCGCATTTGGGCCTATCTTCTGGGCCAATTCACCCCAGCAAATCATCCGCCCTCGAGGTGTAAACTGGCCCTCGTTCGGCGATGCCCCGAATTCTTAAAAAAGTATTTCTTTAATCGGCCCTCTGGGATAACAAACGCTGCGTTGAACGGCACCTATCATATTCCCTAGCGGCAATTAGTTATGAGCAATATAGGACGGAAAATGAAAATGGCGTCGCTCAGAGGATCCTGGCCAATCACCGCCCTCACTTGTTCCGCCAGGCGATCGAACGGCTTGACGCAGTGTCAGATCAATTCCGGTTGGATTGTCGCCTACTCGTCAGTAACTTTGTAGATATCCCCCTTAAGACGGCAGGATTTGATTCCATGCGGGATAGAAACCCGGTTGGCACGCCATTGCCCCGGCCTAGCCAAGGTTGGGCACCCATCTCCTTCCAATATCACCTGTTTCTGGAAGGGTGAAACCAACCGATTTTGGCGCAGCAGAATCAGGCGTTTACGGCGCACGATTCCGGCAGGTTTTTGGAACGCCCCTGTAGGGCACGGCAAGCGGTGCCAACGCCGATGCCCAGTTGCTCAGAGATGGTCTGCCACGAGGCGCCTGAGGCTCGGAGCGTGGCCACCTGTATGGCATCCACCGCGACATGGGGACGCCCCAACTTTTTGCCCTTTGCCTTGGCTGAAGCAAGACCGCTGCGGACACGGGAGCGGATGAGTTCCCGTTCGAACTCCGCGATGGTGGCGAAGATGCCGAACACCAGCCGACCGTTTGGAGTCGAGGTGTCTACACCCTCGTGCAGACTGACGAACTCAATCCCCAACGCCCGGAACTCTTCCAACGCGTTTACCAACTGACGGAGGCTTCGGGCAAATCGGTCGTAGCGATAAACCACCACGGCGTCCACTCTCCGCTTGCGGCAGTCCGCCCAAAGCCTGTCCAATGCAGGTCGCCGCTCTCGGGCTCCAGAGGCTCCCGCATCCACATACTCGTCGACGACTTCCCACCCGCGCCGGCCGGCGTACGCACGAAGTTCGCCCAGTTGCATCTCGGGATGCTGGCCGTTGTTGGTGGAGACGCGGGCGTACAAGGCAACTCGCATGGGGACCTCCAGTTCAGTGCATGGCGGCGGACGCAGCGAAGCTGCAATCGCCGTACGCGAAGAGCAGAGTGGCTGAAGATGAAAGCGCAGCTGCTCGTCTTTTGCAAAAGCCGCTCCATGTGTTTCATGACCAGGTTGAAGCTATCTCTCCTATTCCCGCCTCAAGGTCTCCACACTGTCACGAAGTACCACAATCTGTTTCTCCAGATTGTCCGCCATCTTGCGAACTTCTTCGAGAATCTTTCCGCTGTTTGACTGGATGGTCTCAGTCCATGTTTTCATGTTTGCCAAACGAGCAGCTTCCTTTTCGACCGCCAAGATCGCGGCGTCAATATCCTCCCAATTGCCTTCTTTATCGTCTCGTTCCTTCTGCTGGCGAACGCATAGAGCTTTCACCAGCGAAAGACCGGCACGCAGGATGACATCGGATTCTATCTTCTCCGCGTCCCAAACCAAGAACACATCCTCGCCATGTCGAACCAGCATGTCGATTTCTTCAGGTGCGGTCTTGGCGGAAAACAAGAAGAGACCCACTCTTGCACCACGGTTCTTCCGTGCAGTCTCAATCTCGATACGTGCCTTTGCCAACGAAAAGCTGGCGTCTTCCTTCGCCTCAACCACGAACTTCTCCCCGGCTGCTGTACAGTCGGCACCTAGCTCAACCACCAGATCACCGACCTTGCAGTTTTTGATCAATCCAGTTGTTGCCCCCGTCCTGCTTGCTATGTCTCCAGACTTCTGGGCTTCCCTTTCCACAAATTCAGAAACGGTAGTCTCGAAGTCGATTCCGTGCTGGGTTGAACGGGCGGATTCCTTTCGTTGCGCCTTCATCGCCTCCAGAGCCGCCTGCACATTACTCTGGAAGTCCTGCACTTTCTGTTCGTGAGCATTGAGGATTAATACAAGCTCCCGCTTCAGGCGGGACAGGGCTGAATCCTCGTTGTCGAGTGTCAGATTGGCGTCAATGGCTTCCTTTGCTCCGTTGATTACCGAAGAGAGCCGGGATAGTGCGGAGTCCTCTTCGTCGAGCGAAAACTCTTTTGTGATGGTCTCCTCGGCGATCTCTACTCTCTTGACGAGCCGGCTCAAAGCCGAGTCCTCTTTGTCCAGCGAAAACTCCTGCACCACATTGCCAATTTCAGCAGCAAGGTCTGTTTTGAGCTTGCCGTTCGCTTGCGTCAATTCGTTGACGAGGCGTTTCAGGGCGCCCTGGTCGTTGTCGAGAGAAAACTCGCCAAGGATGTGCTCTTGCTCTTTATTAACTATTGCCGAGATTGTAGAACGGATTGAGGACACTAGCCCATCGGACTCTTCGGGATCCAGGAGTTTCATCAGTGGACTGTTCTCGCCTATATGAGCGGCGAGAGTCTTCGCCAGTTCAGAGCCTTCGTTGCCAACCTGGCGCCTCAAAACCTGCTCAAGGTCGCCATCCTGCTTTATCAGGCGCTCCACCCGCTCTTGGAATCTGCCGCTCTCCGGGTCGAAGTATTCCTTAAGAGCATTTGTCAGATTCGTATGGATGTCGTTTCGAGACTGATCGAGAGCGCTTTTCAAATCGACCAGTAGCCGCTCACCCTCACGCTTTACAGCATCGGCGTCAATCTGCCCACGTGCGTGCTTCAGGGCAAGAATGCCGATTCGCAATGAGGTGAGAGCGTACTCATCACGCTCCCGCCCCTCGGTCTTCTGGAGCAGTTCAGTTACCGACTCATAGTCGGAAACAACGAGAGTCAGTAGAACCGACTGAACACTAGCATCCGCTGAAACAACCGGTTTGCGGGGCACCAAAGCTGAGGCAATGGCAGTTTCCGGCATTGGGCTTATCCTCCACACGAAAGCATTTTCTTGACCTTAGTACGCGAACAAGGACGGTTGTCACAGCAGCCAAATTACCGGCGATTTATGTACTGGTACTCTTCGCCCTGCGAAATCTCCCCGGTCTCGTAAAGATACTCAACACAGTCGGCGCACACCCTGTCGAAGCCTGTTGGGTTCGCCCCTGAATACAGAACAGTGATTAGCTCGTCATGAATCTGGCACACGAGCCGAGCGCACGCCGCACCGGCTCTACGGGATACACGGGTCGGGGTTGGCACTAGCGCCTGAAGGTGACCTTTTGGTGAAGGGTGGTGCCGAGACGGGTTGTAGACCGTCGACTCGAATAACCCGAGGCGCAACTTGAGCAAATCCACTTAAGGATTTGCCTACATGTGTGCGCGTAATTCATTACAAAATTCGAATATAGCTCCAGTGAACTCAAAGAGTGAGCCCCAGACGGAGGTTCAGCTGCAATTATCTCTTTGGCCGGACCAGACGCTGGACGGATCTCAACGCCCCCTTCAACAGTTGCCAATTGCGACCGAAGTCTCTAAGGTGATTTCAGCGGCACCAGGGAAGCGGAGAGGGAAGAGCATGTCCCGCCGAACTGGTCAAAACGGCCACATCGAAAGAAGTGGCAAATGGTGGGTTGTTCGCTGGTGGATGGATGTACCCGATCAATATGATCGGCGCCATTTGCGAGCGAAGATTTGTCCCGTCTCCGGGGTCGGGTGTCTAAAGGCATCGGAGCGAAAAAAACGCGCTCGTGACATCATCGCTGCAAGCGGTGCTGACTCGAGCGAATTCTTCAACAAAGTTGTCAAGCAAGAAGAAGGCGTCACATTCCAGAAACAGGCTATGCACTGGCTTGAGCAAGTGAAAACCCGGAAGCGGAAGCCTATAGCCAATTCAACGCTCGATTTGTGGGACGGTTGCTTGCGCAATTGGTTGAACCCACAGATCGGGAATTTACCTCTTTCCGAGATTAACAACGCGGTACTGAAAACCGTTGTTGCCAAGATGTCGGAGGGAGGATTATCTCCAAAAACCATCGAAAACTACACGCAAGCAGTCAAGATGGTGGTGGCGTCTGCGGTAGACAAGGAAGGAGAGGAAATCTACCCGAGAAAGTGGAACAACAAATTCGTGGACATGCCCCTGGTTGAAAAGGCAAAGCAGAACACTCCTTGCTTCTCGCTTGAGGTCATGTCGGGCTTAGCAGTATGGAAGAAGGAACGGGAGCGGATGGTATTCATTCTGTGTGGTGCTGCAGGCTTAAGGATTGGGGAGGCGCTTGGTCTGGAAATCGACAAGCACATTTCCCCGGACTTCTTGACCATAAGCATTGAGCAGAAGGCGCGCCATTGCAAAATCGAAAAGAGGCTCAAAACAATGAGCGCTTCTCGCCAGGTCGACCTTCATCCAGCGATCGCATCGATTCTCATTAAATTCGCTGGCAAGCGGAAGACTGGCTTCCTATTCTGCTCGCGGAATGGAAAGCCGCTTGGGTCATCCTGTATCCTTCGCCGGCACCTTCACCCGGCGTTGAAGCAATTAGGGTTCATCAACCCGTTCACCGGCACCCACAAGGCGGGTCACCACGCGTTCCGGCGTTTCAGGAACACGCACCTGCGCAATCGAACCGAATGTCCAGAGGGTATTCGGAACTATTGGATGGGGCACGCAGATGAGAGCATGTCCGACCTCTACGACAAGATCAAAGAGGACGTGGAGTTCCGCAGGAAGTGGGCCAAAAAGTGCGGTTTCGGCTTTGAATTGTCTTCAGTTGTACCGAATGTACCGAAAATGGAGGAAAAATACGAAGCGAGAAAGGCCGCTTAAGTCTTTTTGAATGTGAGAGAAAGAATGGTCGGGGAGAGAGGATTTGAACCTCCGACCCTCTGGTCCCGAACCAGTTTCCGGCATTTGTTGAAACCTGTTGAAATCGTGCGAACGTAACTGATTTATAATGAATGCGTTGCGGCGGTTGTGTTGAATTCTATTGTTCCGTGCTGTTTCCGGGTGCTCTGACAGCTACGTTTTTATCTACATTCAAGGCTCATCATGGTCAATTATCATCCTCAATTCATCAGTCTGGATCGGGGCTGTCTAAAGAATTCTAACCGACTTAGTCCTACTCCCCTCCTCTGCTTAACATTCGGCGAGCACCCTACACCGTGCATGATCGCGATTGATGAACACTTGCCGACTTTTCGGGATCGATCAGTCCTCAACGAGTAAATCGGCGATTTGGCAATGGTTAAATTGTTCGATTTATTAACCGAAAATCGAGCGGTTTACTCACACCATTGCGTGCTTAGTATGAAAGCTTGATGTTTCACCCTCCTTAGTCCCGCCGGGCGGTGGCAATCCGCATATCCTTTCAGACAAAATGAATAATCGGCATCGGAGTATTGAAAGCGCGACATGTAGCTATGTTGCCCGGTGAGCGATTAAAAGAGTCGTTTGAGCTGTGTCAGAGTCGCATAGAGTGTGGACTTGTTCAGCCTCTCCCCAAACCGCTTTTCCTTCTGGCCGGCGAGATGCTTTTAGAATGCGGCCGCCTGTTCAACGCGAAATGCCCTGAAGTCTCGGTAATTGGTGTACTTCTCGGAGCGATGCAAGGCCTTCGCAGCAGCATCCACGGTTGACTCGCCGTGGCTCTTGATTCATTCAATTTCCGCGCTGTGTTTTCGCATGGTCTGGCGCCCTTTTTGAAGTCACTGTTACAGTGGGTTGAATCCTAATTGCTTTTTCTTCCTTATCTATCCAATATGGCGATCTATACCGCCGCCGTGGTAAAACTGTTCGATTTTAACCGAAAACTGAGCCTATTTGTTCATACCGCTGCGTGAATTGTGTGAAAGCTTGACGTTTAACCCTCCTTCGGCCGGCTGGGCCACATACCCATCGGCTTTCCAAAACATGTTTTTCCCGCCTTCGACCCTTCCGGGACCACAGAACCGGTAACTGTTTCAAGAAAGTGAACTCCATGAGCCGTCGAGCTGCTGCTCCTCTGAAGACGCACGGTGTCTCCTCGTCCGCGTGCATCAGTAATCTGCCATATGCAGGCATCTTCACACCGGCCGCAGACCTAAAGAACAGCAGAATGAGCGGTTTTGCGGCGAAGCTGGGGGCAGTGTGCCTGCTCGCGGCATTTTTCTGCTCCATCGCAACGGCGCAGACGGCGGCCTACCTTGGGCAGCCGCTGGGCGGCGGCTTCAGCGATCCCTTTGGCGTGGCAGTGGACGGCAGCGGCAACGTCTACGTCGCCGATCAAGGCAACAGTGCGGTGAAGGAGATGCCCGCAGGCTGCGCCTCCTCCAGTTGCGTGATCACGCTGGGCGGCGGCTTCAGCGCCCCCCAAGGCGTGGCGGTGGACGGCAGCGGCAACGTCTACGTCGCCGATCAAGGCCACAATGCGGTGAAGGAGATGGCCAACACCTGCACAGCCACTCTTTATAGCAGCTCCGGTTGCACGGTAACCACGCTGGGCGGCGGCTTCAGCCATCCCAATGGCGTGGCGGTGGACGGCAGCGGCAACGTCTACGTCGCCGATAATGGCAACAGTGCGGTGAAGAAGATGGCCAACACCTGCACAGCCACTCTTTATAGCAGCTCCGGTTGCACGGTAACCACGCTGGGCGGCGGCTTCAGCTATCCCGGTGGCCTGGCGGTGGACAGCAGCGGGAATGTTTACGTCGGCGATTTCAGCAACAATGCGGTGAAGAAGATGGCCAACACCTGCACAGCCACTCTTTATAGCAGCTCCGGTTGCACAGTAACCACGCTGGGCGGCGGCTTCAGCGATCCCACTGGCGTGGCAGTGGACGGCAGCGGCAACGTCTACGTCGCCGATCAAGGCAACAGTGCGGTGAAGAAGATGGCCAACACCTGCACAGCCACTCTTTATAGCAGTTCCGGTTGCACGGTAACCATGCTGGGCGGCGGCTTCAGATATCCCTCTGGCGTGGCGGTGGACGGCAGCGGCAACGTCTACGTCGCCGACCAAGTCAACAATGCGGTGAAGGAGATGGTGCGGCATGGAGTGAGCTTCACCAGCACCAATGTGGGCTCGAGCACGACGCAGACGCTGACCTTTACCATTTACAGCTCCGGGACCATCGGCGTGCCAGCGGTGCTGACACAGGGAGCGACCGGTCTTGACTTCACGGATACGGGCAACGGTACCTGCACGACGACCAACGGCTCCGGCAATACCTACGACGCGAACGCCACCTGCACGGTGATAGTGGAGTTTACGCCGAAGTATGCCGGGGTGCGCTATGGCGCGGTGCAACTGGTAAACAACAGCAACGCTGTGCTGGCGACGGTCTACCTCACCGGTATCGGTACTGGGCCGCTCGCGGCCCTCTATCCCGGCACGCAGAGCGCGCTTGTCGGCGTTTCCCCGGCTTCTCCTTTGAGTAATCCTCTTGCTTTGAAGACTCCCTATGGCATGGCCGTGGATAGCTTCGGCAACGTCTACATCGCCGACAACAACAACAACCGTGTGCTCAAGGTGCCGCCGACTGACCCCACCTGCGCTACCTCTTGCACCACGATAGGCACGGGCCTCTCACTACCGATCAGCGTAGCCGTGGATGGCGCCGGCAACGTCTATATCGCCGACGCATACAACGGCCGGGTCCTTTTAGAGACGCTCTCGGGCGGCAGCTACACGCAAAGCGTGGTCGCGAACAGAAGCTCGAATGGCTTGTCTTATCCCTATGGCGTGGCAGTGGATGGCAGCGGCAACGTCTACATCGCCGATTATGGCAACAGCCAGGTATTTTTAGAGACACTTTCAGGCGGCAGCTACACCCAGAGCGTACTCCTGAACAGCAGCCTGAATGGTTTGAATGGTCCCACTGGCGTGGCGGTGGACGCCGGCGGCAACCTCTACATCGCCGATATTGGCAACAGCCGGGTACTGAAGGAGACGTACGCGGGCGGTGGCTACACCCAGAGCGTGGTCGCGAACAGCAGCTCGAATGGCTTGTATCATCCCCAAGGCGTGGCAGTGGATGGCAGCGGCAACGTCTACATCGCTGACACAAGCAACAACCGAGTGCTTCTGGAGACGCTCTCAGGCGGCAGCTACACCCAGAGCGTGATCGCGACCCATGATGTACCCAAAAGCAACAGCTTGAGTTCCCCCACCGGCGTGGCCGTGGATGGCAGCGGCAATGTCTACATCGCCGACTACAGCAACAACATGGTGCTGAAGCTCGACGTCGCGGATCCGCAAACAGCGAGCTTCGTCACGACGACGGCTGTTGGTTCGACCGATACCACCGATGGCGCGCAGACGCTGACGCTGGAAAATATCGGCAATGCCGCGCTCACCTTCACGGTCCCGGGCAGCGGCAACAATCCCAGCATCGCCCCCGGCTTCTCTTTGAACGGCTCCGGCGACAGCGCCTGCCCGGTGACGGCCAGTGGGGCAGGCTCGCCGGGTTCACTGGCGCAGGGCACATCCTGCACTGTGGCCATCGACTTCGCGCCTGTGGCTGCGGGCAGCATTAGCGGCTCGCTGGTCTTTACGGACAACTCAGCCGTCGCCACCCAGACCATCTCGCTCAGTGGCACGGCAACACAGCAGACGCCGACGTTCGGCGCCATGAGCTTCTCACCGGCGGCAACAGAGGCTTACGGCGCCAGCCAGATCGTCACAATCAGCGACACGCTCGTCTACATCGGCAGCGGTGCGGTGCCGGCCGGCGCAGTGACGTTTGTTCTCAATGGCGTGAGCTACACCGCCAGTTGCGCTGGCAGCAGCAGCCCGCTCACCTGCACCTACGCGGTTCCGGCAGCGACCATTGCCGCCCTGCCCTTAACGGCGTACACGGTGACGGCGGCCTACACGGCTGACTCCAACTACACCGCGGCAACCGGCGCCAGCGGTACATTCACCATTACTCAGGCCACCCAGGCGATCGCCTTCACCCCGTCAACGCCAGTGACCTATGGCGTTTCGCCCATCACGCTCGCAGCAACCGGCGGAGCCTCGGGACTACCGGTCGTCTTCACCATCGTCAGCGGTCCGGGGAGCATCACGGGCAGCACGCTGACCGTCACCGGCGCGGGGACCATCGTGATCGCGGCCAATCAGGCCGGCAACACCAACTACGCGGCGGCTACGGCGGTGCAGCAGAGCATCGTCGTCAACCAGACCGCGCAGACGATCACTTTCACGCCGTTGTCTCCAGTGACCTATGGAGTTTCACCCATCACACTGGCAGCAACCGGCGGAGCTTCTGGGCTGCCGGTCGTCTTCACCATCGTCAGCGGTCCGGGGAGCATCACGGGCAGCACGCTGACCGTCACCGGCGCGGGGACCATCGTGATCGCGGCCAATCAGGCCGGCAACACCAACTACGCGGCGGCTACGGCGGTGCAGCAGAGCATCGTCGTCAACCAGACCGCGCAGACGGTGACGTCGGTTAGCGCGGTCACGGCAGCTTACGGATCGACTACCGGCATCACGGTGACGGCGTCTGAGAGCGGTTCAGCAGGCGTAGTGACCGGCGGCGTGGTAACGTTCAGCGTCATCAGCCCGGCTACGGGCAGCTTTAATCCGGCAACCTGCACACTAAGCGTTGCGGGCGCCTGCACAACCACATACACACCAAATGGAACCCTGTCGGCAGGCACTTATGCTGGTGACATCAAGGCCAGCTTCGCGGCGGTGGGCAACTATAAGGCGGCCAGCGGTGCGGCAACGCTGACGGTAAATCAGGCAACACCAGGCATCACGCTGGCAGCCTCTGTCAATCCCACCCTGGTGCAGAGCGCTATTACGTTTACGGCCACTGTGACCTCCGCGATCGGCACGCCGACGGGGACGGTAATCTTCATGGACGGCTCTACGCCGCTGGGAACAGGCACCATCGCCAGCGGTGTCGCCGCTTTCACCACTTCAACCCTGGCAGTCGGCGCGCACACCATCACGGCGGTCTATTCTGGTGACGCAAACTTTATCACCGCCACCAGCAGCGCACAGACCGAAACCGTGCTGGACTTCAGCCTAAACATCTCCACCGGCACCGGCACTGGCTCGGTGACTTCTGCGACGGTGCAGCCGGGCGGGACGGCGGTCTTTACCGTAACCATCAGCCCGGTGGGATCGACCGCCTTCCGGGCCACAATAATGCTCTCTGCCAGCGGCTTGCCCCCGGGCGCAACCTATGTCATTTCGCCGGCCACGCTGATTGCGGGTTCAGGCACGCAGACGGTGACGCTGACCATCCAATTGCCACCATCAATCGCAGCACTGCATCACGGGAACGGCATGAATCAAATCGCTCCCTTCGCGCTAGCTCTGCTGTTTCTGCCCTTCGCCGGACTCATGCGCAAACACGCAAAGCGCTTTGGCCGCACGACGTGGATCGTGCTTTTGCTGATTGCAAGCGCCGCAACAATAGCGGGAGTTGCCGGCTGTGGTGGCTTCTTTGTCCAGCCGCCGGCGACCTATACCGTGTCGTTGACCGGAACCTCAGGCAATCTGTCGTACTCCACCCCTCTTACACTGACGGTTGAGTAACAAGGAGAAGAGGACGATGCCGGACAAAATTCATAGAGCGTGTGACCCGCCAATGGATAACGTATCCAGTTTCGCTGTCTGGATGTAAGACTGGATCATCTCTTCGGACTGTATATGTTTTTGTAGATGGTCTTGCATCCAGAACACGGCGAGAAACCCAATATTGACGCACGTCCCGGCACTAGAGCACCTGGGCTAATCCCAGAGGGCCGGGATCGCTGGTTTGCAAGTGATTGAAAACATTGGTCGGGGAGAGAGGATTTGAACCTCCGACCCCCTGGTCCCGAACCAGGTGCTCTACCAGGCTGAGCCACTCCCCGAACTTGGGTTGCGGAAGCGCATCGTAAGGGCGCGGCCTGACGCGTTTTCCCCGTGATGACGCTCACTCAAGTGTAGCAGAATCCCGGATATTGCGGGAGCCGGCCCGCGCCGGCATTACTGGTCGCAACCGCAACTCAAAATCGCGAATATTCCCTCGGCCTGCGATGCTCTAGAACCGCCCCATCAGCACCCGCACAACCTCCGTCCCTTGATGGAAGCGCAGGCCGCGGTCGGTTTCGTCGCCATTCAACAACCTCAGCGGCTTCCAGACGCCATTCTCATAGGCGCCCAGCTCGGCGGAGACGATCTGGCTGCGAATCCACGGCAGTTTGCCCGGGAGATGGAAGCTGACGCTTGCGTCCACGCCGGTCACTAGGAATTCATCCGGGCCCAACTGTGCTACCAACGCCGCTGCGTGCGCATCTTTGGTTCCGGGAGCCGGGTGCCCGTCGGGCTGCGGAAATCCAAAGGCGACCGTCGCCTGCCATCCGCCAAAATCTAACTCCTGCGCGGTCTGCCCCGGTTCCTCTACGGCTGTCTTTAGCTTACCCTCGAACTCCAGCCGCGCAATTTCGCTGCTCATCGGGCCAATCAAGGCAAAGTTATTGGCGTGCGCCTTCCACGGCTGATCGCCCAGGATGTTCCATCCTGACTGATCCACGCCGAAGGGCGAAAAACCGATGGCTCCCTCCCCCAGCGCATAAAAGAAGTACTTTCCATAGCTGTCATCGCGGCCCGTCTCCGGTATCCACAACGGATTGTCCGGGCGATGATAGGTCTTGATCAGCCCCCTGTAGAGCGCGGAGTCGCCGGTGTAGATGTCCGGGCCGATTATGTCGATGGAGGGCGCCAGCTTCCGCCACAAGCCCACCATCTTCTGCACCGCGCCGCCGCTGGGATATGCAATTCCGGGCGTATCCACCTGCCGTTGCGGCAACTCAGCTGCTGGGGCGTCGATCCACACATTGATGTAGCACGGAATCGCGAACTCCGCCTTGCCCGCCGCCGCAATTGCATTGATGTACTTCGCCTGGTGGTAGACCTGGAAGATCTCGTCAGCATCGGAGCCGAAAACCTGGCTCCAGCTCCCGGGCTGCTTGTTGGTTGCAGCCAGCAGGTCGGCCGGAACCGCGCCAGCAAACTCCTTGTTCGCTTCCGGCGAGTTGTCGCGTACGCTACCAATGTTGCCCGACTCGTTCTCCACCTGGATCATCAGCACCGTGTGTTGCTCCGCGTCGATCTGCTTCAGGTGGCGCATCAGCGCCGTAAACGCCGCTTTATCTGCCTCCAGCGTGTTGCGCGAGTTGGGCGACAGCACATCAATCGGCTCGCCGTCCGGCCGGATGGTGTGGGGAAAGCGCTTGGAATCGGCCTTCACCCACGCCGGCGCATAGTGCATGTTGCCGTTCTTCCAAGTACCAAACCATAGGAACACGATATGCAGATTGTGCGCGCGGGCGCCTTCCACGATATGGTCCACATTGGTGTAGTCGAAGCGGCCCCGCTGGGGTTCGAACTGCTCCCAGTAGACAGGCGCCTCCACGGTGTTGGCATGCAGCGCGGCCATCGACTGCCACACCTGCGGCAGCTCGCTGGGCCATCCGCTGGAGTTATGAATCTGGCCGCCGAGAATCAGATAGGGCCTGCCTTCGACCATGAGCGTGTAGCGGCCATCCTTCTGGACGAGCTGAGGAGCTTCGACTGCTAATGCCGTCGGAAGCGCGATAAATACGAAAAGAGCAGCAGCGAGAAACGATTGAGCTGAAGAGCGCATCGAAGTCGAGAAATGCATGGATAATCACCCCAACGCAATGGTATCGCAGACACCGCAGCGCGCAAGCCGGCCTTCCTGAAGGCAACGGCTTGCCCTCCGAAAAAGAAAGAGCCCGCTCCATGCGCGTGATGCGCCGCAAAGGGCTCTTCTAAAAAGTTACTTGGCCTGGCATGCTACTTCGTTTCGTTTTCCGCCGGAAAAGCTGTATCTCCTCACAGCCAGCTTCACTCGTTCAGATCAAATGAACAACCGGTTGAAACTACTGCTAATCGCTCTTCTCCTTGCCGCTCTGCGTGACCACAGCCGGCAAATCCAGAGCCACCAGGGCAAAGCGCGTCTTGCCGTCCCTGGGCTGCTCAAAGCCCACGATGTGCTGATGGCGCTTCGACCCGGCCTTCAACTCCAGATTGCCCTTGCCGACTTCGTAGTCCCCCTGGTCGATCTTCACATTGCCGTTCCCGCCGTTCTCGCAGGTCAACCCTTCAGAGGTCGTTGTTGGGGTACCCACTGGAGAATTGTTTTGGCAGGTAATTACGTCGCCGTAGCGGCCCAGCGCCTTCTTATAGAAAGCAGTCACCTTTTCCTGCGAGTCGGGCGTCGTATAGGAAACCGCCCGCACTCGTAACTCCCACTCGCCAAATCCCAGATGCACATCCGCAGACTTATGCTTATCTCCATCCATCACCATCTGAGCCCCCGGATACACAGGCAATCCAAGGTCCGCGGCCGTGGTCTGGTCGGTATTGACGTGGATGCCGCCAAAGGGCGTATCCACCTGGACGGTTTTATCTTCTCCGTTAGCCCCTTTGTCGACGTGCACCCTGCATCCCGCAAGGCCGGAAGTCAGAGCCAGGCCGGCCAGCAAACTGATCGCTACACGCATCCTCTTCCAAATCATGGCTACGCCCCCTTGCCCTGTTATACGCCCGTACCTGTTGAAAGGTTCCGAAAATCGCCCTGGCCGGGCGGCATCCCACCCCCATTCTTGAAGCTCGTTCCGGGCATTTTCGTCTCCAGCGCAGGGTCATGACCGGCAATGATATCGTGGAGCGCATGAAGAAGTTGTATACCGGATTCCGTATCTCCATTTTGGCCGCGTTAATGCCGGCCACGTTCTTCGCTCAAACCGAGGCCCGGGTTTCTATGCCGGTCTCCGTCCAGGTTCATGCCGCCCAGCCCACAGGCCCCTATACCCCAATCTGGAACTTCTTCGGCGCTGACGAGCCCAACTACCTCTATGCCCCAAACGGTAAAAAGCTGCTGTCTGAACTCGCCCGCCTCAGCCCGGTACCTGTTTACTACCGTCCCCATAACCTCCTCACCACCGGCAACGGCGAAGGCTCGCTCAAGTGGGGTTCGACCAACGTCTACGCCGAGTTGCCCGATGGCTCGCCGGTCTATGACTTCACCATTACCGACCGCATTTACGACGCATTGACAGCCGCGCATGTGCGGCCTTTGGTTGAGATCGGCTTTATGCCCCAGGCGCTCTCCACCCATCCGGAGCCTTATCGCCACACCTTTCCCAAAGGCGACATCTATACCGGCTGGACGTATCCGCCCAAAGACGAGGCAAAATGGTCGAAGCTCATTGCAGTCTATGCGTCTCACCTGCGACAACGTTACGGCGACCAGACTGCAACCTGGCTCTGGGAGCTCTGGAACGAGCCCGACATCGACTATTGGCACGGCACCCCGGCCGAGTATGACCGCCTATACGACCTGACCGCCGCCGCCATTCGCTCTGTCCTGCCCCAGGCACGCATCGGAGGCCCCGAGGCCACCGGCGTCAGCGACCGCTCCGAGGTCTTTCTCCGCCAGTTTCTCGACCACTGCGCCCACGGTGTGAACGCCGCCACCGGCGGTACTGGCGCGCCCCTTGACTTCATCAGCTACCACCCCAAGGGCAGCCCTAAGTTTGTGGATGGGCGTGTAGAAATGAGCATCGCCCATCAGTTGCAGGCCGTCGAACACGGAATGCGGGTCGTCGCCGGCTATCCGGAGTGGAAGCATACGCCCATCATCCTGGGCGAAAGCGATCCCGAAGGCTGTGCCGCCTGCCAGGGCGAGCGGAACGGCTACCGCAACGGCCCGCTCTACGGCGTCAGCGTGACTGAGACCACAATGCGCACCTACGAACTGGCCCGCAAATACGGCATCACCGTCGAGGGCGCGGTCACCTGGGCATTTGAGTTTGAGGACCAGCCGGCCTTTGCCGGATTCCGCGAACTGGCCACCAACGGCATCGACAAGCCGGTCCTGAACGTCTTCCGCCTCTTCGGTATGTTAGGTGGCGGCCAGCCGGGGGCGGTCTGGGTCCAGGCAGAAAGCTCCGGTGCTCTTCCTTTGGCCGACGTCGTCGAGCACAGCGTCGCCGCCGCGCCAGACGTGAATGCTGTAGCCACGCGAAACGGCCGTGAGGTCGATGTGCTCCTGTGGAACTACCACGACACCGACGTTTCTGCCCCGGATGCGCCGATTCATCTCACCGTGAACGGCCTCGACGGCAAAACTGTCGTCGTCTCCGAGTTCCGCATGGACGCAACACACAGCAACGCCTACCGGGTATGGCAGCAGATAGGCAGCCCCGCCCACCCCACAACCGAGGAGACACGGCAACTGGAAAAGGCGGGCACACTCGAAGAGACAGTGCCGGACCATCCAATCTCACTCAGCGCAGGCAAGGCCGCGATTGACCTGACCCTTGCGCGCCAGGCCGTTGTACTCATCCTCCTTCGGGAGAAGTGACTACCGCCCAATTGCCTGGAGAGTTCCGTGCCCCATCCTTTCGCGTCTTTTGCGAAAGGGTGGGAGACCTCAAAGCCCGGGCCTGGTCAGTTCATCGAATTCCGAGTCTTTGCGCAAACGACAAATACACCATCGCCGCCGGCGAATACCCGCCGGGGTCCGGCTGTGTAAACTCGCCGGTCAGCGGGTCCATCTGCTGCCGAAACTCCGTATGCCGCATGATCGCCTCGCACCATTGCCGCATCAGGTGGTCTAGCTCCGCCTGCTTGCCATAGTGCGCCATCCAGCGCGGCGCGCGTAGAGCAGTCAGCGCCTGCGTCGCGCCGCCCCATGAGTTGCGCGGAATCGGTCGGACGAACGTTGGGTCGTCCATCGCAATGCTGGCCAGCGGATACGGCGCCCAGAATGCCTTCGGATTGTGCAGTTGCCGGCTCCAGACGGCCTCGAAGATCGCCCGGTCCCGTTTGTGCTTGAGTTCCAGTACATGCTCGCCCAGAACCCGACTGATCACATCCGACCGCACGCAGACAAAGTTGCCCTGTGCATCCAGATCGTAGAAGGCCGCGTCTTCCGGCGCGTAGAGCTTCTCCAGAATCAGCAGCCGGACCGTCTCCGCATCGGCCAGCCAGCGCGCCGCTTCATCCGTCTTGCCCAGCGCCCTGGCCATCGCCGCCAGCGCCCGCCGCCCGCCGTAAACCGTCGCCGAAAGGTCTGGGCAGAGCCGCGGCATCGAGGCTATCGGCGGCGATTTGCGTGCGTCGGCATCGGGACAGCGGTTTGGAATCCCGCTCCACCGAGGGCTGTTGTCATGGCCCGTGTCGTAGGTGCAAAAACCCTCCACCAGCCCCGTCTTGCGCGTGTCGCGATACTGGCGTAGCCACGCATCCCAGCGGCTGCACGCCTTGTATGCCACCGCCACCAACTCCTCGTCACCGGTGAGTTGCGCCAGCTCCCACGCCGTGGCGGCGATGGGCACAACCATCTGAATCTGCCCGTAACCGTTCTCGGTCGTCTTGATGCTGGCCGGTAGTTGACCATCCGCCCTCTGCAACTCGAAGAAGGCCATGTGATTATTGCGCGCAGCCTCCAGCGAAGTAACCTTTGCCTCTCCCGCGGGAATGTACTTCGCCAGAGTGGCGTAAACCAGACCCTCGTGCGGGCCGCACTCCTGCCAGATGCCCTGGTAGGTGCTGCCCTCAAAGAGAAGCGGGCGCGGTGTACCTGGGACGTTGCGAATATTCCCCGCCAGCACGGCCACCGCCGCATCCCATGTCCGCTTCCAGACCGGATCGTTCGATGGAAAAGCCGGAGTCTCCGACTCTTTCCCCTTTGCGGGAGCGGCTTTCGGCGGCAACGGCACGGCCTGTGCAACAGCACGAAGTGGACCAAGTGCGATCGCCGCTCCGGCGGCCTTTGCCGCGCTCACAAAAAACGATCTGCGGCTCTGTGGCGAACTTATAACGTGCGTCATCAAATCCCTCTTCCTTTGTGTGTATTGCTCCGTGCCCCATTCTTTCGCCTTCTTTCTGGCGAAAGGGCAAGAAACTACAACTCCCTACTCCTTCGGCCCCCCGTTTGGATAATCCACCCTTATCGTCAAAATCTCATACGGGTGAATCGGCACCTTCACCACATCGCTGGTCACCGTCAGCGGACTCCCCTCCGGCGTCTCCATCAGGTTGGTCACCGTAGCCCCAGTCGCTCCCGGCGGAACGTGAAACTCGACTGTCGATTCCTTCCCCGCCCACTCATACACGCGGAAGATCAGGCCCTTAGCATCCTCGGCCTTTTTCACCGCCGTCAGCACCACATTCTCCGGCCCGACCGACGCGAAGGAGTGCTCGGCGGGCAGCGAACCGGGATGGGCCGTTGTCACCACGGCGGTGAGCGGATAGTTGTACTCGTAGCCGTGGCGCACCGTCAGCGCATCCTTCCATGTCCCCGCGTGCGGATAGAGCGCGTAGTGGAAGTGGTGATGCCCCATGTCGGCCTCGGCATCGGGCCACTTCGGCGAGCGCAGCAGCGTCAGCCGCAGCACATTCCCCACCGCGTCATAGCCGTACTTGGTCTGGTTTAGGACGCTCAGCCCATGCTTGCCGTCACCCAGGTCGGCCCAGCGCATCGCCGGCACCTCAAACTGCGCCTTCTCCCAACTATTGTTCCGCGTCGTCGGCCGGTCGATGGTTCCATACGGAATCTCGTACGTAGCAAACGGACCCGAAGCCGCTAGCGGAAACGCCGCCTTCAGCAGCACATGCGACTCATGCCAGTCGATTTCGTTGTCGATGTCGACTAAGTCGCCCTTGAGGCTGATGGTCTGAATGAATTTGGAATTCTGCCAATGGCGCGTCACGCGAACAGCCGGGTGATAGGTCTTCTCCCCGACCAATTCGACCGAGTCGGCTTTGGCGGGCACATCGATCAGCTTGTCAAACGTGCCTGGATCGACGTTCCAAGCATCGTAGTCCTTTGGTGTGTCTTTGAAGAACTGGAGTTGATTGCCGCAGGCACC